>OHMU01000093.1_pt1 | contig 69429 bp, 73 predicted proteins | sample 1569441 | NCBI WGS metagenome assembly OHMU01 (sample SAMEA3879527, study PRJEB24766) | human gut metagenome | biome: human-associated habitat; feature: feces | place: USA | collected 1985/1987 | reverse complement strand
AGATTTTTTCACAGAAATAATTGTCCGGACTCATCGATCCGTTTTTCAGGGTATAGCGGCGGCTGTCCGTAAAACGTCCGGGACTGTTGTAGGAAAAGGCGTATAGCTAAGTACGGAGGAAAGATTACTTCTCTTTTCGAAAGTCTTTCACAAAATCACGTTTTTGAAAAGAAAGAGGCGCAAGTTCGAAAACTTACGCCAATTAGTACTATTTGTCGAAAATATATACAGTTATTACTCCCGGTTGTTTATCTTGTAAAATTTTTAAAATCTGAGTATGTTTTTTTCTTAACTTAATAATCCGCATTACATCTTCCTTTGTCGTTACAGCTTTATTGTTATACACATAGGATACTTTCAATTTGTCCAAATCGTAATCTAAACCTCTAATTTTATCCATAATGCTTTTATTCACAAATAAATAACCGTCTTTTGCTTTTTTAGTGTAGGTATGCACTTCTCTTTTTTGGTGAATGGTGTCAATTACTTGCGAAGTTTTAAAATCAGATGTTTTAAGTTTAGAATAATATAGGCTAACAAAGATGTCAGGAGTTAATTTTTGTGCCAAATTATCAATATAAATGCATTGCTCATAAGAATTATATTGTTCATTCCCTGCAATTCCTATTTGGGCATTTAAATTAAAAAAAAATATTCAAATAAATTAGCGTCAAATAAATATGTGTTTTCATTTTGTAGAATTGGTTCTTATTGTTTTACTGTGATTTAAATCGTATGGGCGAATAGGAAGTCCGATTACTCGCCTTGCATAGTTTTCAAAATCAATGATGGGTAATTTTCCGACTTTTATCCATCTTCCCCTTGTAATCATATCATTGTATACTTCTACAATAAATAAAATTGGTTTTTCGAATAAGATATCCAAACTTTCTAATTTGGCTTCTTTTACATGAATATCAAAGAAAGTTACTCCAAATTCCAAAATCTGTGCATAATTGTAATAACCATCCTCTAAATCAGTTCTCAAAATTGCACCAACGGTTCTTTGTTATCGTTTCCAGTTTTGCTGCGATTCTTTGCCGTTGTATTTGTAGCGGTTTTGTGCCAGTTGGGGATAATCGCTGCGGGAATGACGGGCACCGAAGGGGATAGTAGCCGTTTCGTTCCCTGACACTGCCATCGGAAGACAGAATCGTCCGCACACTCCCCAGATGGTCTGTCAGGTGGTAATAAGTTTGCGGAACCTGACCGGAAAAAGCAATACGACCCTCCGGAAAAACAATGCTTTCCGGATTCAGAGATTGCGCAAAGCCCATATATATCAAAGAACCCAGATAGACGTATTCTATACCGGCTCCGCTTATCGCTCTATTCTTCAGCCCGTCGTAGCCATATACGTAGCGGATCACCTCCAATCCCGACAAATCCTCCGCCCGTTCTGTCAAATTTAAAAGATTATACTTAAATTTCAAAGCCCTGCGGGAATCGAATCTTTTAACAGATGGCCGGAATGGTCATATTCATACGTAGCCTCTCCGGCTTTCCTCTGGGATAAATATCTCCCGGACTATCTTTATTGCAGTGGATGGGAAAAAGATGACTTTGAAAGAAAAGAAAATCAGAATGAAAAGAGCCTGTCTAAATAATAATCTATAGACAGGCTCTTTGGGTTTTGTATGTCGTTTGGTTTAGTCTGTGATTTTACGCAGCAGCGTTTGGATGTCGCACTTTTCTTTGAGAATACCGAATAGGCTGTCGATGGTTACACGATCTTGTTCCATGGTATCGCGGTTGCGGATGGTTACCGTATTGTCTTCTACGGTTTGGTAGTCGATGGTAATACAAAATGGCGTACCGATAGCATCCTGACGGCGGTAGCGTTTGCCGATGGAGTCTTTTTCATCGTATTGGCAGTTGAAGTCGTATTTCAACAAGTCCATGATTTGCTGTGCCTTTTCCGGTAGACCGTCTTTTTTGACCAATGGCATGATGGCCATTTTTACCGGTGCCAAAGCTGCCGGAAGGCGCATAACGACCCGCGAATCCTGTTTGCCGTCTTTGCTTAAGTCTTCTTCGCAGTATGCAGCAGAAACAATTTGCAAGAACATACGGTCTACTCCGATGGAGGTTTCGACAACGTAAGGTACATAAGATTCATTCAGTTCGGTATCGAAGTATTGAATCTTTTTACCGGAAAATTTTTGATGTTGGGACAAGTCGAAATCGGTACGGGAATGGATACCCTCTACTTCCTTGAATCCGAACGGGAAACGGTATTCGATATCCGAAGCCGCATTGGCGTAATGTGCCAATTTTTCGTGGTCGTGAAAACGATAGTTTTCTGCACCGAAACCGAGTAGCTGGTGCCATTTCATACGTGTTTCCTTCCATTTTTTGAACCATTCGAGTTCCGAGCCCGGACGTACGAAAAATTGCATTTCCATTTGTTCGAATTCGCGCATCCGGAATATAAATTGACGGGCGACGATTTCATTCCGGAAAGCCTTACCGATTTGTGCAATACCGAAAGGTATTTTCATACGGCCGGTTTTCTGAACATTCAGGAAATTTACAAAAATACCCTGCGCTGTTTCCGGACGTAGATATATTTTGCTGGCACCGTCTGCTGTCGAACCCATTTCGGTGGAGAACATCAGGTTGAACTGGCGTACTTCCGTCCAGTTACAGGTGCCTGAAATCGGGCAGACAATTTTTTCATCGAGGATGATCTGCCGTAGTTCATTCAAATCATTCGCATTTAAAGCATCAGCCATCCGCTCGTGTAGTGCCTCTTTTTTCCTTGCATGTTCCAATATTTGCGGATTGGTTTGGCGGAATAATGTTTCGTCGAATTTTTCTCCGAAGCGTTTCCGTGCTTTTTCGACGTCTTTTTCAATTTTATCCTCGTATTTGGCTATCTGATCTTCTATCAATACATCGGCCCGGTATCTTTTCTTCGAATCTTTATTGTCGATCAACGGATCATTAAAAGCATCTACGTGTCCGGATGCTTTCCAGATTGTCGGATGCATAAAAATGGCAGAATCGATTCCTACAATGTTTTCGTGTAACCGGACCATGGATTCCCACCAATACCGTTTGATATTGTTTTTCAGTTCCACACCGTACTGGCCATAGTCATACACAGCACCCAGCCCGTCGTAAATATCCGATGACGGAAATACAAATCCATATTCCTTGCAGTGGGCTACTAATTTTTTAAAAACGTCTTCTTGTGCCATAATATTATGAGTCTATATAATTGAATTACAAAAGTAGAAATAATTACCTGAAATAAGCATGCAATCGAAGATTCATTGAATCCTCGGTCACCATTTATTCATGTCCGATTTCTTTGATTGCCTGGGTAACATTGATTGCATAATCCCCGATTTTTTCACATTCGGCGAAAATGTCGTTGTAAAGTATCCCTGTCGGATAATCATAGCGTTTTTCTTCAATTGCAAGCAAATGTTCCTGTTGCAGTATCGTCCGGTAGTCATTGATGGCATGTTCCAGTTCGTAAGCCTTTTTAGCATTTACGTCCCTGTATTCCGTCGCCAGGTTTTTACACATGGTTACCAATGTTTCATCTACCAGGCTGAACATGTGTTTCAGTTTTACTGTCAGTTCTTCCGGGAAAGTCACTTTTTGGTCATTCCGGCGGTTGATGGCTTTGGCTACGTTCAGAGAAGAGTCGGCAATGCTTTCGATTTCGGATACGATTTTAAACATGGCCCGGACACGCTGTGAGTTTTCGGTTGTCAGCTTGGATTCGGAAACTTTTGTCAAATAATTGGCAATTTCAACTTCAATGTTATCGCTCTCGTCTTCCAGTTTTACCAAATATTCGAATGGTTTAGCGAAATCCTTGGCGGGAAGATCGAGACATTCTATTACTTTACGAAACATGGATAAGGTGTTTTTACCGTAAAGTGTGATTTCTTCTTTAGCCTGAAATAAAGAGGCATCCGGGGTAGAAAGTAATCCGATTTTGATGTGTTTCAGACTGAAAGCATCTTCTGTGGTTTCCCGTATGGGAATCAATTTGGTTACGATCCGTGCGATGAATCGGGTAAACCAGATTAAAATCAAAACATTGGTGATGTTGAATACGGTGTGGAACAGGGAGAGTGCCATCGGGACGGAACTGGCATTCGTGGCCGGGTTACCGATACCCAGAAATATACACAATTGTTCGATCCAATTCAAAAAAATGGGGAATATAGCCAATACCCAAAGGACTCCGAAGAAATTGAATACAAAATGGGCAAGTGCCGCCCGTTTGGCCGTCGTATTGGCGACGACGGCTGCCAGATTAGCTGTTACTGTGGTACCGATGTTTTCTCCCAAAACCATCGAAGCTGCGATTTCAAAGCTGATCCAGCCATTGGCACACATCACCAAAGTCAGTGCCATTGTTGCGGAAGAAGATTGTATCAGGATTGTCAGTACCGTACCGATTAACATGAAAAGAATATAAGAGGCGTAGCCCATGTCCGTATATTCCTTTAAGAATGTGAATATTTCCGGATTTTTATGCAGATCGGGCATGGCATTTTTTAAAAATTCCAAGCCGATGAATAGCAAGCCGAAGCCGATAATCAACTCTCCCCAGCTTTTCCGGGAACGCTTTCCGGAGAATAAAAGAGGCAGGCAAAGACCGATCAGGGGTAAAGATATTTCTGCCATGCTGATTTTAAAACCTAAAATGGAGATCAGCCAGGCCGTTACAGTTGTACCTACGTTGGCTCCCATGATTACTCCGATCGATTCGATCAAACTCAATAATCCGGCATTTACAAAGCTGACAACCATAACAGTGGTGGCCGAGCTACTCTGGATAATAGCTGTAATCAGTATACCGGTGATTACTCCTTTTACCCGGTTAGAGGTCATAGCCGATAGAATTTGGCGCATTTTATTACCGGCTACTTTCTGTAGGGCCTCACTCATCAATTTCATTCCAAAGAGGAATACCCCCAGTGAACCAATTAGCTTTAAAAAATCGAAAAGTCCGTAATCCATAAATAATTTATTTGAAAATTTAAAAATTAGGAGATTGGGATTTAATCTTCGTGCCCAATTTCTTTGATTGATTGTGTTACATTTATTGTGTAATCCCCGATTTTTTCACATTCGGAAAACATGTCATTATATAAGATACCCGTTGAGTAATCGTATCGTTTTTCTTCGATGGCCAATAAATGTTCCTGTTTCAGAATTGTGCGGTAACTATTGATCGCGTCTTCAATTTCATACGCTTTTTTGGCATTTACCTGGGTATATTCTGTCGTTAGATTCTGACACATGATAACGATCGATTCATCGACCAGGGAGAACATATGCTTCAGTTTGTTGCTTAAGTCCTCCGGAAAGACAACGCCTTGCTCATTGCGGCGGTATATGGCTTTAGATACATTTAATATAGAGTCGGCCACACTTTCGATTTCGGATACGATTTTGAACATGGCCCGGACACGTTGTGAGTTTTCTGTCGAAAGCTTGGATTCCGATACCATCGTCAGGTAATCGGCAATTTCGATCTCGACCTGGTCGCTTTCATCTTCCAGTTTTAGCAACTGATCGAATTCTTTTTCATATTCGTTACGGGACATACTGAATGCCCGTACCATTTTGTGAAACATTTCCAGGGTGTTTTGTCCGTAATGGCATATTTCCTGCTTGGCTTGGAATAACGACGCATCCGGTGTCGAAAGCATTCCGATTTTAATATGTTTTAGCTTGAATGTATCTTCTCCTGTCTTCGGAGGTATGATACGGCTTACCAGGCGGGCGATGAATTTGGTGAACCAGATTAACAGAGCGACATTGATTCCTTTGGCTAATGTGTTGAAAAGGGAGAGGACAAGCGGCATAGCCATGTTGATGGAGGCGGTGACTCCGGCTCGGGCTTCCGGTGAGAATGCTTCGGTCAGCAGCCGGGGATCGGAATAGATGGGGTTGTATTTTGAGATATGGAGGGTAACGCATAAATCGCCGATAAAGTGGAGAAAAGGAGTGAAAATGACAAAGAGCCAGACAACTCCGAATACATTGATTATAAAATGAGCGAGGGCTGCCCGTTTAGCCTGGACGTTGGCCACTGTTGCCGCCAGATTGGCTGTAATTGTCGTCCCGATATTTTCTCCCATAATCATGGCTGCAGCATCTTCGTACCCGATCCACCCTTTGGAACAGATAACCAGTGTCAGTGCAACCGTTGCAGAGGAGGACTGGAAAAGTGTTGTTAAGGCAGCTCCGATAAACAGAAAGATCATCCACGACCGGAATCCCAGAAAACTGATCTGTTGGATAAACTCACCGACACCCGGATAATCGTGGATATTCGACGGCATACTTTCCTGTAAAAAGCGCAGAGCTAGAAATAACAGACCGAAGCCGATAAACATTTCCCCCCAGTTTTTTCGGGAGCGCTTCTTTGAAAACAGCAGCGGCAGTGTACAGCCGATAATCGGTAATGCCAGATCACTCATGCTGAATTTGCCCAACCCCAGGATAGCTACCATCCAGCTCGTTACGGTCGTCCCTACATTCGCACCTAAAATTACACCAATAGAACCGACTAAATCAAGCAAGCCGGCATTTACAAAACTAACAACCATTACGGTGGTCGCCGAAGAACTTTGGATAAGAGCCGTGATAATTAAGCCGGTAAGGACACCTGTGACACGGTTAGAAGTCATTGCTGTCAAAATCTGGCGCATTTTATTGCCAGCCAGCTTTTGGAGAGATTCGCTCAGCAACTTCATTCCATAAAGGAACAATGCTAATGATCCGATCAGCTTCAGCAATTCGAAGATTCCATAATCCATTGGAGCTGTTTTTAGATTTGATTTTTCGCGACGTAAAAGTAAATAACTCGATTTAATTACGAAAATATTACCATAAACTTTTTGATATAAAAATCAAATGTTTTTAACATATTCCGTTTGAGATACAGGAATTACGGCAGGCGGCTTTAAAAAATTTCGGGAATAAAAAAAGCCTCCGTTTTTCGGAGGCTCTCTTTATTTATAGAAAATTCAGGATTACATCATCCCCGGCATTCCGCCACCCATTGCAGGTGCTGCGGGTTCGTCTTTTTTCTCTTCAACCAGTACACATTCCGTTGTCAGGAACATTCCGGCGATAGAAGCAGCGTTTTCCAAAGCCACACGGGTTACTTTCTTCGGATCGATCACACCGGCTTTTTTCAGATCTTCGTATACATCCTTGCGGGCGTTGTATCCGAAATCGCCTTTGCCTTCACGTACTTTTTGTACGACAACAGCACCTTCTACTCCGGCATTGTAAGCAATCTGGCGTAACGGTTCTTCGATAGCACGTTTGATGATTTCAATACCGGTTTGCTCGTCTTCCGTTTCTCCTTTCAAACCATCCAAAGTAGCCTGTGCGCGGATATAAGCTACACCACCTCCCGGTACGATACCTTCTTCGCTGGCAGCACGGGTGGCATGTAAAGCATCGTCAATGCGGTCTTTCTTTTCTTTCATTTCCACTTCAGAAGCAGCTCCTACATACAGTACGGCTACACCTCCTGACAATTTAGCCAAACGTTCTTTCAGTTTTTCTTTATCGTAGTCAGAAGTTGAATTTTCAATCAATTTTTTGATTTGTTCAATTCTTTCCTGAATGAATTCTTTTTTACCGGCCCCTTTTACGATAGTCGTATTTTCTTTGTCGATTGTAATTTTGTCGGCACGTCCTAACATGTCTATTGTCAGGTTTTCCAGCTTTAAACCTTTGTCTTCAGAGGTTACAACGCCACCGGTTAAAATAGCGATGTCTTCCAGCATTTCTTTCCGGCGGTCACCGAATCCCGGTGCTTTTACTGCGGCGATTTTCAAAGAACCTCTCAAACGGTTGACAACCAGGGTTGCCAATGCTTCGCTTTCAACATCTTCAGCGATGATCAATAAAGCACGGCCGGATTGAGCAACGGGTTCCAGAACAGGAAGCAATTCCTTCATGGAAGAGATTTTCTTATCGTAAAGTAAAATATACGGATTTTCAAATTCAACCGTCATTTTTTCACTGTCGGTTACGAAATACGGAGAAATATAGCCCCGGTCGAATTGCATACCCCCTACGGTTTTTACTTCAGTCTCGGTACCTTTGGCTTCCTCTACGGTGATAACACCTTCGATGCCTACTTTTTCCATCGCTTCAGCGATTAAATTACCGATGGTTTCGTCCCCATTGGCTGAAATACGGCCTACCTGACGGATTTTCTCAAAATTGTTGCCTACAACTTCTTTTTGGCTTTCCAAATGCTTAACTACAGCAGCAACCGCTTTTTCTATACCTCTTTTCAATTCCATCGGATTGGCTCCGGCTGTAACGTTTTTCAATCCTACATTGATGATGGATTGAGCCAGGATGGTAGCTGTTGTCGTACCGTCTCCGGCATCGTCACCGGTTTTGGAGGCAACTTCTTTTACCATTTGGGCTCCGATATTTGCATACGGATCAGCTAACTCGATTTCTTTGGCAACAGTCACGCCGTCTTTAGTGATATGCGGAGCTCCGAATTTTTTTTCAATCACAACGTTGCGTCCTTTCGGGCCGAGAGTTACTTTTACTGCATCTGCTAATTCGTCGACACCTTTTTTCATCAGGTCCCGGGCTTCGATATTGAATTTTATTTCTTTTGCCATAACAATTTAATTATAGATTTTAAATTATAGATTTTAAATTATAGAGTTCAATGTATTTTAATTTTGGATTAACTTACAGTTACAATCTACAATTTATACTTATAGAACTACCAGGATGTCAGATTGGTTCATGACCAGGTATTTCTTGTCATCGATATGAATTTCCGTTCCGGAATATTTTCCGAATAATACCGTGTCACCAGCTTTTAGCTCCATAGGCTCGTCTGCTTTACCCTGGCCGGTTGCGATAATCGTACCTTTTTGTGGTTTTTCCAATGCGGTATCGGGAATGATGATTCCCCCTTTGGTTACCGTTTCTGCTTCAGCAGGCTCAACAATTACTTTGTTAAGTACAGTCTTCAGTGTCATGATTCTATTTTTTTAGTTTATAAATTATATAAAATTCTTTGAGAGGTTCCAACACCAATATTCGTTGAAACGGTTGTAACGTCTGTAATGTTACAACTGTCTCTTCTAAATCATATTCTGTGCCAAAAAATAGAAAGGAGAGGATGATTAATAAATAAAAAATGTAACTTATTGAAAATTAATATGAGAGTAATAATGGGGTTGGGGTGGGGTTTGAAGAAGGCTGACAGGGAGGAAATAAAAAATGTCAGTATGACTGACATACTGACATTTTTTATTTTTCATTGACAACTATAAATTATTGTTGCGGTTCTTCGGTCGGTGTCGTTTCACCTCCGGAGGTCGTACCGTTATCATTGTTTTGCGGTTGAGTGGTAAAAGAAGGAATTACCTGATTTGCCGGAGCATTTTGAACTTGTTCCTGAATAGCGGATTTACCTCCTACTTCGTCTCTCGGAATAGCTAAAGCGGCTATTACACATAATAGCAACATCGCACCAGCTAATGTCCAGGTTGCCTTTTCCAAAAAATCGGTTGTTTTTCTTACACCCATAATTTGATTGGAGGCAGCAAAAGAAGAGGCTAAACCACCGCCTTTTGAATTTTGTACTAATACGATTAAAATTAGTAAAATGCAGACTATTACGATTAAAACTGAAATTGCAGTATACATGATTATTCGTTGTTATTAATATTTTCCCTTATTTTCTCAATTCGGTTTGCAAAGTAAACACTTTTTTCCGGAAATTTCAAACTTAATTTTATATAAGTTGCTATGGCTTTTTCGTATAGCTTTTGTTTGATGTATATTTTGGCAAGTGTTTCAGAGAAAAGATCTTCTTTTTCTGCGCTGCTTTCCTCCGATAGATCTTTGTCGTCTACACTATCCAATTGCCCTTTGGGAATGGAAGGTTCTTCATTGATAAATTTGTCAATCAGATTTTCTTTTTCCTGTTTTTTCCTTTTCTTTTTTAATTCTCCTGCCAGTTCCCCGAGTGGAATTTCTTGTTCCTCTGGGTCGTCAGATAGAAGATAAGCTCCCATTATTTCCGGTAATTCTTTCGGTGTAATAGCCGGTTGCCGGTGTTTCTCTACGTTTTTTACCGTTTCCTTTTCAACCGGCTCTTCTTTTTCGGGGATGAAAAATTCTTCTTCGATCAATTCTATCGGAGTGTATGTGATTTTTCCGGCTTCGGAATCAGTGGCAGACTCCGGACTTGTCTCCGGTTGGACCGGCTTATCGGGATGAACGGCTTCGATAATATAACCTTCATACTCATGGGACTCAACTTTTTCAAATACCGGTTTGTTTTGTCCGACAATTTCCGGTTGGGCATAATCATTGACAATCCCCGGTATTCCATCCAGCAGGATCGGATTTGAGATGGTTTCCGTATCCGGCTTGCCGGATACTGTACTGACAGGAGGTGAAACCGTTTGCTGCGCTTGATAATTGATATCAATCAACGTTTCGTCTTCGGTTTGTTGGAGACGATCCGGAGGTGTTTTTTGCGCCGGAACCCCGACCGTGTTGACCGGAATGTAACCGTTGATCTCTTTTATCCGGTCGGTGACGATATCACTTAAAGAAGAGTTTTCTTTTTTGTTTTCCGGTTGTAGATAATCGAATTCTAATAAATTATTCAGGTATTTGTATAATTGCTTATGATCGGCAATGTGAATGGTCCCTGCTTTTAGTTCATTGCGGAATCGTACACTGGCAAAGATGTGCAGGGCTTTGAGATAGAGTACTCTGCCGGCCTGGAAATAGGGATAGCGGTTCACGAGAGTATCTAATTCCCGTAAATCATCGCTCCCCATTTTTTCAGGGTGGCATGTCAGTTCTATCAACCTGTCTGCTTTCATGTTTTTCCGGAGGTTACCAGTTTACGATGGCTTTATTATATATATCGTCAATGATTTTATCAAGGATTTCATTGATCAGACTTTCTTCTATGGAATTGAAGTCTTCGTCTATACCATAATCTTTGTAATTGGAAAAGCGGGTATTGAAGTCGAATTTATCGTCTTTCGTATTGGTATATTTTACCTGTATTTCAATAGTCAGGCGGTTGTTGGTTGCTACCTCGTCTCGTTGGATGTCTATAGGACGTTGGTTATATCCGACGATCTGACCTTCAAAGCGGATGTCGCCGTTGTTGTCTGTGACCTCTTTGAGACTCGTTTTGGTACGCATGTAAGTTTGTAGTTTCTCCGTAAATAGGGTACTCAGGTAAGGTACTACGAGTAATGCTTTATTGGGGAAATAGTCTACGGAGAATGTTTTGATATCAGGGTTCAATGAACCGCCTGTCATGTTGTAACTCACTTTTGCTAATTTGCATGAATCGCAACAGAGGACAATAAATAGCGTGAAAACGAGAGGCTTAAAGTATTTCATGTGTATTGAGATTATTCTGACAAATATAGTAATATTAGTTTTAGAAATTTTCGATGTCGTATTCTTTTAACTTTCGGTAGAGTGTACGTTCTGATATACCCAGGTCTTTGGCTGCCAGTTTGCGCTTTCCGTGGTTTTTTTCCAATGCTTTTTTGATGAGTTCCTTTTCTTTCTCTTCAATAGAAAAAGACTCTTCGATAAAAGCTTCCGTGTCCTGTATCTGATCTTCGGCTTGTTTGGTGTTGACCGGAACGGCCGAATGCTTTAGCAGTTCCGATGTTTGAGGAGGATATTGATTTCTTAATATTAGAGATGTATTGGTGGTTGCGGGTGTTTCCGGCAGATCCTCTTTTTCAATAATGCCGTACACCAGCCGTTTCAAGTCGTTCATGTCTTTTTTCATGTCAAAAAGAATTTTGTATAGAATTTCCCTTTCTGACGCGAAATTATTTTCAGAATTGTCGTGTGTACCTGTGAGCGCCGGTAGTATCGGAGTATCTGCCGGAATATATTTTTTCAATGTTATGGCATCGACAAGTCGTTCTTGCTCAATAATGGATATTTGTTCGGTGATGTTTTTCAATTGCCGGATATTTCCCGGCCAACGATAGGTTTCTAATAGCCGGATTGCGTCTTCTGTCAACCGGATCGCCGGCATTCTGTATTTTTCAGCAAAGTCGGCCGCGAATTTCCGGAATAACAGTTGAATATCTCCGTCCCGTTCCCGCAAAGGAGGGATAGAGATCGGAATTGTATTCAGTCTGTAATAAAGGTCTTCCCGGAATTTTCCGTTTTTAATGGCGGTAGACATATCGAGGTTCGTGGCTGCAATAACCCGTACATTTGTTTTCTGCACTTTGGATGAGCCTACCCGGATAAATTCACCGGTTTCCAGAATCCGTAACAGACGGGCTTGTGTAGAGAGCGGGAGTTCTCCCACTTCATCCAAAAACAGGGTGCCTCCGTCCGTTACTTCAAAATAGCCTTTCCGGTCGGATAATGCTCCTGTAAATGCTCCTTTTTCGTGTCCGAATAATTCGGAATCAATTGTACCCTCCGGAATAGCCCCGCAGTTTACGGCAATGTATGGGGCATGTTTCCGGGAACTGTAGCTGTGAATGATGCGGGGAAAAATTTCTTTTCCAACACCGCTTTCGCCGGTAATTAACACGGATAAATCTGTCGGTGCTACTTGTCGGGCGACATCGATAGCCCGGTTTAAGCCTTCATTATTCCCGATAATCTCGAATCTTTGCTTGATCGCCTGTAATTCCTCCATCTTTTCGACCAGTTGAATATTCCTTTCTGCAAAAATAGCAGTTTCTCCTGACAATTTGCCATTAATATTATGAAATGTAGTCGAAAAAGTGGGATTGTTTTCCGATTGGATGGTGGTGGCGTTTTTATAAATATGTGACCTAATATATATAGGTATAAAATGAATTTTAGATTTACGATTTTAGATTTATGATTTTAGATTTATGATTTTAGATTTACGATTCGGTCTCAAGGTACCGGGTAATTGTTGGCTTTTAAATATGTATATGAATTCCGGGTTGTGTTTTTACAATTTTAGGTGAAAAGCATCCGATAACGAATCAGATTGCCGGATAATTTAAAATTTACAATCTGAAATTTACAATTTATACGAAGGATGCCGATTCTGGCTTTTTGTTTGGACGGGGTAAATATTGTCGTAGCCGGGCGATGAAGCCGTATATTTCATAATCGCTTGAAAATCTATGCTTTTTTTGGAAAAAAAGATATAAAGGTTTGGTAGTTAGGAAAAAGGTGCGTACATTTGCACTCCAATTTGAATAAAAGTATACTAATTAAAACTATTGTAATGCCTACTATTCAACAGTTAGTAAGAAAAGGAAGAACGAAAATTGTGGACAAGAGCAAGGCTCCGGCTTTGGATGCATGTCCGCAAAGACGTGGGGTTTGTGTACGTGTTTACACAACGACTCCGAAAAAACCGAACTCAGCAATGAGAAAGGTAGCTCGTGTAAGATTGACCAACGGAAAAGAAGTGAATGCTTACATTCCGGGAGAGGGTCACAATTTGCAGGAACACTCAATCGTAATGATTCGCGGTGGTCGTGTGAAAGACCTTCCGGGTGTACGTTATCACCTTGTTCGCGGAACATTGGATGCTGCCGGGGTTGCAGAACGGAAACAAAGTCGTTCTAAGTACGGTACTAAAAGACCGAAGCCGGGCCAGGCTGCAGCAAAAGGCAAAAAGTAAAAAGTGATTAACAGGAATTGTTTATGAAGCGTTCCCCGAAAGTTGAGTAAATGGTTGTGAAACCGTTGAAGACAAAAAAGGACAGCTGATCGAACCAATTCGTAAACTAAGAGAGATGAGAAAGACTAAACCGAAAAAGAGAATCCTGTTACCGGATCCGAAGTTCAATGATGTACTGGTGACTAGATTTGTGAATGACCTGATGGTTGACGGAAAGAAAACTATCGCGTTCAAAATTTTTTATGATGCATTAGACATCGTTGATGAAAAATTGGCTAAAAAAGAAGAGAAAAACGCTTTGGACATTTGGAAACAAGCATTGGAGAACATTACTCCCCAGGTGGAAGTAAAGAGTCGCCGTGTAGGTGGTGCTACTTTCCAGGTACCGATGGAGATCAATCCGAATCGGAAAAGAGCGATTTCTGTAAAAAATATGATTCTGTTTTCCCGTAAGAGAAGCGGACATAGCATGGCTGAAAAATTAGCGGCTGAAATTATGGCTGCATACAAAGAAGAAGGTGCTGCCTTCAAAAAGAAAGAAGATACGCACCGTATGGCTGAAGCCAACCGTGCTTTTGCACATTTCAGATTTTAACTAGGAGAGATAGATAAATGGCAAAGAGAGATTTACACTATACGCGAAATATCGGTATCATGGCTCACATCGATGCCGGTAAAACTACGACGACTGAACGTATCCTGTATTTTACCGGAGTAAACCATAAGATCGGTGAAACCCATGATGGTACTGCTACGATGGACTGGATGGTACAGGAGCAGGAAAGAGGTATTACCATTACTTCTGCTGCTACCACCTGTTTCTGGAAGTATCAGGATCAGGAGTATAAAATTAATATTATTGACACCCCGGGACACGTTGACTTCACGGTTGAAGTAGAGCGTTCTTTGCGTGTATTGGACGGTGCTGTTGCACTGTTTTGTGCTGTAGGTGGTGTTGAAGCCCAGTCTGAAACCGTATGGCGTCAGGCAAATAAATACGGTGTGCCGAGAATTGCTTTTGTGAATAAAATGGACCGTTCTGGTGCAGACTTTTTCAAAGCAGTTCGTGAAATCAAGGAAAAATTAGGTGCTAATCCTGTACCTCTTGTATTACCGATCGGAGCTGAAGAAAACTATCAGGGTGTTATTGACCTGGTAGAAATGAAAGCTTATGTATGGGAAAACGGGGCGATGGAAGGAACTGTAAAGGAAATTCCGGCTGATTTGATGGCTGAAGCTCAGGAATGGAGGGAAAAATTAGTGGAAGCTGCTGCTGTTCAGGATGAAGCTTTGATGGAGCGTTTCTTTGAAGATCCGGATTCCATTACGGCTGAAGAATTGAAAGCTGTTATCCGTAAGGCTGTGATTGCTATGGATTTCTGTCCGGTAATGTGCGGCTCTTCCTTTAAGAATAAAGGTGTACAGAATTTGTTGGATGCTGTTATTGCTTATTTGCCGAATCCGTTGGATATTCCGAACAGCAAAGGTACTGACCCGAGAAGCGGAGAAGAAATTCTTTTCCCGGTTGATCCGGAAGCACCGCTGTCGGCTTTGGCATTTAAGATCGCTACCGACCCGTTTGTAGGACGTTTGTGCTACACCCGTATTTATTCCGGTAAAATCGAAGCCGGTTCGTATGTTTACAACCCGCGTACCGATAAAAAAGAACGTATTTCCCGTTTGTTCCAGATGCATTCTAACAAGCAGCAGCCGAAAGATGTTCTGGAAGCCGGAGATATCTGCGCTTGCGTAGGTTTCAAAGACATCCGTACCGGAGATACATTATGTTCTGAAGACAAACCGATCGTATTGGAAAGTATGACTTTCCCGGAACCGGTAATCGGTATTGCCGTTGAACCGCTGACTCAGAAAGATACTGATAAGTTAGGTATGGCTTTGGCTAAATTGGCGGAAGAAGACCCGACTTTCCGTGTGAAAACAGATGAAGATTCCGGCCAGACTGTTATCAGTGGTATGGGTGAGCTTCACCTGGATATTATCCTCGACCGTCTGCGTCGTGAATTCAAGGTAGAATGTAATCAGGGCGCTCCTCAGGTTTCTTACAAAGAAGCTATTACTGCAACAGTGGAACATCGTCATGTATTTAAGAAACAGACCGGTGGCCGCGGTAAATTCGCTGATATTATTTTCCGTATGGAACCTGCAGAAGAAGGTAAGGAAGGCCTGACTTTTGTAAACGAAGTGAAAGGTGGTAATATCCCGAAGGAATTTATTCCTTCTGTTGAGAAAGGTTTCAAAGAAGCCATGGAGAACGGTGTTTTGGCCGGTTACGGATTGGAATCTTTGAAAATAACTTTGCTTGACGGTTCTTTCCACCCGGTTGACTCAGATGCTTTGTCTTTCGAAATGGCTGCCAAAATCGGTTATAAGGAAGCTGCACAGAAAGCTAAACCGGTGTTGCTTGAGCCGATTATGAAATTGGAAGTTGTTACTCCGGAAGATTTCATGGGAGATATTATCGCTGACTTGAACCGTCGTCGCGGACAGGTTGAAAGCATGGACTCTCGTACGGGAGCTCGTGTAATCACGGCCAAGGTACCTTTGTCTGAGCAGTTCGGTTATGTAACCGTATTGCGTACATTATCTTCCGGACGTGCAAGTTCTTCAATGGAATTCTCTCACTATGCCGAGGTTCCGAAGAATATTGCCAAGGACGTTGTTGAAAAAGCAAACGGAAGAGCAGATTTAATTTAAAAATTTTAGATTGTAAATTTTAAGTTGGGAAATCAATTTAAAATTTACAATTTACAATCTACAATAATCAAAAAACATGAGCCAAAAAATCAGAATTAAGTTGAAATCTTACGATCACAACTTAGTAGACAAGTCGGCAGAGAAGATTGTTAAAACGGTAAAAGCTACCGGTGCAGTAGTGAGCGGTCCGATTCCGCTTCCGACCCACAAAGGAATTTTTACTGTGAACCGCTCTACTTTCGTAAATAAGAAGAGTCGTGAACAATTTTTGGTATGCACCTTCAAAAGATTGATTGATATCTACAGCTCAACGGCTGGAACTATCGACGCTCTGATGAAGCTTGAGCTACCGAGTGGTGTTGAAGTAGAGATTAAGGTGTGATAACGGCGAACAACCTTATGTCGTTATTAAGAATGTAAACCTATTAAAAAAAGTAAAAGAAAATGCCAGGTTTAATTGGAAAAAAAGTCGGAATGACTTCCGTATTCAGTGCCGAGGGGAAAAGTATCCCATGCACTGTGATTGAGTGCGGTCCATGTGTTGTAACCCAGGTTAAAACGAATGAGACCGATGGTTACGCAGCACTTCAGTTGGGTTTTGATGACAAGAAAGAAAAACACACAACGAAGCCGCTAAGTGGACACTTTAAAAAGGCAGGCACAACTCCGAAACGGAAACTCGTAGAGTTTTCAGGATTTGAGACCGAGCACAAGTTAGGTGATGTAATCGATGTTACCTTGTTTGAAGGAACTGCATTTGTGGATGTAGTTGGAACCAGCAAGGGTAAAGGATTTCAGGGCGTTGTGAAACGTCACGGATTCGGTGGAGTCGGTGAAGCTACTCACGGTCAGGATGATCGCCAGAGAGCTCCGGGTTCTATTGGAGCTTGTTCTACCCCTTCTCGTGTATTTAAAGGTATGAGAATGGCCGGAAGAATGGGAGGAGACAGGATTACTGTTGCTAACTTGCAGGTTTTGAAAGTAATTCCTGAAAATAATTTGTTGTTGGTGAAGGGATCTGTTCCCGGAACTAAAGGTTCATACTTAATTATTGAGAAGTAATGGAGTTAAGTGTATTAAACATTGCCGGAAAAGAAACAGGCAGAAAGATAGAGTTAAATGACGCTATCTTTGGAATTCAGCCTAACGAACACGCAATCTACCTTGACGTAAAGCAGTATCTTGCCAACAACCGGCAGGGAACGCACAAGTCAAAGCAGAGAAACGAAGTGTCAGGTAGTACTGTAAAGCTGAAAAAGCAAAAAGGTACCGGAGGTGCACGTGCCGGTGGTATCAAGAACCCGTTGTTCAGAGGCGGTGGCCGTGTATTTGGTCCCGTTCCCAGAGATTACAGTTTTAAATTGAATAAAAAACTGAAAAGGCTGGCTCGTAAATCGGCTCTGGCTGTGAAAGCAAGTGCAAATGCGGTTACGGTAGTTGAAGATTTCAGCTTTGAAGCACCGAAAACAAAACAGTTTGTAGAATTGATTAATAATTTGAAAGTTAATCAGGGCAATTTGTTGGTAGTTTTGAGTGACGTAAACGAAAATATAGTGTTATCGGCTCGCAACTTACAGAATGTTGAAATTATGAGAGTCAATGATTTGGCAACTTACAACATTATGAAGGCTAGAAATCTTGTACTTGTTGAAAGTTCTGTGAAGGGCCTGAATGAAATGTTCAATCTTAACTAATTAAAGAAGAGATGGAAATTATTTTAAAGCCCGTCCTGACTGAAAAGATGTCAGCGTTGACCGACAAAGAACACAAGGTGGCCTTTGTTGTAGCAAAAGATGCGAATAAGATAGAGATAAAGAAAGCAGTTGAAGAAATGTACGGAGTGAAGGTATTGGCTGTAAATACGCAGCGTTACCAGGGAACGGTAAAATCCCGTTATACCAAGGCCGGTGTAATTACCGGACGTACCGCTTCGTTCAAGAAAGCAATTGTAACTTTAGCAGAAGGTGATAGTATTGATTTTTTTAGCAATATTTAAATAACATGGCTGTAAGAAAATTAAATCCTGTAACTCCTGGTCAAAGACATAAAGTAGTAAATACTTTTGAACAGGTGACTACAGATAGACCTGAGAAATCATTGTTGAGACCTATCAAAAGAACCGGTGGCCGTAACAATGCCGGTAAAATGACAATGAGATATATAGGTGGAGGTCATAAGCAAAAATACAGAGTAATTGATTTTAAACGGAACAAAGACAGTATTCCGGCTAAAGTAGCCTCTATTGAATACGATCCGAATAGAACAGCTCGTATTGCTTTGTTAGTGTATGCAGACGGAGAAAAACGTTATATTATCGCTCCTATCGGACTGACGGCAGGTCAGACTGTAATGAGCGGACAAGGCGTAGCTCCGGAAATTGGAAATGCTCTTTTCTTATCTGAGATTCCATTAGGTACAATCATACATAACATTGAACTGAGACCGGGACAAGGAGCTGTAATGGCCCGTAGTGCTGGTTCTTATGCTCAATTGGTGGCCAGAGATGGCAAATATGCTTCCATCAAATTACCTTCAGGAGAAATCCGGATGGTATTGGTAACTTGTAAAGCTACAGTAGGAACGGTATCTAATACCGATCATGCACTGGAACGTTCCGGTAAAGCCGGTCGTTCTCGTTGGTTAGGCCGTCGCCCGAGAGTTCGTGGTGTTGTAATGAACCCGGTTGATCACCCGATGGGTGGTGGTGAAGGCCGTGCTTCAGGAGGTCACCCGAGATCACGCAAGGGCTTGTTGGCTAAGGGCTATAAAACAAGAGCTCCGAAGAAAGCTTCAAGTAAGTATATTGTTGAAAGAAGGAAGTAATAACCGATTAATAGTTTAATGTTATGAGTCGTTCGTTAAAAAAAGGCCCTTTTATAGATGTGAAGCTGGAGAAAAAAGTGTTGGCGATGAATGAGTCCAATAAAAAATCGGTTGTTAAAACCTGGGCTCGCTACTCTATGATCTCTCCGGATTTTGTAGGCCATACTGTAGCAGTACATAACGGTAATAAATTTATCCCGGTATACATCACCGAGAATATGGTGGGACATAAGCTGGGAGAATTTGCACCGACACGTACCTTTAGAGGTCACGCTAACAAGAAATAAGCGTGATTAAAGTTGAACCAATGAAGATGTATTAAAATGGGTGCAAGAAAAAGATTAAGAGCAAATCAGATAAAGGAAGCCAAAAAGGAGAAGGCTTTTGCCAGCCTGCGCGGTTGTCCTTCGTCACCTCAGAAAATGAGATTGGTGGCAGACCTGGTACGTGGAAAAGACGTACAGAGAGCTTTGGATATACTGAAATTTTGTCCTCGTGAAGCTGCCCGTAAAGTGGAAAAACTTTTGCTTTCGGCTATTGCTAACTGGAGTGCTAAAAATGACGGTAAACGTATCGAAGATGCTTCTTTATTCGTTAAGGAAATTTTCGTTGACGGTGCCGGTATTTTGAAGCGTCTGAGACCGGCTCCCCAGGGACGGGCTCACCGGATCCGCAAAAGATCAAATCACGTGACTATCGTCTTAGGTAGCAAGACTGCAGTTGAAAATGTAAAAGAATAATTAGCATGGGACAAAAAGTTAATCCAATAAGCAATAGATTAGGAATCATCCGTGGATGGGATTCTAACTGGTTCGGCGGCAAAAACTATGGCGATAAACTGGTAGAAGATTATAAGATCAGAAAATACCTGAACGCCCGTTTGGCCAAAGCCGGAATCGCGAAAATTGTTATCGAGAGGACCCTTAAGCTGATTACCATCACCATCAATACTGCCCGTCCGGGAATTATCATCGGAAAAGGTGGTCAGGAAGTGGATAAATTGAAGGAAGAGCTTAAGAAAATCACCGATAAAGAAGTTCAGATCAATATCTTCGAAATCAAACGTCCGGAATTGGATGCTGTTATCGTAGGTAATAACATAGCTCGTCAGCTGGAAGGACGTGTTGCATATCGCCGGGCGATCAAAATGGCTGTTCAGTCTACCATGAGAATGGGTGCTGAAGGTATCAAAGTGTTGATATCAGGTCGTTTGAACGGTGCTGAAATGGCACGTGCAGAAATCTTCAAGGAAGGTCGGATTCCGTTGCACACTTTCCGCGCAGATATTGACTATGCACAGGCAGAAGCCCTGACGACTTACGGTCTGCTGGGTATTAAGGTGTGGATTTGCAAAGGTGAAGTTTACGGAAAACGTGAATTGGTACCGAATTCAGTACTCGGTTCACATGAATCACGTAGCGCTGCCAATGCTAACGCCGGCAAGAAGAATTTCAAAAAAAGAAAAAAGTAGTGAGTTATGTTACAGCCAAAAAGGACTAAATACAGAAGAAGTCAGAAAGGAAGAATGAAGGGTAATGCTCAGAGAGGGCATCAACTGGCATTCGGATCTTTTGGAATTAAGGCGTTGGAAGAAAAATGGATCGAAGGACGCCAGATTGAAGCAGCCCGTGTTGCCGTTACCCGTTATATGCAACGTCAGGGTCAGATATGGATACGTATATTTCCGGATAAACCTATTACCAAAAAGCCCGCTGAAGTGCGTATGGGTAAAGGTAAAGGTTCTCCCGAAGGTTTCGTAGCTCCGGTTACTCCGGGACGTATTCTTTTCGAAGCAGACGGTGTGCCGTATGCAATTGCAAAAGAAGCTTTGCGTCTTGCTGCTCAGAAATTACCTATTACGACGAAGTTTGTGGTTAGACGTGACTATGCCGAATAGTCGTCCGACTGTTGATTGTTAAACCAAATTAATTTGACAGAAAGATGAAAAATTCAGAAGTTATAGAAATGACCACAGAGGATCTTAAAGAAAGAGTAGCTGCAGAAAAAGCTGCCCTCAATAAGATGACCATGAATCATACGATTACCCCGCTCGAAAACACAATGCAGATTCGTGCCAAGAGAAAGGATATTGCTCGCATGATGACGGAATTACGTAAGAGAGAATTAACGGTAAAGAAGTAAAGTAATGGAAGAAAGAAATCTTAGAAAAGAACGTATCGGTCTCGTGGTGAGCAATAAGATGGAAAAATCCATCACGGTTGCCGTTCATTTTAAAGAAAAACACCCGATTTACGGAAAATTCGTAAGCAAGACCAAGAAGTTCACCGCTCACGACGAAAAGAACGAATGTAACGTCGGAGATAAAGTGAGAATTATGGAAACCCGTCCCTTGAGTAAAATGAAGAGATGGAGATTAGTTGAAATCATTGAAAGAGCGAAGTAATCATGATACAACAGGAAAGTAGATTAACAGTAGCAGATAACAGCGGTGCTAAAGAGGTGCTTTGTATCCGCGTTCTGGGAGGAACCCGGAAAAGATACGCACGCGTAGGCGATAAGATCGTTGTGTCTGTAAAAAGCGCACTGCCTGGCGGTGATTTGAAAAAAGGAACGGTTAGTAAGGCAGTCGTTGTGCGTACATCCAAGGAATATCGTCGTCCGGACGGCTCTTATATCCGCTTTGATGACAATGCTTGCGTATTGTTGAATAATGCCGGAGAAATGAGAGGTACCCGTATTTTCGGACCGGTTGCCCGTGAAGTTCGTGAAGGTTATACGAAAATTGTTTCGTTAGCCCCGGAAGTTCTTTAATTATTTACGGTTTTAGATTTATGATTTATGATTACATTGCTCTATGCTCATCAATCTGAAATCTAAAATCTAAAATCTAAAATTTTATAGGTAATGAACAGAAAGTTTCATATAAAGAAAGGTGATTTAGTTTACGTAAATGCCGGTGTTGACAAAGGGAAACAGGGTAAAGTACTCGAAGTACTGCCGGAAGAGGAACGGGCAATTGTCGAAGGCATCAATATGGTAAGCAAACACACGAAACCGAATGCGAAAAATCCGCAGGGAGGTATCATTAAGAAAGAAGCTCCGATTCATATTTCAAATCTGAACGTAGTAGATCCTTCTACCGGCAAACCGACCAAGATCGGACGGAAGAAAGACGAAAAAGGCAACATGGTTAGATTTGCTAAAAAATCAGGAGAAATCTTGAAATAAGAATAATGTTGGCATGAACAGGTGCAGGTTGCAGGTTTGCAGATGGAAACTTGTAACTTGTTAACCTGTAGCTTGCAACTTAAAAATTAAATTTGTAGCTTTGCCGCCGCAAAGTGCAAACGCTGTGCGATTACAGCAAAACAATGATTAAATAGATGAAATACGTACCAAGTTTAAAAACAAAGTATAACGAAGAAATTGTACCGACTTTGATGAAAGAGTTCGGATACAAGTCAGTTATGCAGGCACCCCGGTTGGAGAAGATAGTAATCAATCAGGGCGTAGGTTCCTCGATCCAGGATAAGAAAATCCTTGAATTTTCGGTGAACGAAATTGCAGCGATTACCGGACAGAAACCGGTTACCTGTAAATCAGTGAAAGACGTATCTAATTTTAAATTGCGTAAAGGCATGCCGATCGGCGTTCGGGTTACATTGCGTCAAGAACGTATGTATGAATTCCTGGAAAGACTGATTACTTCAGCTCTGCCGCGTATCCGCGACTTCAAAGGAATCAACAGTAAACTGGACGGAAGAGGCAACTATACATTAGGTCTCGATGAGCAGATCATATTCCCTGAAATTGTGCTCGACAACGTACACAAAATCATGGGTATGAATATAACATTTGTGACTTCGGCTAATACCGACGAAGAAGGTTTTGCTCTTCTGAGAGAATTTGGATTACCATTTAAAAAGAACTAAAACCAGAGAAAATGGCAAAAGAATCAATGAAGGCTCGTGAAGTGAAGCGTGCAAAATTGGTAGAAAAGTACGCAGCAAAACGAGCAAAATTAAAAGCGGAAGGTGATTATGCCGGATTGAGTCTTCTCCCGAAGAATTCCAATCCTATCCGTTTGCACAACAGATGCAAGTTGACCGGCAGACCGAAAGGTTACATGAGACAATTTGGTATCAGTAGAATCCAGTTCCGTGAAATGGCTTCTGCAGGTTTGATACCGGGAGTGAAAAAAGCTAGTTGGTAATATTAAAAATTGAAACGAAGATGACAGATCCAATAGCAGATTATCTTACGCGTTTGAGAAATGCGATAAGTGCCGGTCATAAAGTAGTAGATGTTCCCGGTTCTAAGATGAAACGGGAAATGACCAAAATCCTGAAAGAAAAAGGATATATTTTAAATTACAAGTTCGAAGAAGACGGAGCTAAAAGCAATATCAAGATTGCTCTTAAATATAACCCGGAAACAAAAGTATCAGCGATCAAGTCTTTGGTACGTGTATCTAAACCGGGTTTAAGACGCTACACCAACGTTGAGGAAATGCCTCGTGTATTGAACGGTTTGGGTATAGCCATCTTGTCTACTTCTATGGGATTGATGACTGACAAAGAAGCTCGCCAGAAAAATGTCGGCGGTGAAGTATTGTGTTATGTGTATTAATTTAAAAGAGAAGAAGAGATGTCACGAATAGGAAAATTACCCATTCATATACCACAAGGGGTTACGGTAGCCGTAAGCCCGGATAACACCGTCACAGTAAAGGGCCCGAAAGGAGAACTTTCTCAGAAGGTAAGTACAGACCTTACTGTAACAGTAGAGGATAACAATGTGCATGTAGCACGTCATACTGAAGATAAGGAACATAAATCAATGCATGGATTGTATCGTGCTTTGATTCACAATATGGTAGTAGGTGTTTCTGAAGGTTATACGATTAAACAGGAATTAGTCGGTGTCGGTTACAGAGCAAACGCTGAAGGTAATGTATTGGAATTGGGACTGGGATATTCTCACTCCATTTTCTTACAGTTGCCGGAAGAAGTAAAAGTATCTGCAGTAACAGAGAAACGTGCTAACCCGATTATTACACTGGAAAGTTGTAATAAACAATTAATCGGTCAGGTAGCTGCAAAAATCCGCTCATTCCGTAAGCCGGAACCTTACAAGGGTAAAGGTATCCGCTTCGTAGGTGAACAAGTACGCCGGAAAGCAGGTAAATCAGCTAAAGTTTAATCACCTAAAGTAAGTAAAAGTTATGGCTTTAACTAAGGAAGAAAGAAGATTAAGAATAAAAAGGAGAATTCGTAAGATTGTCTCCGGAACAGCTGAAAGACCGCGTATGAGCGTTTTTCGTTCAAATGCGCAGATTTCTGTTCAGCTGATCGACGATATCGCAGGTAAAACTATTTTAGCTGTGTCTTCATTGAGTAAGGATATTGCCGAGAAAAAAGGAACGAAAATGGAACAAGCTGCCAATGTTGGTGCTGCTGTTGCTGAAAAAGCAAAAACTGCCGGAATTGTAAATGTCGTTTTCGATAGAAACGGTTATTTATACCACGGAAGAGTGAAAGCTTTGGCTGATGCTGCCCGTAACGGAGGTCTTAATTTTTAAAAGTAAGCAGGAATGGAACAGAAAATAAATAATACAGACCTGGAATTGAAAGACAGATTGGTAGCTATTAACCGTGTGACTAAAGTTACTAAGGGAGGTAGAACCTTCAGCTTTGCTGCGATTGTTGTTGTCGGAAACGAAAACGGTATTGTCGGCTGGGGCTTGGGAAAGGCCAATGAAGTAACTACCGCTATTGCAAAAGGCGTTGAAGCTGCTAAGAAAAATCTGATAAAAGTGCCTGTTTTAAAAGGTACGATTCCTCATGAGCAAGTGGCTCGTTTTGGCGGAGCCGAAGTATTTATGAAACCGGCTTCTTCCGGTACCGGTCTTGTGGCCGGAGGTGCTATGCGTGCCGTTCTGGAAAGTGTCGGTGTTCGGGATGTGCTGGCAAAAAGTAAAGGTTCATCGAACCCGCACAACCTGGTGAAAGCAACAATTGCTGCATTGAAAGAAATGAGAGATGCGCGTGCTGTTGCCCGGCAGAGAAATGTCAGCATGGATAAAGTGTTTAATGGTTAATTTGATGAGAGTTATGGCAAAGATTAAGGTTACATTGGTAAAAAGTAAAATCGGTAGCGATAAACGTCAAGTTGGCACTTTAACCGCACTTGGATTGAATAAAATCAGCAGCAGTGCTGTGCATGAAGCTACTCCGCAGATATTGGGAATGGTCGCTAAAGTGGCCCACCTGGTGAAAGTGGAGGAAGTAAAGTAATTGTCAAACTATTTTAACGAAGATAAAATGGATTTAAGTAACTTAAAACCGGCCTGCGGATCCACTCATCACGAAAAGAGAATCGGTCGCGGACAAGGTTCCGGAAAAGGAGGTACTTCTACAAGAGGGCATAAAGGTGCCAAATCAAGATCTGGTTACAAAACCAAGATCGGTTTTGAAGGTGGTCAGATGCCTTTGCAGAGAAGAGTACCGAAATTCGGTTTTAAAAATATAAATAGGATTGAATTCAAAGCCATTAATGTCAGCATGCTTCAGGAATTGGCAGAAAGAGATAATCTGACTGCTATCGATAAGGATCTGCTGGTTAAGGCTGGATTGATATCCAAAAATGATTTGTTGAAGGTCCTGGGTGACGGGGTGCTGAAAGCTAAACTGGAAGTAAAAGCAGATGCTTTTTCTCAGAAAGCGAAAGAAGCCATTGAAGCAGCAGGCGGATCAGCAGTCGTTTTGTAATACAAAACGGAGTTTATAAAGTTCATAAGGTTCATAAAGTTCATAAGGTTGTGGATTTTAACTTTATAAACTTTACAAACTTTATAAACTTTATGAACTATTAATAAGAAAGAACTTATGAAGTTATTTGATACATTAAAGAACATTTGGAAAATTGAAGAACTGAGAACCCGGATTCTCATGACTTTGGGACTGATCGCTGTATATAGATTGGGTACAGAAGTTGTATTGCCGGGTATCGATCCGGCCGGACTTGCTGCCTTAAAAGCACAGACATCAACCGGGGTGCTCGGCTTGTTGGATATGTTTTCCGGAGGAGCGTTTTCGAATGCTTCTGTATTTGCATTGGGTATTATGCCTTATATCTCTGCTTCTATTGTTGTTCAGTTGTTGGGTATTGCAGTACCTTATTTTCAACGAATGCAACGTGAAGGGGAGAGCGGACGGCGTAAAATCAATCAAATTACTCGTTATCTGACTTTGATTATTCTTGTATTACAAGGTTCAGCGTATCTTACCAACTTACATGCACAAATTCCGGAATGGGCATTTGTGATGAAAGGGGCTTTCTTTACAATTTCTTCTGTTCTTATCCTGGCTGCCGGCTCAATGTTTGTTTTGTGGCTGGGTGAAAAGATTACAGATAAAGGTATTGGAAACGGTGTTTCTATCATCATTATGATCGGTATTATTGCCCGCTTGCCTTTTGCATTTGTTGCTGAAGGTTCTTCCAGAGTAACACAGCAGGGGGGTGGTATGGTCGCTTTATTGGTGGAGTTGGTCGTTTTGTTCCTGGTATTCTGCGGTACGATCATGTTGGTACAAGGTACACGTAAAGTACCTGTACAGTATGCAAAACGTGTTGTCGGAAACAAGCAATACGGAGGTGTACGTCAGTATATTCCGTTGAAGATCAATGCTGCCGGTGTAATGCCCATCATTTTCGCCCAGGCGATTATGTTGTTGCCGATTTCCTTTGTGAACTATGCTGCCGCTGATTCTATGTCTGGGTTTGCTGCTGCATTTTCTAACTTTACCGGATTCTGGTATAATTTTACGTTCTTTGTTTTGATTGTTGCATTTACCTATTTCTATACGGCTATCACTGTTAATCCGATGCAAATGTCCGAGGATATGAAGAAAAACGGTGGTTTCATTCCGGGAGTAAAACCGGGTCGTAAAACGATGGAATTCCTGGATACGATTATGTCCCGGATTACATTACCGGGATCTATCTTCCTGGGCATTGTGGCTATTTTGCCCGCATTTGCTGTAATCGCAGGAATTAATAATCAATTTGCTCAATTCTATGGCGGTACTTCCCTGTTGATTCTGGTAGGTGTCGTATTGGATACTTTGCAACAGATCGAATCGCATTTGTTGATGCGTCATTATGACGGATTGATGAAGACCGGACGGATAAAAGGTAAGACACCGGGAGGTCCTGCTGCTTACTGATAATATATTTGAAGATTCGGAAATTTGAAGATTTGGACTATCCTTTCAAGTCTTCAAATTTTCAAATTTACAAATTAAACAGAGGATTTGTGGGTTGGTATTTTTTTTGTAATTTTGCGGCATGATTTTTTTGAAAAACGCAGAAGAAATTGAGCTGCTTCGGGAAAGCAATCTTTTGGTAGGAAAGACTCTGGGCGAGATGGCTAAGCATATTCGTCCGGGGATTTCAACGTTAGAACTCGACCGTATTGCAGAGGAGTTTATCCGGGATCATGGAGCTGTCCCTGGTTTTCTAGGATACGGTGGTTTCCCGAATACGCTTTGTATTTCTGTAAACGACGCGGTCGTTCATGGAATTCCGGCTGCAGATTGTTTCTTAAAAGAGGGAGATGTCGTATCGATAGATTGTGGAACTTTGATGAACGGATACTACGGAGATAGTGCTTATACCTTTGAAGTAGGAGAAGTGAAAGAAGAAGTACGCAAACTTTTACGGGTTACCAAGGAAGCTTTGTATAAGGGAATTGAAAAGGCTGTTGCCGGCCTGCGTATCGGAGATATCGGTTATGCCGTTCAAAGTTATTGTGAAGAAAACGGCTACTCTGTGGTGCGGGAGTTGGTAGGGCATGGCGTCGGACGGGATATGCACGAAGAACCTCAGGTGCCCAATTATGGAAGAAGAGGCCAGGGGGTGAAGTTGGCAGAGGGGATGGTTATCGCTATAGAGCCGATGATTAATTTGGGAAAACGTTATGTTTTTCAGGATTCCGACGGTTGGACCGTCCGTACCCGCGACCGGATGCCGTCTGCTCATTTCGAGCATACAGTAGCAGTGGGAAAACACGGGGCAGATATCTTATCCTCGTTTGAGTTTGTAGAGAAAGAACTAAGCAGATTGTAAACTGTAGATTTTAGATTGTAAATTCTTCTCATCCGATGAGAAAAGCAATTTAAAATCTGAAATCTAAAATTAAAATAAAGTATGGCAAAACAGCCGTCAATAGAGCAGGATGGAGTAATAACGGAAGCATTGTCGAATGCAATGTTTCGTGTTGAACTAGAAAATGGGCATATTATTACAGCTCATATATCCGGAAAAATGCGGATGCATTATATAAAGATACTCCCCGGGGATCGGGTTCGGGTGGATATGTCTCCGTACGACCTGACAAAAGGAAGGATCACGTTTAGATATAAAAACTAAGGATTTAATTGTAAATTTTAAATTGTAGATACTTCACCTGTGACAGGGAAAGTGTCTGATGATTTAAAATCTGAAATCTAAAATAAATTGAAAAACCATGAAGGTAAGAGCGTCCATTAAGAAACGTAATGACGATTGCAAGATTGTAAGAAGAAAAGGCGTTTTGTACGTCATTAACAAAAAGAACCCTAAGTTTAAAATGCGTCAGGGTTGATTCATTAATCTAAAATTTTAAAAGATTTATGGCAAGAATCGTAGGTGTAGATTTACCCTCAAACAAAAGAGGTGAAATAGCCTTGACCTATATTTTCGGTATAGGTAGAAGTAGTGCCCGGACCATTCTGAGTAAGGCCGGCATCGATTTTGACACTAAGGTGAAAGACTGGAACGACGATCAGCTCGCAGCTGTACGAAAAGTGATTAATGCAGAGTACAAAGTTGAAGGAGAGTTGAGATCAAGCGTTCAGATGAACATCAAACGACTGATGGATATCGGTTGCTACCGTGGAATCCGTCATCGTATCGGACTGCCCGTAAGAGGACAGAGTACAAAGAACAATGCCCGTACACGTAAGGGTAAGAAGAAAACTGTTGCTAACAAGAAAAAGGCGACTAAATAATTGAATTGAATTATGGCAAAGAAGTCTACATCAAACAGAAAACGGTTAGTTAAAGTAGAAGCCGTTGGACAAGCGCACGTTCATTCGTCTTTTAATAACATCATTATTTCCATCACGAACCAAACAGGACAGGTGATTTCTTGGTCTTCAGCTGGAAAAATGGGTTTTAAAGGTTCGAAGAAAAACACCCCGTATGCCGCACAAATGGCAGCTACCGATTGTGCAAAAGTGGCATTCGATCTCGGAATGAGAAAGGCAAAAGTATATGTTAAAGGACCGGGTAATGGCCGGGAATCAGCTATTCGTGCTATCCACGCAAGTGGTATTGAAGTATCGGAAATTGTTGACGTTACGCCACTGCCGCATAACGGATGTCGTCCTCCGAAAAAACGTAGAGTGTAAAACATAACGTGTAATGTATTTTAAATTTTAAATTGTAAATCTTTAATTCTTGCGACTTATAGCAAGTAGTTTGCAATCTGAAATCTAAAATCTAAAATTTAAAATTGAAATGGCTAGATATACAGGACCTAAGTCTAAAATAGCAAGAAAATTCGGAGAACCGATTTACGGCCCGGATAAGGCTCTGGAGCGGAGAAACTATCCGTCAGGGCAACATGGTTTAGCTCGCCGCCGGAAGAAAATTTCTGAATACGGTGTTCAGTTAAAAGAAAAACAAAAAGCAAAATATACTTACGGTTTATTGGAAAAACAATTCCGTAATTTATTTGAAAAAGCAGAACGTAGTGGAGGTATTACCGGTGAAGTATTACTTCAATTGCTCGAATGCCGTCTGGACAATACGGTATATCGGTTAGGTATTGCACCGACGCGTGCTGCTGCCCGTCAGTTAGTGTCTCACCGTCACATTACAGTGAACGGAAAGGTATGTAATATTCCTTCTGCTTCTGTTAAACCGGGTGATATTGTAGCTGTTCGGGAAAAATCCAAAGCTTTGGAAGTGATTGCTGACTCTTTGAGAAGTAACCGCGTTACCAAATTCTCATGGTTGGAATGGGATGCCGTTTCCATGAGCGGCAAATTACTCAATGTTCCGGAAAGAAGCGATATTCCGGAAAATATCAAAGAACAGTTAATCGTAGAATTGTATTCTAAGTAATAAATAAAATATTTATGGCAATATTAGCTTTCCAGAAACCGGACAAAGTAATCATGCTCGAGTCTACAGACAAATTCGGAAAATTCGAATTTCGTCCGCTGGAGCCTGGTTATGGGATCACAATAGGTAATCCGCTACGCAGAATTCTGCTCTCTTCGTTGGAAGGGTTTGCGATTACCGGTATTAAAATTCATGGCGTTGAACATGAGTTTGCTACCATCCCGGGAGTGATCGAGGATGTAACCGAGATTATCCTGAATTTGAAGCAAGTTCGGTTTAAGAGAAAAGTAGAGGATGTGGAGGATGAGAAGCTGACTGTTCTTGTTTCTGGGCAGGAAACTTTTACTGCAGGCGATATCAACCGTTTTCTGACAGGTTTCGAAGTTTTAAATACGGACTTGGTGATCTGTAACATGGATACGAACGTTAATTTCCAAATGGAAATTACAATCCAGAAAGGACGCGGTTATGTGCCCAGTACAGAAAATATGCCGATAGATGCCGAAGCCGGATTTATTCCGATTGATGCAATTTACACCCCGATCAGAAATGTGAAATATGAGATAGAGAACTATCGTGTTGAAGGTAAAACCGACTATGAACGGCTTTTGCTGGAAATTGAAACGGATGGTTCTATTAATCCGACCGATGCTTTGAAGGAAGCAGCGAAAATCCTGATTCACCATTTCATGTTGTTCTCAGATGAAAAGATTACCTTGGAAACTGAAGACAAATATGGAAACGAAGAGTTTGACGAAGAAGTTTTGCATATGCGCCAACTTCTGAAAACCAAGCTTGTGGATATGGATCTTTCCGTACGTGCATTGAATTGCCTGAAAGCTGCCGAGGTTGAAACTTTGGGTGAATTGGTAAAATTCAACAAGAATGATTTGTTGAAATTCCGTAATTTCGGTAAGAAGTCTCTGACCGAGTTGGAAGCCTTGCTCGAAAACAATAACCTTGAGTTCGGTATGGATGTATCTAAGTATAAATTAGACAAGGAATAAGAAAATGAGACATTGTAAGAAATTTAATCATCTCAATAGAACGAGTGCTCATAGAAAAGCATTACTTTCTAACATGGCTGCTTCTCTGATTCTGCATAAAAGAATTTCTACGACTGTTGCTAAGGCGAAAGCGTTGAAAATCTATGTAGAACCCCTGATTACCAAGAGTAAGAACGATAATATGCATTCTCGCCGTGTAGTTTTCAGCTACCTCGGTCAGAAAGAAGCTGTTACTGAATTATTCAAAGAAGTAGCTCCGAAAATTGTAAATCGTCCCGGCGGATATACCCGTGTTCTGAGAACCGGTAATCGCCTCGGTGATAATGCAGAGACCTGTATCATTGAATTAGTGGATTTCAATGCCACATACACTGAAGTTAAACAGGAAGTGAAGAAGACTGCTACACGTCGTCGTCGTTCTTCCGGTGCCAAGAAAGCTGCTGAAACTGCTGAGAAACCGGTGGTTGAAGAAGCTCCGAAGGCCGAAGAAGCTGCTGCTCCTGCAGTAGAAGAGGCTCCGAAAGCAGAATAAGCTTACCCGTGATAATGTAGAAACCGTCTTGCCAACCGGCAAGACGGTTTTTTTATTTTTATCCGAATAATTATAGATATCTTCTATTAATTGATTCTATTTATAGATACGGCTTAATTTGTCCCCTTTTGCTTTTCGTTTTTTGATTGTTTTGTCGTAACTTGTCCCTGAAATTCTACGTTTAATAAAAAAAATCAGAAAATTATGACACATATTGTTGAAATTATCGGGAGAGAAATATTGGATTCCCGGGGAAACCCAACCGTTGAGGTAGACGTTGTTTTAGAATCCGGGGTAATGGGACGGGCTGCAGTACCTTCGGGTGCTTCTACCGGTGAAAATGAAGCTTTGGAATTGAGGGATGGGGATAAGTCCCGGTATATGGGAAAAGGAGTTTTAAAAGCCGTTGAAAATATCAATACCGTTATTTCGGATGCCTTGTTGGGGATGGATGTAATGGATCAGGTCGCAATAGACCGGCTTTTGATCGAATTGGACGGTACGAAGACAAAGTGTAATTTGGGAGCTAATGCTATGTTAGGGGTATCTCTGGCTTGTGCAAAAGCTGCAGCAAATTACCTGGAGATTCCTTTGTATCGGTATATCGGAGGCTGTAATGCCAAAGTTTTGCCTGTGCCGATGATGAATATTATCAATGGAGGTTCGCATTCGGATGCTCCGATTGCTTTTCAGGAATTTATGATCCGTCCGGTAGGAGCTTGTTGTTTTAAAGAAGCTTTACGGATGGGGGCAGAAATATTCCATACTTTAAAGAAAGTATTGCATGACCGCGGTTTGAGTACGGCGGTCGGGGATGAAGGCGGATTCGCCCCTTCTCTCGCCGGAACCGAAGATGCTTTGGATTCGATTGTAAAGGCTATAGAGAAGGCCGGCTATAAACCCGGAAAGGATGTGATGATCGGGTTGGACTGTGCTGCTTCGGAGTTTTATAAAGAAGGCCTGTATGATTATACGAAATTTGAGGGGCCGCAAGGAGCAAAACGTACTTCGGCCGAACAGGTACTTTATCTGGAAGAATTGATTTCTAAATATCCGATTGATTCGATAGAGGACGGCATGTCTGAGAATGACTGGGACGGTTGGGAGATGTTGACGGCAAAGATCGGAGACCGTTGCCAGTTGGTAGGAGATGATTTGTTCGTAACGAATGTCGAGTATTTGCAGAAAGGTATTGAATTGGGATGTGCTAATTCCATCCTGATCAAAGTCAACCAAATCGGAACATTGACAGAGACCCTGGACGCTATTGAAATGGCTCACCGTGCTGGTTATACTACTGTAACGTCCCATCGTTCGGGAGAAACTGAAGATGCTACGATTGCAGATATAGCTGTCGCGACGAATTCAGGTCAGATCAAGACGGGTTCTCTGAGCCGTTCGGATCGTATGGCTAAATACAATCAGTTGCTTCGGATTGAAGAGCAGTTAGGAAAAAATGCCGTATTCCACGGAAGAAAATTTTCAAGATAAATGACCGGCTGACTTTTTCAGCCGGATCATAAAAAGGCTTGTTTGGAATAGTAAAGAGTCTGTTCCGGCAAGCTTTTTTTGTGATTTGTTTTTTATTTTTAAAAATACCGGCTTCTTGATCGTCCTTTTCACTTTTTAATTTACCTTTGCAATCAAGGGATGACTTGGAATTATAAACGTCCCATATAATAGATATTTGCATTTATTCTGATAGTGAAATCCGCCAGATTTCAATAAACACAGGAATAAATACAGTTTCGCATTGTGCGTGGACTGTGTTGTACTCATTTGTGTTTAGGCACCTGGCGGAGCCCCACTATAAATGAAACAGCAGGTCCACGTTTTTTGTTAATCGCAGGTAGGAGAATTGCTATTCTGTCAATTACGGAGAAAACGTCGGTTTTCTGTTAAAGAAAGTAAAGGTTGGAATATAACCTACTTTCAGGATATAGTCATTGATCGTAAAAGGGCTTGGGAGTGGCATTCTTTCCTAATAACACACACAATCACACCTGCTGCTTCCTGCCCTTTTTATAACCATTTTTTTTTCTTAAAAAACAATAGCATAAAAATGGCAATTATAATCATGACACCCCATAGGATGAAGTAGGCTGAATGATGTTGTAGTTCCGGAATATAGTTGAAGTTCATCCCATATACGCCGACGATAAAGGTCAAAGGAATGAATATAGCCGAAAATATCGTCAGAACTTTCATAACGTCGTTTACACTATTACTGGTGTTTGTATTGTAAATATTGTGTTGGTCGTTGACCATTGCATAGTAAATTTCGATGGCTTCGAGCGCCTGAGTGATAAGATTTTCCAAATCTTTTAGATAGTTGAATGTGTGGCTATTTATTAGATCGGATTCGGATGTTATAAAACGAGTAATGACTTCTTTGACCGGCCTCACGTTTTTTCGGATAAACGAAAGTTCGGTCTTGTAATGGTAGATGTTTTCAATAAGTTGTTTATTGGAGGTCAGCAGGTCTTTTTCCTGGGCTTCGATGTGTGTACCTAATTTCTCTATATTCAGAATATAGCTGTCTACAAGAGTATCAAGTAATGCATAACATAAGTAGTCGGGTGTGTAAGAACGGATTTTGGATGTTCCTGACTCCAGTCGTTTGTCGATATCTGCAAAATAAGGAGAATCCGTTTCCTGAATTGTAATCACGTAATTTGTTCCTACAATGATGGAAACCTGATCGATTTGGGCTTTATTGAGGTCAGAATGAAAAAACAGTGATTTTAATATGATAAAAATATGTTGATTGTCTTCATCGAATTTAGGACGTTCGTCTGTGTTTAATATATCTTCCAGAATAAGAGGTGGAATCTGGAAAATTTCTCCCATGTTTTTGATATATTCCGTATTATGCAGCCCATAAAGCGATATCCAGGTTATATGGTCATCAGACAGGTAAGACTTTATATCTGAAAAAAAATCCGGATGCAGGATTTTTAATTCATCTTTATTGTATTGTACTACCCTGATTTTTATGTCCTCCATTTTTTGCCGTCCGATAAAGATCAGAGAACCGGGGGCTGTACCTTTCGATTTTTGTTTGTTTTTTAGGAAGCGGGCCATGAGTATGTATTTTATTAGAATTGTTTAAAGATAATGACTCCATTTTAAATTGTATATCGTAAATAATATTATTTCGATTCAAAAAATCGAAAAGATTTCAGGTTATAGATTGTAACTAAAATTCCTTTTTTGCTGATAATTACGCAAACGTAAGCGGAAAATACTGAAAAAAAGTCGTTTTTTCTTTACCTTCTTTAGAACCGGTCCATTTTATACCCCTCGTAAATGAGATTTTTTAGCTGTTTTTATGTTGATAGTCAATGTGATATCCGTGCGGAAAAATAGTTCATATTAAACTTGTTTAGTATTTACGATTCGCTACCTTTACCATGTTTTACAACATAAAATAAGCTATCAAAGCATTAAAATTATTTAAAATATCAAACTTACTTTTCAATCATGAGTCAAGAGACAAAAGTTATCGAGAAACACGATGTTGTCATCCGTTTTTCCGGAGACTCGGGAGATGGGATGCAATTAACAGGGCAGCAATTTTCGGATACGGCTGCTTTATTTGGAAATGATGTGGCAACGTTTCCGGACTATCCGGCGGAAATCAGAGCGCCGCAAGGTACTGTCGGGGGTGTCTCCGGTTTTCAGGTACACATCGGGGAAGAGCATATTACTACGCCGGGAGATTACGCCGATGTGCTTGTTGCCATGAATCCGGCTGCTTTGAAAGCTAATTTACGGTGGGTGAAAAAAGCAGCTACCATTATTCTGGATATCGATGCTTTTACAGAAAAGCATATTGAAAGAGCCGGATATACGTCTAATCCATTGGAAGACGGGTCGTTGGCGGACTTTAACCTGATACCGGTGAAAGTAAGTGAGCTTACGGTTGAGGCTTTGAAGGAGACGGGTTTGGATCAAAAGTCTATTCTCCGGTGTAAAAATATGTTTGCCTTGGGAATGATTTATTGGATGTTTGAGGAATCTGTTGAACATACCGAAGCATTTTTTGATATTAAATTCGGTAAAAAGCCTGCGATTGCTTCTGCTAATAAACTTGTGTTGAGAGCCGGTTATAATTACGCAGCGAATGTGCATGCTTTGGCAACTCATTTTAAAGTGGCTCCGGCTACTATTGAAAAAGGGAAATACCGGACGATTACGGGGAATAAAGCTACGGCTTGGGGATTGCTGGCTGCTGCTGAAAAAGCAGGTTTGCCTCTGTTCTGCGGTTCTTATCCGATTACTCCGGCTACGGATATATTACATGAACTGGCTTTACGTCGGGATCTGGGAGCGAAAACTTACCAGGCAGAAGATGAAATTGGAGGAATCTGTACGGCAATCGGTGCCAGCTATGCTGGTAATTTCGCTTGTACAACAACCTCCGGTCCCGGTCTGGCATTGAAATCCGAAGCTTGTGGTCTGGCTGTCATGGCAGAGCTACCTTTGGTTATAGTAGACGTTCAACGCGGAGGTCCTTCAACCGGATTGCCTACGAAAACGGAGCAATCTGACTTGTTACAGGCTTTATACGGACGCAACGGAGAGTCTCCGATGCCCGTGATTGCAGCCAGTACTTCTGCCAATTGTTTTGACTATGCTTTTATCGCCGGTAAAATAGCTTTGGAACACATGACACCGGTTGTATTGCTGACAGACGGATTTCTGGCAAACGGAGCTCAACCCTGGTTGATACCTTCGATGTCTGAATTACCGGAAATAAAATTACGTTTGGCGAAAGAAGGAGATGATTATAAGCCGTATGCCCGTGATCCGGAGACATTGGCCAGAACTTGGGCATTGCCCGGAACGAAAGGACTGGAGCATCGGATCGGTGGTTTGGAAAAAATGAATATTACCGGTACGATCAGTTATGTTCCGGAGAACCATCAGGTTATGACGGATTTGAGAGAAGAAAAGGTAGAACGTATTGCCAATGATATTCCGAATCAGGAAGTATACGGAAATGCAGAGGGCGGCGAACTGTTGGTAGTAGGATGGGGCGGTACTTACGGTCACTTGTATTCGGCTGTTAAGGAAATGCGTGCTGAAGGTAAAGATGTCAGTCTGGCTCATTTCAATTATATCAATCCGTTGCCTAAAAATACAGCCGATGTATTTTCCCGTTATAAGAAAATCGTGGTATGTGAATTGAATCTCGGACAGTTCGCTAAATATTTGAGAAGTAAATTCCCGCAGTTCAATTATTTGCAAGTCAATAAAGTGGCGGGTTTGCCTTTTACGGTGGTAGAACTGAAAGAGCAGATCGGTAAATTAATTTGAGAAAAGCTAATAGATTAAAAATTTACGATTATTGATTGCATGCATTCCAAGCTTGGCATCAAAAATTAAAAATCAAAGATTGAAATGGACGAATTAAAATATACTCCCAAAGATTTTAAAAGTGACCAGGAAATAAGATGGTGTCCCGGTTGCGGTGATCACGGTATCATAAATTCCGTGCAAAAAGCGATGGCAGAACTCGGCTATCCGAAGGAGTCATGGGCTGTAATATCTGGTATCGGTTGTTCTTCCCGTTTCCCGTATTATATGAACACTTACGGTTTTCATACGATTCACGGACGTGCGGCAGCTATTGCCTGCGGTGCTAAAAATGCGAACCGGAAACTGAATATTTTACAAATATCGGGTGACGGTGATGCTTTGGCTATCGGAGGAAACCATTTTATCCATGCTATCCGGAGAAACGTAGATATTACAATCCTTTTGTTTAATAATGAAATTTACGGTTTGACAAAAGGTCAGTATTCTCCTACCACAAAACTGGGGACAAAAACAAAAACCTCTCCTTACGGAACGATAGAACATCCTTTTAATCCGGGAGAACTTTGCATCGGTGCACAGGGGAAATTCTTTGCCCGGTCGATAGATACGAGTGTTAATCTGACAACGCAAATATTGGATGAAGCTGTAAAACACCGTGGAACATCTGTTGTGGAAGTATTGCAAAATTGTGTCATCTTTGCCGACGGAGCCCATAGTGCAATAACCGATAAGGAGCTGAGAGAAGATCGTCAGATTGTCCTGCGTCATGGTGAGCCGATGATTTTCGGTAAAAATAAAGACAAAGGTTTAGTGCTGGCTAAAAGCGGAGAATTGAAGGTGGTTGAGATCGGTAAAGACGGTATAACTGAAAAGGATATATTGGTACATGATGCCCATAATCCGAATCCGTTCTTACACTGGATGCTGGTGAATATGAAGGCTCCCGAATTTCCCGTAGCTCTTGGAGTTATCCGCGATGTAGAGGCTCATACTTATGATGAAGCCCTTGATCAACAAATCGAAGAGGTGAAAAAGATTTCTAAAATCCGTTGCATGGATGATTTGTTAAATAGCGGAGATACCTGGGAAGTGAAATAACAAATGTGACTGAAGATTATACTATGAAAAAGTGCAAATGTCGAAACATTTGCACTTTTTTATTTTGACGTTTAATTCATTTTACCGGAGATGTACCGGTAGGAAGCAGGGGCCGTTTTTAGAATTTATACAGTAATCCGATGTTTCCTCCGATATTCAGCATTTTGTTAAATCCGATATATCCTTTATTACCTAACTCGTCCCGGTCGTAATCCTCTTTGATCTTCGGTACATAATCTCCCCGGATCTTTATATCCAGATCAACGTATTCGGAAAGTTCGATTAAAAGGCCGATATGTGCACCGACTCCCGGAGAAAAACGCCACAAGTTTTCTTTTGCATTGTTTTCAGGGCTGTAAATATCGCTTTGCTTTATGTTGATATTGGTAATGTATGCACCGAAATGTACGCCTAAATAAGGTAATAGCGTACGGTCCCAGGTCGGAATATAAAAAGTCCCCTCCACCAATACCGGAATCAGCCTGTATTTTGTCTCGTGCGTTTGATTGGCTGATTGGACATCCATTTTATCGCTTTGCTTGAAAGCGTGGTAGCCTGTTTCAAAACCGATACCGATCACATCGTTGATGAGATATTTCCCGGATATATTGCCTCCGAACCCGTTTTTCGCTACGTCGCTGAAATCCCCAAGCGGGTAGGTATACTGGGCATTTACTCCCAGGCGGAAGCCACCGTCACGACGATAATATTGGGCTTCACTGAGAATTGAAATCAATACAAAAATGAATAAACAGTATATTGTTTTCATGTTTATTTCTTTTTATAGTTCTAATGTCTTTTCAGTTCTTTCTCCGATGTTTTTCTCCACTTCTGCCAGGCGTTCTTTGGCATATTGATCGTTTTCTTTTACCTCTAAAGCTTTTTGGTAATAAAATTTGGCGATGGCATACGACTTGTCTTTATATGCCTGATCAGCCTTTTCGATCTGCTTTTTGTATTCTTTTTCGATCGTAGCCAGACGTTCGGCTTCAATAAGCTGATCGATTTCGGCGATGTGTTTTTCAATATCGTCTTTGTCGATAGGCAAAATATCTCTGGCTTTTTGATAATAAAATTTAGCGGAAGCATAATTTTTGGCGGCAGCAGCTTTTTCCGCCATTTCTTTATTTTTCTTGTATTCTGTCAGCTTCTGCTGGTATTTTGTCGAATTGACAATACCGTCGATCGCTTTTATCTGGTCCTGCGGGTAACTTAAGCCGGTATTGAGCTGTACTGCTTCTGTATATCTCGTACGTGCAATGGCATAGTTTTCGCTTTTAAATGCTGCGTCTGCGTCAGTAATAATTTTATTGTATTTGTCCATTAATTCGGCTTTCCTTTGCTCTTCCTGACGACGTTTCTCGGCTTCTGCAGCTATTTGCTGCTCTTGTAATGCGATAGCATTTTCTGTCTTGGTAATCATTTCTTTGGGGTAGGCTTCCGCCGGCTTTATCAGACCGGCTTGCCGGTATCCTTCCAGTGCTTTGTCATATGTCTTACTGGCAAAATGATTGTCTGCCTCGGCGATGATTTTGCCGTATTTGTTGTTGAGTTCTGTTTCGATTCGTTGTTGCTCGGCCTCTTGTTTCCGTATTTCTGCTATACTTTTTAATTGATTCTCCGGGTATTCTTTTTCAAAATTCAAGGCCAGGGCTTCCTTGTATTTTAATTCGGCCTCGTCATAATTTTTTTGTTGCATAGACAGGTCCGCTGTTGCAATAAGTCCTTTGTATTTTTCCTGTAATGCTTTTTGTTCGGCAGCGGCTTTTTCCGCCTGGGCCAGTTGGGTTAATAATTTGTCGATTTCTTCGATTTGCCGGATCGGATAAGATTCTGCACTCTTGATTGTGCGGGCGGCTACATATTTTTCCCGGGCCGGGTTGTAGTTTTGTAGTCGGAACAGGCTGTCCGCACTACTGATTAACAATTGGTAATTGCGTTCGTTTTGTGCTTCGACGGCTTTTCGGGCGGCTTCCAATTCGCTTTCTTTTCGGGCGATCTCGATTTTTTCCTTTACTTCCTGCGCATCTGTTTTTATTTTCAGTGCTTCGCTCCAGGCCTCGATTGCATCCTGCCATTTTTGGGCGGCGAAATGTGCCTGACCTTTGTTACACCACTCGGCAAACAGACGTTCCTTTTCCCGGGCAGCCGCTCCGCGTTGGGCAAGTTCTGTCCGCACCTTTTGTTCTGTCTGTGCAATTTTATCCTTTATCTTGGAAGAATATTCCTTGTCAAAGATGAAATCGTCCAATTCGTGATTGTAGGATAATATAGCGATCGGTTGTTCAAAGATACTCAGATCGACTCCTTCTACCTGAGGCAATAGATTGATGATTAGTTTTACAGGTGGAAAATTCGGGTTGGTTTCTACGATTTCGGGTGGAACATCCGTGTTGATGCTGACAATTTTCGTGATATATCCCGGTTTTTCAAAAGATAGTTTATAATCGGCGTCCCAACCGAATTTAAGGTCGAACTTGCCTTTTTTGGAAATATTTTTTTCCTCGAGTTTCTCGTTGTTTTTATGTATGGTAATGCGGGCTCCTTCGGAACTGTCATCGTCGATGACAATGTAACCGTTAATAACGAGGGACTGGGCAGAAAGAAGATGTGCGCAGAGCAACATCAATAACACAGAGAAATATCTTTTCATGTTTGACACATATTTTGCACAAAGCTAACATATAAGCCAAAAAAAAAGCCCCAAACGGGGCTTTTTTTTAGGTGATGTCTTATTTTTTAAGATTCATTTGCGCTTTTGTAATGTATTTTTCAATATCCCGGGATTCCGGTGCATTGGGAAACTCTTTTTCTATCTGCTCGTAAATTTTCAGAGCAGAAGCGTAGTCTTCCGCTTTTTCGTATGCCAATGCATTTTTCATCAGGAAAATCGGTGTTGAAAAATCATTGACTTTGGAAGCTGTCGCTTTTTTATAGTATTCTGCCGCTTTTTTATAATTACCGAGTTGCATGTATGCATCTCCGATATTGGCAATGGCCATATTGGATAATAACAAGTCATCGGAAGAGAATTTCTCCAGATATTTGATGGCATTGTTGTAGTCTCCGGTATATAAATAGGAAAGACCTGCATAATATTTGGCTAAATTACCGGCAGGAGTAGAGCCGTAATTGTCTGCAATTTCCAGAAAGCCAATTACATTGCCGTCCCCGTTTAAAGCCAGGTTGAAAGAATCTTTCTCGAAATAATTTTGAGCTCCGAATATTTGTTTCGAAGCATCTTCTATACGAGGATGTTTGATAAATTTATTATACCCTAAAAAAGCTGCTATGAGGACGAGTATCACCACGACTGCATTAATCAGTACTTTTTGGTTTGATTCGATAAATTGCTCTCCTCGGGTTAACGCCTCTTCAATGTTCTCGAACTTGTCTTCGTGTTTCTTCTGTTTTGACATGATTATTCTATTTACCGTTATGGGATTCGGAATCTAGCAAAATTCGCAATCCTTCAGATTTGATTAACTTATTTATAACGTGCAAAAGTAGTTTTTTAATTCAAAACAGAAAATGAAAAATTGAATTTATTTTTGTTTTTCTTCTTATATATACAGGATGTTAGCCGTGTGTTTTTTATATCTTTGCAGCGGAAGGGGATTTCAAAAGTGTTTTTTCTTTTCGTTGATTCCTGAGAATATGATTGTAGCTTTTTGAATATCAAATAGAAGCAGGAGGTCTATGACCTTAAAAGAATTAAATATCGTCAATTTTAAAAATATCGGAGAAGCTACTTTGGCTTTCTGTTCCGGTTTCAATTGTTTCATAGGTAACAATGGTGTCGGTAAGACCAATGTGTTGGATGCTATCTACCAGTTGTCTATGTGCAAAAGCTTTTTTAATGTATCGGATTCCCAGAATATCCGGCACGGGGAGCCTTTTTTTGTTTTACAGGGCAAATACGAACGCCAGGAAGGTGAGGATATTGATATTTATTGTGGGGTAAAGCGGGGACAAAAGAAGGTGTTCAGAAAAAATCAGAAGATATATGACAAGTTATCGGAACATATCGGGTTGTTGCCTTTGGTGATGATTTCTCCGGAAGATGTTGCTTTGATTGAAGGGGGCAGCGAAGGAAGACGGCGGTTAATTGACGGGATCATCAGTCAATGTGACCGGGATTATATGTACCGGCTGATCCGTTATAATAAAGCATTGATGCAACGGAATATGCTTCTGAAAAACACGGCAGGCAAAATTCCGGAGGCAGACGTCGTAGAAATCTGGGATGAACAATTGGCGGATCATGGGGAAGAAATTCTGAAAAAAAGACGGCATTTCCTGGATGAATTTAAAGTCGTCTTTCAACAATATTACGAGTTGATCTCTTCGGGAAAAGAAAAAGTAGTTCTTGAATACAATAGTTCCGTTAAGGTGGAGAATGTCTGTGAGGCATTGCGGGAAAACCTGGCGCGGGATGCTGTATTGGGATATACGACGGTTGGAATTCATCGCGATGATCTGACGATGAAAATCGACGGATACGATGTAAAGAAAATAGGGTCGCAGGGGCAGAAAAAAACATTTTTGATTGCCTTGAAACTGGCGCAGTATGTATGGTTATATCGTATAAGTGGGGTTAAGCCATTGCTTTTGTTGGATGATATTTTTGATAAACTGGATGCCGGACGGGTGCAGCAGATTATTCATCTTGTCGGAGGAGATATTTTCGGACAGGTATTTATTACAGATACCAATCGCGGCCATGTCGATAAAATGTTAATGTCCCAGCATAAAGATTACTCTTTATTCCGGGTAGAAGACGGGATATTTGTTAATTTTGCAGATAACTAAGAGGTTCGGGGAAGATTAGTGTTATATTTGCAAAACCAGATAACAGACTATGATAAGTCAGGGAAAAACGCAAAAATTGGATGAATTGGTCGGCCAGGTGTTGAAGCAATTGGGCTTGGAAAGTAAGCTCAAAGAGTATGAAGTGTCGGAAATCTGGCCGGAAGTCGTCGGTGGAATGATTGCCTCCCGGACAAAAAATATTTATATGACGGAGGGCAAGTTGTTTGTATCGTTTACTTCTGCTGTCGTTCGGAATGAGATTATGATGGTAAAAGAAGGGGTAATCGCAGCATTAAATACACGATTAGGCGAAAACGTGGTGAAAGAAATGATTATTAAGTGAGAGAATAGGATCGGTCGGGTATGGAGACATTAAGAACAATGCTATGAATTTAATTGAAACGAGTGATTTATTGAAGGCATCTGATGGGTTGAACCGGTTCGGGGGAAGTTTAGTCGCTCGCATGGTAATGTACATCATGCGGTTGAATAAAATAAATAAATTATATTCAGATGTATATGATGAAGATCCGAATGCATTTCTGGATCGGTTGATTGAGGCTCTGGGGGTAACGATTGAAATTAATGAAGAAGATTTTCAGAAAATACCTGCAGACGGAGCCTTTATTACAATTTCCAATCATCCTTTCGGTGGGCTTGACGGTATTATTCTGATTAAATTGTTGAGTAAGGTACGGCCGGATTATAAAGTGATGGCTAATTTCTTATTAAAGAAAATAGTACCGATTAAAGATTACTTTTTGGGGGTTAATCCTTTTGAAAATCGCAAGAGTATATCGAGTACCGGAGGAATAAAGGAAGCCTTGCGGCACCTGTCAGAAGGAAAACCTTTGGGTTTGTTTCCTGCCGGAGAAGTGTCTGCCTATCAGGCTGATTCAAATAATGTTGAAGATAAAGAATGGGGGCCTTCCGTATTGAAATTGATAAAGAAGGCGAATGTACCCGTTATCCCTATTTATTTTAAAGGCTCTAACAGTTTGCTGTTCCATATGCTGGGCTTGATTCATCCCATGTTGAGAACTGTGAAGCTGCCTTCAGAGTTGCTGAATAAAAAGAATCGGATTATAAAATTGAGAATCGGAAATCCGATTACTGTGGAAACCCAGAATTCTTTTACGGATATTGTACAATACGGTAAGTTTTTGCGGGCTAAAACCTATTTGTTGGGTTCTTCTTTGGAAGTGAAAGATTTTTTCTTGAAGTCTCCGAAAGCGGAACCGAAAGCGGAGCCGATAGCTGTTGCTGCGGAAGTCGCTGTACTGAAAAAGGAAATACAGGATATTGCAGAAGATTATCTTCTGTTCAATATGAAAAATTATAGTGTATATTGTGCGCCTTCGATAAAAATCCCCAATATCTTAAACGAAATAGGACGTCTTCGGGAAGTTACTTTCCGCGCAGTGGGAGAGGGTACAAACCGGAGTATCGATCTGGATGAGTTTGATCTTTATTATTTTCATTTGTTTATATGGGATAATGATGCGGATAAAATTGTCGGTGCTTACCGGGTGGGTAAAGGCAAAGAAATTATCGATCGTTATGGAATTAAAGGATTTTATATCAATACGCTTTTTAAAATAAAAAAAGCGATGTTACCGGTATTATACGAGTCGATAGAATTAGGACGTTCCTTTATTGTTGAAGACTATCAGCGTAGACCCTTACCTTTGTTTTTGTTATGGAAAGGAATTTTATATTTTCTGATTAAAAATCCGGAATACCGTTACTTAATAGGTCCTGTAACAATTAGTGGGAAATATACGGACGTTTCGAAAGAATTGATCATGAAATTTATTATCCGGAATCATTATAACAATGAATTAGCACGCTATATCTCTCCTCGTTGTAAATACCGGGTGGAGACAAAGGATCCGGATGTGGATGTCATGTTGGATGCTTCTCAGAACAATATCACCGTTTTGGATAAGATGATCGGTGATATAGAGCCTTCCAGCGATAAATTACCGATTTTGTTAAAGAAATATATTTCGCTGAATGCCCGTATTGTCGGTTTTAATATCGATCCGAAATTTAATATGTGTTTAGATGGCTTATTGATTTTGGATTTGTTCGACGTACCGATGAATACGATCGAATCTTTATCGAAAGAGATAAATGATGATACGATTTTAAGTCGTTTTTCATCCGATAATGTAGAATTATAATGAGTTAAAATTAGGACCGTATGTATGATGTCGTATATATTTTCAGAGGGATGCTGATTGGACTGATGGTTTCGGTTCCGTTGGGTCCTATGGGTGTCTTGATTATTCAGAAAACATTACACAAGGGGGCCTTATCGGGTTTTGTCGCCGGAATGGGAGCTGCTTGTGCGGATCTTTTTTATGCGACCGTCGCTGCTTTTGGTTTGGGGTTTGTGATTAATACAATCAAAACTCATGAAGTAATTCTGCAGATTGTAGGGGGGATATTTTTGCTTATTATGGGATTGAATATCTATTTTGCCAATCCTCTGAAACAGATAAAAGCCCGTCGTAGAGTAACGAAAAAAGGATTGTTGGGAGATTTTTTGTCCCTGTTCTTTTTAACCGTATCAAATCCGGTTACAGTAGTCGTTTTTATGGCTGTTTTTGCAGGAACATCTGTATTGGGAGAAACGCCGACCTTTTCAACAGAGATCATGTTGCTGATCGGTGTATTGTTAGGAGGAAGTGCCTGGTGGTATACACTTTCCACAATCGTAAATGTTTTCCGGAAAAAGTTTAAATTGAGAGTATTGGTTACAATTAACCGGGTTTCCGGAATTATTATTACGATATTAGGCGGTTTGGTCATTCTTGCTGCGTTCGAACCTTTCCGCTCTATGTTGCCTGCTACTTGATCATCGGCTTTTGATTTACAGCTTTACCATAAATAAGTCTGACAACGCATCGGTTTGTCAAGTGATTTACAATAAAAACAGCCGGTTATATTATAATTATTTCCGGTTTTTAGTATGCCAGTGTCTTGAATCTCCCCATTCGCCGAGATTAACACGGCATCCGTAAGAAGCACAACTTTCAATCAGTTGCCGTAATATTTCTTCTGCACCTTCATCCGAAAACGGTTTGTTGGAATAGAGCTTGTAATTTTTCCGGTTGCTTTCCGGGGTTATATTGGGCATGATAACGTTGGCTCCCGCAGCTAAAGCCTTTTCTCTGCCCAGGGAGTCGATGGCTTGTAAGGCCGTTGTTGCAGCGATATTTATATCCGGAATCATAAGTCTTAAAGCAGCGACCATGTGTAAGCTAAGACGTAATCGCTCTGATATCGGTAGTAGAACTTCCCGGTTTGAATAAAGCGGTGTGTCTTGATGTTCCAGATAAGGTCCCATTCCGACCATGTCGATATCGATAGACTTTAAAAATAATAAATCATTGACCAGATCTTCTGTTGTTTGGAAAGGAAGTCCGATCATTACACCGCTTCCGGTTTGGTAGCCGCATTCCTGCAAATATTCGAGGCATTGGAGGCGGGTAGCAAAATCGTGTAAAGAATCTGCCGGATGGATTTTACGGTAAAGTTGAGAGTTGGATGTTTCGATACGTAAGAGATAACGATGCGCTCCTGCTTCGAACCAACGTTGGTAGGTAGCTTTATCTTGTTCTCCCAGAGAAAGCGTGATGCCGAGTTGATTATTGCTGAGACGTTTTATTTCTTGTAAGAGCCGGGTGATCCGGTTGACATAGGTTTTGTCCGTTCGTTCCCCGCCTTGCAAAACGACTGAACCGTAATTGTGTTGCCAGGCGAAACGGGCTGCCTCCAGAATTTCTTCATCGGTTAGTTCGTATCGGTTTACATTCGGGTTAGAGTGGCGGATACCGCAATATAAACAGTTTTTCCGGCAAATATTCGATATTTCGATCAACCCTCTGAGGTGTACTCCGTTGCCGATAGCCTGATTGCGTTGTGCTGCGGCACGGGTATATAGTTGTTGCTCCTCTTCTCCCTGGCAGGTCAATAAATGTAAGAGTTCTTTTTGATCCATGTCGGTTTTAATTTGTAAGTCCGTTGACTTATTTGATATTTTCGTGGGCTCTTAGAGTACAGATGCTTAAAGTATTGAAATATGTAGTTGATTTTGAACAATTACTTGCATATACCTTTGATCAGGCTTTATTTTATCTTTGAGTGCCCATTCGCTTTTTCGTAACGTTGCAATATTACTAAAAATCTTCGAAGTCCCGTAGTTGATTATCAGGATATCCCTTCTTTACTTCTGTTTTTCCCGATAATTTTTTAAATTTGCTGTTTAAATACGTACTATTTATGAAGAAGGGGTTTTGGTTGGTGTTACTTGCAATATTGTTCGGGGGCGTGATTGTTTATGCCCTTTGGTATATTAATAAGCGTGGCGAATTGCAAAATAACAGCAAAGATTCATTCATCCCTTGCAATTCCGCGTTAGTGATAAATATCAACCCGGGAGTTGCTCTGTCATCCAAAATTAAGACAGCTTTTGCTTCCGATATACAGGAATTGGAAAAATTATTGCTGTACAAGGCTGCTTATGCATTGAACAACAGTGATTTGATTTCTTCCACATCTAAAGTTATGGCCCTCAGAACCGAAGGCAAAGATAAGTTGGTGTCTTTGTTTGTCATGGATAATAAAAATGTTCTTTCCGGAAGTGATATCGTCGATTTTTTGCAAAAGAATTTTGGAAAAAGTGCAGGGACATTCCGGAAATATGATCGTTATAAAATATACAGTTTGCAGGCTGAAAAAGAAGAGATTTTTTATGCTGTAGAAGAAGGTATGGTCTTATTATCTGATTCTGAATTGTATATAGAGGATGCATTAAAACAATTCGAGCAAAAGAGTGAAGGGATTGAGCAACAGGCACAATTTCAGCAAATCAATAAGTATTTTTCGGCTTCAGCCGGTTTGAATGTATTTCTGAATGCCTCTTGTTTTGCCGATTTGTTGCCGATGTTTATACAGACGAAAAAATTATTTCCGCACCTGGATATCGCTTCGTGCTTTAGATGGGGAGCTTTGGACGGTGAATTGCAGGAAGATGGAATCGGTCTGAATGGTTTTATGGATTATGCCGGTCTGGAAGCTTCTTTTATGAAGACGCTGGAGGGGCAAAAGCCGGGGGAAGCGGGTATAGATGCAATAATTCCTGCAGATGTAGCGTCGTTTTTTGTATTGAATTTAAGTGATTTTAAGGCTTACCTCACGGCCTTGGACAATTACCGGTACAATGCGGGTTTAATAGAACAAATTCGCAAACGGAAGCAGGAATATACGAAATTGTTGGGGAAAGATTATGAGACTGAGTTGAAAGAGCTTTTGCAAGGCGAATTCGTACTTGTCAATATGGCATTTAATGAAAGAGAGAGCAGGAACGAGGGCATTGTGATTGCAGAGTTGAAATCCGGCGGTTTGTGCAAGACGTGGATCGAGAAAATAATCGGAAACCACGCTCGCCTGACAAATGTGCATCCGGATCGTTATGTACATAAATATGCTGTAGACCGGGAACAGTCATTTACGTATTACACTTGTCCGGAAGAAGATATGCCTGCTGTTTTCTGGGGATATCTTTTCGAAGGAATACCGGCTAAATATGTATTGATACAGGACAATTACCTGATATTCGGTTCCTCAGAGAAAGTAATCGGAGATTTTATCCGAAGCTATGTACATCGCAATTTTATCCGGGATACCGATTGGTTTAAGAAAATCAAAATCAAATTGTCGGCTAAATACAATCTGGCTTATTTTGCAAATACAGAAATGATGATGCCTTATTATAAAGCTGTTGTTAAGAAAGATTGGAAGCAATATATGCAATCACGGGAAGAGGCATTGTCGGTGTTTACGGCTTTGGCTATGCAATGGTCAAATGAGGGAGGAATTTTGTATAATACATCGTTTCTGAGTACCGAAAAGAGCAAAGATCGTAAACAACCGCATCTCCTTTGGCAAACAAAATTGGGCGCAAGGATAAGTATGAAGCCGGTGCCGGTGACCAATCATGTAACCGGAGAAAGAGAGATTTTTGTACAGGATGAAAACAACGATGTCTATTTGTTGAATGATGCCGGACGGGTTTTGTGGCGTTTGGCACTGGGAGAATCGATAAATAGTGATGTTGTTCAGGTCGATGCTTTCCGTAACGGGAAATTGCAATATCTGTTTTCGACGCCCTCCCGGTTACATTTGGTGGATCGTAACGGTGAATATGTCGGCAATTTCCCGGTAACACTGAAAGCTGATACTAAAGCAGGAATGGCGTTGTACGATTATGATAAAAATAAAAATTACCGGATATTTGTCCCTTGTGCGGACCGGCGGGTATATTTGTATGACATTCGGGGGCAATTGATTAAAGATTGGAAAAGTGGGAAGACGGATAAGGATATCGTTACCCGGGTGAATCATTATAGAATCGGGGATAAGGATTATATCGTGTATGCCGATCAATACCGCTTGTATATACAGGATAGAAAAGGGAAGGAGCGGATAAAAATATCCAATGTATTTGACTTGTGGGAAAATACAGAGCTTTACCTGACACGTAGAAACGGTAAAATGGTGTTGGCATTTGCCGGAAAAGACGGGGCTGTAAATATTGTCGACTTTCAGGGAAAAGTAGAAAAGGTAAATTGCATCGATCCTGCGTCCGGTTTCCATTTCAATGTCGCTGATATAAATGCCGGTTCTGATGTTTTTATATTTACTTCCGGTAATCGTTTGAGTGTTTACGATTTGAATGGAAAATGTCTTTATGAGAAAGAATTGGATGCGGCAGGATTGGATTTCCCTTATGTGTATCGATTTTCAGGAGCCGATGTCCGAATCGGTTTGCTTGATAAAGTAAAGAGTCAGATGATGTTACTGAATTTGAAATCCGGGATGTCAGAGGGTTTTCCGATTAACGGAGATTCTCCTTTTTCCATCATTTTTGCCGATAACGGCAATTTCTATCTTTTTGCCGGTGTTGATAACGGAAGCTTGATTAAATACAAAGTACAGCGGTGATAATATTCTTGTAAATATTTGCATATTTGTTTCTTTTAACATATTTTTGCATCTTAGCATAAAAAGGAATTTGAAATGAAATCTTTGAAAAATCTTTGTGGTGTAATCGTTGTATGTAGTCTTCTTTTCGGTGCTTGTGGGGATGAAGAACTTTTGAAATTCGGTAATATAGAAGAAATTAAGAATTGGAAGCCCAGCTTTGCCCTGCCGGTGGCCTCCGCAACATATACTGTATGGGGACTGGTCGAACAGAACGATCCCGATGCGAATATTGTACTGAAAGAAGACAAGATTGTTATTCGTTATCAGGAAGACAGTATCTATACTTTTGATGTCAAAAAAGTAATCGATTTGCCTGAAACGGTAGCAACTTTAACTGCCCGGGTGCCAATGGGTAGTATCCCTGGCGGTGTTGTTATTCCGGACGAGGGGATTGATATCCGGTTTCCGGAATCCGGATATCAGGAGGAAAATATAGAATTTGAGGATGGAACAATAGACCGGATAGAGGGAAATGTAATTTGCTCCTATGTGTTGCCGGCAATGGGTTTTACATATCGGGTAAAGCTTACATTGGAAAATGTGAAAACAGACGGTGCTCCTGTCGTACAGGATTTTATTGTTGGGCTTGACGGAAAGACGGGAGAGTGGGAGTTGGATGAGGTGGTTTTTGACATGGCGGCGCAGGCAAATAAAATCAAATGGAATGTGTTGATAAGTGTCGACGGTGGTCAGACTATTGCGAATGCAGGAGATTTGTTACTTGCTTTTGAATTGAAAGATGTTCGTTTTACCCGCTTGGAAGGGGGTATTGATCCCCGGGTAATTGATATTGATCCGGGAGAATTTAATTTGGATATCGATTTCTGGAATAACTTCAATGGTGAATTCGGTTTTAATGATGCTAAAATCGAAATGACGGTTACAAATTACGGACTTAAAGTACCCATGTCCGTGAATATGGCATTTACAGCCTATGGTGATGGGAAAGTAAAAGAATTTGCAGGCGATCCGCTGGTATTTTCCGGTTGGAATAACGGTAACGAAGCCCATAAAGAAACACTGGGATACGATAAAAGCAATTCCAATATCAATGATGTACTTTCTTTGCCTCCTAAGGATAAAATTACATACGGAGGAGCGATTACCATCAACCCCGGGAATGAAAAGGTTGTTGTTTTGGGAGATGGGAATGCTAATGTAGACGCTTATATTGAGATCCCTTTGGATTTGAAAGCGAAAAATCTGGTATTTAACGATACTATTGACGTTGATCTGAACGAAAAATTGTCGGATAAGATATTGGAAGCTGCCATACGGGTAAAAGCAGAAAACGGTGTGCCGCTTGAGTTGAAGGACGGAAATCTTTTGTTGCTGGATGCAAATCATGCATGTATGGATTCTGTAAAAGTCGATCGGTTTATCGATGCTCCGGTGGTAGGAAACAATGGGGAAGTGACGGTAGCAGAAAGTAATAACCTGATTCGTTTGACTCCGGATAACATCAGTCATATCGATGGTATGAAGTATATCGTAATACAGGTAAAGGCTGCGACGAGTAATAATGGTGATGTCCCTGTTCAGATAAAACCGGATGCTACCATAAAATTGAATCTGATACTTGAAGTCCGGGTTGACGGAGATAAGCTATAACTGATTCGGTGAATTATTATAAATAAAAAGGAACTGCTTCCGAAAAGGCAGTTCCTTTTATTTTTATCGCTTCGATGGTAAATAACTCTGGATTTTAATTGTAGATTTACGATTTTGGATAGAAATCCGTCCGATTTGCGGGAAAATGTCTGCAATTAGAACTTATTTATTCCTCCTCAACATCTTCGTCATCATGTCTCTTTTTGCCTTCTACAAGGATGACAATTTCACCTTTAATACCTTTTTCCGTAAAATATTCGATTAATTCGGTAAATGTACCCCTTTTAAATTCTTCGAATTTTTTGCTGATTTCCCGGGCAACACAGGCCATCCGGTTTGTACCGAAAATTTCTCCCATCTGTTCGAGTGCTTTTATAAGACGATAGGGCGATTCATAGAAAATCAGTGTCCTGCTTTCTTCGGTAAGAGCAGTCAATCTTTTAATACGTCCTTTTTTCTGTGGTAGAAAACCTTCGAAACAGAAACGGTCACAAGGAAAGCCCGAATTGACAAGGGCCGGAACAAAGGCTGTCGCACCCGGCAGACATTCTGTTTCGATGCCGTGTTCAATACAGGTCCGGGTTAGTAAAAACCCCGGATCGGAAATCCCCGGCGTGCCGGCATCGCTTACCAAAGCTATATTTTCTCCTTTCTCCAGGCGTTCGGCAATTCTTTCGACCTGCTGATGTTCATTGAACTTATGATGAGATTGCAAAGGTGTATTTATATCGTAATGTTTTAATAATGTCGATGTTGTCCGGGTATCTTCGGCCAGGATAAGATTTACCTCTTTTAACAGACGGATGGCTCTTAAAGTCATGTCTTCCAAATTACCGACCGGAGTCGGGATTAAATATAATTTCCCCATTTTACGGTGTTTTATTCTTTTTTAAAGGCGTGTTATTTGTGCTTTCAAAGATAGTTTATTTATCAATAATTGTAAAGTAAAAAAATACTTCTTCTTGCTAAATGTCTTTTATACAATATTTTGAAGATGATATGCAGGTGTTTTTCTAAAAAAAAATAGCTATTTTTTGGTGTGAAATAAAAATGTCGTATATTTGCATCCGCTAAAGCAAATAATGGTCCGTTCGTATAGGGGTTAGTACGCAAGATTTTCATTCTTGTAACACGGGTTCGATTCCCGTACGGACTACACAAAAGAAGTTGAATATTATATATTTGAAGAGATGGCAAATCATCAATCATCAGAAAAAAGAATCAGACAAACTGCGACGAAGAATGCTAGTAATCGTTATTATGCAAAAACAACCAGAAATGCGGTGAAAAAATTGCGTAATACAACTGAAAAAGCTGTGGCTGTAGAGTTGTTGCCGAAAGTTTCATCTATGTTGGATAAATTGGCTAAGAAAAATGTTATTCATGACAATAAAGCATCCAATATAAAATCTAAGCTGGCTTTACACGTCAACAAATTGTAAGAACTTCTTCAAATTCAGATATGAAGAGAGTGTCCTCAAGACACTCTCTAGTTCTTTTTAGGGGTATATCATTGCACTCTTTTTTGTTTCATGTAAAAGTTGTAACTTGTTTATCCAAATTTGTGGTGTTATGGATAGACAATATATCCCGATAAAATCATGGTCAAAAGAGAACAGGCCGAGAGAAAAATTGCAGAAAGAAGGCATTGCGGCTCTGTCGACGTATGAGTTGCTGGCCGTCCTGCTTCGGGCCGGACGGGTGGGGGAATCTGCGTTAGATCTGGCGCGCCGTATTCTGGAGGACTGCCATAACGATTTGAATGTTTTGGCTCGTATGAGTGTGAGGGATTTGAGAACGAAGTATAAAGGGGTGGGGGTAGCTAAAGCTGCCGCTATCGTAGTTGCGATGGAAGTCGGTCGAAGAAGGGCGATGGCTGCTGTGGATGTAACGCAATCCCTTTGCTCCAGTATTGAGGTTTTTAATTATATTTCGCCTGTTTTGAAAGATTTGGATCATGAAGAGTTTTGGGTGATCTATTTAAATCGTTCCAACCGGATATTGAGGAGTGAACGATTATCTTCCGGAGGAATGACCGGGACGGTGATTGATGTCCGGATTCTTTTCAGAAAGGCTTTGGAGATGAAATCCAATGCGATTATCATTGTCCATAATCATCCGAGCGGTTCGCTCTGTCCCAGTGAATATGATAAAATGATGACGGCTAAAATCCGGGAAGCAGGGAAATTGTTGGATGTTGTGCTTTATGATCATCTGATTGTCGGAGGGAGCTCTTATTTTAGTTTTGTTGATGAAAATTTGATTCATTTGCCGGAAGTGAAGATAAAAAAGGATAAAAAAATTGAAAAGGATTGAGAAAAGCTGTCAGATCGATTGCGACAATCTGGCAGCTTTTTGTATTGGCAAAGATTTTGCTTAATTTTGTTATTGTCAATGAGAAATAATAATCAAAATTATAAAGATATGGCGGAAGAAAAAGAGAAGAAGGCAAAAGAAACCAAAACAAAAGCCGAAAGTAAATCCGAGACTACAGATCAGTCTGGAAAATGTAAAAATTCTGAACATGAGAATGTTGCAGAAGAAGATGTGAAAACAGAAGAGTTGGAACAACAGCTTGCGGTTGCAAATGATAAATATTTACGGCTATCTGCAGAGTTCGATAACTACCGGAAACGGACGTTGAAAGAAAAAATGGAACTTACGAAAAATGCAGGCGAAAAAATATTGTCGGACATATTGCCCGTTGTGGATAATTTGGAAAGAGCATTGGCAAGTATGGAGCAATCGGATGATATCGATGCAATCCGGGAGGGTATCAAATTGATTTATGCCGGTTTTAAGGACTTTTTGGGCCGGAATGATGTGAAAGAAATCGACTGCCAAAATAACGTATTCAATACGGACGAACATGAGGCCGTGACCAAGATCCCTGCACCGACACCGGATTTGAAAGGAAAAGTTGTCGATTGCATTCAGAAAGGATATAAATTGAATGATAAAGTAATGCGATTTGCCAAAGTGGTGGTTGGCGAATAACGGAATTGAATTTTTTAATTTACGTTTATAGCTTCTGCTATAGACGTAAACTTTAATATAATCTAAAAGATGGCTGAAAAAAGAGATTACTACGAAGTGTTGGGTGTATCGAGAAGTGCAAGCGCTACTGAGATTAAAAAAGCATATCGGAAACTGGCATTACAATATCATCCTGATAAGAATCCCGGGGATAAGGAAGCGGAAGAAAAATTTAAAGAAGCAGCAGAGGCTTATGATGTATTGAGTAATGACGATAAACGCAGGAGATACGACCAGTATGGTCATGCCGGAGTTGGCGGTGGAGCTGGTGGCTTTGGCGGAGGAATGAGCATGGAGGACATATTCTCTCATTTCGGTGATATCTTCGGAAATTTTGGCGGCTTTGGCGGTTTCAGTGGCTTTGGCGGTGGCGGAGGACGTGCTCGTCGGGTGAACCGGGGGTCTAACTTGCGTGTAAAAGTCAAATTGACGCTGGAAGAGATTGCTACCGGGGTAGAAAAGAAAATCAAAGTGAAGAAATATGTCGCTTGTTCACATTGCCACGGTAGCGGCGCAAAAGACGGTACCTCCTATACGACTTGTTCGACTTGTAACGGTAGCGGGCAGGTGACCCGGGTGCAGAATACGATTCTGGGACAGATGCAGACAACATCGACTTGTCCGGCTTGTGAAGGAGAAGGTAAGATTATCAAAGAGAAATGTTCTCATTGTAACGGAGAAGGAGTGCAGTTGTCTGAAGAGGTGATTCAATTGAATATTCCTGCCGGCGTTGCAGAAGGGATGCAGTTGTCTTTGAGTGGTCAGGGAAATGCCGCCCGCCGGGGAGGAATCAATGGAGATCTGATTGTCCTGATTGAAGAGCAGGAACATCCCCAGTTGGTTAGGGATGGCAATGACCTTTTGTATAATGTTTTTGTGAGCTTTCCAGAGGCTGTCCTTGGTGATTCTGCTGAAATACCGACCCTTGAAGGTAAAGTAAAAGTGAAGGTCGAGCCGGGAACACAACCCGGGAAAATTCTTCGTTTGAGAGGAAAGGGATTACCGGATGTAAACGGATACGGAAAAGGAGATTTGTTGGTAAAAGTGAATGTGTGGATTCCTAAAACGCTTTCGAAAGAAGATAAGAAAATCGTGGAAAAATTGAAAGATTATGAGGTTTTTAGGCCCGGTAAAACGGATAACAAAACCGGATTTTTCAAGAAAGTGAAGGATTTTTTTGAATAGAAAACGTTCGTAAGGCCAAAATGAAAGGTAGAGAATAAATTTTCTTAAAATAAATATAAAGTGGTTACCCTTACCCAATTGGAATATGTCGTTGCCGTCGATGATTATCGCCATTTCGCAACAGCTGCAGAAAAGTGTTTCGTGACACAGCCTACTTTGAGTATGCAGATTAAAAAAATGGAAGATGATCTGGGTGTGATATTATTCGATAGATCCCGCCAGCCGGTTGTGCCCACGGATATAGGTTCGCGTTTGATCGCTCAGGCCCGTGTCGTATTGGCTGCTGCCGGTCGTCTGTCCGAAATTATAGCGGAGGATAAAGCAGAAGTTGCAGGTTCGCTGAAAATCGGAATCATACCGACCTTGGCGCCTTACCTGCTTCCGTTGTTTATCGGAGACTATATCCGGAAATATCCTGCGGTTCGGATTGAAGTGGAAGAAATGGTTTCGGAAGATATCATCCGTAGCCTGAAGCAAGATACGATAGATGTCGGACTTTTTGTCACACCTTACCACGATGAAAAAATTGTCGAGCGGCCTGTTTTTTATGAGGAGATGCTCGTATATGCCAGTCCGGGGCACTCTTTATTGAAAAAAAATAAGGTGAACGTCAGAGATATCGCAACACCGGATATATGGATGCTGGGGGATGGACATTGCTTCCGGGACCAGGTTGTCAATTTGTGTGAGATGAAAAATTTTCAACACCGTAACCTGCCTTTTGATTTCGAAAGTAATTCCTTGGAAACCTTGATGAAAATTGTAGACAAGGAGGGTGGTTTTACACTTATACCTGAATTGGCTTTGCAATATATGAGTGAAGAACATCGGCAACAAATAAGGAGATTTGAGGAAAATGTTCCGTTACGGGAAGTCAGTGTCATTTACTCCCGTTATTATATCAAACATAAACTTATTGATTTGTTGAGTGAAGAAATCTGTTCTGTCATACCTCCTCAAATGCTGAATAAAGAGAGAGGACGTATCGTAGAATGGAAAAATCATTGATTGTCATTTATAATATTTTTGTCTTATAAAGTCCGGGAGATAACTCCCGGCTTAATTATTTAAATTATGGGAAATAAAATTAATGACCCGATAGCCAGATTAATGGGTTTGAGATATAAGTCTCATCCGTGGCATGGTTTGGAGGTAGGAGAGGATGCTCCGGAAGTATTGACGGCTTTTATTGAGATGGTGCCGACGGATACCGTGAAGTATGAATTGGATAAGGTAAGCGGATATATAAAAATCGATCGTCCGCAAAAATATTCGAATGTTGTGCCGGCTTTATACGGTTTTATTCCGCAAAGTTATTGCGGGGATTTAGTGGCAGAATACTGTATGCAACAAACGAACCGTACCGAGATTATCGGAGACAGCGATCCGTTGGATATTTGTGTCTTGACTGAAAGAACGATCGCTCATGGCGATATTATCGCCCGGGTAAGACCTATCGGAGGTTTCCGTATGCTTGACGGTAATGAGGCAGACGACAAAATTATTGCGGTATTGAGGCACGATGCTACGTATCACGGTTACAACGATATCAGCGAATTACCCCACGTTGTGGTTGACCGTTTGAAACATTACTTCCTTACTTATAAGGATATGCCGGGTGAAGACGGACAGAAAAAAGTTGAGATCGTAGGGGTATACGGAAAAGAAGAAGCCCATGAAGTCATTCGCCGTAGTTTGGAAGATTACAAAAACCATTTTGAAGGGTTGGAAGATATCTTAAGTCGGGTATGATATCCGGCTTCCCCAAGCTTCGCGGTCAAGACACCGGTATTGGATGGCTTCTGCAATGTGATGGGGGGTAATTTGTCCCGTACCGGCCAGATCGGCAATGGTGCGGGACAATTTAATAATCCGGTCATAAGCTCTTGCCGATAATCCGAATTTTTGCATTGCTATTTTTAAAAGTGAAATACATTGCGTATCTAAAGGACAGAATTTTCTCAATAAGGCAGAGTTCATCTGTGCATTGCTATGAATACCCGGGTAGGGACTGAAGCGTTCGTTTTGAATATTACGTGCCCGGATAACACGCTCCCGGATGTCTCTTGTCGGTTCGCCTTGCTGTGTGCCTGTGATCTTTTCCAGTTCGACAGGAATGACTTCAATGTGTATGTCGATACGGTCGAGTAAAGGCCCGGAAATCTTCGATAAATAACGTTGAATGGTTTGACCGGTACAGCTACATTCTTTTGTCGGATGTGTATAATAACCGCATGGACATGGATTCATGGAAGCTATCAGCATGAAATTAGCCGGATATTCTACGCTGAATTTTGCCCGGCTGACACTGATCTTCCGGTCTTCCAGCGGCTGTCTCATCACCTCGAGCGCAGATCTTTTGAATTCCGGAAGTTCATCAAGAAAAAGCACTCCGTTACAAGCCAGAGAAATTTCTCCTGGACGTGGAAAAGAGCCGCCACCGATCAAGGCAATGTCCGAAATAGTATGATGAGGCGACCGGAACGGACGTGTAGAAATAAGAGCGCTGTTGCGTTTTAACTTACCGGCAACCGAATGTATTTTGGTCGTTTCCAGAGATTCTTCTGTCGTCATCGGCGGTAAAATACCGGGAAGTCTGCGTGCCAGCATTGTTTTTCCGCTTCCGGGAGGCCCTATCATAAGCATATTGTGACCTCCTGCTGCTGCTATTTCCATGGCACGTTTTACGTTTTCCTGTCCCTTGACGTCTTTGAAATCGCAGGCTGTCAGTTCTGTATCGCCGATATTTGTTTGTGCGGGATCGAAAATAAAAGGGATGCCTTTGTCCTTTCCGTTGAGGAATGAGATCACTTCCCGGAGATGATGGAACCCGTAGACTTTTAATCCTTTTACAACAGATGCCTCATTGGCATTTTCGTAAGGCACGATCATATTTGTAAAACCGGCCGTCTGGGCATTGATGCTAATCGGAAGTACTCCTTTTACCGGAAGAAGTGTTCCGTCCAATGACAATTCTCCCATGATGACAAACTGCTCCAAACCCTCTGTCGGTATTTCTTCATTAGCAGCTAAAATGCCGATAGCCAGGGGAAGATCATAGGCAGAACCTTCTTTTTTTACGTCGGCGGGAGCCATATTTACAATGATACGCTTACCCGGTATACGGGACCCGATTTCACGTAAGGCTGAATCTACCCTTTGCTGGCTTTCTTTTACAGCATTATCAGGAAGGCCGACAATGATGAATTTTGCCCCCCAGAGAATATTTACCTCGATTGTAATGGTAGTCGCTTCGATACCATTAATGGCTCCTCCGAAAATTTTAACTAACATAGGCCTGAAATTGTATTTACGCGAGAATAAGTTAACACTTTTTTAGAAGAAAATCAAGGGATAGGTGCTGTCAATAGCTGAAATGATGATTTTTCTTCTGATCTGAAATCGCGGTTCTTCAGGGCCGGGCGGGCTTTTAGGCTGAAATTAATACGACTTTTTCTCCGTCGAATACGGCATAACTGTACCAGGTAATCCAGTCGCCGGTATTGATATAATGGCTGTTACCGCCGAGAGATATGTCCAATGGTAAATGACGGTGACCAAAGATAAAATAGTCGTAATGCTCTTTTTGTAATTGTTGGCGGGCAAATAGTTCGATATCTTCTTGTTCGGCTCCCCGGTATTTGTCTGCTTCGACCTTCCCGTTGCCTTTCAGACGGGAATGGGATGACCATTTATGGGCGAGCGCAATTCCCCAATCGGGGTGGATGAGACGGAAACATTTTTGTAAAAAACGATTGTGGAAAATTTTTCGGATAAAAAGGTAACCTTTGTCCTTCGGGTCCAATCCGTCTCCGTGGCCGATATAGAATTTTTTACCGTCAATTTCAAATATTTCGTCGTGGGTATGAACAATTACACCACATTCCTGGGTTAAATAATCGAAAACCCAAACATCATGATTGCCTGTGAAAAAATGTACAGGTATGCCTCCATCCGTGAATTCGCAGATTTTCGCCAGAAACCGGACGAAACCTTTAGGTACAACCCGTTTATATTCGAACCAGAAATCAAAAATATCACCTAGTAAAAATAGAGTTCCGCACTCGTTTTTTATCGACTCCAGCCAATCGATCAGGCGTTTCTCCCTTTCCCGGTTATTGTTTAAGGCAGAGGCTCCCAAATGAGCATCCGAGACAAAGTAAATCTTTTTCCCGTCAGTCTGAATTGTCGATTTGTCTAACCTCATGGTACGGAATAATTAAGGTGCCGCCGGATGGAACCCTGTATTTATTTTAAGACATCCTGTAATCTGTCGCTTAAACGTTGCCCGTATAAATTTTTCCCGACAATATCGAATTTAGGGTCGATAATGTAATTGGCCGGAATACTCTGGACATTCCAGATCGAAGCGACGTAACTCTTCAGAGCCTGCGGGTCCCGGACACATTTCCATTTGATATCGTATAAACGTACGTATTCTTCCCAAAGGAGTTGGTTCTGATCCAGGCAAACCTGATAGATTTCTACGCCTTTGTTGCGATATTTGTTGTAGATGGTTTTTAATTCGTTGATATGAGCCTGACTTTCCGGAGTCCCCAATACAATGAAATCAAGTATAATAAACTTGCCCTTTAATGATTTGAGTGAAATATTGGTACCGTTGATATCCGGTAAATCAATGGCCGGTAAATCATTTTCAGAATTTACAATCAGTTCCCGCATTTTCATCGCTTGAATATTCTTTTTGATTTGTTCATAATGGGCAAGCAATGCTTTTGTGTATTGCGATTCCGGATACATAGCCATCATAGACGAAGCTACGATTTTGTAGGATTGTAGATCGTTTTCCGGAGTAAGAATAAAATTGTCTTTGCCTATTGTTTGATACAATGCGTAATAGGATGCCGGAGAAACAGCATGTTTGATGATAAAATCCTTAGAGAAACGGAATTGCTTCATAAATACAGAGTCCCATTCTGCAGCAATGGCAGTACGTTGAGCTAAGTTAGCCTTTTCGTCAGGAAGAGCTTCATAAATTTTTCTCAAAGAATCCAAAGCCCTTTGGGTCCTGTTCAATTGAAAATTTAATAATTTTATCCATTGGGAACCTTCCGAACCTTCTACCCAATAATTATTACTCAAATTATTGTAAGTACCGCTTAATTCGATTTTTTTGTCGGGTTCAGCCAATAATGTGATATGTTCTTTCTGACCGACACGTATGTTGTAAAAAGTTGGTTCGGTAACATTGATTTTAAAAGAAAACTCACCCTTTCGATTCGTTTTGGCCGAATCGGAAACAACGGTTTTATCGACATTCAGTTGTTCCAGATAAACTTTTTGCTTATCCGCTTCTTTAATCGTACCTTTAATTTCAACATTGTGGCTTTGACAGGAAGCGAGCAGAAAGATGACAATAGCGGCTCCGAAAATATGTTTAATCATGACGGTATTATTTATTTGCTGTTTACAGAGAATCATTCCGGATTGATGTAACTTATTTTTCCCCGAATGGATATCCCGATGCGCAAAGTTAAAAAAATAGGAGAAATATTCTTTCATTCGGGCTTTAGATTTGTGATTTTAATCAAATGATTCTATTGAAATTTATTTGATTTTTTCTATAAATTTTGCGAATTGCGAATTAAAAGATATTTTTGCAATAGATGAGAAAGAAAATGGCCAAAATATTGAATTTCTTTGTCTTGTTCATCCTTGCTGTAGCTTTGACAGGGGTGAATGTTTGTCGTTTCTATTGTACGCCTTGTGGACATGAATATATTTTGGTCAATACTTTTCCGCAGCCGGGCAAATGTTATTGTGACGTTTGCCGGCAGGGAGACTGCACGGCCATTGATAAATGTTGCAAAAACAAGAACGTAGAGGGCTGTTGCGCCTGTCATAAAAAACAGGCACATAGCCATTCGGCTTGCGATCATGTATTTTATAAAATAACCGATGTTTTTCAGACAGAACCTGTTCTGGATATCCATTTTGTCGCGGTTTTGCCTGAAGATACTGAGTTTCAGGTCCTGCATTTCGATATTCTTACCGTTTTTATGCCGGACCATCGGAATATTGTTTCTTCTAAAGCTCCTCCTTTGGAGTGGTTGTGTACCTATCTTTGTTGATTTATTTCATTTTGTACGGTTGAATCCGGGTGTGGCCCGGAAAAGGATATGCTGTGTCCGTCAGAGACATTTGCATGGTCTGTTTATTTGAAAATGGGGGAATTTTCAAATAGTTAATCTTTAAATTTTCGAATGAAATGAAATATATATTTTTTGTGTTGTGCTGGTGGTTAGCCGGGACATTGTCTGCACAACAACTGAAAGGGCGTGTATTGGAAGCCGGTAAAGACGGAAATGTCGGTTTACCCGGAGCGAATGTATATTGGCTTGGAATCCCGGGAGGAGTTGCGACGGACGTGGATGGAAATTTTGCAATAGAGAAAAGACCGAACGGACGGTTGATCATTAGTTTTGTCGGTTATGCTTCGGATACTTTAGAAATAGGGGAGAAAGATCACTATATAGAAGTGGTCTTGAAAGCAGGACATCAATTGGACGAAGCAAAAGTCTTCAAAAGGGGACAGACGACGATCATGAATACGAAGAGTCCTGTTATAGAACAAGTGATTACAGGCGAGGAATTGTGTAAGGCTGCTTGCTGTAATCTGGGAGAAAGTTTTACAACCAATGCCTCGGTTGATGTTTCTTATGCGGATGCCGTTACCGGTGCCAAACAGATACAATTGCTGGGCCTGAATGGGAAATATGTGCAGATGATGACGGAAAATATGCCTAATTTCAGGGGGGTGTCTGTACTCTATGGTTTGAACTATGTGCCCGGTCCTTGGATGAGTGCTATTTCTGTGTCGAAAGGTGTCGGTTCTGTGACGAATGGCTATGAAGCCATAGCCGGACAGATCAGTGTCGATTATAAAAAACCCCAGGGCAGTGAGAAATTTTATGTGAACTTGTACGGCAGCGACGAGGAAATGTTCGAATTCAATATGAATGGAAGTATTCATCTGAATGACAAATGGAGTACAGCGCTTTTAGTACACGGAGACTGGATGGAAAAAGAACATAGCATGCATCATAACGGTTTCCTGGATATGCCGAAAAAAGCACAGTATAATCTAATGAACCGTTGGGCTTATAAAACAGACGCCTGGTTTGTTCAATTCGGGGGTAAATTTTTGGATGAGAATCGTTTGGGAGGACAAAAAGGGTTCCGGGAAGAAATGCGGCATCAAATCGGAGAGGGAAATTTATACGGCATTAGTATAAACACCCGCCGGTATGAAGGTTTTTTAAAAGTCGGCTATTTAATGCCGCAATATGAAAATACCAGTATGGCCTTGCTTGTCAATTATACGGATCATGACCAGGAATCTTATTATGGTGGCTATGAATACGATGCCAGACAACGTTCGTTGTTTATGAATTATATTTATCAGTCGATTTTCGGTAACAATCCGAATCAGAAATTCTCCGCAGGAGCTTCCTTCAATTATGATAATTACGATGAGATATTCGGTGATTACAAGCGTACCGAGAACGGATTGGTAAAAAATACACCTGTGAATCCCCAAAGGGAAGAACGGGTAGGAGGTGTATTTTTCCAGTATACCGGTACATTTTGGACCAAACTGACATTGATGGCCGGTTTACGTTATGATTATCACAATCTGGCCGGAGGTTTTGTGACGCCCCGTTTTCATATAGCTTATATGCCGGATGAAATGACGACCTTGAAGTTTTCCGGTGGAAAAGGACGGCGGTATGCAGCCGTCCTGGCTGAAAATGCTTATTTATTAGCATCCGGCCGGTCTGTGAATGTAGCCGGACAATTGCTGTCCGGTCGTCCCGGAGCATTAAAGAATTTGGATATGGAAGAGGCCTGGAATTTCGGCGTTTTGTTAAATCGGAAGTTTTTACTTTTTGATAGGTTGCTGAATATAAATCTGGATTATTATCGTACGGATTTTTCACATCAGGTCGTTGCCGACAATGAAACCAGGCCGGGAATGATAAATTTTTACAATCTGGACGGCGATTCCTATTCCAATTGTTATCAGGTAGAAATTCGGTATGAATTGATTCCCCGGTTCGATATTATGGGAGCATATCGCTACAATGATGCCAGGATAACTTATTCTGCACCGGAAGGATTGCGTCGTGTCCGGACTCCGTTACAGAGCCGTTATAAAGGCTTGATCAATTTGTCTTATTATACAAATATGAAAAAATGGCAGTTTGACTTTACGACACAATTTAATGGACCGGGACGTTTGCCTGGAGGCAATCAGCAATTTGAATCGTTTCAGCTTATGAATGCTCAGGTAACGAAATTTTTCCGGAAATGGAGTATTTATGCCGGTTGTGAAAATATAGGAGACTTTACCCAAAAGCATCCCATAATTGCAGCAGATGCACCCTGGAGTGTTGATTTTGATGCGTCCCGGATTTGGGGACCTATCCACGGTCGTAAGTTTTATGTCGGACTGCGGTTGGGTTTTGACAGAGATTGAAACTCTATTTATAACATTAATACAATAAACTATGAAAGCGTTTAAATTATTTTTAGTAATGGCAATGGTTTTAGGACTTGCCTCGACAGTGAAAGCTGAGAAAAAAGAAGTTAAAACTGTTTTGTATCAGGTGGATTTACATTGTGCCACTTGTAAAGCAAAAGTGGAGAAGAATATCCCTTATGAAAAAGGAGTAAAAGATCTGGATGTCAACCTGGAAGCCAAGACGGTGAAAGTGACCTTCAGAGGAGATAAAAATACAACAGAAGGTATCCAGAAAGCGATTGAGAAACTCGGATTTAAAGTGACAGGAAGTCAGACGATCGACGAACCTTCAAAAGCAGCTACTGATGGGAAGAAGAAAGACGGGAAAAAGTAATAATATAGATTAAATGGAAATGCCCGTACCGGAAACGATACGGGCATTATTTTTAGCATTCGGATTATTATAAATCCAGGTATTTACCTTCTTTATCAAAAGCGGCCAATGCTGCATTAACTCCCGGGGTATCTTCTTTGTAAGTTACGCCGAACCATTTTGCATCCGTTGGGATTACTTTAACCTTAGCGGCTTTTTCCTTTAACATTTGATCCACCACTTTCGGAATATAAAATTCTGATTTCAGGTTGTCTTTGTTTAACGGATAGAAATCTACGAATTGTTTTTCGATCTCTGCGAAAACAGTTGGTGTAAAGCCCCAGAAATTCATAGATACAACATCATCTGCATGCAGTACTTTACCTAACGCTTCATCTTTAATCGTACCGTCGGCTTGTGTTCCGATCTTCGTACATTCTGTAACAGCTGTCAAAAATCGGTCTTTATCTACTTCACATACACCTCTGGAAACGGTACCGTTTTCTGATAGAGTTGAAGCCAGACGATAACCGATCAGGCAGAATTCTTTCGGGTCCTGATTATTGGCTAAAAAGTCATGCGCTTTGATAAAAGCATCGCTTCCGTAAAAATCGTCAGCGTTCAATGCTGCGAATGGCTCGTTAATGGCGTCTTTGGCACACCAGATCGCATGAGCCGTTCCCCAGGGTTTCTCTCTGTCAATGGGAGGCATGCCACCGGGAAGCTTATTCATATCCTGATAGCAATAAACGGTTTCTACCAGATTTTCAGCATATTTTCCTACGAAGTTTTTGAACTCTTCTGCAAAACTCTCACGAATGATAAATACAATCTTGTCAAATCCGGCATGAACAGCATCGTAAATGGTATAATGTAATAATGCTTTCTTGTGAGGCCCCAACGGAGTAATTTGCTTCAAGCTTCCGAAACGTGACCCCATGCCTGCGGCCATGATTAAAAGTGTAGTTTTATTTTTCATATCAGATGTATTTAAAGATACAGGCTTGAAGTCGTCGAATCGTTTACTTCAAGCCTGTGTTTAAATTATTTTTTCTTGTGAATATAACGGGCAAATACTTCCATGGCTTCGTATTCTGCCATACCTAATTTATTGTATATATTTGCCGTATTGCGGTTGCGGTCCTCTGCTCTTTGCCAGAATTCCCGTGGGTCGTCTCCGGGGAATGCTGGACCGTTATTTTGTGAGCCGTGCTTGTAAATGGATTTCCGTTTGATGGAAAGCTCCGACGGACTGATGGGTACTGCCATATCTACTTTTTCGATTTCCCATTCCATCCAGGCTCCGCGATACCACCAGGTGTAACAGTCTTTAAACCATTCATCGTCGCATACAACATCGTAAGCCCGTAAAATGGCATCCAGGCAAACGCCATGTGTTCCGTGTGGGTCGGCTAAGTCTCCGGCTGCGTATATCTGATGTGGTTTTACTTCACGTAATAATTTGACAATAATATCGACATCTGCTTGTCCTAACGGATTCTTTTTTACAGAACCGGTTTCATAAAACGGTAAATTTAAGAAATGTACATGATTCTCGGGAATACCCAGGTAACGGTCTGCTCCACGGGCCTCTGCACGGCGAAGAGCTCCTTTAAAGGGAAGGAGTTCTGCCGGTTCGTCATCTTCCGGCTTCCGGTTGGCAATAATCTGTTTTACTTTTTCAAAAGCGGCATCCATGGTTTTTGTATCTCCGCCGACCAAACGGGTGAACGATGCCGCAATATCCATTTGCTGATAGATATAATCATCCAAAACGGCAATATTTCCGGATGTTTCATAAGCTACATGTACATCATGGCCTTGCTCTACCAGACGGGCAAAGGTACCTCCCATGGAAATAACGTCATCGTCCGGATGCGGACTGAAAATCAACACCCGTTTCGGATATGGATTTGCCCTTTCCGGACGGGTAGAGTCATCTGCATTCGGTTTTCCTCCCGGCCATCCGGTAATTGTATGTTGCAGGTCATTGAAAACCTGGATATTTACTTTATTGGCAGAACCGAAAGTTTTGATCAGATCGCTCATGCCGTAGTCCATATAGTCCTTGTTTTCAATTTTCAGGATGGGCTTATTGACTTTCTGACACAACCAGATAACAGCTTTGCGGATCAGTTTATCGTTCCACTCTACTTTGCTTACCAACCAAGGATGATTGGCTCTCGTTAATTCTTCTGCGGCTTTGTCGTCGATAAAAAATTGTACGTTCGGGTGGGTTTGCAGGAATGTGGCAGGAACCTTGTCACTGATACTGCCTTCTACTGTTTCTTGTATAATAGATGCTTTTTTCTCTCCCCATGCCAGTAAAACAATTCTTTTGGCTTTCATAATGGTACCGACTCCCATAGTGATTGCCCGGGTCGGAACTTTATCTTTACCTCCGAAATCTCCGGCTGCATCATTAATGGTGATGTCGTTCAAATATACCATCCGGGTTTTGGACGTCAGTAAGGAACCCGGTTCGTTAAAGCCGATATGTCCTGTACGGCCGATTCCTAATACCTGAATATCTATACCTCCTGCTTCATCAATCTGCTTGTCGTATTCTTTACAGAATCCTTCAACCTTATCCGATTTAAGAGTACCATCCGGAATGTGAATATTTTTCGGATCGATGTCGATGTGATCAAATAAATGATGGTGCATGAAATAATGGTAGCTCTGTTGTGATTCTTTCGCCATCGGATAATATTCATCCAGATTGAAAGTGATTACATTTTTAAAAGACAAACCTTCTTCTTTATGCATCCGGATCAGTTCATCATATAGTTTGATGGGAGATGAGCCTGTAGCTAAACCTAATACACACTTTTCACTTTTTGCAGCCTTCTTGCGAATCAGTTCTGCAATCTCTTTAGCAACAGCCTTAACAGCAGTTGCCGGAGCTTCGTATATTTGTACAGGTATTTTTTCAAACCTGTCAGCTCCTTCGCCTTTGGCGATATAAGTTGTCATTAACATAGCGTATATATTTTTTATCAATTAATTTCAAAACGTTTACGGAAACCAAACAATCCCGGTTAGTATAAGGAAAAGTTGCTTTCAGAATCGTAATATAAATTTTTCATAACGACCATCAAAGTTCCCATAATGGTGGAATGAGAATTTAAGTCACTCAACTTTATTTCACATTGATTTTTTAAGCGGGTAAGTGTATATTTATTGAGAATTTGCTGTATAGGAGCGATGATAAGGTCGCCGGAATCGGCAATTTCACCTCCGATAACCAATACCTGCGGATTGAATAAATGGATTAATGTGGAAATACCTTCCCCGATTTTTTCACCGGCTTTTTGTAAAAGATCGATTGCAAAAATATCATCTTGTTTCGCCGCTTTTATGATTATACTTAACGTAATTTCATTATCTCCTGCCAGGGTTTGGACAGAGGTTTTTACTCCTTTTTTAATTGCTTCATTGGCACTTTTTACAATAGCCCGCCCTGAAGCGACGGTTTCCAGACAACCGGCTTTACCGCAATAGCACTGTCCGTTAAGCCCGGAAATCCGGATATGTCCGAATTCTCCGGCCATACCTTTATAACCGGTATAGGGCTGTGAGTTGAGAATCATTCCCAAACCGATACATTCGTTTACGCTGATACATAAAGCATCCGGAATGCCTTTGGCAACACCAAATGTGTGCTCTGCCAATGCCATCGTCTTAGAGTCATTGTCGATAAATACCGGCATACCTAACATTTTTTCAAGCACTTTCTTTATGTTCGTATCTTCGTAAACAAAGTAAGTGAAAGCATTTCCATCACTATCAATAAGTCCGGGAATAGCGAATCCTGCTACCTTTATCTTGTTGTAAGGAATATTTAATTCGCTTAAAGTTAAATATATCTTGTCTTTGATATATTGAAGATTTTCTTCATTTGTTCTACCTTCTTCCAAAATAGAATGGTATACTTTGATTTCTCCGATAATTTCTTTGCGTAAATTAAAGATCGCTATTTTCAAATGTTCCCGTCCTACATCGACTCCCATAATGTATGCCGCATCCGGATTTAAGGAAAATATATGGGGTCTTTTTCCTCCGATAGACATGCCTTGCCCCCTGTCTGTGACCCAGCCTTCCTCGATTAACTCTTCGATAATCCTACTGATTGTAGGAGTGGTCATATTCGTTAATCTGCATATTTCAGGTTTAGATAATTCGCCCATTTTATAAAGGAAACCAATGATATCCTTTTTTTGTTGGTATCTTTTTTCTTTTAAACCTGGTAATGAGTTTTTGTTAGTTAGTTGCATTTCTGTTTATTTTCCAAATTTCCATTACAAAAGTAAAAAAACTTAATAAAAAAATTATTAAAGAGGATAAATATTTTACAATCGTTTTAAAATTTATTGCTACATGTTCTTTGTTGTCTGATAGATAGAGGGTTGTATGGAATGTAAAAAACCGTCTGACTTTATCAGACGGTTTCTTTTATTACAGGATATCTATTCGTTTAAAAGCTCCATCCGGCAGAGAGACAGAACGTTCCCTTCACCGGCGAATCACTGCCTGCCAGCCAGTAAGCAAAGTTCACTTCTGCTCCGCGGTACATCA
>OHMU01000090.1_pt1 | contig 70872 bp, 67 predicted proteins | sample 1569441 | NCBI WGS metagenome assembly OHMU01 (sample SAMEA3879527, study PRJEB24766) | human gut metagenome | biome: human-associated habitat; feature: feces | place: USA | collected 1985/1987 | reverse complement strand
CAATTACTATAAAATAATCAGAAACGACAGTATCTATAAAACGATCAAAAAATTACCAGATTGTAAATTCCATGTTATACATACAATTACACAAAAACACAATATCCGGAGCGGATCTCACTTACTGAAGTGTATCCGGAATATAAAAACGTTATCCGAGCGGTAATTATAAGGCAATACAATTTTTAAATCCTTATCCGGATAAAAAAACAAAACCGGAATAAAATTATCTGCAGTCGAACCTACAAGCCAAATAAATTTTATTACTTTCAGGCAAAATATAAACTTCTACTATCCATGAAAAACATTTACATCCTTAGCTTGATCTGGCTGACATTATGTTTACAATGTGCTCCCCCGACAGATAAAAAAAGTACCGACAAAAAAACGGTTCCGGCAATTACTGTCGGTGTATTCGACGGACATGGAGGCGCACAAACCTGTATCTGGGAAACCCTAGCAGCCTTACGGCTCGATCCCGGCATACAGGCCCGGACAATTACATCCGCCGAAATCGCGGAAGGAATACTTGATTCTCTCGACGCTATCGTTATTCCGGGAGGCAGTGGCAGCCGTCAATACCTGAACCTGGGTAGTGAAAACCAGAAACGCATCAGAGACTTTATTGCCGACGGACACGGCGCTGTCGGTATATGCGCCGGAGCTTATCTTTTCTCGAATACTCCCGGATATGCCTGTATGGCCTTGAACGGAGCACAGGCCATTGACATTGAACATGACAACCGCGGACACGGTCTGTCTAAATTCACCCTGAACGAAGAAGGGAAAAAAATATTCCCGGAATTATCTTCCCGCGACACTTGTTATGTCATTTATTATGAAGGTCCCGTTTTTATACCGAGTGCCCCGGACAGCATTCGGTATACGCTTCTGGCCACCATGCAAAGTGATGTTCATGAAGAAGGGGATGCTCCGGCCGGTATGACCAACGGCAAACCTTTCTTCATTGCCAACCAATACGGCAAAGGACGTGTATTCAGCTCCATTGCTCATCCGGAAGCCACTCCCGGTATGATGTGGATGATTCCCCGCATGATCCGTTGGACTCTCGGTAAACCCCTTATTTCCTATAAAGAAAACACGGTGCAACCCGCACTGCCCCAACGCGAACTGTTGATGACAACATCCGATCTTCAACAGGAATCCGAATGTTTTCAGACATTTTTACACGGTACAGGCAAAGCCAAAATCGATGCTCTCGACTGGCTGGAAAACCACCATTCCTGGGATGCCAAACGCTGGGTACAGGGTCTGCTCTATGATAACGCACCGGAAGTACGTATCCGTGCTGCCGCTTACATCGCCGACACCCATTATCTGCACTTTTTACCCGATATTCAGGCTGCCCTACACAATGAAAAAGACCCGCAAACCCGGGCCGAATTACAAAAACAAGTGGATAAACTGAAAGCTTTATTACCTTAATTTCCAATAAAATAAATTTCCCCGGCAGAATCTTTCATTTAGTGGTGATACAAAAAAAGCACGTAGCTCTGAAACTACGTGCTTTTTTATCCGGTATATAATACAATTATCTTACCAATCCGCGTATCACGCCGGCAACCCGCCTGATGTCTTCATCCGTCAGCGTCGGTCCGGAAGGCAGGCAAAGACCTATATCGAACAGATGCTCGGAAGTGCCGTTCCCATAAAACGGAGCTTCGGCAAATACGGGTTGCAAATGCATCGGTTTCCACAAGGGTCGGCTCTCGATATTATCCGCATCCAGCGCCAGACGGATATTTTCCCGGGTACATCCCGCCACAAGCGGGTCGACGGTAATGCAAGTCAGCCAGAAATTCGAATCGAAATCCGAGGAAGGATTCTGCAATACACTGATTCCGGGAATATCTTTCAGCAAAGAAGTATATAAAGCATGGATTGCCCTTCTGCGAGCCACATGTTCTTCCAATACAAACATCTGGCCCCGGCCGATTCCCGCACAAATATTACTCATCCGGTAATTATAACCGATATGTGAATGCTGGTAATGCGGAGCTGCATCCCGTGCCTGAGTCGCATAAAATTTCACTTGCCCGGCTTCCTCTTCCGAACGACAAACCAAGGCTCCCCCGCCGGAAGTAGTTATCATTTTATTTCCATTGAACGACAAGGCAGCCAATTCACCGAAAGTACCGCATTTCCGTCCCTTAAACTCCGATCCCAAAGCTTCTGCAGCATCTTCTAACACCGGTATTCCGTATCGCCCGGCAATCTCACAAATCCGGTCCAACCGGGCCGGCATTCCGTATAAATGTACCGGTATAATCGCTTTGGGTAATTTTCCGGTTTTGCGCAACCGGTCTTTTATTGCTTCTTCCAACAACACCGGATCCATATTCCAGGTCGAAGCCTCGCTATCCACAAATACAGGTTTAGCCCCCTGATACATAATCGGATTAGCAGAAGCGGAAAAGGTAAAACTCTGGCAAATCACCTCATCTCCGACTCCGGCTCCCAACAAGATCAATCCCAAATGCAAGGCAGCCGTCCCCGCACTCAACGCCACCACATGCTTATCTTCCCGTAAATACGCTGCCAACGCTTTTTCAAAAGCATCCACATTCGGTCCCAGCGGAACCACCCAATTCGTTTCGAACGCTTCCCGTATAAACTCCTGCTCCCTTCCCCCCATATGGGCCAAAGAGAGCCAAATTCTTGATTTCATATTATAAACGATTAAATCCCTAACAGACAAAAAAACGGACAATATTACAACTCTTTGGGAACTGCTATAACCCTCTCCTTATAACGATAAAAAACCGTCGCATCATCATCCACATTCTTATCTACAATCATACCAGCCTGTACCACATTCCGGTTACCGACAGAGATTTCAGGCAATGTAGTCGCTCTGATACCAAAATAATTGTCGTCACCGATATGATTGTATCCGCATAACAAAGAGGTCGCAAAAAAATTATAATCACCGACGCTACAATCATGACTGATAATCGACTGTGAAGTCAGCAAATTAAAATCTCCCAACCTTACATTAGGCCCTATCATGGTAAAAGGATCAAGAATGTTCCCTTCTCCGATTATTGCCGTCTTAGCAACAATTGCCGTCGGATGAATCAAGGTCACAAATTTTCCGCCTTTTGCCTTTATCTCGCCGACAATCTTTCTTTTCACCCTGTAGTTTCCCAAAGCCAAAACAAAATAATCTTCCTCTTCTATCTCATAGTCAAAAAAATTACCCAGATAAGGATTCCGGTATTTATATTCCTTCCAATGAGTCAATCCTGCCTCATCAGACGCAACATATCCTTTGATCGAAATTCCCGCCTTTTCTCCCCAATCACTATCTTCCAATTGTGACGTAATTTCAGCCGCAACAGCTCCTGTCCCGAATATGACTATCTTTTTAATATCTTTCATAGTTCAATTTAAAATGCTTTATTCAAATCATAATTATCCAAGTCAAAGCCATCCCCGTGACCGGGATAAACATAAAAACCTTTCCCCTGCAATCCTTTTATCCGGTTTATGGTAACGACCAGCTTTTCTTTAGAACCGCAAAATAATTTCGTGACTGTCCGGAGATCTTTTAAAAGGGTATCACCGGTAAATAAGCCATTTCCTATTTCAAAACAAACCCCGGCATTTGTATGGCCTTCTGCAATAAAAAAGGTGATATCCCACCCATTCCAATTCCAGCTAAACCCTAAATCTTCGACACAGATATCCGCCGCAGAAACCTGAAAAGCTTTTTGATTATAAAACAAAGAATGATTTCTTTTAGCATCCTGTATCGCCTCAGAACATACAGCCGAGCAGATAATTTTCGAACGATATTTTTCAATTAGATAATTACATCCCCAAACATGATCGAAGTGCTCGTGAGTCAACAGAATATATTTCGGATACAAATTCAAATCCTTTAACTGCTGTTCAAGCTCGTCCGGGTATTCGCTTCCCGGATCCACAACCAAACAATCGTTATTGATTTCCCGGTCATAAAGTAAAAAACAGTTTGAAGAAACCGGTTTATTGACTATCCGAACAATTTTTAGCGCCATCAACCGGTAATATTAATCGTTCGTCCGCCATCCACTGTAAACTGCTGTCCCGTTATCCATCCGGCCTTATCAGATAACAAAAAGTTCACCGCTTCATAAATATCACCGACTTCTCCCAATCCTAAAGGATATCCAGCAGCCATACGGTCGATCAATTCCTGATCCTGATACATATGTTCCGTCATTGCCGTACGTACTCCTCCGGGTAATACGGAATTTACCCGAACCCGTGGTGCCAGCTCCACGGCAAGCGAACGCATCAACGCATCGACAGCCCCTTTTGAGGCACCGTAAACTGAAAATGCTTTAGCACCGAAGTTGCTGATATTACTGGAAATCAAAACCACACTTTTTAATGCTGCATCATTAATTTTCCGGTTCATCAGGGATTTGACCAACAGAGCCCCGGAAATTACATTCACATTAAAAGTATCCTGAAAAAGCCCGGCAGTAACCATTTTCAACGGATAAGTTTTCATAAAACCGGCACAATGTACAAAATAACTTACCCGAATCTGATGTGCTGACATAAAAGTGACAAAAGAGTTTTCCAATTCTTCTACCTTTGCCAAATCATACTGCCAGATCAATTGATCTGCCGGATTTGTACATAACTGCCGGGTTTCCTCCAAACGTTTGGTGTCGCGACCGTTCAAGATCACCCGGTAAACCGCAGAAAACCGCACAGCCATCTCCCGCCCCATCCCGGAAGAAGCACCGGTAATTAAAATACATGCTTTATTTTCCATACTTATTGAGCTGTAAAACCGCCGTCCACATTCATCACCGAACCCGTCACCCATTTCGCCATATCCGACAACAAATAGGCCACGGCATTGGCAATATCATCCGCATTTCCCAAACCGAGAGGATGCAGGCGGTTTAAGGTTTCAAGATAATTCTGATCGAAAGAATTTATATTTGCATCCATCATCGGGGTACGGATAAAACCGGGGGCGATACAATTAAACCGAATTTTCTTAGCAGCAAATTCCATCGCCAAAGCTTTGGTAATCCCGATTATAGCAGACTTGGTCATAGCATAGCCTACGTTGGCAGCCGAACCAACCACCCCATAAACAGAAGAGATCAAGACCACCGACCCGTTTTCTCCCGCATAAATTTTCCGGTTGGTAAAGAGTTTAGCCAGTTCAATCGCTGCGTAAGCGTTCAGTTTATACACTTCCGTACATACCTTTTCACTTACCCCTTTCAAAGGAGTAATATAAGGTCGGCCAGCAATATGTGCAAATCCGTTTAAGGTTCCGAAACCGGCAACCGCTTCACTTATTTTTTGTTTCATCTCTTCCGTATCTGTCAGGTCGATAGCCAAAAGAGAGGTCCGGTCAGGACACAACTGTTGTGTAGCCTGTAAGCCCTCTGCATTCAAATCGACAAGTAAAAGTTCCGCACCCAGACGGGATAAAAGAATGCATGTCGCCTTACCTATCCCGGAAGCGGCACCGGTTATCAGATAACGCCGGCCACTCAAATTCAATGGATTGAATTCCATTACTTTAACAAAGCTAAAAGTCCACCGACCGTTTTGGCTTCATTTACATCCTTTGCCAAAAGTGTTTTCCCGTAATTTTCGGAAGCCCAGGCTATAATAGAAAGAACCGTTAAAGAATCCCAGCATTCAAAGTCTGCCAGAACTTCATTTTCTTTTATTTCGTCTACTTCCAATAATTCCGCCAATTCTTCTTTCATCTTTTCCATAACGCATTTTTTTAGTAATAAATAATCTCATTAAAATCCAGATTTCCTATATTCATAAGCAGTGCCCCCCATGTCAGACCGACTCCGAATCCGGCCAGACAGAACATATATTGCTCCTGTTTTAAACGGTCGCCGATATTAAAGCTGATATTGGTCGGTATCGTCGCCCCGCTGGCATTACCGAAATTCTCTACAATATTGGAAGGCATTTTTTCATGGGGCACTCCTAACTTATCGGCCAGTTTATGTAGCATAAAACGATTGGGCTGATGAAACATATACCAATCGACCTTTTCTTTGGAACATCCTGCTTCCTGCAATAATTCCTCTATCATCGGAGGTACTTCACGCTGAACAAAATTGAATACTTCATCCCCTTTCATCACCAGATTGTCGAGTGAACGAAAATTTCCGGCAGCATCTTCAGTCATTCTTCCGGTTTCTTCTGAAGCAGGCAAACGGAATCCTCCTGCCGGGATCATCAGGGCATCGGAAGCGGTACCGTCCATTTTCAGAAAACCGTGAATAACAGTATCTGTATCACTTTTTTCAACAATAGTTATCGTTGCAGCATCCCCCGTCAACGGATTACTATTGCGATCCCGCTTCGATACTTTGCGGCTCAAAACATCCGCATTGAGCAGTACAACCTTACGGATACTCTCTTGCTCCAACAACATAAATGCTTCCATCAAACCAACGATAAAACCACAACATCCCTGATTGATATCCATACAAAAAACATCCGTCCCTAAACCCAGTTTTCCCTGTATGATATTACTCGTCGCCGGCATAAAATGATCGGGCGATTGAGTAACCAATAACAAAGCATCGATATCTTCCTTGCGAAGCATCCGATTTTCAAAAAGGAAGTTCAAACCATATACACACAAATCCGACACACATACTCCTTCTTCTACAATCCGATGCTTGTTATACCCCATTGCCATCTTTAGTTTCATCGATTTGGCTGCAGAAAAATTGTAATTCTCCATCTCCTCTTCGAATGAGACTTCCCTGGAAGGCAACACGGTCAATATCCCCGTTATTCTTTTACGATGAAATTTCAGCTTCATGCCTTTACTCCGTTTTTTCTTAACAAAGCCTCTATATTTTCCACCGATGAAAAATTATCAGGCAATACATCCGTACCGTCGATAGAGATACCGAATTCACTGTCTAAAGCGGTCACCAGATTAATGACATCAAAAGAATCCAACATACCTTCTTCAATAAAATTCAAAGGTTCATTAAAGTCGAACTCCGGACGGAGCTCTGTCAATATGCTTATAATTTTTTCTCTCATAATTATTTTTTTATAAATGTATAATCTTTTAAACCATCGGGAACTGCACCTAATAGCTCATGAATTTTTTTTACATTCGTATTCGTACTGTTTACCCAAAAATAGGCATAGCTAATATTTTTCAAATGCATAATGCAGTACACATCAAACAGTAATTTTAAGCCATTCTCCCCGCTGTCATACCAAGCTCTCAGATAACATTTACGCCCTTCCAATTCATATACAAAGGCACCGCATACCTGGCCCTCCGAATAATTTACAATAACATTCCCCTGCTCCACCAGTCCAGCTAATTCGTCTTTCGCCGGTAAATAATCCGTATATGAAGAAAAATGATTCTGAAACAAAGCATATATTACCTCTGTTTGCTCCTGTGTCGCATAGTTTATTGTCTGCGCATTTTTCCGTTCTTTGACCTTTTTATAATAATATCTCTCATACATCGAAATCATATCAAATCCGGCAGACTGCATCAAAGTTCTCCACTCGGAGATATCGTTTTTTGCCGGTATATTCAAAACATTGACTCCCGGCAATTTTTTCAGAATATCAACAACATCAGCCTGTGATACCGACATGATATATATTCTGTAAAAATCACCCTCTTTCTTTCTCAGCACCAACGAAGAATCCGTCTCGACATAATCATCTCCTTCCTCCAATTGACGCCCGTAATAATTTGAGTAACGAGGTTTTAAAGAGAAAGCCCGGCCAATTGCCAAACGAACCGCTTCTTTCTCGTATGGTCGCATATTTAACATGTTAAATCGTTCCATTGTCTATATGAATATTTTGTCCCGTTATACTACAGGCTTTTTCTGATAACAGAAATACGGTCGTCTCTGCAACGGAACGAATAGAAGTCGCCTGTTTCATCGAAGTCCGTTTGTATATTCGGTCTTTTTGTTCCTGGGTTAAACTTGCACTCATCTCCGTTTCCATAAAACCGGGAACAACAACATTGGAACGGATTCCCAACTCTCCCCATTCCCGGGCAGTATCCTTAGAGAAAGCTTCCAACGCTCCTTTACTGGAAGCGTACATTGCCAATCCTTTATATCCCGTATGTGCACTTATCGAAGATATATGAACAATACAGCCTTTTTTGCGATGCAATAACATATTTCGAATTGCATATTTCGTTATCATCATCGGAGCAAATACATTAACTGCATACATCGCTTCCAATTTTTCCAGCCTAAGATTTGTAACAATATCATCATAAGCCATCGCTGCGTTATTTACAACACCGTCCAAAGCTATCCGATTGGTCACATACTCCTTAAATACCTGCCGGTGAATTTCAGCAGGAGCCGATAGATCAACACTTTTAAAAAACAGTCTGTCTTTATACCGCATCGCCAATTCTTTAAAATCATCCGTATAATTGCGGGCCACACCATAAACGGTATGCCCCTGCTCCAGCAAAACCCGGCATATCTCTAACCCGACTCCGCGGGAGCAGCCTGTAACCAATATATTCATCTTTTAATCTTACCTGTACGTGTTAATAAAAATTGTTCTACAAACTTAATGCGGCGGGGGATTTTAAAATCCTGTAACTTCCCCTGAAGATATTGACGAATCTGAAGTTCTGTCAATTCCATACCTGACAATACTTTCAATTCTGCACACAATACATTCCCCAGTACAGAATTCGGTTTTCCATAAACAACGGCTTGCTGTACACCCTCTATCTGAAGCAGAATATCTTCCACTTCTTCCGGATTTACCTTATACCCCCCGATATTAATCAATTCATTTTTACGACTCTTAAACCGGAAAATCCCTTTACTTTCATCCACCCATTCGATCAAATCCCCGGTCCGGTAATACTCTCCGGAATACTGAAAACTTTCCGACTCTCCCAATAAAGATTTATGTATTAATAATTCGCTGTCCTCGACCCTGAATTTATCGGAAAAATTTTCCGGAATCTGAAAGTTTTCACCTCTGGCAGCAAATAAAGAGCCCGCCTCTGTAGAAGCATATACATTATTTATCCTGGCACAGGGAAACAACTGCCGAATAAAGTCATACAACTTCTGATCCGACTTCTCTCCACCCAGAGTAACCCGTTGAACCTTTTCAAAAACCTCTTCTACGGGCAATAATAAACGGTAAAAAGTCGGAGTTGCTGAGAGATGCGTAATTCCTGCAGATTTCAGCACGGCATTTACTTCCGAACGGCTGCGATTAAATATATTTACCAGTGTATTCAAATTTTCAAAAGCTTGAAAAAACACTTGTAATCCAGCCATATGTGTGGGATTATAAGCAAATCCCCATACCTGTCCCTGATACCCAGTTCCTATTCTGACAGAACGGGTCAAAGTTTGAATGGTATGCCGAACCTGTTTGGGTTGTCCCGTTGTTCCCGAAGTAAAAATTGTTATTTCTGAAAGAGAAGTCTGAACTGCCTTTACTAAATCTTCCAATGAAGCATATTGCTTTTTTACAACAGGCTTCTCAATATTGATTTCCCTGACATTCAATCCGGATAATTCTGAAAAATTTAAATCTGCATCCAACAATACCAGAGGAAAATCAGAAACAAGCCCCACTAACAAATTCGTAAAAAAGTCATATAAATCACTTGTTTGGAAACAGGGCTTATAAGCTGAAGAATGATTTATACGATAAAGTAAATCTTCATACCCGTAAACCTTATCGAGATCTTTGAGAAAAACAGACATCTATCCTAATTTTGAATAAATTTCTCCGACCGTATTTATTAACCCGTCTTCAAAAATATCCACACCGAATTCATCCTCTATTCTCACGGTTAATTCTGCTAAATCCAATGAATCAAACCCCAATGTCTCTCTCAATTTATCATGAGGAGACAGACTGTTTACTTTTGTTTTAGAACGATTTTCCAAAACCAGATTTACAATCTCTAAAACACGTTGTTCCATAATTTCTTTATTTAATCGTTAACTTGTTTACTATAATATAACCGATCTATTTTACCGTTTGTATTCCGTTTCAACTGCTCCAAACAATGATAAACCGTAGGTATCATATATTTCGGTAATTCTTTACCGATAGCCAGGCGGAACTCCGCAGCCGTCAGTTCCTTTTCCGCTTCATAAAACAGCGTAATCTCTTTCCTTGCAAAACTATAAACGACACATCCGTTCTTTACCAACTTCAACTTATTGATAATCACATGCTCGATTTCACCCAACTCGATACGGTATCCCAAATGCTTTACCAGCGAATCCTTTCTTCCTTTAAACACAATCTCGCCGAGTTCGTTGATAAATACGATATCGCCGGTACGATAAATAATCTCCGGATAAGCTTTATTCAAAGGATTCTGGACAAAGGCGGCGGCCGTCTTTTCCGGATTATTATAATACCCCATAGCCAGCGAAGTGCCCCTGACACACAATTCGCCCTCTTTTTGTTTTTCCGACACCTGTTGATTATTTTCGTTTAAAATCAAAATATCCGTATTCCGGCAAGGGAATCCGATCGGAATAGGTTCTTCGTCCTTTAACTCACGTTCCACTTTAAAATAGGTGCAATCCAGCGTGATTTCAATAGGTCCGTATAAATTGGCAAACAGAACATGAGGCAATTTATGATGCCAGTAGTTGAACTGCTTTGTTGGAAATACTTCTCCGGCAAACCAGCATAATTTCAAATCAGGCAACTGCATCTGACTCAACAAGTCCATATTAGCGATATTGACCATAATCGTCGGAACCCAGAAGATAAAAGAAACTTTCTTTTCTTGCAATAGTTTCAAGATCGTCACCGGGAATGCAGAAAGATTATCCGGGATCAGGACCATCGTACTTCCCCGGGACATCAAAAGACATAACTCGTAACTATAAATGTCGAAAACCAAAGGAGACAAGGAGCCAATAACCTCATAATCCGTAAAACCGAATTCTTCCTGTGCCCACTCTGTAAAGTCAAAGAAACTACGGTGATTCAATACCACCCCCTTGGGTGTCCCTGTCGAACCGGAAGTATTGATGATACAAAGCGGATCGGTATCTATCAAAGCTTCCAAACGCCGTAACAATGTTTTATCATCACATTCTATATCTTCCCATATCACCGAATCCAGGTTTATCACGTCAATTCCAGCCGGGATCACATCTTTTATATTCTTCTCAAACTGGCTATTCGAAATAATCGCAGCAGGTTGTATAAGCTCCAGTATATTTTTTATTCTTTCTGCCGGAGTCTTTACATCCAGATTCATATAAAAATTACCGCTATAAATAATCGCCATATCTGCATAAACACTTTCGATGCTCTTATTCAGATAAACAGCTATCGGCTTTTTTATTATTCCCTTATCCTGGACTATTTTCCAGGCTAAAGCTTTACTGTAATTTTTAAGACCGGCAAAAGTCACATGGCGCTCCTTATCCCATACGGCAACTTTATCGGCATATTTTTTTACCGTACCTTCAAAATACTCAATAAGATTAATCTTTATCATATCTCAAACTTAATTATGTCCGTTAAATGGAACTGTAGTTGCCATACCTTCTTTAGCAACACCGTCACGTTTTATCACTTTCCAAACTGTCAGAAAAGCGATCTTCAGATCCAGTCGAAACGAAAGATGGTTTACATACCAAAGATCCAGCTCGAATTTTTTACACCAACTTATATCATTCCGTCCGTTCACCTGTGCCCAACCCGTAATCCCAGGCCGGACATCATGCCGGTGAGCCTGTTCGGGTGAATACAACGGCAAATACTGCGGCAAAAGAGGACGCGGACCGATCAATGCCATATCTCCTTTCAATACATTTATTAACTGCGGCAACTCATCTAAAGAAGTCGAACGTATAAACTTCCCGACCCGGGTCAGCCGAATCTCATCCGGCAATAACTCTCCGTTTTTATCCCGTTCATCGGTCATCGTTTTAAACTTGATTACTTTAAATATCTTTCCGTTTTTCCCGGGACGTGCCTGAAAGAAAAAAGCACCCGCCCCCTTATTGGCATACATCAATACCCCCGTCGCAATCAGCAATACAGGTGATAAAACCAGAATTCCCGACAAAGACATCAAAAAATCCAGACAACGCTTTAACCCGTTCCTATACATCATTCGTATCTGTTAACATATTGTCTTGCATTTTCAGGCGTAAAATCCAAAGCGGCTTTCCGGGCATTCCGTTTATAACGTTCCAATTTTTCTGCATCATTTTTCATCCCGAGCACAAAATCAGCAATCCGGTCCACCTCATCCGGCGCGAAGATTTCCCCTGCCTGATATTTCCCGACAATTCCGCCAAGCTCTGAATCCTGTCCGGCAATACACAGCAATGCGCAACCGACAGCCAACATAGCATAGGTCTTGCTAGGAACACTCAAAGCTGAAGCCGACAAATCCAGGGTAATGACACCGACATCTGCAGCCCCGAGTGAATAGGGTATGCGTTCTACAGGCTGCCAGGGAAGCAACCGACAATTGTTCAATCCTTTTTCCTCTACCATCTGCCCGATTTTCTTTTTCTTACCTCCTTCTCCGATAATGACAAAACAAATATCCTGTTCACATCTCAGACGTTCTGCAACCTCTACAATAGTCTCCACGCTATGAGTATTCCCCAAATTGCCGGAATAGAGAACGATAAACTTATCGGACAAACCGTATTCTTTCAGAAAAGGATTGTCTGCCTTACTACAGGGCTTCAAAAAAGAAACATCGGCCCAGTTCGGAATAATTTTTATTTTTTCCTTTTCCGTATATTGAGTCAGACATTCTGCCATCCCTTCTCCGATAGTATATATATTGCGGGCTTTTCTATACAGTTTTCTATTCTGCTTTTTCCACCAGCGTACAATAAAGCTGTCTGCCCGGCATACTCCGGTACTCACCAATACATCGGGATAAGTATCGTAAATCAGAAAAGAATAAGGATTCCGGCAAAATAAAGGCAATAAAGTTGCCATAGGCGGATTGGAGACTATAAATAAATCAGCTTTCCGGTATTTCAATATAATTTTGAACCAAATCTGTAACCACCCCCACAACCAGGTAAAAATCCGCCTGAACGTAGTATTTTTTTCATAAGAGATAATCTTATCGACTTTCACCTTTTCCAACAAGCCAGCCTGATATTTTTCTCCGCCTTTCGTCCCGGTTATCAAAACCAGATGTTCATATTTCGTTCCGAAAGCATTGACTATATCAACCATTAATGTCCCGCTTGACTGGTTAATAAATACAATACGTTTCGAATGGAATGTTTTCAATTGTTCTTCCACGATTAAACCAAATGAATTTCAGAAGAATGTTATAATATAATTTCTAAACCGACAAACCCAACTTCTCTTTCAAAAGCCTGCTATACATTAAAGAAATTGCAATCATATAAGATAAAAAGAAATATCTGTCGGAAAACGGATTTTCTATAAAACACATAATAAGGAAAAAGAACTGTCCGTAAAACGAATACACGATATCTTTAGGAACCCGAACGTATCGCTTGATCATCGAGACCGTTTTTGTCAGATTATACAGAAAAAAAGAGAGCAACATGCAAGTTCCGATTATCCCGGATTCACATAAAAGCTGAAGATAGGTATTATGCACATCTTGTCCTTTCGTTTCAAAAAAGAACTTAAATCCCTGTCCTAAAAGCGGACGTTCACTAAAAAAATTATAAGCATGAACAATTAATGACAATCTCGAAGACGACAATTCGTTGATAGAATCGTAATCTGTCAGGCTAACGGCAGAAACATCAAACCGATCCAATACCGGAAAATCCAAGCCCAATACTCCAAAACCTTTGATAAAAATAAAAATACTTAGTAAGGCAGCCGTCCCTATCGTCAAAAGCTTAAAAAAAGAATATTTTTTAACAATTACCCAACAAAAAAAGACACCTGCAAATGAAAATATCAAGGCTCCCCTTCTACTCGTTGTAAATAAGACGAATAAAATTACTAAACTTAAAAATACAAACAGTAAATTTATTCTACATCGATACTTTATAAAGAATACCCCTAATAGCTGCACCAAATAAAAAGCCAAAGGAAATGTCTGAGAATTGATCCCCGTATTTCTTCCTTCCGCATGCCATTTCCACATAGCAATTAAAACATTTTCCGGTAAAAAATACTGGAATATAGCCACTAAAGAAGAAAAAGACAGCAGATACCACAAACCAAAAAATAGCTGAACACACCCAAAAATAATAATCCATCTTTCTATAACCTCGTACTCTACTTTCTGAATTAAGGCAATTGCAATCAAAAAAGTGGTTAAAGTACCTAATAAAAATGACGGACTTTTAAATGGAACCAAAAGGAAATGCAAGATTAAAAACAATATTATATAGCAACAATAACGGAATGGGAAAAAATGCCATGTATAACAACTGTTTGTTTTGTAACCGTTAAATAAAAATAAACACGAAACTGAAAGAAGCAGGTAGGTGCCTATACTTCCCAGTATACCGACGAAAAATATATAACCAATCAACAGAAATAAAAGAATCCTGTCAACAGTAGTCGTATAGGGAAAAGAAAACATATCAGAGTTTTCCTTTTAGTAAATTTTTTCTGTCAATAAACTGATTCCGACGAGACCGATCAAAAAATAATTTCAACGGAAAAATCCCCAAAGCAATCAGATCTACCCAAAAATAAGACATATAATACCCGAATGACAACAAACGGACTCGTCTACAAAACGATCGCCATTCCCAATTGTGTATACACAACAAATAAGGGATCAAATTTGTTCTGTACTTATTTTTATGAACATCCCTTAGAAAACAATTAATATTCCGAAATACGATCAAACGATCTTTGGCTATTGCCTCCGAATATCTGTGACTGACAGAACTAATGTCACACGTTATACAATAGACCTTCGTTGCATCCACCAACACTTTCCTTGCATAATATCCGCATTTCACACTAAACATCGCGTCATTATTGGCAAGGGTCTCATCGAATTCCAAATGGTTTCTTAACACAAGCTCCCTTCTCACCATCTTACTGACTGGACTGAAATATTTATAACGAAGCGGGTCTAAATCCTTGTTTGAAATGGCAATATTGACCATTCGATCTATTTCTATACCCCTGAAACCGGGTGCTAAAGTATCCGAATAAACACTATTTACGGAAAAATATACAATATCCGCATCCGAATACATATACTTATCGACAGATTCTATAAAACAAGGATTAAAAAAATCGTCCGCATCTGCAAAAAACAACCATTTCCCTTCCGCCTTTTGTAAGCCTTTATTTCTTGCCGCCCCTGCACCCTTCCCCTCCTTTGAAAAAATTACCTGAACATTTTCAATATCGCTCCCCGGAAAATACTCGAAATCAACTTTCGCCGGATCACTATTATCATCAATAACAATAACCTGAATATCTTCCCGACAAGGAATAGAAGCCAGACAACGACGCAACAATTCCGGCGTATTTTTATGGGGAATTATAAATGAATAATTTACTCCCATTATAATATGTTTTTACCAGGTAATACAAGCTGTGCTCCCAACTCCTGCCGGTATTCAGGAGTATAATAAGTTTGAAATCCGGCACCGGGCGTAAAGGTCATTTCACTAAAAACCGGTTCTCCGTTTATCTCATACCAATCAACTCTGACTAACGGAAATTCTTTTGCAAGAATTTCACTATACGCTAACATTTTATCAAATGAAACAGGTCGGGGATATACCTTATGCGTTCTGTAATGGGCTGTTATTTTTTCCGGTTGTAAATTCCAGTTCAGATCATAAATGGAATAATTCACTTTTTCTTTAATTCTGTCCGAACAAAGAAAAACAGAATAAGCCTTACCGTTGTAGCAATTAAATTTATAATCGACAAGAGAATTTTCACCTTTCAAATCAGAATTCAAGTATTTTTCAATCAGAATCCGGGGTTTAATTTTTAAATAATGAGGCTCCGCACTTATCAACCCAAACGGATATTTTAGCCATTCATTTAATTCTTTTCTTAAACGCGGAATATTCAGCTCTCTCTTATTCTGAATAAGTTTCACATATTTTCCACCCCCACCATTTGTCAGTTTTATAACAAAAGACTCCGGTAAGATTTCAAAATTTATATCTTCGCTTTTTTCATATACACCATAGATTGTATTCAGTGTATGTCCCAACCCTTTATTTTCTACATACTGCCGTACCAAATACTTATCAGTCAGTTCCGACCACTTGTCCGTCTTCGTGTAAAACTTCAACCAGTTTATTTTTTCATCTATATCGGAAGGATCTTCTAAATTAATACGACATCCGTGACATTTTTTAAATAATAGAATAGCTAACTCTTTGGGATCTCTTTTTCCGATTTTCGCATAATACCCATCTCTGAACTTTCTATACAACGGCAAAAACGGACTGATCACTTTTCTGCCTAGACCACTCTCTTTCATTTTTTATAAAACCATATAAGTTAATATACTTTTAATCTTAAAAAATCTGTAACAGTTTCACTTTCAACCTGTGCATAAATGATACGGTCATCTCTTTCTCCGTACGGGTCAATCCACAACAATAGATTGACAAGATAAAAAACAGGCCGACAATGAAATAAGTCACCCAAAAAAACTGATCCGGAATGAGTAACGAACAAATATAAGCTATCAATAAAAGTACGGTAACCGGTATCAATTCATAAACAAATACATTATTGATAAAACTCATAATAGACAATCCACTTTCTATTTTTAGCAATACAATTCTGGAAAGCGAACATACTATTTCAAAAAATACATAACACACCATAACGGAAACAGCAGACATTCCCATTTTTAAACAGAGGTAAGCAAATGGTAAAGTCAAAATTTTTATGGTACTTGTAACTATCGAATATATTTTTATTTTTCCTATTGCTCTGTTTGCCACCCCCAACCCCATCGTAAATTGATCCATCCAGGCTCCAAACAAGCTATACCGGCAAAAGGAAACGGCATAATCAGGTATTTCTCCCAACCATACCTGCAAAATCCGGTCCATATAGAAAAGACTGGGAATCGTTATCCAGGCAAACAACAAAAAAGAAAACTTACTTGCCATTTCAGATAACTGAAACATTTTATTTCGGTCTTTAGCTCCTTCCGCCTTAACGATTTGCGGCTGCATGGCATTTATCAAAGAAGTCGATAAAAAAGATATTTGGCCTATCACCTGTTGAGCAATACCGTATGAAGCATTTAATGCTGTTCCGAAAAAACGATTCAATAAAACAGCAATCCCTTGTGTACGTCCGACAATACACCCGATACTATAAACCGTCCATCCCGTAAACACAAACAGTTCTTTAAACAAATAAGGCTTAAATTTAAAAACAGAAGCCCGCTTACACTCGGTATAATTTTTTTTACAATAAATATAATAGCAAACAAAATCAAATAAAGGAACTAAAGCAATCAAACAGGCGTAGTAAACCAGTTTATCAAAACCGACATAGGCAAGTGATATTGAGATAAATAATTTCAGAATAACATCTGTCATCTGTATAATGGAAGTGTATACAATATTTTCATGCGCAATCAAAACGGCAAAATAAGAAGTGCTTTGCATCGTAAAAAAGAGCATAAACAACATACTGTTATACACCCAATAAGCAGCCTCCACCCGACTTTTATCAATATTCAGAAATTCCGTCAATACAAATTTCCGGCATAAAAACAAGAGCAAAACCAGACCAATGCTTATTAACAATGTAATCACCAAACTGTTACTCAGGATGTCACATTGCTTACTCAAATCATTTTTCCCTTGATAAAAAGACAAAAAACGCTGAATTGTCGATGCCAAAGAATCTTTTATAAAAGACAACAGAGCAATAACCCCCGCAATAAGACTATATAAGCCAAAATCATCAACCCCCAGTTCTGCCAATATCAAACGGGAAGTATATAATAATATACCTGCAGATAATATGCTTCTGACATATTGTACGCCTGTATTTACAAAAACTCTTGTTGAAGCTCTCTCTATCCTCACCTTTCTATTCTTAAAAAAAATATCTGCTTCCTATCACTGTAAATATGACTATTCACTTTAAAACAAATACTATTCGATTAAATTTTGAATATTAAAAAATACTATTCCAACGAATACCTCCATTTACCTTATAATCTTCCGTCTACAAGCGCCTTTTCAAGCACACCTTTTACATCATAAATTACACCATTATTCTTCAAAAATTTCTGAATCGGTAATTCTTTAAACTCATCATGAGCGACAGACAGGATAACAGCATCAAACGAATTTTGTAAATTTTCTAATCCGGAAGAAAGAATTCTGATATTATATTCGCGTTCGACTTTTTCTTGATCTGCCCACGAATCATAAACGGTAATATTGGAAGAATATTCGTGCAATGTGGTATAAATATCTACAACTTTAGTGTTACGAATATCTGGACAATTCTCTTTAAATGTAATTCCCAAGATTAAAATATTGGCATCTTTTACCAAGATTCCTTTCTTGTTCATCAATTTGATCACCTGATTGGCGATATAATTTCCCATACCGTCATTTAAACGCCGGGCAGCCGACATAATCCGGGGCAACACACCATATACCTGAGCTTTCTGTATTAAATAATAGGGATCAACACTAATACAATGCCCTCCGACTAATCCCGGTTTTAACTTTATAAAATTCCATTTAGAAGCCGCCGCATCAATCACCTCATTAGTATCAATTCCCATGGCATTAAATATTTTAGCCAATTCATTCATAAAAGCAATATTAACATCACGCTGGGAATTTTCAATAATTTTAGAAGCTTCAGCCACCCGGATAGAAGATGCTTTATGGGTTCCATTTATTAAAACCGAATTATACAAATTATCGACTATTTCGGCAACTTCAGGCGTAGAACCGGACGTTACTTTTTTGATTTTTTCAACAGTATGTTCCTTATCTCCCGGATTGATCCGCTCCGGAGAATAACCAGCAAAAAAATCGACATTAAACTTTAATCCGGATACTTTTTCAACAACCGGCAAGCATTCTTCTTCTGTAACACCCGGATAAACTGTTGATTCATAAATAACAATATCACCAGAAGAAATTACTTTTCCGACAGTTTCACTTGCTTTGATCAAAGGTATCAACAAAGGTCTGTTATTATCATCAACAGGTGTGGGAACCGCAATAATATATACATTACAATCATGAATATCATCTAAAACAGAAGAACAAACAAAACCATTTTTTAAAGCAGTTTGTAATAATTCGTCAGAAACTTCCAGGGTCGAATCATGACCTGACATTAAAGTATTTACACGCTCAACATTCAAATCAAAACCGACCGTTTGATATTTTGTTGAAAACAAACGCGCCAATGGAAGCCCGACATAACCTAAACCAATTACAGCAATTTTAACTGCACTATAATTATATCCCATTGATTTACAGAAATTCATACCAATAATTATTTATATTATGATTTCATTAATACTATATAGCTGTCAATTCTTATGTACCGCAAAACATTTATATCTGTCAACACCTAATAATCAACTATCTGAATCCCGTAATGCTTTTATTAGGAAAATAAAAAATCACGTAAAATTCTTAATTACCACATATTAAGGAATTACAGTCTCTACACGCTATCTATAAATCACTTAAATACATCCATTTAAAGTAGTTTACATTTTCTTTTACAACTTATTTAAACGAGCGTTTTTATTGGTGAAAATAAACATGAAAAATGCCCTCGTCTCACTTATTTTTTCCAAATCAATAGCCTTTTTTCTTCGGGAGTGAAGTAATCTGTTTCTTTCTCAGGAAAAATAATTGTACAATGAATTTTGCGTTTTATCAAATCCTCTGCTTTTTTTACAAGGCTATTGAAATAATCCATATCGATATTCTCTCCGACAATAACCAAATCGATCAGGTTAGAATCAATACCTACGGCAAAATCTCCACGAATCCATACACGGGATATGTCTCCGACACGCTCAACTACTCCTTCAATGACTTGAGTTATACCACTATGCTTTAGTACTAAACTACGAATATCTCCGAAAAGCGGATGCCGTGGATTTGCTTGATACACCTTTTTATTCCCTTCGGATTCGGCACATAACAAACCGGCTTCTTCCAAATGATTTAATTCCAACCGAATAGCGTTTGTCGATTCGCCGAATTCATCTGCAAGCCCACGTAAATAGGCTTTCATGGATGAATTCAAAAAAAACTTTAAAAGTAATTTAATCCGAGTTTTGGAAGTGATCAGACTATCTAACATGCATATACAATGAAACTGCTGTTTACAGCTTCGCCCGGTAAGTCCCAGGTTATGGAACAGAATGATAAAGAAAATTCAATTCTGCGCAACAAATTTACTCATTATATATCAAACTTAAAAAGAAATTATATCCATTTTTTAATTTTCCTTTTGCATCCAATAAAAACGCTCGTTTTTATTGAGTTTCATTTAATGTCAGTACTCACTTTAAGTGATAAAAATTAAATAATTAACATATATCTTATTACATGAAAGGAATTGTTCTGGCAGGAGGTTCGGGAACACGGTTATATCCGATCACGAAAGGGGTTTCAAAACAACTTCTTCCGATCTATGATAAACCGATGATCTATTACCCCATTTCTGTATTGATGTTGGCCGGAATTCGCGAAATATTGATTATTTCTACCCCTCAAGATTTACCTGGTTTCAAACGTTTATTGGGTAATGGGTCGGATTATGGTGTACGCTTTGAATATGCCGAACAACCCAGCCCGGACGGTTTGGCACAAGCTTTCATCATTGGAGAAAAGTTTATCGGGGACGATTGTGTCTGTCTGGTATTAGGCGATAATATTTTCTACGGACAAGGCTTTACCCCAATGCTTGAAAAAGCAGTACACAGGGCCGAACAGGAACAAAAAGCCACGGTGTTCGGCTACTACGTCACAGACCCGGAACGTTACGGAGTGGCCGAATTCGATAAAAAAGGGAATGTCTTAAGTATCGAGGAAAAACCCCAGACACCAAAATCCAATTATGCCGTCGTCGGATTGTATTTCTACCCGAATAAAGTAGTAGATATCGCCAAACATATACGCCCTTCTTCCCGCGGAGAACTGGAAATCACGACTGTCAATCAGGAATTCCTAAAAGAAGAAGAATTAAAAGTCCAACTGTTGGGCCGGGGATTTGCCTGGCTGGATACCGGTACCCATGATTCCCTGTCAGAAGCTTCTACCTTTGTCGAGGTAATCGAAAAACGTCAAGGTTTGAAAGTGGCCTGCCTGGAAGAAATCGCTTACCGTCAGGGATGGATAAACGAAACCCAAGTCCGGAAACTAGCCCAACCGATGATCAAAAACCAATATGGACAATATTTAATATCCTTGATTCATACGCTCAAAGAGTAGCTTAAATGGCCGAATTTAATCAACAGGGGTATAAGACCGCTTTCAAAGCCACCAGTTTATTCGGGGGTGTTCAGTTTGTATGCATTATTATCAAAATTCTGCAATCCAAATTAATTGCGGTATGGCTGGGAAGTGTGGGGTTCGGGATCATGAGTTTGTTCAATGCAACAACCAGTCTGATCGCTTCTTTGGCTAATTTAGGTTTGCAAAGTAGCGCCGTAAGAGATATTGCAGCGGCAGATAAAGAACAGGATATACATCTGGTATCCCAAATCGTCAAAGCCATTAATCGCTGGGTAGTAGGAACCGGATTACTGGGTGCCCTGATTACGATCGCATTATCTCCTTGGCTCAGCAGATGGGTATTTGACTGCGACACCTATACATTGGCATTTGTCTTTCTTTCCAGTGTCGTCCTATTGACAGGCATATACAACGAATATTATGCCATCATGCAAGGAACCCGGCATTTAAAATTATTGGCGAAAGCCAATATATTCAGTGCATTAGCCGGTTTCGTCTGTTCGGTACCGATGTATTACTTTCTCCGGGAAACGGGTATTGTCTGGGCATTGATTTTAACCGCTATTTCAACGACATTCGTCAGCTTTCTGTATGTCAGGAAAATCAAACTGGTAACCGTTCGTCAAAGCTATAAAGAATCGTATCGATTGGGACTGAATACGGTAAAGCTAGGGATCATGATGTCACTTAGCAGTATTTCTGCCCTCTTAGTACAATTTATCGTCAAAACATTCATTACTCACCAGAGTGGTCTCAGTGAAGCCGGTTTTTACCAGGCTGCTTTAGCCATTAACGACAATTACCTGGGCCTGGTCTTTATCGCTATGGCCAAAGACTATTTCCCAAGATTGTCACAATCGAAAGATAATAATCAACTGGTCAAAGCCCAGGTAAATGAACAGGCAGAAATCGCTCTTCTTATATTGTCGCCCATGATTATTGGCATGATCGTATTCCTGCCCTTTGTCATCGAATTATTGTATTCCAGTGAATTTTTACCTCTGATTACAATGACAAAATGGCTGCTGGTAGGTGCTTTCGTAAAAGCTGCCTCCTGGGCCATATCGTTTGTTTTCTTGGCCAAAGGGGACGGGAAAACCTATTTATTCAACGAATTAGGGGTTAAATGTATCACCCTTCCATCCTATTTACTAGGATATTATTTTTTTCAACTAAACGGCGCCGGTTATGCTTATCTTTTAAATTATGCCGTTTACTTCCTATGGGTGGCTATTGTTGCCTACAGAAAATATAAGGTTTCTTACAACCGGGGATTCTGGAAAATTCTGCTGATATCGCTACTATTCACTATATTTTATTCAACAACAGAATCGTTGTACAACCCGACAACCCGATATGTAATCGGTATTTTAATGATATTGATCATTTCAGCTTTTTCTTTTATTGAATTAAAACGCAGACTTATTTCCCATAAATCATGACAATACAGGATGTACAAATAATCGAATTACCCAAAATCCTAGACAAAAGAGGCAATCTCTCCATTATCGAGGAATTTCAACACATCCCCTTTAAAATTGCCAGAACCTATTGGATTTACGATGTTCCGGGAGGTGAAACACGGGGAGGACACGCCTACAAGGAAAATCAGGAGTGTATAGTAGCACTTTCCGGAAGTTTCGATGTTGTATTGGACGACGGAAAGCAAAAACAAACCTATTCGCTAAACCGTTCTTATTACGGTTTATACGTTCCGAGAGGCTTATGGAGACAAATGCAGAATTTTTCTACCAACTCCCTGGCGTTAGTACTTTCGTCCACCACTTACGATCCCAACGATTATATCCGGGATTATCGGGAATTTCTGACAAGCAAAAACAGATAATTTATATATGAACGTAAGCGTATACGACTGTTCCGTCATCGAACTACCCAAGATCACCGATCGTTCCGGTAATATCACCCCCGTCGAAGGCATTCGGAATCTGCCCTTCGATATAAAACGGATTTTTTATTCTTATGATATACCAGGGGGGGAAGCAAGAGGAGCACATGCCCACAAAACCTGCCATCAATTTCTGGTAGCAGCCAGCGGTTCCTTTGAAATTGTATTGGACGACGGAACCAATAAACGGACAGTTCTTCTGAACAGACCGTTTTACGGTTTGCATATTCCTCCGGGAATCTGGGCAGCAGAACAGGGGTTTTCTTCCGGATCGATATGCCTGGTACTGGCTTCACATGGATACGACGAACAAGACTACCTTCGGAATTACAGCGATTTTATAACTTATAGAAATGAAATTAAACAGTGATTTTGTATACGAGAAATACGGTCTGAAGACCAGGTTGGTAAACGAACAGGATGCCGGATTTATCCTTCGTCTCAGGACGAATCCCAAATTGAATCAATTTATCCATCCAACTTCTTCCGATATCAGCCAACAAATCGATTGGATCCGGGAATACAAAAAAAGAGAGGCCGAAGGCAGCGAATATTATTTCATTTTTTATAAAAACGAACAATTGCTGGGATGTATCAGATTGTATCATATAAAGGAAAATCGGTTTGCAGTAGGAAGCTGGTTATTCGAACCGGATCAACCTTTCGAATATGCCGTCGCATCGGCTTTAATAACGCGCACAATCGCTTTTGACATTTTAGGGAAAGAATTGGAATACAGCGTAGACGGTTGTCATAAGGACAACAAGAAAGTAATCAAATTCAATCAAATGATGGGTATGAAAATCAGGGGATCACGCCACGAAGAAATGGGCGAATTCTACCTTTTTAACCTTACCAAAGAAGACTTTCAAAAGCATAAAGAAAAAATTGAAAAATTAATTGGTCTAAACTGATTACATATGAAAGCTTTTATATTTCCCGGACAAGGCTGCCAGAAAGAAGGCATGGGAAAAGAACTTTGCGATCACTTTCCCCGGGCCAAGGAACTTTTTGAACGGGCTAATGATTACTTCGGCAGACGTATAACCGATGTTATGTTCCATGGAGATGAACTGGAATTAATGGAAACAAAAAATACGCAGCCTGCCGTTTTCGTGTATGAGGTCGCCACGGCTTTAACACAGAATGAAATTCGACCGGATGTCGTTGCCGGACATTCACTGGGAGAATTCGCTGCTTTGGTTGTAAACGGTTGTTTATCCTATGAAGACGGTTTAAATCTTGTGTTGAACAGGGCCTTAATCGGTCAAAAAGTATGCGAAAAATTTGATACCGCCATGGGAGCCGTTATCGGTTTTCCGGATGAATATATTCAAAAGAGATTAAAAGAGATCTCTGAAGAATCCGGTGAACCCATCTATTTTGCGAACTATAACGGCCCCGGTCAGGTAGTCATTACAGGATCGAAGGCAGGGGTAAAAATAGCCTGCAAAACATTCAAAAAGAAAGGAGCCAAAAAAGCTGTTCCTTTAGCCATCGGGGGATCATTTCATTCCCCATTCATGATTGAAGCGGAAAAAGAATTAGGTAAAATAATCAGAGACACGGAATTTAAGAAACCACGTTGTCCCATTTATCAGTGCGTGGACGGAAAAGCCCATGTTAACCCAAAAGAAATTCAAGATAATCTTATTATTCATATCACTCATTCCGTGTTGTGGACGGATATGGTAAATAACATGGTAAAAGACGGAGTAACGGAATTCTATGAAGTCGGCACAGACGATACTTTACAAAAGATCGTTACTCGTATGTATCCTGATAAAAAAATAACTTCTCTTTGGGAAATAGAAGAATATAATAGTATAAATCCATTTAAAGAAAAAGAATCATGAAACTAGAAGAATTTGTACAACTGTTCGCCGAACAATTCGACGACACCCCGGCAGACTCTTTTACTCCGGAAACAAATTACAGAACATTGGAAGAATGGGGTTCTTTAGTAGCTCTATCTGTTATTTCCATGGTTGACGATGAATTTGAAAAACGCATCACCGGAGCCGATCTTAAAAGCTGTAAAACGATCCGGGAACTATACGAACTGATTGTATCGAAGTAAATTATTATACTGGTTTCTCAACCAGTATAATATCTACACTTAAACCGACCTAATCATCAGAAAAAATGGCATTTCTAACGGTAAACAACGTAAAAATAAAAGGGATTTCAGCTTGTGTACCGGCTGAAACAGTAAAAACACAGGATTATCAATTGCTGTCGGAGGAAGAGATTCAAAAATATATCGTCTCCACAGGAATTGAAGAAAGACGCAGAGCAAAGGAAGATCAATGTACTTCCGATCTATGTTGCATTGCGGCTGAAAAATTAATATCAGAACTGGGTTGGGATAAACAGGATATCGACTTATTGGTTTTTGCCTCCCATACCGGAGATTATAAATTGCCCTCCACCTCCTGCACTTTACAACAACGTTTAGGTTTACCGACTACCTGCATGGCATTCGATATCAACCACGGTTGTTCCGGATATGTCTACGGATTGAGTATCATCGGCAATTTATTATCCGCCGGGATGATAAAAAAAGGGCTGCTTTTAGTCGGTAACACCCAATCTAAAAATGTGAGCTATTACGACCAAAGTACTTATCTTATTTTCGGAGACGCAGGTTCTGTTACAGCTCTCGAATACGATCCTCATAATTACGACATCATGAATTTCCATTTTATGACAGACGGTTCCGAATTCGGCTCGGTATATATTCCGGACGGTGGCTACCGACATCCGATCACTCCAGAATCATTTGTCATGGAAGATTTTGGAAACGGAATAAAAAGAAACAGGACTCATTTAAAGATGGACGGGACTGATGTATTTTCCTTTGCCAATTCTTATCTCCCAAAATCTGTGAAAAGCCTGGCGGAGCATTATGCCATCGATACCGACAATATCGATTATTTCGTCATGCACCAGGCCAACCAATTTTTATGCGAAAAAGTCCGCAAGAAATTAAAAATCGATCCGGCCAAAACCCCGTATTCATTTCCCAAATTCGGAAATACAAGCGGAGCTTCCATTCCTTTAACCATGGTATACAAACTGTCCGACGAACTGGCCAACAAAAAACTAAATCTATTATTGACCACCATCGGAGGTGGTTTTTCCATTGCTTCCGCACAAATAAAAACAGCGGGTAATATACATTGTTCAGAGTTATTGATTGATTAAATTATGAATTACAATCCTTTCTCCCTGTCAGGGAAAACAATTCTGATAACCGGAGCCTCCTCCGGTATCGGTAAAGCGACAGCGATCGAATGTGCCAAAGCAGGAGCCTCATTGATCATAACAGGACGCGATACGCCCCGTTTACAGCAAACGCTGGAAAGCTTACCGGGAGAAAATCACAAAGCCGTTATCGCCGACCTCACATCCGACACAGGCATACAACTCCTTACCGACAGTATTGAAAAAACAGACGGTGTCGTACTCTGTGCCGGTGTCAACGACAAAGCCCTAATCAAAAATATAAACCGGGAAGTACTCCAAAAAGTAATGGACATCAACTTATACTCTCCGGTATTGCTCATCCGTTCCCTGCTGAAGCATAAAAAATTACAGAAATATGCTTCTGTCGTCATGTTATCCTCGATCTCGGCCTACTATCCTGCCATTTCAAACGGCATGTATGCCGCATCCAAAGGAGCCATAAATTCATTTTCCAAGATACTGGCTTTAGAGATATTGCCATTAAAAGGAAGGGTCAACTGCATACAACCCGCTTTTGTCGAAACGGATATGCTGAAAAAATACACCCTGCAAGAAGAAATTGAAAAAATCAGGTCGGAATATCCATTAGGCAGATTTGCCCAACCGGAAGAGATTGCGTATGCTGCCATCTATTTTTTATCGGATGCCTCCCAATGGGTAACCGGTAATTTTTTCATCATGGACGGAGGATTTACTCTCCGATAAAACAATCGTCTTAACCTATGAAGCACTTAATCATCATCGGTATCGGCAATTTCAGCAAAATAGTCAAAGAATATGCTTGCAAATGCAACGGCTATGGCTCCGAATGGACGTTAAAAGGGCATCTGACATCGGAATTCGACTCTGCCCTCTCCTATTCTGATACAATAGGGACTATCGATGAATATTGCCCACAGGCAGATGACGTCTTTATCTGTTCTTATGTCAGCGGGAAAGAACGGGAAATCGCCACCCGGAAAATAGAAGAGAAAAACGGAAAATTCATAAATATTATTCACCCCTGGACCAATATCTGTTCTTCAGCCCGGATGGGAACCGGTAACATCATCGGTGCTTTTGCAACACTTTCCGTAGACACAATTATAGGAAATCACAACATTATCCAGGATCATTGCAATCTGGGACATGATTCTGTTATCGGAAATTATTCACACCTGTATGTAGGAACAATTATTAGCGGGAAAAATCAAATCGGAAATAACGTTTCTGTCTACACGGGAGCAATCGTTTACCCGACATTGAAAATCGAAGATAATGCAAACGTCGGTGCCGGAAGCGTCGTGATGCGAAAAGTAAAAACAGACACAACCGTATTGGGAAATCCTGCTAAATTAGTAGAATAAAATTCTCCATGTTACAGATCGATACTCTTATCAACGCCCCCACTCCGTCGAATTGTTACATTCTTTCCGAATCTTCCGCCTCCCCATGTATCATTGTCGATCCGGGGACAGAAGACTGTACACAATTAACCGCATTTTTGAAAGATAAGAAACTTATCCCTGAATATGTTATCGTAACACACGAACATTTCGATCATTGTATAGGCTGTAACAAACTAAAAGAATATTATTCCGATCTGAAAATTATTGCCTCCCGGGCATGTTCCTTACACATGCCATCTACACAATGGAATCTGAGTGAATATGCTGAAAAAGTACAACCGACAATCATTCGCCAAGCCGATATCCTTATAGAAAATATAGACGATGAACTTTACTGGCAAAACTATCGTCTGCAATTTTTCGAAGCACGGGGTCATAGTGAAGGATCGGTTTGTTTCAGCATCGGTAACCTGTTGTTTACAGGGGATACATTGATCAAAGGTTATAAAACCGTAACAACCTTAAAAGGAGGTTCCAAGCAACATTTATTGGATACCTTCCGGTATTTATCGGACAACTATAATGCTCCCGGCATAAAAGTATACCCCGGACATGAAGAACCGTTCCATTTCAGCGAAATCAGAGAAGCATTAGAAAAACAGACCGCAGCTATTGAACTAAAATTGAAAAACACTCCTCATAAAACAAGATCATGATAAAATTTCTGGACTTACATAAAATCACGGCGAAATACGAAACGGAAATACAGGAAGCCGTAAACCGGGTCGTGCATTCCGGCTGGTATCTGCAAGGCAAGGAAAACGAAAATTTCGAAAAAAATTATGCGACATACACCGGAACGAAATATGCCATCGGAGTAGCCAACGGTTTGGACGCTCTGCGTCTGATCCTGCGGGCCTATATAGAACTCGGGGCAATGCAGGAAGGAGATGAAATTATTGTTCCTGCGAATACTTATATCGCTACAATTTTAGCCATTACAGACAATAAACTGGTGCCAGTTTTGATAGAACCGACATTAAACAACTACGAAATCGACGACTCTCTTATCGAAGCTGCAATCACCCCTAAAACAAAGGGAATAATGATTGTACATCTATACGGCCAATGCGCCTATACGGAAAAAATCGGTCAAATCTGCCAGAAATACCGGCTGAAATTAATCGAGGATAATGCTCAGGCTCACGGCTGTTTATGGAAAGGGCAAAGAACCGGATCGTTGGGAGATGCCGCAGGACATAGCTTCTACCCCGGTAAAAACCTGGGAGCATTAGGAGACGCCGGAGCCGTTACCACCGACAACAAAGAATTGGCCGATACGATCCGGGCATTAGCCAATTACGGATCACATAAAAAATACATTTTCGATTACTGTGGCTTAAACAGCCGGCTGGATGAAATTCAGGCCGCCGTTCTGGATGTCAAACTTCAACACCTGGATACCGATAACAACCTCCGCAGAGAAGTAGCCCGATATTATCTCGACAATATAAAACAGCCGGACATTATTTTACCGGTTATTACAGATTGGAACGCCCACGTCTTCCACCTATTTACAGTCCGGTGTAAAAAGAGAGACGAATTACAGAATCATCTGACAAAACATGAAATTCAAACCCTTATCCACTACCCGATTCCTCCCCACAAGCAAAAATGCTACCAAAAATGGAATTCTCTGTCTTTCCCGATAACGGAGCAAATCCACAAAGAAGAATTAAGCCTGCCTATCAGTCCCGTAATGACAAAAGAAGAAATAGAGGAAGTCGTAAATGCTATAAACATTTTTAAATAAAATAATAATCATTAGAGAAAGATCAGAACACAAAATTCTATTTTCTATTCTGTTTCTATTACCGACAATATGGCAAAACTACTTCGCAAAGATATTCTCAAAGCGTATGATAAAATCAAGAGAATGGCCGGTCAGGCCTATTCTAAACGCAATTATGATAAATCCATACATTACATCAGTCTGGCAGCAAAAGTAGCTGTATATTTCAACTGGATATACACCGATGAAGAACTGGAAAGTCTGATGAAGAAGTTATCTCAGGCGGTTCTATCCGATATTTCAGCCAACACGCAAAACAAAACAGAAGGACGGTATGTATTTTATGATTTCAGTGCTACGGATAATGCTTGTCTGACCCAACAATATTTAAGAGCCTTAATATCACGAAACGTCGAAATTTTATACATACCGGAAGTCTGGGATCCATCCAAAAATCAGGCCATCACAAAGGAATTAGCCAATTATCCAAAAGTCACCATTGCAAAACCAACTCCCGGTTTAACAGAAACGGAAAGGATAAAAGAACTGTATCAAATCATCCGTGATTTTCAACCGGAAAAAATAGTGCTGCAACTGGCTCCCTGGTCGGCTTCTGCGGTCGTATTATTCAATGCTTTTCCACAGATAAGCAAATATTACATCGACCTCAACGACCATGCCTTTAATCTGGGAACCTCCTGTACCGATTATACCATCGAATTCAGAAACCGGGGCTGTACGGTAGCTACTGATAAACGGCATATTCCGGCAAATAAAATCTTATACCTGCCCTACTACCCCGTTGTTACTCACCGGGAATTTGCGGGATTTCCGGAAGCCGTGACAAAAGATAAAGTGATTATGCTTTCCGGGGGAGCTTTTTACAAAATATACGGAGACGATAATCGGTTTTTCAAGATTGTAAAGAGACTGGCAGAAGATAATCCCAATTTAATCATTCTGTATATCGGACTCGGATACGATACAAAATTCAGGCAATTTATAAAAGAAAACCGTTTGGAAGGCCGGATTATTCTGTTAGATTTCCGGAGAGATATCAACGAGGTTTTTCAGCAATGCGACATTTATTTGGCCACCTACCCTTTCGGAGGCGGACTGATGTGCCAGTATGCCGCTGTAAACGGAAAACCGGTACTAGCCTATAACCGGCCAGAAAGGAAATCTGACTTTATAGAAAGTGTCATTTGTGACGGTACCGACCTGAAAATCACCTATACGGATATGGACGAATTAGCCGCCGAGGCCCGCAAACTAATCAACGACAAAAATTATCGTCAGGAAAAAGGAGCCTTGTTGCAAAAAGAAATCCTAACTCCAGAAGAATTCGGTAAACGCTTATTTTACTTGCTCTCTCTGCAAGAAAGCGGACAAACCTATCCCAAAGTCGCAATAGACTACGAAGCCTTCTTCAACAGGTATTTAGAAACCCAGAACAACCGTTCCAAAACATTTAAGACACTCATTATCAAAAACTTTAAATGGCGGGCTTTATTTCTATTTCCCAAGGTCGTGTATGTCTCATTACCGCTCTTTCTGGAATTTCTGAAATCACCGAGGATAATACTCCGGAAACTCAAAGAAAGCACTCTTCTGTTTTAATGCAAGCGTCGTAAATAATTATGATTCTTTATAAAAACATCCAAAAAGGAAAAACAAAGAGTTACGGGCTGGAATGGTTGATTGCCATTCTTCTTTTCTTTTTATCGATGCCCTATTTTATATGGCCGGTACCCGAATTATACAACCTGCTTTTGCTTCCTTTTTTATTATTTCTTTTGCCTCAATTCGAGATCGATAAAAAACAGCTCGTACTTAATTTATTATTATTTTTTTCCTACTCTTTCATAGCATTCAGAGTCACACTGAATAATGGTGGAAGCGCACTGGGGGGCCTGTTCGTAGCGGTCACCTTCCTTCCTTTTCTTTTCGTAAAAAAAGAACTATGGATAAAAATATTCGAAAGTTATGCCAAATTATATGCCCTGTTGATCCTGTTCCCGATCATTGAATACATCCTGATTTATTTTGTACGTATTCCCATTCCCCATACCCTGATCGACCCTTCCCCTTTCAATAGCCACGAATGCTCCTATGAGAAATATTATTTTCTGACCGTCATGCAAAACGGGATGCATTTATTCATTCCGCGCTTCTCCGGTTATTTCGACGAACCGGGAATTGTCGGGACTATTTCCATGGGATTGTTATACGCCACCAAATACGATCTGAAAAAAAAATACAATATCATCATTTTAATTGCAGGCATATTATCCTTTTCGTTTTTTTTCTACCTGGCCACCGTCATATACATCATGCTTTTTTGTCCGCCCAAAGCTAAAATAGCTGTTGCAGTAATAGCTGTTACTTTAATTGCCTTATTATGGAGTAATGGCTTTCTGGAAACAAACGTCATTTCCAGATTCGAGAAATTTTTTACCAAAGGCGGATTATCGGAACGGGATACCGATCTATTTCTCGATATGTACGAAAACACTTCGTTTGCAGAACTATTTTTCGGGATCATCGGTCAAAGGGTTCCTCACTCCACATCCTACAAATATTTACTCGCCGTCTGCGGAATTATGCCGATGGCACTCCTGTCCGTATTCTATTTTATAAAGGCATACAATTTACTGAAGTTCTCAAAAGAGTTCCTGATATACATACTGACTTACATCTTTATTATCGCACAAAGGCCGTTTATTAACGTGACAATCTATATTTTCCTGTTTACCGTATCGATGTATGCTTTATTTTACTCTCAAAAAAAGTTAAGCAATCAAAGTTGTCAATGACAAATTTTAAAGTTTCAATAACCGACATCCAAGGAAAATACAAAAAATTCAGATAAGTCTATGAACCTAATTCCCCCGGGGAATTTACTTTTCGAACATTTAACATGAAACTATCGGACAAAAAAATACTGGTCGTGTCCCACAATGCTTTTTCCTCGTTCACCAACAACGGAAAAACATTGGAAGCCATCCTGCAGGGATTCAAAAAAGAAAATATTTCACAGTTATTTTTCCTCGCAGAAAGTCCGGATTATACATTTTGTGAGCATTATTTCAGAATTACAGATAAAGATATTCTTATCTGTCTGTTATCATCCAAAACTCCGGGGAATATCGTGAAAAAAACGGACATACAGGATGAATTGCTATCTAAAAAAAGAAGTAGCCTGTATCGTGTTATCAGCAAAATTTCACACCAGTTCCCACAGCTACGGGATTTATATTGGCTGAAGCGCAAATGGTGCAATGACGCTCTGAAAACCTGGAGTAAAACGATCGATCCGGATTTTATTTTCTTTGTAGGAGGCCCTCATCGGTTTGCACACGATATTGCCTTGTTTCTATCAGATTTTTTACAAAAACCTTTAGCGACCTTCTTTACCGACGACTACTTACAAGTGGATATTCCAAATAGGACATGTGGCAATAAAAGGCTGAAAAAAATTTATCAGAAAACCATAGACCGTTCTTCTGCTCTGTTCGCCTGCTGTGATTATATGTCATCCGAATATTCTGCATTTTTTTCACGCTCCTTCCATTCCTTATTGAATACCATGGAGATTACACCTTATGCAGATTATATAAAAACAGAAGAAGTCGTTATTTCCTACTTCGGAGGCCTTCATCTGAACAGGGACAACATGATTATCCGGTTGGCCGGTTACCTGGATAAAAATTGCGAACTCAGGGTGTATTCAAACAGCATACTGACCACGGTACAAGAGACCCGGTTCAAGGAAGCCGGTGTCAGAATCATGCCTTGCTTAAACGGCCAGGCACTTTGGCATGCCCTATTGTATTCCGATATATTGCTGCACGTGGAAAGTGACGATCAAAAGAATCAAAAATTCACCCGATTGTCCTTATCCACCAAATTACCGGAATATATGATGGCCGGCAGATGCATCCTGGCTTATGGCCCCCAAGAAGTATCCTCCATACGGATACTGAAAGATAATCACATCGGATGTGTTATCTCAAGCACCGACGATGAAAAAGACATTAAAGCTAAACTATTCCAAGTCACAAAAGATTTCGATTACAGGAAGCAATTGGGTTTAAGCGCCTATAACTACGCCGTATCACATCTTAACAGAAACGTGATCTCTGACCATTTTGTAAAAATAATTAACGATATATAATTGCGAATCATGTTTAAGAATAAAACGCTTTTGATTACCGGAGGAACGGGTTCCTTTGGTAATGCCGTACTCCGCAGATTTCTGGATTCGGATATCAAAGAAATCCGTATTTTTAGCCGGGACGAAAAAAAACAGGACGATATGCGCCACCACCTGCAAAATCCCAAAGTAAAATTCTACATTGGCGATGTACGTGACAAACGCTCCGTAGACGGAGTTATGCCGGGAGTAGATTATATCTTCCATGCAGCAGCCTTAAAACAGGTCCCTTCCTGTGAATTTTTTCCGACACAGGCAGTCCGAACAAACGTATTGGGTACAGAAAATGTATTGGACTCAGCCATAGCCCATGGTGTAAAAAATGTAGTCGTGCTTTCCACGGATAAAGCCTGTTATCCCATCAATGCTATGGGTATATCCAAGGCCATGATGGAAAAAGTGGCCATTGCCAAAGGCCGCGCCCTCGGACATAACGCCACCACAACCATTTGCTGTACCCGCTATGGGAACGTCATGGCCAGCCGGGGATCGGTCATTCCCCTGTGGATCGAACAAATGAAAAACGGTCAGGATATCACCATCACCGACCCAAACATGACCCGCTTTATGATGACATTGGACGATGCTGTCGATCTGGTGATTTATGCATTCCAACATGGGGATAACGGCGATTTATTTGTACAAAAAGCACCGGCAGCTACACTGGAAGTACTCTCACAAGCCTTGCTACAACTATACCGTTCCGATTCCAAAGTACGGATTATCGGTACCCGTCACGGCGAAAAACTATACGAATCACTCGTCACCCGTGAAGAAATGGCAAAAGCTGAAGACATGGGCGGTTATTACCGGATTCCCTGTGATGACCGGGATTTAAACTACGACAAATATTTCAGCGAAGGACAGGAAAAAGTATCCAAACTGGAAGATTATCATTCACACAATACCCAACGACTGGACGTAGAGGGCATGAAAGAGCTTCTGCTAAAACTGGACATCATCCAAAATGACTTAAATCAGTAAATTGTTCATTCCCTCCTATCCGCATTCCGATCATTCCCTTTCAATTTATTTATCATGATTAAAATAGGTATTACCGGCCAGGCAGGCTTTGTCGGTACGCATTTATATAATATGGCCGGATTATATCCGGAACAAATAAAGCGCATTCCTTTCGAGGATGCTTTTTTCGAAGACCGGGACCGCTTAAACGGATTTGTCCGCCAGTGTGATGTCATCATTCACCTGGCAGCCATGAACCGCCACCCGGACCCACAGGTACTCTACGAAACAAACCTCCGGTTAGTCCAACAACTGATCACAGCCATGGAGACGGAAAAAGTAACTCCCTATGTATTGTTTTCCTCCTCCACCCAAGAAGAACGGGACAACGAATACGGACGTTCCAAACGAGAAGGAAGAGCCTTGCTCGAAGAATGGGCCGAACGCAACGGAGCATCGTTTACTGGAATGGTCGTACCGAATGTATACGGTCCTTTCGGACGTCCCGGTTACAATTCGTTTATCGCCACCTTCTGCCATAAACTGACACACGGAGAACAACCCGAAGTATTGGTAGACAGCAATGTCCGCCTGATTTATGTCGGCTCACTATGCGAATACATATTCGAAAAGATATTCCGGAAAGCGCAACACGTTGAGCCAGTTGTCGAACGAACAGAAATCCCTCATGATTTCGAGAAAAAAGTAACCGACATTCTTGCTCTGCTCGAAAATTACAAAACACTTTATTTTGATCAGGGAATTATCCCGAAATTAAAAGACCGGAATGAAGTCAATCTTTTCAACACTTTCCGCTGCTATATCGACCTATCCGGCCATTTCCCGGTAAAATTAACGCAACATGCCGATCCCCGAGGAATCTTTGTTGAAACAATAAAACTCGGTGTCGGTGGCCAGGTTTCGTTTTCCACCACAGTACCCGGTATTACAAGGGGAAATCATTTCCACACCCGAAAAATCGAGCGTTTCACTGTCATTAAAGGAAGTGCCCGGATACAACTGCGGAAAATCGGAACGGCAGAAATTCTGAACTTCGATCTGGACGGTTCGGAACCCGCTTACATAGACATGCCGGTCTGGTATACCCATAACATCACCAACACCGGGAACGATGAATTGTATACGCAATTCTGGATCAACGAATGGTATAACCCGGAAGACGGAGATACCTTCTTTGAAAAAGTCGAAGAATTTTAAACGCTAAAATAATGAAGAAATTAAAAGTATTGACGGTTGTCGGAACCCGGCCTGAAATTATCCGTCTGGCCTGTGTATTACAAAAACTGGATGCAAGTCCCGCCATCGACCATATTCTGGTACATACCGGACAAAATTACGATTACGAACTCAATGAAGTTTTTTTTGAAGACCTGGGCTTGCGTAAGCCGGATCATTTTCTGAACGCAGCCGGAAAAAATGCGACGGAAACCGCCGGACAAATTCTGATTAACATCGATCCGGTTCTCGAACAGGAACAACCGGATGCCTTCCTGGTACTGGGAGACACTAATTCCTGTTTATGCGCTATTGCCGCCAAAAAACGTCACATCCCTATTTTTCATATGGAAGCAGGAAACCGTTGTTTCGATCAACGGGTACCGGAAGAGAGCAACCGGAAAATTGTCGACCATATCTCTGATATAAACTTAACTTACAGCTCGATTGCCCGGGAATATCTGCTACGGGAAGGATTACCGGCCGACCGGATCATAAAAACCGGCAGTCCGATGTATGAAGTACTTTATCAGTATATGCCCAAAATCGAAAAATCAGATATACTGGAACGCCTGCAACTGGAAAAAGGCAAATTTTTCGTAGTATCGGCCCACCGGGAAGAGAACATTGCTTCTGAAAAGAATTTCTGCAATCTGGTTGAGATTCTGAATTCGATAGCTGAAAAATACAATTACCCGGTCATCGTTTCCTGCCATCCGCGTACCCGCAAGATGATCGAAAAAAAAGGAATTACTTTCCATCCGAACGTACGCCTGATGAAACCGATGAGCCTGAGCGATTACAACCATCTGCAACTGAATGCCAATACCGTACTCTCGGACAGCGGAACCATCAGCGAAGAATCTTCTATTCTGAATTTCAGAGCATTGAACATCCGGGAAGCGCATGAGCGTCCCGAAGCCATGGAAGAAGCCAGCGTAATGATGGTAGGTCTGAACCCAGAACGGGTAATGCAAGGACTGGCAGAACTGCAAAATCAGAATCTGGAACAACGGAACTTCTGTCCGGTATATGATTACTCCATGCCCAATGTATCGGACAAAGTCGTACGGATTATCATCTCCTACACCGACTATGTAAAACGGGTCGTATGGAGTGAACAAATCTGATCTAACCACAGAGGAACTTACCGTGAACAACAAACTTTGGATCATCTCCGAATTTTATTATCCGATTGTAACGTCAACAGGCTATTATATGACGGAAATTGCCGAATATATGGCCCGGCAAGGCAAAGAGGTACATGTCATCTGTACAAGCTCCAAATACAACGAACCCCAGGAATACAAAACTGATTTCACAGATTATCACAACGGGGTACACATTCACCGGATACAGTTAAAAAACCTGGATAAAAATAACTTTCTGAAGCGTACCATCCGGTTGCTTTGGACAAGTATACTCCTCTGGAACAAAACATTCCGGGTTGTCCGACGCGGAGACACCTTATTGACTGTAACCAATCCGGTATTTCTGCTATTGGGGCTCCCGCTGATCAAAAAACTGAAGCACATCTCTTATATACTTCTAGTACATGATATATTTCCGGAAAATCTGGCTGCAATCGGGAAAATAAAAAAACATTCCCTGCTTTATAAATGCCTGAAATTCTTTTTCGACAAAGCCTATGCAAAAGCAGACATCTGTATTTCCATCGGCAGGGATATGTCGGAAATTATCCGGAGAAAGATATCCGATCCATTCCGGATCCGATTGATTCCAAACTGGGCCGAAAACCGGGAAGTATTCCCTTTAGCTAAAGAAGAAACCCGGATGTACCGAGCCCTGGGTATCCAGGAGAAATTTATTTTTCAGTTTGCCGGTAATCTGGGATATGCCCAAGGAATCGACAACATACTGGCAGCCATCCGGTTAGTGAAAAACCCCCACCTCCATTTTACCTTTATCGGAGGAGGAGCTAAATACGAAACCATTGCAACTTTTATAAAAGATCATCCGGAAGCTCCGGTTTCTCTTATCGGATTTCAGGATCGTTCCGACCAAAACGATTTTCTGAACGCCTGCGACGTTTCGCTCATCACCCTAAGCGACGGAATGCTCGGACTCGGAGTCCCTTCCAAATCCTATAACATCATGGCGGCCGGAAAACCCATCCTCATTATTGCCGATTCCCGCTCGGAAATCGCCCTGACAGTAAAGGAATACACATTGGGGTGGGTCGTAGAACCACACAACCCGGAAGCCCTGAAAGAAGCCTTTGAAAAAATATACAGACAAAAGGATTTGTTGACAAACATACAAAATAATGCTCGCACAGTAGCGGAAACGCTCTTTGCAAAAGAAAACATTTTAGCCCGATACGGCAAAATCTTAAAATAGACATTGCATGCATCTTCTTTTTACCGGAGCATCCGGATTTTTAGGAAAAAATACTTTACCTGTTTTATCCCAACAGTTTCAGATTTCCACCGTCGGTCTTACTCCTGACGAAGATTATCAGATCAACCTCTGTACAACAGTACCCGACTTACCGGAACATTTCGACATTATCCTCCACGCTGCCGGAAAAGCCCATAGCGTACCCAAAACAGAAGCTGAAAAGCAAGTATTTTACGACATCAACTACCAGGGAACAGTCAATCTTTGCCGGGCGCTGGAAAAAAGCGGACTACCCCGTGCTTTTATATTCATCAGTACCGTGGCCGTTTACGGCTGCGAAGAAGGCGAAAATATCGACGAAACCCATCCCCTGAACGGAAATACTCCCTATGCTTTATCAAAAAAACAAGCGGAAGAATTTTTACAAGAATGGTGTCATAAACACGATATTACACTCGGAATCCTCCGTCCCAGTCTTTTGGCCGGAGTCAATCCTCCGGGCAACCTGGGAGCCATGATAAAAGGTATGAAATCCGGTAAATATCTGAGTATTGCAGGTGGCATAGCCCGGAAAAGTATCCTAATGGCTGAAGACATCGCCCGGTTAGTTCCTCTGCTAGCCCAAAAAGGAGGCATTTACAATGTATGCGACAACGAACATCCTTCCTTCCGACAATTGGAAAAAACCATCGCCGCACAACTTGGGAAAAAATGCCCGTCTAACATACCTTACTGGATCGCAAAATCCTTAGCCTTTGCCGGAGACTGCCTGGGATCAAAAGCCCCTATCAACTCGGCAAAACTGAGAAAAATCACCGAATCTCTGACCTTTAGCAATGTAAAAGCCCGGCATGAACTCGGCTGGCAACCTTTAAATGTATTGGAACATTTTAAAATAAAATAAGTTCATAAACATATCCCGAACCTGTATCACGTGTTATTTCAAATTAAGCATGTATTACTTATTCGTTTTTCTGTTGCTATTATGCGCAGAATTGATTTACTTCCGCATAGCAGATCGATTTAACATTATCGACAAACCGAGCGCAAGAGGATCACATACCCGGATCACCCTGCGGGGGGGCGGAATTATTTTCTATTTCGGTGTATTATTGTATTTTTTTACCCACCATTTCGAATATCCTTGGTTTGTACTAGCGTTAACCCTGATCGCAGGTATCAGTTTTATCGACGATATACGATCGGTATCCCAAAAAGTCCGATTGATATTTCATTTTACAGCCATGCTGCTACTGTTTTACCAATGGGGTATCGCTTCACTCCCCTGGTGGTATATTCCTGTTGCACTTATTGTATGTACGGGAATTATCAACGCCTATAATTTTATGGACGGAATAAACGGGATTACGGGAGGCTATAGTCTGGTTATATTAGGCTGTCTGACTTATATAAATGACATTCAAATTCCTTTTATCGAATCTCAATTTCTATGGGTCATACTACTTGCCGTAACCGTCTTCAATATTTTCAACTTCCGGAATAAGGCCAAATGTTTTGCCGGAGACATCGGTTCTGTGAGTATTGCTTTTATTATCCTGTTTTTATTGGGAAAATTGATTATTCTCACTCAGGATACAAGTTATATCATACTATTAAGTGTCTATGGTGTCGACAGTATTCTTACAATCATTCATCGGCTGATCCTGCATGAAAATATAGGCCTTCCCCACCGCAAACACTTATACCAGTTAATGGCGAACGAATTAAAAATTCCGCATACGGCCGTTGCCGGATGTTATATGTTACTCCAGGTGTGTATATTTGCAGGATATATTGTTTTTTATAACTACCGTTTTTGGTATTTAGGTGCAATCATTTTAATTTTATGCTGTGGTTATATAGGATTCATGAAAAAATATTTTCATCTCCATATAAATAAACATTAGTTGTAGTTTACAAGTAAAAAATAATTCAGTCCGTAAATGACATACTGGGACGGACTCATTGTGTAATTTATGAATAAACCAAATGATGATTTTACTTATAAGTTTAAAATTCACATAGTGACTTATTGATAGTGTAACTTTATATCCCAATCGCAGATCAAACATAAAATACATTTATAAAATGGAAATCATCGAAGATCAATTACTCGATCAGGTAAGTAGAAAAGCTAAGGAGAACCAACGTCTGAGAATGAATTATAACTTTCATACTTCTCCGGAAGCCGGAGCACAACGTCTGTTAAATGCCCTGGAACCCGGAACCGAACTACCGATACACCGGCATACACATACGGCAGAAACTTATTTAGTAATAAGAGGCAAAATCAAAGTACTCCTTTATAACGATATGAAACAAATTACCGACACTGTCGTGCTTGATCCGTCACAGGGAAATTACGGTGTAAATATTCCCATAGGACAATGGCATACCTTGGAAGTATTAGCATCCGGGACTGTTATTTTTGAGGTCAAAGACGGTCCTTATACGCCTATTTCGGAAGAAAATATTTTAATATAGCGAAAATACCGATCCGTCATTATTGAAAAGCATACCAATTCTCAACGGTATGCTTTTTTTAATGTCTTTATATTTCAAATATATTTACGATATTTGCAGGATAATATTAGACGAATATTTACGGAATCTAAACGATATATGAAAAAAACAGCGTTAATTACAGGAATTACGGGACAGGACGGATCGTTTTTAGCTGAATTCCTGATTGAGAAAGGATATGAAGTACATGGGATTATGAGACGGTCGTCGTCTTTCAATACGGCACGGATTGAACATTTATATCTGGATGAATGGGTACGGGATATGAAACAACAACGGTTGATCAATCTGCATTACGGCGACATGACAGACTCGAGTTCGTTAATACGGATTATTCAATTAGTACAACCCGATGAAATATACAACCTGGCAGCACAAAGTCATGTAAAAGTCAGTTTTGATGTACCGGAATACACCGCCGACTCCGACGCCGTAGGTACTTTACGTTTGCTGGAGGCCGTACGGATTCTTGGGCTGGAAAAAAAGACCCGGATATACCAGGCTTCGACTTCGGAATTATTCGGTTTGGTACAGGAAGTACCGCAAAAAGAAACCACCCCCTTCTATCCCCGTAGTCCTTATGGTGTTGCCAAACAATACGGTTTCTGGATTACTAAAAACTACCGGGAAGCTTACGGTATGTTTGCCGTAAACGGTATTCTTTTCAATCACGAAAGCGAACGCCGGGGCGAAACATTCGTTACCCGCAAAATTACCCTGGCAGCCAGCCGCATCGTACAAGGATTTCAGGATAAATTATACGTAGGAAATCTAAACTCTCTGCGTGACTGGGGATATGCTAAAGATTATGTGGAATGTATGTGGCTGATGCTGCAACACGAAACTCCGGAGGATTTTGTTATTGCAACAGGACAGATGCACTCCGTACGGGATTTCTGTACTCTGGCTTTTAAAGAAGCAGGTATAGAATTGGAATGGCAAGGAAACGGAATAGATGAAAAAGGAATAGACCGGAAAACAGGAAAAACACTGGTAGAAGTCGATCCGAAATATTTCCGGCCGACAGAAGTAGACCAATTGCTGGGAGATCCGACCAAAGCCAAAACCCTGTTAAAATGGAATCCGACTAAGACTTCTTTCGAAGAGTTAGTACATATCATGGTTGAGCATGATATGCGGTTTGTGAAAAAATTGTATAAAAAAGCAGAATAAGACGTAAGATTATTCGGATTTTTTCAAAAATAAACAGATATCTGATAATCCGGAGTAAATTATAATAATGGAAAAGACAAGTAAAATATACGTTGCCGGACATAAAGGACTGGTCGGTTCTGCTATATGGCAAAATTTACAGACAAAAGGTTATACAAATCTGATCGGGAAAAGCCATAAAGAGTTAGATTTACTGGACGGAGTTGCCGTACGGGAATTTTTCGACCGGGAGAAACCGGAATACGTATTTCTGGCAGCAGCATATGTCGGCGGCATTATGGCAAACAACATTTACCGGGCCGATTTTATCTACCGGAATCTGCAAATTCAGCAAAACATCATTGGAGAAAGTTTTCGGCATAAAGTTAAAAAACTCTTGTTTCTGGGCAGCACCTGCATTTATCCGCGGGATGCCGGACAACCGATGAAAGAAGAAGCTCTTCTCACATCACCCCTGGAATATACAAACGAACCTTACGCCATTGCGAAAATTGCAGGACTGAAGATGTGCGAAAGCTTCAATCTGCAATACGATACCAATTATATCGCCGTTATGCCGACCAATTTATACGGACCGAATGACAATTTCGACCTGGAACGAAGCCACGTATTACCGGCGATGATCCGGAAAATACATTTGGGGCGATACCTGCATGAAGAGAATTGGGAAGCGGTACGTTATGATCTGAATAAACGTCCCGTAGAAGGAGTCGATGGGAACGCTCCGCAAGAGACTATCTTAGCAATTCTGGCTAAATACGGTATTACAACGTCTGCCGTGGAACTGTGGGGAACCGGCAAGCCTCTGCGTGAATTCCTATGGAGTGAAGAAATGGCGGATGCCTGCGTATTTATTATGGAAAGAGTCGACTTTCAGGATCTCAAAGGCAATTCTCCGGAAATACGTAACTGCCACATCAATATCGGAACGGGTAAAGAATTGACGATTGCCGAACTGGCAAATCTGATCGTAAAAGAAGTTGGTTACAAAGGAACATTACGTTTCAACTCAGAAAAACCCGACGGAACAATGCGTAAGTTAACGGATGTCGGCAAACTGCATAAATTAGGATGGCACCATAAAATAGAAATCGGAGAAGGGGTAAAAAAAATGTACGAATGGTATAAGAGTGAGAATTGTAAATTGTAGATTTTAGATTGCCACACGAATTAGCTCTTAAAAATTGACGATTGGATACAGGGAATATACCCGGGTGTGTTATGACAAATAAAGCAGGATGAAAAAATTGTTGTCGTTACCGGCAAATTTAGTCGGTTACTTTCACAAATTGCAAAACGCAGACCGGCAGGAATGGTTTTGTACTTCAGACCCAACCGATCATAAATTAGGTTCGGGAGGCGGGACAAGCTGGCTATTGGAAAAATGCAGGGAAAACGATGCACCTCATAAACCGTTTAACGATTGGCTTAAACAGGAAAAACGAATTCTCCTGCATGCCGGAGGCCAAAGCCGAAGACTTCCGGGATATGCCCCTTCAGGTAAGATTTTGACACCGATCCCGGTATTCCGTTGGGCAACGGGACAATGTTTCGACCAGAATTTATTGTCTTTGCAACTTCCCCTTTACGAAAAAATGATGGAAATTGCCCCGCAAGGTCTACATACCCTCATTGCCAGCGGGGATGTTTATATACGTAACAACGAACCTTTACAAGAGATTCCCCAAGCCGATGTCATCTGTTACGGATTATGGACTGATCCGTCCATAGCCACCAATCACGGGGTTTTCATAGCCTCCCGGGAAAATCCGGACGTACTGGACTATATGTTGCAAAAACCATCTGTAAAAGAACTAGGGCAACTTATGGCCACACATCTGTTCCTGATGGATATCGGGATTTGGATATTGAGTGATAAAGCGGTCGAATTACTGATAAAGCGGTCGCATAGCAGTAGCAATAAAGAATTCCGGTATTACGATCTATATTCGGATTTCGGTCTGACATTGGGAATGCATCCTAAAATCAACGATCCGGAACTAAATACACTGAGCGTAGCCATTCTACCCCTGCCGGGCGGAGAGTTTTACCATTACGGGACAAGCCGGGAACTGATATCATCGACGCTTGCGGTACAAAACCGGGTACACGACCAACGGATGATTGTACAACGCCATGTAAAACCTCATCCGGCCATGTTTGTACAAAATGCAGAGATCGAAATTCCGCTTACTGCCGACAACTCCAATCTCTGGATAGAAAACAGCCACCTCGGTAAAGGTTGGAAAATTCACAATCAACATCTGTTCACCGGTATACCGCGAAACGAATGGACCATAGAGATACCGGCAGGCGTATGTATCGATATCGTACCGATCGGAGAAAAAGCCTATGCCATTCGTCCCTATGGTTTTAATGACGCTTTTAAAGGTCCCCTGGACCATCCGTCAACCCTTTTTATGGGACATCCATTCAAACAATGGCTGGAAACAAGAAACTTAAGCTGGCCGACCAGTCTGTTGAACCCGGATACCGATATCCAATCTGCCGCTCTTTTTCCGGTATCTCATTCGATAGAAGAAGCCGAAGAGATACTCAAATGGATGATCCATACTCCCGGTTCAGACACAGGTAAAGCATTATGGTTGAAATCCCGACGGCTTTCTGCCGATACTATTTCTGCCCAGGCGAATCTGATACGATTATTCGGGCAACGCAAAGAATTTCAAATTAAAAATTGGAGTTTTCTGGCTAAGAATTACGAAAAAAGTGTATTCTATCAACTGAATCTGATGGATGCTGCCCAAAAATTCGTAACCAATCACATCGATCTGCCGCACCCTCTCCCTTCCGGTTGTAACCGGATGACCCGGATACGTGATCACATGTTCAGAGCCAAGGTTTTACAATTATCCGGAAAAGAATTTTTACCGGAGGAAAACAAAGCTTTTGCACTACTTCGGGAAGGCCTGATCGAATCCGTACACTCTCAAAAATTATCTCCCGGCCGATCTGTATATGCAGATCAAATTGTATGGAGCCGCAGTCCGGTACGCATAGACCTGGCCGGAGGCTGGACAGATACCCCTCCCTATTGTCTGAATGAAGGCGGGCGGGTTGTCAACATTGCTATCGAATTAAACGGACAACCTCCCATACAAGTATATATAAAACCAAATCCGGCAAACCGAATCATCCTGCGTTCGATTGATTTGGGAGCTATGGAAGACATTACGACTTATGAAGAACTACATCACTTTACCAAAGTAGGCTCTCCCTTTTCTATACCGAAAGCGGCTCTGGTCCTCAGTGGTTTTTCTCCGGACTTTTCAGACATAAGATACAGCAGTCTGGAAGAACAGTTACAAACGATAGGCGGAGGTCTGGAAATCACTCTACTCTCCGCAATTCCGGCCGGTTCCGGTTTAGGGACCTCTTCCGTTTTAGCAGCTACCATACTTGGGGCTTTATCGGATTTTTGCGGAATGGGATGGGATAAAAACGAAATCTGCCGCCGCACTCTTATTTTGGAGCAATTGCTTACCACCGGAGGAGGCTGGCAAGATCAGTTCGGTGGAGTGTTGCAAGGTATAAAATGCATTGAGACGCAACAAGGATTTGAACAGAGCCCCAGCGTAAAATGGCTGCCGGATATGTTGTTTACCGAGCCGGAATATAAATCGTGTCATTTACTTTATTACACCGGTATTACCCGGACGGCCAAAAATATTCTGGCAGAAATTGTAAAGGGTATGTTCCTCAACGAAACAAAACATCTGCATCTGCTAAAAGAAATGAAAGAACATGCTGCAGATCTATCCGACGCTATTCAAAAAGGCTGTTTCCCAACTTTAGGAACACTCGTTAAAAAGACCTGGACCCAAAACAAGGCTTTGGACCGGGGAACGAATCCGGAAGCTATAGAAGCTCTGATCCGGCAAATCGACGATTATGCTTTAGGTTATAAACTACCGGGAGCCGGAGGTGGCGGATATTTGTATATGATAGCCAAAGACCCGGAAGCTGCCGTAAAAATTAAACGGACATTGACGCAAAACCCGCCGAATAAGCTAGCCCGGTTTGTAGAAATGACGTTATCGAAAAAAGGATTACAAATCAGCAGATCATAAGTTATCCGTATAAAACAGTTAATTTGAAGTATAAAATCTGAGAATTTAAAATTGGGAAACGGTTATAAATTCAATTTAAAATATACAATATCATTATATATGAAAAGATTTTGTCAGACATTGCATTTAAAAGAAGATCTGGAATTGATCAGACAATATACAGAAATACACCGGCAAATCTGGCCGGAAATCAAAGCAGGCATCCGGGAAGTAGGTATTTGGGACATGGAAATATACATCCACGGAAATACACTTTTTATGATTGTGGAAACAACGGACACTTTTGACTGGGTAAAAGACAATCAGCGATTAGCCGCTCTTCCCAGGCAAGCCGAATGGGAAGCTTATGTCTCCCGTTTTCAGCAGGCAAGTGCTTCTGCTACTTCAGCCGAAAAATGGCAATTGATGGAACGAATTTTTAAGTTATAAACCAGATGAAATTATCTATTGTAAAAACCAAAGAAGGAGTTTCCTATTTATACCCTTTTATCCTGGTCACTTCCCTGTTCTTTTTATGGGGATTTGCACATAGTATCCTGGATGTTCTGAACAAACATTTTCAAGAAGTACTGGTTATTTCCAAAACGAAGTCAGCACTGATACAGGCTGTTGTTTACGGTGGCTATTTTCTGATGGCATTACCAGCCGGTATGTTTATCAAACGCTACGGCTACAGGGCCGGCATCATCCTCGGACTTTTATTATACGGATTAGGAGCATTCCTGTTTATTCCGGGAAGTTTTTTGATGTCTTTCTATTTCTTCTTATTTTCCTTGTTTATCATCGGTTGTGGTTTGACTTGCCTGGAAACAGCTTCCAATCCTTATGTAACGGTTTTGGGAGAACCGGAAAGTGCTGCCAGCCGATTAAATCTGGCTCAATCTTTCAACGGATTGGGATGGATTTTCGGTCCATTGATCGGAGGCTTGATTTTGTTTTCCGATGACAGTCAAGCCAGTGACATCATATATCCTTATCTGATCATCGGCTGCTCGGTAATTGTCATCGCACTTTGTTTTATACGCATACCGCTTCCGGAAGTAAAGGAAGAAAGCTTTTCCGCTATTATTGAAAAAAAATTGCACCGATATCCCCATTTCGTATGGGGAGTTGTCGTTTTATTCCTCTATGTTGCAGCTCAAACAGGAATCAACAGTTTCTTTATCAATTATGTAACGGAAGCAGCTCCGGAAATTTCCAACCGGACAGCTTCCTTATTATTGTCATTCGGAGGAATGGGATTATTTATGGCAGGCCGTTTTGCCGGCAGTTATCTGATGCGCAAAGTAAAAGCTACATTTCTACTCGGCATAAACGGTATAGGAGCCATTCTGATGATGCTTATCGTCCTGACTCAACTGAAATGGATTTCAATTACAGCATTATTTTTATGCTTTTTATTTGAATCCATAATGTTCCCAACCATTTTTGCCTTATCATTGAAAGGTTTGGGATATCATACCAAAAAAGCTTCTTCTATTTTAATTATGTCGATTGTAGGAGGAGCTATCGCACCAATTATGATGGGGATGCTCGGAGAAGAGTCGATGGCCATAGGATTTATTATCCCCCTTCTTTGCTTTATCGCTATCTTTATCTACGCCATCCGGTTTTCCAAGCTTTATCGATAAAGACAGTTCCTGCCATCAATACGATAAGCAGGAACTACCCTTAGATTATTCTTTAATATATTTATTTAACTTCTCATTGCCGGAAACTTTCGCTAAAAACGGCAAAGTAAGTACCAATCCTATTCCGGCGAAACCGCCCAGGAAAGTAAAAAGTATACAGATCAAAGCCCGTTTGGGTTTAGAACGCTCAATAGGTACTGTAACCGGATCCACAATCGTAAATACAGGTGTTGTTTCTTTTACCTGTATCTTTGCCTGCTCCAACTGCTTTGCCAATTCCGTATAAATACTAAGTGTCAGATTATAGCGGGTATCCAGTTTTTCCTGCTCAGTCTGGGCCTTGGCTGAAATAAGATTTTTATTGGCATCCCGGAAAATAGCCCTTTCCTCCTGCACTTGTTCAAAATCCCGTTTGGCCTCATCATAACGCCCTTGTACAAAATCAAGATTCGACTGTACTTTTTCAATTTTAAACTCGGTAATGTATTTTTGTAATAACACTTGTACCCTTTCAGCCAATTGAGCAGCAGACCAGGCATCGGGCATATCGACACTCAGCTGAACGTAACCGTCTTTTTCATTCAGATTCAAATTGATCTTATCCTTCAAAATATCTATACATTTTTTCTCATCTTTGGATAAGCTTTGAATCTGATTCTCTGCTGAACCGGAAAATTCCGGCTCCGGCTGTTCTCCCCGGATTGCCTTGAGAATAACTCCCGGTAATCCGATTGTATATTTAACGATCGTTTTCCCCAAACTAAATCTTTGATACTCTTCATTCGTATAATAATCCAATACCGTCACCGGTTCATCGAAATCTTCAAATTTAACCCGAGTATACATGATATCCTTTTGAAAAGGAATACTGGCCAAAACTTTCGGATAAATTTTCGGAGACAATACTTCTCCCCCCGTCATATCACCAAGATTGATTCCCGCCATGGCAGCCAAACCACTCAAACTTCCACCTATCTTTTTATCTGAAGACTGAGGTACCAACGTACTACCGGCAGTATATTCCTTCGCACTGAAAAGAGCCACTAAAACACCTAATATCATAAAAGCAACCGTAACTTTCAATATGAGTTTACGGTTTCTCCAAAGCTTCCGGATAACCTCTACCAAATCGATTTCCTGCTCCGGATTATTCATAGGCGGCGTATTTACATGCTGTTCCATCTTATTTCGTCGAATTAATGATTGATGTTATCATTGCGGCCATTGAAGTTGTTGAAGTTGTCAAACTCATAATTTCAGCCAATCCTAATCCTTTACGCGGTTGTTTCAAGGGTACGATAATTTCACATCCGGGCTTTATATCCAATCGTCCTCCTCTGGCCACAGCGACCGTTCCATTCATATAAATCACAAAAGCTCTGCGTTTGCGAGCCCTCTGTGCAAAACCACCCGCCTGTGAAATGTAATAGGAAGTTTTCGCTTTCGGCTTATACACCACCGTATTCGGATACATCACAGCTCCGCTAATTTTGACGGTTCCGGAATACTCGGGTATCACCAACTGATCTCCTTCTTTCAAAATAACATCGTAATCGGACCCCGGATTTTCCAAAGCTTTCTTCAACTCTATTCCAACCGGATAATAATCACCCAAATTCATCAGTGCCATATCAATCGTATCATTCCCCCCTTGTTGAGTCAATTTCATAATTGTTTGTTGTATAAGCTTTTTCTCCTCCGGGGTTGTTTTGCGCATCAAACGCGCTCCTTCCGGATAAGCCTCAGGCGTAAGTCCGCCTGCTTTAATAACGATATCGGAAAGACGTTCTCCCTTTTTGGCCAATGCATACTCTCCTCCAAACATCACTTCTCCGTCGACAAACACATCCTGTTGCTCCTGGTATCCGGGAGAACGCCGGATATATACCTCGTCAAACGGTTTTAAGGTAAATCCCGGTTGGCCTCCCGTTATCAAACCGTCTTTGAGGGTAAAGGTAAAAGTTTCAGCCCTCATATCACCGACTGTAGTGCTTTTCGGATCCTTGATTCTGCGGGCAACATCGATTTTAACGGTCGAAGCTGATTCCAGCAACCCACCACACTGAATCACCAGATCTTCAAGGGTCATATTATCGGCAAATTTATAAGTACCCGGATTTCGTACAGCTCCTTTTACAACAATCGTAAAATCTTCTTGTAAGTCAAAAACCGAGGGTACATATAAAACATCATTTTTCTTCAAAGCAATATCTTCGGCCGTACCCTCTATCAATCCAGCTATATCAACAGAAAGTACCTCTAAGGTCAGGTCCGGTTTTTCCCGATAGAGTACAGCCCGGTTCAAAAACGCATCCCCCCGAACTCCCTCGGCTTTATCAAGCAGTTCTTTCAACGTATTTACTCCCTCACCGATTGCATATAAACCTTCCCGATAAACGGCTCCTTTTATTTCTACTTTATTCTCGAAACGAGGAAGCACGGAATCCACAGATATCTGGTCTCCATCCGTCATAATAAATGTATCGAAATTATTTTCATCGACATTATATATCTGATGTTCCCGGCCGCTTTTCCGAATTACCCGTACATTCTTTTTATAAGCATCTCCTGTAAATCCTCCGGCATAACTCAAAATATCAGCTACGGTCTCCTGATTTTTCATTTCATAAATCATAGGACGTTTTACCTTACCGGATAAATCCACCAGATTAACATACGGACTTACCACAATGACATCCCCGTCCTGTAAAAGAATATTCAGGTCGTTCTTTCCCTGCATGATATATTCATAAATATCCACATCGGCAATTTCTTTCCCATTCCTGTATATCTTTATACTACGTAAAGAACCGATCGGATTTACACCTCCTGCATTGTACAAAGCATGAAAAGCGGAGGCTAAAGAAGGTAAGGTATAGGTACCCGGCACCGCAACTTCGCCCATCACATTCACCTGAATACTTCGGATTTGTCCCAGAGTCAGACGGATAGACACATTACCGGAAGCAATCGCATAAATCTTACTGAATTCATTTTTCACACGGGCATTCGCTTCTTTTACCGTCAGTCCGTTCAAATAAACCGGTCCGATACCTTGTACAACAATATTACCATCCGGAGAAATAACCTGCCTTATATTCGCCTCTGAATTTCCCCATATATCAATAATCACTTCATCCCCGGGACCCAACAGATAATTGTCCGGAGTTGCAATATTCAATTGCGGTTCAAAAGTCAGCAACGTATTATTAAAAATATCCTTACCGAAGATGACACTTTTTTCCGTCTCCACAGGATAGGGAGGCTGCATTATATTTCCAATCGAATCGATAAAAGAAACATTTTCTCCACGCGGAGCTTCAAACAAAGGTTTTCCCGTCAATTCATCCTCTTTCAGATAACGGCTATCGGTCTTTTTATCGTTCTGTTTCAACGGTAACTGGCGTATCCGGGTATCGGTCGTGACGTTCCCGGCATCTTTCAAATTCAACTCACCTTTCTCATAAGTATCTTTCAATCGCAACAGTTGTTCTTTGGTCACCCCCTTCTGTAACAGCATAACAGCAATCTGCTGCTGACTCATCCCCTGTTTCTGGGCCGTTAAAACCATCTGAATTACATCATTATCGGACACTTGTCCCCAAGCCTGTATAATCAGACAAACTCCTAATAACAACAATGCTATTTTTTTCACGCCGATTTCCGTTTAATTAATATTCTATATACAAGTTACAAAATTACCTAAATCATCTGATAAAATAAAACACCCACCTCCTTTTTTCACAAATGAACCGATCATTCCAGCTTTTCAATCCATCCCAAAGGTATAGTTGTCAAAGCACAGCCGAAATATTGCAAACGAATGGCAATCTTATATTTTCCCCGCATCTCAATAAGATCCCCGATCAATCCCTCCAACTCACCTTGCTTTACTCTTATCTTATCTCCAATCCGCAAAGGATTGTTTATAAATTCAATCTCATCAACCGCATGCTCTACCATCATCCGTAAACGCCTGATCTGATCTACAGGAATAGCTGCAGGTGCCGATTTTTCCTTTAAAAAAGCCACTGCTCCCGTTGTATTCAATACTTTCAAAAAGTCATTTGCAGAAACACAAACAAAGATGTATCCCGGAATTAATGGTACCGCGATTTTTTTCTTACGGTCGCTCCAGATACGTGTTTCAATTTTTAAAGGTAAGTAATTCTCGATCCCTTGTTCTTCCAACCTTTCCTTCACTTTCTTTTCTGCACGGGGAGCGGTATGCAAAGCATACCAGGAAGAAGAATATTCCATGTTCACTTTAATATTACCAATATATTTATTCTTGTACAGCCTTTTCCATCATCAGATCTACCCGGTTTGCTTCAAGTTGAAAGTCAATCTCCTCATAAACGGAATTTTTGGATTTGAATTCAGGCACAATAAACTTCATTTTTCTTACCGTTTCAAAAACATTTCCCTTATCGACAATCATACGCAACTCTATGATTTCCTGCTTGATTTCTTCAAAATCATATTCACGCACTTTAGCCCGTTTAATTCGTTTATGAGGTGTCGGCAATGTCGTCTCCTTTACGTTCAACACTTCTTCGTATAGTTTTTCACCCGGCCGGAGACCTGTAAATACAATATGTATATCTTTACCTACTTCAAATCCGGAAAGTTTAATCATTTTACGAGCCAAATCGACAATTTTCACACTTTCCCCCATATCGAAGACGAATATCTCACCTCCCTCTCCCAAGGCCCCGGCTTGCAATACCAATTGACAGGCCTCCGGTATGGTCATAAAAAAACGGGTAATATCCGGATGTGTCACCGTTACCGGACCACCTTCTTCTATCTGTTTGGTAAACCGGGGGATTACAGATCCGTTAGACCCCAATACATTACCAAAACGGGTCGTAACAAAACAGGTTTTCGATTGAGCATTCAACGACTGTATGTATATTTCAGCAATCCGTTTGGTACATCCCATTACATTCGTCGGATTCACAGCTTTGTCGGTCGAAATCATAACAAATTTATCACACCCGTATTTCACAGCCAGATCAGCCACATTTTTTGTTCCGAAAACATTAGTCTTTATTCCTTCCAACGGCAATAATTCAACCATCGGCACATGCTTATAAGCGGCAGCATGATACACAATATCAGGCCGATACCTGACAAATATACCTTCCGTTCTGTCATAATCCCGGACATCTGCCATTTCTACCGAGAAATCATTGAAACGGAATTTTTCAGATAATTCCAGTTGTATATCATAAAGAGGTGACTCTGCCTCATCCAGTAAAATGATACGTGCCGGTTTAAAACGGGTCAACTGCCGGACAATCTCGCTTCCAATCGAACCGGCCGCACCTGTTACCAAAATTGTTTTATTCAGTAACTGTTTACGCAAAGCCTGATCATCCAATTCTATAACTCCACGATCCAGTAAATCCTCAATCTTGATGTTTTTAATATGTTTAATATTCAACTCCCCGTTAATCCAGCTTTCAAATTGAGGCACTTCCAATACACTGACATTGTATTTCAGACAGGTTTCAATCAGGCGGCGTTTCTTATCCTGCGCCAGCAATTTTTTGGCGATTACCACCTTATCGACATCATTCCGCTTCAAAAGATAAGATAAAGCACTGGACTTATAAATCTTGACACCCTCCAATACCTTCCCTGCTTTTTTATCGTTCATATCTACGAAAGCAATGATATTGTATGAGGCATCCACAGCATTATCCAAAGCATGCTTCGCCATCATTCCGTATTCGTCACTACCGCAAATAATCACATTTTTCTTTACCTTTTCAGCATCGACATATTGGGAAAATGTAATTTTAACAAATAAACGAAGTATCGTCATGGTACACATCAATACCATATATTCAATCAAAAGAAACCCCAACGGAATAAAAAATGTCTGATCAAAAATGAAAAAACCGGCATTAAACAACAAAAGAACCAATTCGCCGGCCGTCAATACATAAAATATCCGCAATACATCTTCAGTCCCCGTATAGCGAATAATTCCGGAATAAGTTTTCCCTAAAATAAATCCGACCGTCCGAACCCCTACAACAATAAACATGATCTTTATCAGAGGCTCTAAAACGATCTTATCAATCTGAAAATTAGCTAAAACCAAGCAAGCAACACCTATTGAGAACAAACTCAGACATACATCTAAAATGAAAATGATCCAACGAGGGGTATAAGAAATCTTCTGTAATATCCTCATTCTGTTCATTCCTTGTGATACCAGTGCCACCATAATAAATATTTTAACAATGAAAACAATGCAAAATAAGCATTATTTTTTAAATAAAAATATTACATTTAAAAATATATACAATCCGGACTGATTTTATAAACCCGTCAGGTATTATATATCTTCAATATCCGAACCTCCTGAGAAGTCAAAAACCGCCATCTTCCTCTCGGTAAATTCTTTTTGGTTATTCCCGCAAAATACACCCGGTCAAGACGAACGATGTCGTATCCCAAATGCTCAAATATCCGTCTCACAATCCGGTTACGTCCCGAATGAATCTCAATCCCGACTTCGGATCTGTCAGGTGACGTATAACTAATTTCATCGGCTTTTATAAAACCGTCCTCCAATTCCAATCCTTTACTGATCTTTTCCAGATCCGTTTCATCCAATGGTTTATTCAAAAATACATGGTATATTTTCTTGTGTTCATATTTCGGATGCGTCAGCTTCTTGGCTAAATCACCGTCATTCGTAAACAATAAGACGCCTGTGGTCTGACGATCCAAACGCCCGATAGGATAGATCCGTTCTTTACACGCATCTTCTATCAAACTCATCACAGTCTTACGTTCAAGCGGATCTTCTACAGTAGTTACGTAGTCTTTAGGTTTATTGAGTACCAGATATACTTTTCGTTCGGGAACAATTAAAACATCGTCAACCTCTACCCGATCGTTCTTACGGACTTTAATTCCCACAGTCTGGACAACTTCACCGTTTACTTTCACTCTTCCTTCGGCTATCAACACGTCCGCATCTCTCCGTGAACATACCCCTCCCATAGAAATATAACGGTTCAAACGCAACTCAGCATCTTCTTTTTCTACCTTAAGCCGATGGTGCTCCAACTGCTTTTTCTTACTGTAATGCTTTTTACGCAATTCTTCCTTCCCTTCTTCCCCCAAAGAATCCTGACGCTTATAGTCGCGTTTTATGTATTTGTTTTCCCTACTGTAATTCTTCTCTTCAGTCGGTTTTGAAAAATAACTCCTACGTCCGGGGGTTTTCTCCTGCGACCGATTTGCCGGATTCGTTCCTGTTTCCCGCTTATAATAATCCCTCTTCTGATACCGTCCCCCATTCTCCGATTCTTTCCGGCCTTCCTCTACTCTCGGTCTGCGTTGATAACGGGATTCAGACTCCTGCCTAACACTTCCCTCCTCCCTTGTATAATTAAAACGAGGTTTATTTTCATTGTCTTTTCTCTCCCGGTCAAAATAGCGACGATTCGTCTGCGAAGATTCTTTGTTTTCACTTTTATATCCGGAATTCCGGGTATTTCTGGAAAAAGAACGACCTTCCTGGCGACGTCCTTCGTTATTTTCTCTTCTATTGATTTTTTTCTCCATATTAAACATATTATCACACCCGATCTACACAAGCCCACCCTTCTATCGGTATTTATTGTATTTATTTTCCTATTTCGGAGCTGTCCGGTATACAAAAAACGCAATTACCGCAAACAGTATATTCGGCAGCCACACGGATAATAACGGATTCATATCCCCGTTTGTTGCGAAAACAGTCGAAAATTGCATAAACAGAATGTAAGAGAAACTGAGTAACAATCCCAACCCCAAATGCAGGCCCATCCCCCCCCGGATTTTACGGGAAGAGATAGATACACCTATTAATGTCAAAATAAAAGTCGCAAAAGCATTGGACCATATTTTATATTTTTCAATCTGAAATTCGATAATATTAGAACTTCCCCGCAACTTCATCCGTTCGATATATTCATCCAATTCCGGCAAGGTAAGCTGTTCCTTTATTTTACTCGGGTCCTCTGAAAATTCCGAAGGCAAAAAACCCAGCAATGTATCAATCTCCCGGCCCGTCGTGTATTTATCCCGGTTCCCTTCAAGCTCCCGCAATTTCCAATTACTGATCACCCATTTTTCCTTATCTTTATCCCAGGTAATGCGACTGGACGTAAGCTTACTGACCAACGTATCATTATTAAACGTCTCAATAGAAAAATCGTATCCGATATTGGAAGCTACCGAATAATTCGACATATAAATAAATACGCCGGGAGCGATCTGCCGGTGGATATTAGCTTCCTTATTGTTGAATTTTTTATTGATATAACGTTTCTGAAATTCAATACGCGTCTGATTGGCATTCGGAATAATAAAAGCACTGAGACAAAAAGACAACAATGCAATTACAGCCGCAGATATCATATAAGGAAACAAAAAACGCTTAAAGCTGATACCGGTACTTAATATAGCTATGATCTCACTATCATAAGCCATTTTCGAGGTAAAAAAGATTACGGAAATAAAAGTAAATAATGATGAAAAAAGATTAGCGAAATAAGGTATGAAATTCAGATAATACTGAAAAATAATCTCCGACAACGGGGCCTGATTCCCTATAAATTTTTCCAACTTTTCCGCAACATCGAAAACAACGACGATACACAATATAAGTGCCAGGGAAAAAAAGAATGTTCCCAAGAATTTACGGATAATGTATAAATCGAGTTTTTTCATTTTAAGACTATTGGACTCTGAAATAGCAGCTTCCTATTACAACCGTGTTGTTACTTTTTTTACCATTCGTGATTTCCAGACAGCAAAATCTCCTTCCAGAATATGTTTTCTGGCTTCACGAACCAACCATAAATAAAAAGCCAGATTATGGATAGAACATATTTGTAATCCCAATATTTCATCGGCCTTTATCAGATGTCTGAGATATGCCTTTGTATAATCTGTGTCAACAAAGCATAATCCGGCAGGATCTAAAGGAGAAAAATCCCTATCCCACTTTCTGTTTTTTATATTAATCACACCTTCAGTCGTAAACAACATTCCGTTACGTCCATTCCGGGTGGGCATAACACAGTCGAACATATCTACTCCCAAAGCAATCGCTTCCAGAATATTTTCCGGAGTACCTACCCCCATCAAATAACGGGGTTTATTTTGCGGTAAAATACGGTTTACGACTTCTATCATCGCATACATGTCTTCTGCCGGTTCACCGACAGCCAAGCCGCCGATAGCATATCCGGCCCGATCCAGCGCTACTGCATGCTCCGCCGACCGCTCCCGCAAATCCTTATACACACATCCCTGAACAATAGGAAACAGATTCTGTTCGTAACCATACAAAGGCTCCGTGGCATCCAGATGTTTTACACAGCGTTCCAGCCAGCGCTGCGTCAATTCCAAAGATTTTTTTGCATATCCGTATTCACTTGTTCCCGGAGGACATTCATCGAAAGCCATAATGATATCCGCCCCTATTTTACGCTGGATATCCATTACGGATTCCGGTGTAAAAATGTGTTTCGAGCCATCAATGTGGGAATGAAATATGACTCCTTCTTCGGTAATCTTCCGCCGATCGGTCAAAGAAAAAACCTGAAAACCTCCGCTGTCCGTCAGGATGGGTCTGTCCCAGCCGTTGAATTTATGTAATCCTCCGGCAGCTTGCAATATATCTGTTCCCGGACGTAAATACAAATGATACGTATTCCCCAGAATAATTTCTGCACGAATATCAGTTTTTAATTCCCGGGCATGTACAGCTTTCACTGTTCCCACCGTTCCTACCGGCATAAAAATAGGAGTATGAATTTCCCCGTGCGCCGTTGTTAATACCCCACAACGAGCTTCACTATTCTTATCTTTAGCCAATAAAGTATATTGCATGATCTGTCCGGAAACAAAAATATTAAACGTCCAACATTAACGAACTGCAAAGATATACTTTTTTTACGAGATACGGTAGTGTGTTTAAGAAAGTTGAAAAAGACATGCCATAAAAACGGAAAGCGATGTAAAAAAGCAAATTACACACATAACAAATAGTATCTTTCAGCCAAATTTAAGGTACGTTTTTTAAGTTTATAAAAATGGGAAAAATTCAAATAGAAATGTAAGAAAGAAGAATAGATATAAATATTTTTTTAATTATTGAAATACAGTTATTTATGATGTATTGAATAACCTGTATGAATGATTTTAATTTCTATCTGTCAATTTTTGTGATTACACAAAAAAAACGTACCTTTGAATCTCCCTCTAAAAGGGTCATAAGTATTATTTTATGGTGTGTGTGTGAATCAAATAAAGTCGTATTCCGTATAAATGACTTTAGAATATTGAAATCATAAAATTTTTACATTCGGAATTGCATTTATATTCAACAGAATATTAATTTAGGCAGACAGAATACATGCATAATTCAAAAAACAAACCTATTATTGTCATAGCCGAAGATAACAGAGATAATTACCTGTTGTTGGAATATGTTCTAAAAGCAGACTTCCAGCTTTTACATGCTTATAACGGACGCGAAGCAATCACTCTTTTTAAGCTCTATAATCCTGTCATACTTCTAATGGATATCCGTATGCCTGAAGTTAACGGATACGAAGCTCTTTCTGAAATTCGCAAAATATCATCCAACGTTCCGGTTATTGCAGTAACTGCCTATGCCTACTCTCAGGACGTTAAAAATATCCTGTCCTACGGATTTACAGACTACATTGCCAAACCGATAAATGTCCAGACGTTGAAAGAAAAAATCAATAATTTACTCCTTAAATAATAAGAGGTGCGGTTGAAACCACACCTCTTATTATTTATTGAGCTGTTATTTCAAGAATCCGGCTATGTGTCTTGTTACCTGTAAACACGTCTATACCCACCTTCATTAAAAAATCACCGGAATATATTTTTCCGTGGGCAGTTAAATCGGATTGATGTCCCGGCATCAAATTGATCTCTTCAATTTTATAGTTTTTAACGGGATTTAATCCCTGTAGTTTTACCGGAAATAATTTTTCTCCAAAACGAGGATACAAATCATAAGCATAAAGAACTGCTTTACGCTTATCTTTTCCGACATGTACAACCGCAGCATGATTTGTTTCATAAGGAGAAACCAGACGATAAAAATCTCCTTGTAGAATAACCGGAGAAAGGCGTTTAAAATTTTTCACAGCTTCCTGACAAAACGCCTGTTCATCTGCTGTCATATCTGCAATACCGATGTCAAATCCCAATTTACACATCATAGCAACATCCGTTCGGAATTTGACGGATTGTTTCCCCCAGCCAGTGACATGCGCACACAAAACCTGTGAAGGAAACACTTGCGAAAATCCCCATTGAATAAAAATACGTTCCACCGGCTCCGTATTATCGCTTGGCCAAAATTCAGTGAAATATTTCAATGCCTCATAATCACAACGGGCTCCTCCCCCGGAGCAAAGCATCATCGGCAGATTCGGATATTTTTCTTTTAGCCGCTCCAAAACGCTATATATCCCACGTACGTGATCTATATACAATTGTGACTGCTTATTTTTCAAATACGGAGAATAAATATTGGTGATCGGACTGTTGCAATCCCATTTGAAAAAAGCAATTCCCGGATGTCGGGTCATTAAGTTATCAATAATCCCATATACATAATCCTGTACTTTGGGATTACTCATATCCAATACTAACTGATTGCGATAGTAATAAGGTTCCCGGTTAGGCTGATGAATCACCCATTCCGGATGCTCTTCAAACAAATCACTTTTCGGATTTACCATTTCCGGCTCGACCCAGATTCCGAATTTGACTCCTGCTTTTTCGGCCCCCTCGACTAAAGGACCAACACCATTAGGTAATTTACTCTTCATTGGTTCCCAGTCACCCAAACCAGCACGGTCGTCATTTCGGGGATGATTATTCCCAAACCAACCGTCATCGAGCAAAAACATATCGACCCCCAAATGCTTCGCTTCTTTCATCAAACCAAGCAATATCTCTTCATTAAAATTAAATCCGGTATTTTCCCAATTATTCAATAAAGTAAGCCGTGCCCCCAATCCGTCTTTTACCTGGTAATGCCGTGCCCAATCATGCAAATTGCGACTGGCATCGCCGACACCATTCCCACTGAGAGTAAAAATAAATTCAGGTGTCTTAAAAACCTCGCCCGGCACAAGCTCATAACAGGAAGCATAAGGATTTATGCCTGAAATTACGCGCAAATTTCCCACATTATCCACTTCAAAGGTAAACCGGAAATTTCCGGTCCATCCGATAGTACCGACCAATACCAATCCTTCGTTTTCAGCCACCGGATGCCCCAGACCCAATTGAAAAAACGGATGTGCATGCATGGCAGCCCGGCTTCCTAGTTTCGTGTCAATAATTTTCTTACCGAATTGTAGCTCCTGAGAAGTCATCATCGCCTCACGCGCCCAATCACCACTGAATTCAGTCAAAAAATAGCGCGGACTTTCAAAATAAAACATAGCAGAAGCATAACGGAATAAAGTCACCGGCTTTTTCTCCCGATGGCATATCTCCGACCAGGATTTAATCACATTCTCTTTGGCAAAAGATACATAATGTAACTTCACCTCGATCGGATAAACCTCATCTTTCAATGTAATTATGGTTTCTTCCACATTCGTATCTATCCGACGGACTTCCTGTGAAACAAACTTCAACAAAGTCGCCATATTCCCATCATTATGAGTGATACCTAATGCCGGTTCAAAATAATCCTCCATTCCTGAACCCGGATATACTTCCCACCCTTGTGCCGCTACATTTCTGTCTTTTGACAAACACTCTATATCCGTCCCGTTCATAAATCGGGGACCTAAATACGACTGATACAAACGCCCGTTCGCCCCCACCTGAAAAATTAAATCCGTAGCGGCTGTCGAAATCCGGATCACCTGTTTATCTGCTGCTTGTAATTGAAATATTCCAAAACATAGCACCAATAAGGAAATCAATTGCCTTTTCATGAAAAATAAATTTAATAAACCGTAAAATGATTACCGTACATGCAACCGATAACTAAATTTCCGCAAATATATAACATAAATCAGATTGATAAAAATTTTAGGAAGTTTTGTAAATAATGAAAAAAATTACATTCTTATTATTTCAATAAACCGCCAACCCGGTATACCAACAGCTTTCCGTCCGTAATAACCCGGAAACGGGTTTCAGTTGCCTCATTTAAAGTTCCCTGCCACCAATTCGTAAACGGAGAGAGCGGATAAGCCAGATTTTCACCTTTCAGATAAGTACATCCCATATTAAACACAGATACCTGTTGTCCCGGAAAAGACTCAAACTCAGAATCTCCGCAAACAGGGGTAAACAAACCGTAATCCGTCAACATCTGTACCTGAGCACAGGACATATAATCCATCAAAAGACTGATATTCCCCAAAGTATGATCTTCCCTTTTTCCTGTTGCCCCCAGGATCAGAATATTTCTCCAACCCTTTTCCAGACAAAAACGGAAAGCTTTGCTCAAATCATTGGTTTCCTGTTCCTTTTCCAGATGAATAATAGAAGCATATTGTTTCCGAAGTACAGATGAAAGCGAATCTCCATCTCCGACAATAGCGTGAGGCTTATACCCATGACGCAATAATTTACCGGTCGCCCCGTCACAACATACTATCGGCAATCGTTTTAACATCTCAACAGCCGAACGGGTCCTCGGAAAATTCCCGTCCGCCAATATAACAACCTCCGGCAAATGCCCCTTACCACATAAAGGATAATGCTTCATCTTTCAATACAATTACAAGGCAAAAGTAGAATTTTAATTGCAAATTCTAAATTAAAACAAACGGTTAGTTAGGGAGATAAATCAGAATCCAGAAATCATAAATTATCTTTCTTCGGAGATCATTTTCAACCATTTGAAATAGCCGAAGAAGGCAATTATAGTATAAAATCCATATAAAGCGGCATAGAAAGGTAAACCTTTATAAATATATAACCCACAACTAACAACATCGACAATAATCCATACCAACCATTGTTCGGCATGTTTATAAGCCAACATCCACATGGCCACAATACTCAATGCCGTTGTCAAACTGTCAAGCCAGGGAACTGTACTATCCGTAAAACGAATCAATATCCAGGCAATAAACAACAATAACCCGACAGCTATAGCTGTCAACGGCAAAATCTGTTTTATAGGCGTATGTATAACCGGAAGCTCTTTCTTACCGAAAGCCCCTTTTAACCACATCGCCCAACCGTATATACCGGCTAAAAGATAGTAAATATTAATACCGAAATCCGCATATAATCCGGACCGATAATACACCATAAGACTTAAAGCCGGCATGACAATACCCGCAGCCCAAAGCCAGATACTCGCTTTATATTCGAACCAGAGATATAGCAATCCGACAAGGGTCCCGATAATTTCTAAATAATCCATAGCTGCTTTAAAATGTAAATTTCAGATCGACTATAAAAGAATAAAATTACAAAAAACCAAGATACGAACCCATAAATTTTTGATTTACAATTGGAACCGATATTAACACCGGTTCCAACCTTATCTTTTAAAATCGCAACGTCAGATACGCCAACGCATTAATTCCGGCATTGGGATAATAAGCCGCATAAGGTACTATTTCCGGTTTGACACCCGCCGGTTTTATTCTGTCCGGTGTCGGGTAAACAGCCGTACGACTGGCATATCCGTTGCTTTCATACGTTTCATCGAACAGGTTATACACCGTTACCCCTACCGTTACCGATTTCATCGCCGGCAGCTTGAAAGTATAACTTACATTCAAATTACTTACAAAATAAGCATCCAATGTACAATCATTATCCCCGGAATTATTCAGGTACTGCTTACTTACATACTGAGACTGTAACGAGGCATCCAATCCCTTATAATTGAAAGCAATCAAGCTATTCAACATAAAATCCGGAGAAAAAGAAATCGGAGTGGATCCCAAATAATTGGCTGTTTGAGAAATACCGCCATCTGCTGTTGTCATATCTTTCCAGTTCTCATTCACATCGCTCAAATATTCCGTATAATGCTTAATCCGGTTACGACTCAACGTCGCATTGACATCCCAACGCAACCAATTTGTAAACCTCATTCCGGCCGACAATTCGGCACCCGTACGATAACTATCTTTTACGTTAGCTGATACGGCTTCTCCGATCTCGTTCAACTGTCCGGTCAATACCAGTTGATCTTTATAATCCATATAATACAAATTCACGCCGGCAGTAAAACGGCCCGAGCGGAAAGAATATCCGAGCTCATAATCCAGCAGACGTTCGGCTTTGGGGCGTTGGGTAAAGAAACCGTCGGTGTAATTATTTCGGGTCGGTTCCTTCTGCGCTACAGCAAATGAAGCGTAAGCACTGTTTTGAGAATTGATCTGCCAGAAAAGTCCCGCTTTCGGATTAAAAAAGTTAAAGGTTTCATCCAAATTCAATGGCTGCATATGACCCGCACTCCAATCGTATTTATCGTTCACTCCTTTTATCGTATAATTAATATGACGATATTGTAAATCGACGTAAAAATTCAGATTACGTACAAATTCATAATTCAGACGTCCGTATATATTGGCATCCAGTTTCTCTCCGGTATTTTCATAGAACTTATGATCGGGAGCAAGATCGCCGATATAATTTTTCACCCAAATTACATTTCCATCGTGATCATTCTTGTATTTATTCATTCCGCCTCCGAGAGATGCCTGTAATTTTCCGGTTTGATAATTTAAAGAAAAAACCATACCACCGAAATCACTGGCGACATTCTTTCTCCGGATTAAATTCGAAGTTTCAACCGTTTTGCCTTCAGCATCCACATAAGGTTGTAATCCATATTCGGCCAGATAGCGGCCATTCTTGTATTCCTGGTAATATCCTTCCCCGCCGGTGTAATGAAAAGCAACATTTAAATTCCAGGCCGGATTGAAAATATGGTTGAATAATAACTGATAATGGGTTTGACGATACACATCCAGTTGATCATCATAAAAACCCACAGCCTTTCCGTTCTCATCTTCAATTACTCCATTCGGGTTATAGGTACGATCGGTTTCCAGCATATCCTTGGTTATACCGTCCCAGGCATGATAAGTTTCTTCTTTGCCACCGAAAGTAATAAATTTAACCGTCGTTTTATCTCCGTAATACCCGGCCTGAGCAAAATAAGATTTCAATTGGGCAGAAGCCCGGTCTCTATAACCATCACTTTTAATATGCGAAAGCCGGGCATCGAAAGCCCAACGATTATTCACCAGACCGGTTCCCACTTTAAACGTTTCTTTCTGTGTATTAAACGAACCGTAAGAACCGCTGATTTCTGCATAAGGATTGATGGCAGAGCTCTCTGTCTGCATATTGATACTTCCCCCGAAAGCACCGGCTCCGTTCGTTGAAGTTCCGGCCCCGCGCTGTATCTGCATATCTTTCAAAGAAGAAGCCAAATCCGGCGTATTCACCCAAAAAATAGCATGACTCTCCGCATCATTCATCGGAATACCGTTAGTGGTTACATTAATACGAGTCGCATCCGTACCCCGTACACGTATCGTCGAGTAGCCGATTCCGGCACCGGCATCTGTCGTGGTCAATACGGAAGGCGTCATCAACAATAAAAACGGAATATCCAAACCGGCATTTTGTTTCTGAATTGTCTCTTTACTGATATTGACAAAAGCAATCGGAGTCCTCGCTGTTGCACGTGTTGAAAAGACCTGAGCCTCTTCAAGATTTACATGACGCAAAGAATCCGTCGTTTCTGTTTCTGCAACGGCATACAAACCACAATGCAATAATGTGGCAATGATCCAAAATTTTTTATTCATTTGTGCTTTAAATTATAACAGAAAGGCGCACATCTGTTACATAACTCCCTTCGCCGGCATTACCCGGATCAGGTTCAATGGGTATAATCTCAGCCCGTACTATTCAGGCACCCCTTTCTGACTGTTAATAATGGCTCAAAGGTAAATAAAAATTAAGAAAATACCCAAAAGAAAAAGTTTATAGAAACAAAAATAGGGTAATGAAAATATTTTTTCATCGCCCCATTATTTTTCTTCTATTAAATCTGTGAAGATTCAGAAAGTCGCACCCCCCGTTTTTATCACAACGTAAGAGCAGCAGTTACGGCACCGAAAACAGCCAGCAATAATATCACCCCGATCAGAGATATTACCAGTCCGGCAATAGCAAGCCCCCTGGGAGCTTTAAACATACCGCAGGCAGAAAAAATAAGTCCTAACAACCATACAATCCAGCCTAAAAACGGAATCCAGCCTAAAAATAATGCAATCAATGCCAATACAAACCCCGCAGTACCCAAACCGTTCGAACGGGAAACAGGCTGCTGAATTATAATCGTTTGTTTGGGTTGCTCCTGATTTTTTGTTTCTAATTCTTCCATAAAATTATCTTTTAAACTTACACTTTTGTTCTTTATACCTAACGACATAAAATTACAGTCAAAAATACGAAAAAAAATAGGATATGCAATTTAATGTAAATTTTTATAAAAAACAATCAACACTAAAAGCTCGGCAAGCGGAATAAGAACAGATTGCAATATATCCTTCCCGTATCAATTATCAGTCCGGTTTGTATCTTTTCCTCCCCATTCCATAAAAAAAGGGCTGCATTTTGCAGCCCTTATCCGGATCCAAAGATCTTATTTATTCACCATACTTCATTTCAGCATGACGTTTATAACCTTCGTATCTCCATTTGGCATTTGCTTCTGTTGTTTCAAACAGCTTCTCTGCATCTGCAGGAGCAGCTTTTACCAAAGAATTGAAACGTACTTCACCCATCAGGAACTCACGGAATTTAGAGAAATCAGGTTCCTTAGAATCCAATTGGAACGGATTTTTACCTTCACACTCCAACAACGGATTATAACGATACAACTGCCAGTAACCACACTCAACGGCTTTTTTCTCCTCTGCCTGTGATTTACCCATGCTAGCCTTCAAACCGTGGTTGATACAGGGAGCGTAAGCTATAATCAAAGACGGTCCCGGATATGCTTCCGCTTCTTTCAATGCTTTGATATATTGAGCCTGATTTGCCCCCATTGCTACCTGTGCTACATAAACATAGCCATAAGACATAGCCATCATACCCAAATCTTTTTTCCTTACCCGTTTACCGCTGGCAGCAAACTTGGCAACGGCACCCGTCGGCGTTGATTTAGAAGACTGTCCACCGGTATTCGAATATACTTCGGTATCGACAACCAAAATATTTACGTCATGTCCGCTGGCCAATACATGATCTACACCACCGTAACCGATATCATAAGCCCAACCGTCACCACCGAATATCCATTGAGATTTCTTCGTGAAATAAGCCTTCAGACTTAAAATTTCCTTAGCTACCGGAGCAGTCTCTTTTTCCAGGGCAGCAAGCAATGCATCGCTCAAAGCCAAAGTCTGGTCTTTATCATCAAAACCGGCAATCCATGCAGTAGCAGCAGCTTGTACAGCAGCAGAGAAAGCTGACATGTTTTCTTCCAGCAATCTCTTCACTCTTTCACGTAAACGGTTTGCACCTTCTGCCATACCGAAACCGAATTCAGCATTATCTTCAAATAATGAATTAGCCCAGGCCGGACCACGCCCCGTCTTATAATTTGTACAATAAGGAGTAGAGGGAGCAGATGCACCGTAAATAGAAGAACAACCCGTTGCATTAGCTACCATCATTCTTTCTCCGAACAACTGAGTGATTAATTTGATATACGGAGTTTCACCACAACCGGCACAGGCACCAGAGAACTCAAACAAAGGCTGAACAAATTGTGAATTCTTCACATTGTTCGGTTCTACAACTTGTTTGTAACCAACTTTCTTATCCATATATTCCCAACGAGGCATTTCAACCTCCTGAGATTCCAGCGGTTTCATGACCAAAGCTTTGGTTTTAGCCGGACAAACATCGGCACAGTTACCACACCCCGTACAATCCAAGGGAGATACCTGAATTCTGAATTGATATCCAGCCAGCTCTTTACCGATTGCCGGTTTTGACTGTGTTCCGGCAGGAGCAGCAGCCAATTCCTCACTCGTCATCAGGAAAGGACGGATAGCAGCGTGAGGACATACATAAGCACATTGGTTACACTGTATACAGTTTTCAACCTGCCATTCCGGAACATTCACAGCAATACCCCGTTTTTCATATTTCGCTGTTCCACAAGGGAATGTACCGTCTTCTCTGCCGACAAAAGCACTGACAGGCAGATCGTCTCCCTTCTGAGCATTCATCACATCTACAACATTACGGATAAATTCAGGGCGGTTGCCATCATGACCCGGCATTTCATCCGGTAAGTTCTTCCATTCGGCAGGAACATTGACTTTCACCAGATTGCCTTCCTTACCACCGGCGTCTACGGCCGCATAATTCATATTTACGATAGCTTCCCCTTTCGTACCGTAAGATTTCACGATAGCGGCTTTCATTTCTTTAACTGCCAGTTCGTAAGGAATCACATTCGTAATCTTGAAAAAAGCACTCTGCATAATCGTATTGGTACGATTCCCCAATCCCAATTCCTGACCGATCTTCGTACCATTAATGATATAGAAATTAATTTCGTTATCTGCCAGATATTTCTTCATATGGTTCGGCATATGCTTAGCCGTTTCTTCGGCATCCCAAAGAGAATTCAACAGGAACGAACCGCCTTTTTTCAACCCTTTCAATACATCATACTGATGGATATATGCAGGCACATGACAAGCGACAAAGTCAGGAGTTGTCACCAGATAGGTAGAACGAATCGGTTCATCTCCGAAACGCAGGTGAGAAGCGGTAAAACCACCCGACTTCTTGGAATCATATGCGAAATATGCCTGACAATATTTATTCGTAGCTCCTCCGATAATCTTGATGGAATTCTTATTGGCACCAACCGTACCGTCCGAACCCAACCCATAAAATTTGGCTTCGTAGGTGGAATCGGAGGTCACCTTTACTTCCTGCTCCAAAGGCAGCGATTTGAATGTTACATCATCCACGATACCGACTGTGAACTGATTTTTCGGTTCATTCAAAGCCATATTTTTATAAATAGCGATGATTTGAGCCGGAGTCACATCCTTGGACCCCATACCATAACGTCCGCCTACAATCAAAGGCGCATTTGCTTTTCCATAGAATATATCTTTTACATCCAAATACAACGGATCACCGTTAGCTCCCGGCTCTTTAGTACGGTCAAGTACTGTAATCCGTTTTACAGATGCGGGCACAGCTTCCATAAAATATTTGGCAGAGAACGGACGATACAAATGAACGGCTATCAAACCGACCTTCTCTCCTTGCGCCAATTTATAATCAATTACTTCACGAATGGTATCCGTTATCGATCCCATAGCGATAATGATATTTTCAGCATCCGGAGCACCATAGTAATCAAACGGACGATATTTTCTTCCGGTCAGCTTAGAAATTTCATCCATATAACCGGCCACGAGGTCAGGCACTAATTCATAAAATTTATTACAAGCTTCACGTCCCTGGAAATAAATATCCGGATTTTGAGCCGTACCACGGGTTACCGGAGTTTCGGAATTCAACGAGCGGCTACGGAATGCCTGCAAAGCCTCCATATCCACCAGTCCCCGCAAATCTTCCATATCCAAAGCTTCAATTTTCTGTATCTCGTGAGAGGTACGGAAACCATCGAAGAAATTCACAAACGGAACACGGGATTTTATTGCCGTCAAATGAGAAACAGCTGACAAATCCATCACTTCCTGTACAGAGCCGGAAGCCAACATAGCAAAACCGGTTTGACGGGCTGCATAAACGTCGGCATGATCTCCGAAAATATTCAAAGCATGAGCAGCTAATGCCCGTGCACTTACATGAAATACACAAGGCAATAATTCCCCGGCAATTTTATACATGTTCGGAATCATCAACAACAATCCCTGTGAAGCAGTATAAGTACTGGTTAATGCACCGGCCTGTAAAGAACCGTGAACAGCTCCGGCAGCACCGGCTTCTGATTGCATTTCGATCACACGTACGGTTTCTCCGAACATATTCTTTCTCCCTTTAGCCGCCCACTCGTCGACATTCTCAGCCATCGGCGAAGACGGAGTGATGGGATAAATACACGATACTTCACTGAACATATATGCTATATGTGCAGCGGCAGCGTTACCATCACAAGTCATGAATTGTTTTTCTTTTGCCATCTTTTTAAATTAATTGAAAACTGAAAATTGAAAACAAAAATAATTTTGGCTTTCGACATTCAATTTTGATTTATTACTATATTTAATTCTCAATCTTAATCTTCCCGTCAATAGGTAAATCCCGATAACCAGAGAGGTATGACATTTCCTTTTCCCCGTTCTATCATATCTTCCATCAGAATAACATCATCCGCCCCCTTTTCTTTTCCTTCCTCACAAACATTTACATGATACATACCGTCAATCAGGAAATCAGCCCTATCCGTATAATTTATACGATGCACCGGACACAATTGACTCAAAAAAAATGTTTTCCGTAATACCTGCTTATCCACCTCGTCCAGACAAACTGCATTCAACAAATTCGAATTGTGCATATACAGTCTGTTCGGCTTACGCAAACAATCTTCCTCATTCCCTTCCGGCAACAACAATGTCAACAAACGGGCATTTTTCATGTAATACAAATAATTCAGCACCGTAGCCCGGGATACGCCGATATCGGCACTCAATCTACTGATATTCACACTGCCACCATTATCCCGCGCCACAAGATACAATAATTTTTTTAGTTTGGGCAGATATTTCAGTTCTATTTGATTATTGTAGGGAATATCAAATTCCAAAGTCAAATTGATATTTTTCAACAAATAATCAATATGTGATTTTTCTTCCAAATATATCGGATAATAACCGTATCGTAAATAATTCCCGAAATAGGCCAAAGGACGAATCTGAGCCAGAATACCGTCTACGATCTGCTCGTGCTTTTCCACAATCTCCTTAAATGAAAATACCGGAAACTGATACCCTGTTTCAAGCTCCAGAAACTCCCGGAACGACAAACCGCTCAAATTATACATATCCACGATCTCTTTCAGATATTCATTCGATTTTACCCGAACGATGGAAGAAATCGTAAACACAATCTGCAAACCGGGAAAAGAATGATAACAGGCTTGCAACTCCCGGTCCCAGCCGGGATATTTATGAACCTGGTCTAATAAAAGGACTTTCCCTCCCAACTTATAAAAACGTTCAACAAAATGATAAAGTCCTTCTGCAGCAAAAAAAAGATTATTGATATTTACATACAAACAGGAAACATCGTCCGGATAATAGTCGCGGCAATAATCCAATAAGAAATTCGTTTTCCCTACACCCCGGCTCCCTTTTACAGCAATCAAACGGCTCTTCCTGTTGATTTGATCTGCAAGTCCGCGACGAATAGCAGAAACACGCTCTTTTAATAATGTATTGTGCGTACTACGTAAACTGTCCATTTTCTCTTTTTTGCCATACAAAAATAATATAAAATATAATTATTTGCAATCTTGAGATTGCAATTTTATATATTTTCCAGATTATAGATATAGCAATTACTTTCCCTATAATATTTCCGAAAACATTAAGTTAATCACTTCATTCCATTCATATACCTGAAAATTTTCCGGCAACTTATTGATTCTGTATTTCCATTGTAAATCAAAAATCGTAAATTACACAACAAGTCCGTCCCAGTCATGTTCGGAAGAAAAAATATTGTCCATGGTTGTCTTTTTTCATATATTCTTATTTTCTGGTCTTCTCAAGTGCTCCTAAATTTTCAGACAGGAGGTCTGAGTTGCGTTTTATTCAGATCTCCCCCGCTTTCAATAACGATAATG
>OHMU01000075.1_pt1 | contig 79491 bp, 65 predicted proteins | sample 1569441 | NCBI WGS metagenome assembly OHMU01 (sample SAMEA3879527, study PRJEB24766) | human gut metagenome | biome: human-associated habitat; feature: feces | place: USA | collected 1985/1987 | reverse complement strand
AATCTTTTAATAAAAAGAGCATCCAGAAATTATATCTCTGAATGCTCCTTCTTCGCTTTTTATGCCTTTTTGTCAGCAGTCTGAGCCGTTAAAGGCTCTTTTTAAGTTTTATTCAAACCCGTTCGGATGCGCAAAATGCCATTTGCAGGCGGTGCGTATTATGTCTTCCACATTCGCGTATTTTACGCGCCAGCCAAGCTCTTTTTTGGCTTTTGACGAGTCCGCATACAAGGCGTCGGGGTCGCCCTCTCTCCGCGGGGCAAATTCGTGCGGAACTTTCAAGCCGCTGACTTTTTCGATGCCCCGTATTATCTCCAAAACCGAATTAGGCGTGCCCGTGCCCAAGTTGTAGTGCAGGAACTTTCCGTTTCCTTCAAGGAGCTTGAAAGAGGCGATGTGCGCCCTGCTTAAATCGTCCACATGCACATAGTCGCGCAGGCACGTTCCGTCGGGAGTGTTGTAGTCAGAGCCGAAAATTTTAAGCGCGGGACGCTTCCCCATCGCGGCATAAATGGCAAGAGGTATCAGATGGCTTTCGGGAGAGTGGTCCTCGCCTATCGAACCGTCCTCCGCCGCCCCGCTCGCGTTAAAATAGCGGAACGCAACAGCATTCAAGCCGTACGCCCTCGCGCAGTTTTGCAGGAAATGCTCTACGTCAAGCTTTGTCTGCCCGTATGGGTTTATGGGATTTTGCGGCAAGTCTTCGACTATCGGCAGAGACTTCGGTATTCCGAACGTCGCGCAAGTCGAAGAAAAGACGAACTTTTTGACATTATGTTCTATCATCGTTTCGATTAGCGATATGACGCCCGAAAGATTGTTTTTGTAGTATTTTATCGGCTCTAAAACCGACTCTCCCACATTTATGAACGCCGCAAAGTGCATCACAATGTCGATTTTTTCCCCGTCCAAAATTTTGCCCACAAGGTTTTTATCAGCCAAATCCCCCAAGTAAAAATTAACGGACTTGCCGAGAGCCTGCCTGTGCCCGTAAGACAAATTATCCAAAACAACAGGCTCATGCCCCGCTTCTATTAACTGCCTTACGCAATGGCTTCCGATATACCCCGCCCCGCCGATTACAAGAACTTTCATATGGTCTTTCCTTTTAAAATTTGTTAAAAAATTCTCGCGCCGTCTCCCGCGAAACACTCAAAAATTTTCGGCCTTGCGCCAAACTTTTGCTCGTACCCCATTGCGACTTCCTCCGCCTGTGCTTCCGTAAAATCTTCGGAAACAAGAGCCATTACAGCCCCGCCGAAACCGCCGCCGCTCAACCGCGCCCCGTAAACATTTTTTTGGAGCTTCAACAAATCCACAAGCTCGTCAAGCTCGGCGCACGAGTTTTCAAAGAGTTTTTTTGAGCTTTCGTGAGAGGCAAACAAAATCTTGCCAAGAGACGCCATGTCGCCAACCCTCATGCACTCCTTTGCAAGAAGCACCCTTTCGTTTTCTTCTATGACGTGGCGCGCGCGCTTATAGACGACCTCGCTCATCTTGTCTTTTTTTGCGTTCAAATCGCGCATCGTAAAATCGCGCAGCATGCGCTCCTTGCCGCCCTCGGACAGGATTTTTGCGGCTTCAAGGCATTCCTTATGCCTTGCCGCGTAAAGGCCGTCAACCAAAGCGTGCTTTTTCGTGGAATTAAAAAGATAAAATTTGCAATTCGGGGCAAGCGGCAAGATTTCATATTCCTCAGTCTTGCAGTCGATAAAAACGACGGAATTTTTCTTTCCGAAACAGGAAACTCCCTGATCCAAAATTCCGCAAGGCATTCCCACAAAATTGTTTTCGCTTTTTCTTCCGATTGCCACCGCCTGCTTTTTTGAAATAGGAAAGCCATAAAGCTTTGATAAGGCATAGCAAGACGCCATTTCTATCGCCGCGCTCGAACTCACGCCCGCGCCCTTTGGCAAATCGCTCGCGTCCGTAAAATCGAAACCGCAGTCCGCTTTAAGCCCCGCTTCAAGCAGAAACTTGAAAACGCCAAGCGGATAATTCACCCAGTTTAAAGAACGCGGCAAAGGCGTTATTGCGCCCATGTCAAGGCTCACCTTCTCCCCCGTGGAAGAGTTGGCAAAACATATTTTGCAGTCGCTTCTTTTTGAGACAGAAACGGCGATGTTTCTATCAATGGCAACCCCCATCACAAAACCGCCGTTATAATCGGTGTGGTTGCCGACAAATTCAATTCTTCCGGGAGCGACCGCGACAACTTGCGGCTCTGTGCCGAAAAACTTTTTAAACTTTTCAATGGCCGTTATTTCCACCATAAAATTTCCTCAGCTGAAATAAACATACAATGACGTTGTAATCACGAGCACCGCCGCGCCCATTATGTAAACCGACTTCGAGTGCTCGATGTTTATCTTTTCGTTCACGGGCATTTCGACTTCCTGTTTAAGCGGCTTTACAAGCGTCATAAGCATCATAATCAAAAGTATGAGAACGAAAGTTATCGCCATTCTGTTAAGGAACGCGACTTCGGGCAGGCATAGTTTAAGAATGCCGTAAATCACGGGGCTTGCAATGATGCCGACTGCGCCCGCAAAGCGCGGGGCTTTCTTGGAAAAGAGACCGAACAAAAATACCGCCAAAATCCCGGGCGAAAGAAAGCCCTGAAACTCCTGTATGTAAGTAAAGATGTTGCCGAAAGCGGGGCTGTTCAAAAACGGCGCGATTATGCATCCCGCGACAGCAAACACCGCCACGCACAATCTGCCCGTAAGCACCTGAACCTTGTCGGAGGCGTCTTTTTTCACAAAACGCTTGAAAATGTCTATAGTAAATATCGTGGAAGCCGCGTTAAGCATCGAGGCGAGAGAGCTTACTACTGCGCCGAGAAGTGCCGCAAAAATAAAGCCCGTAAGCCCGTTCGGCGGAACCAAATCCTTTAAGAGAAGCCCGAAAGCAGTGTCGTATTTATACCCGACAAGCTGGCGCGTTTTGACTTCGCCCAAGAGCTGGCTTTTCAAATTCGGATTTTTAAGTTCCGGATTTTTTTGAAACATCGACTCGTTCCATCCGTCAACAAGCCTGCGCAAATCGGGGTTTTGTTTTGCCCATGCCATGTCGTAGGAATAGCGGATGTTCTTCAAGGCGTCGGCATTTCTCAAATCAAAATATTGCCTGAACTCCTTTTGGATTTCGCCAATGCCTACAACCGCCTTGCCGTTTACTGCTGAAGATTTTGAGATTAAGTTTTCCGCACTTTCAAGCTCGCCTGCGGGGATTTCTTCAAAATTTTTGTATTTGGCAAAATGCTCTCCCGCGTACGCAAGCATTATCGCGTTTGCGTTTGACGCCTGTATTTTTACGTCAGACGAGGCATAACCCGCCATTTTGTCGGCATACAAATTAAATGCGATAAGCCCCGGAAACACGATTAAAAACGGAATCAAAATTTTCATGAACGCCGCAAACATTATGCCCTTCTGCCCTTCCGCCAAGCTCGACGCGCCGAGAGTGCGCTGCATTATGTACTGGTTCAAGCCCCAATAATAGAAATTCGGAATCCAAAGCCCGATAATAAGAGCGGTCCACGGAACTTCGCTGTTGTCGGCGGGCAAAAACATTGTGAGCTTGTCGGCATTCGCCGCCGAAAATTTTTCAATGCCGCTTGAAGCGTCCGTAATGTTTTTGAGGGCGTCAGTTCCCGCTGTGTGCGCGATTTTGGAAACTTCCAGCGCGCCCATGGCGTCAAAAGCAAGATAGGCAATAATCGCTCCGCCAGCAATCAAAGCCGCCCCTTGAATCAAGTCTGCCCAAGCGCAGGCTTTCAATCCCCCCACAAAAACGTAAACCGCCGCCACAATGCCTATCGCCCAGGCAAAAAACGAAACGTCCATCGGAATTCCGAAAAACGTGTGCCCCGCAAACATTGTTGAAGCAGTAATCGCGCCCGAATAAATAACGCCCGTCACATTGACGGCAACAAGCACAACAACCATCATTAGCGACATCACCGTGCGCGAAAACGTGTCGAAGCGGTGCTCCAAAAATTGCGGCATTGTATATATTCCGCTTTTTAAGAATTTCGGCAAAAAGAAAAATGCCACAAAAACCAAAGTTATCGCCGCCATCCATTCATAGCTTGCAATGGCAAGACCCGCAGGACCCGCCGCGCTCCCGCTCATGCCGACGAACTGCTCTGTTGAAATATTTGCGGCAATGAGCGAAAAGCCTATGAGCCACCACGAAAGCCCCCTGCCCGCCAAAAAATATCCCTCCGCGTTTTCGCCCGACTTGCTCCTGCCCATATAAAGCCCGACGAACAAAACGAGCGCGACAAAACCTATAAAAATTGCTATATCAAGACTGCTGAACAACATAATTTATTTTCCGTTTTAAATTTGGTAGTGCATTCCCCCGATAAATATCGGCTCGAGAATGAATAAAGAAACAATTTTTCCGCCCGATTGTAAAGTTTTTTATTTTCTATTTAAAATTTTGAAACAAAGTTTAAAATTGACAAGCGAGATTGCGGCGTTTAACCTGTAAATTATGTCTCTAAAAGAAAGAATCATTGCCGCATTAAAAAAATCCATACTTGCGCCAATGCTGTTTGCGTCGGCATCGTCAAGTTTTGCAGCCGCGGAATTTGACCGCGACTTTTCTCCTTCGGAAGGAATTTTGGCACCTTGCGAAAAATCTTTCAGGGATGAAATATGCCTTAACGGATACTGGCAGTTTCAGCCCGTCAAAATACCGAACGGCTTTAAATTCGGAAACGGAACTCCCCCCGAACTTGAAAAGCCCGCCCCCGACAAATGGGAAAGCGTGAAGATAAAAATCCCGTCGCCTTGGAACGTCAACAAATGGGGAGGCGGCAACAAAACGGGCGAAGGTACAAACCTGCCCTACGCGCCAAGCTCGGTATATTTCCCAAGCTATCCCGATTCTTGGTGCGACGCCCGCATGGGGTGGCTCAAAAAAGAAATCGACATTCCCGAAAACTTCCGCGGCAAAAGGCTGTTTTTACATTTCGACGCCATTGCAGGGCAGGCTCAAGTATTCGTAAACTCTAAGCCCGTCGGCTCGCACTTCGACCAGCATCTCGGCTTTGAATGCGACATAACAGACGCGGCAAAAATCGGAAAAAATGAAATTCTAATCGGGATACGCCACTCAAAACTCTTCGACAAGCACCACCCGAAATACAAGATGAACGCGACATATCCCGCCGGCTCAAACACCGACGACTTAATCGGGATATGGCAGGACGTATTTCTAATTGCAAAACCAGAAGTTTTTGTGGAAGATGTGTTTGTTAAGCCATTGGTATCGAAGGGAATTCTTGAAATCGAAGTCTCCGTGAAGAATTCATCGAAAAAAGATTTTGAAGGGCTTGTTTTTGCTGACATAAACGAATGGCTAAACGGCGCGGCGCAGGACTTGAAAAAATCAAACGCGCTAAATTTGGACGACGGAAAGCCTCTCGGCAAAAGACTTGAAACGGTGCTTAACGCCCCCGAACCGAAATGGTCGCTTGCAAAAAATCCGTCTTTAAAGATTTCTCCGCAAAAAATTTCCGTAAAAGCGGGCAAAACCGCCAAAATAACTCTTTCGACATCGCCCAAAGACGCCCTGAAACTATGGTCTTTAAACGAGCCAAACCTCTACGCAGCCCTCGTAAAAATCAAAAGCGCGAAAGAAAACCTCGACATAAAATACACGCGCTTCGGTTGGCGCGAATTTTCGATTTCCGGCTTCGATATCCTCTTAAACGGCGAAAAAATCAAAGCCTTCGGAGACCTCCAACACCCGTTCGGACCCTATACCTGCTCGCGAAGATTTATATACGGCTGGTACCAAATGATAAAGTCGTTCGGTGGCAACGCCGTCCGCCCGCACGCACAGCCATGGCACAAATGCTACTACGACATGGCTGACGAAATGGGGCTTATGGTGCTTGCAGAAAGCGGGCTTTTCGGCTCTTCAATACGCCCGAACCTCACAGTGGACGAAACTTGGATTAGAACCGAAGAGCAAATAAAACGCCTCGTGAAACGCTACCGAAATAATCCTTCGGTTCTGGGCTGGAGCGTCGGCAATGAAATGTTTGCAATGAGCCTGCCGCACTTGCAGGTCAAAAACTTTGAAAAATTCGGCAGAATAAAAGACGAAAAGCAGGTAAAACAGGAAGACTTGCAAGACTACAAACAGTACAAGGCTGACTTTGCCAAGCTTGAAGAAGATAAAAAGCTTTGGGAAGAAAAACTCGCAAACCTTGCAAAAGTCCCGCAAACACTCGACCCGACGCGCCCCTTCATAACAATAGATGGCGACAGAGACCTTTCGGGCAGTCTTCCCGTATGGAGCAGACATTTCGGCGACGGCGACATATCAGGCGGAGTACTTGAAGCAAAGAAAAATCTAAACGCCCCTAAACCAATGGTTGTAGGTGAATTCGGAGCGACATACTACGGCAACCCAAGCCGCGTTTACAAGTATTGGGGAGACGAAGTTTTCTCGTCTTATGCAGGGCGCAACAAGGCTCTTGCGGGCGACCTGTACAGGGCTGTGAAAGAGGTCGCAATTCCCCATCTTGCCTATTTTTCGCCGTCAGAAGTCTGCTGGTTCGGCATAGAGCATCTGCCATACGGATATAACGACTTTTCAAGGCTTCCGAATTTGCAAGACGGGGTTTTCCCGAAAAAAGCATACATAGAGGGCAAACCGGGATACCAGTTTGAGCGCATACCGCCGTACATTTTCACGATAAATCCCGCAATAGACAAGTCTTTGCCGTTTATGCGCCCCCTCGCCCACTACAAGGCGTTGAAAGCCGCAATCAAAAACGAGCCTTGCGAATTTGCGGAAGTCAAAATGCAAAAAATATTAAATCCGCAGGCGTTCAAGCACCCTCAAAACGCAAAGCCTCTGCCGCCCGCGAAGTTCGCCGAAGCATTCTTTGTCGGAAATGAAAATTCCGACTTGGCAAAAGCGTTAAGAAGAAGGGGCGCAATCTTAAACTTTAAAAACGACAAATTGCCATTTGTAATTGTCGATGCCGAAAACCTCACAAAAGAAGAGGCGCAAATTTTAAAGAAAATCTCATCAAATACGTTTGCAAAAAATAAGGACGCAGTAATGCTTTTTATGGTCGCTGAAAAAGATTTAAGCGAAAGCGCAAAAGAATTTTTTGAAGATAAAATCGAAGTTGTGAAACATACGGGAACTGCAATGGACAAGGGAAAGAGCGAAATTGCAAATTGCTTTAATTTGTTCGACCTCTACTTTTCAGAACCGCAGTCGGGAAATTTTGAAGAGCGCAAAATCTTTAAACAAATAATTTCAGGCGATATTTTAAAAGGAGCTAAAACCGCCTTTGTGCCGTCAAATATCGACTGGTCGCTCTTTGACGCTCCCGAAATGCGAAAGTGCGCCCAGACAATCCTATACGAACGCCTGCAAAAGCCGCAAGGCGCAATCTTGTTTGAAAAAAATCTAAAAAAAGGCAGGCTCGCAGTGTCGTCTTTAAACTATAAGCTTAAATCGAACCAGTCCAACCTGCTGATAAAAAGCGTCCTTAGAATTTTGGGGCTTGCAACGCAAAGAGGCGAAGCGTCGGCTGAAAAAGCCTCGGTCCACGACCTCTTAATGGACGGACCGATAGACTGAAATAACCTGCACACACAAAAGGCTGTCTGATTTTTTTAGACAGCCTTTTTTATTGAAACAAAGATGTTTTTTATTAGCAAAGAATCATTAAATTTTCACAAAACATTCGGCATTCCGTATAACACGCAAGACTGCGGCTTAAACGAGACACAAAAAAACTGCGGTAGGAGCGTACATTGAAGTACGTGACTACTGCAGTTATTTTTCGTAAAGCGGAGTATAAGCCGCAATATTACGCGTTATAGAAGTTCGGCAATTTGGACTGCGTTAAGTGCCGCACCCTTCCAAAGCTGGTCGCCCGCAACCCAGAAAGACAGACCGTTTTCAAACGCCAAGTCCTTCCTTATCCTGCCAACGCCGCACTTAACCTTGCGCTGGTAGAAAAGAGGCATCGGATACTTCAAGTTTGCGACATCGTCGTTTAGTTCCGCGCCCGAAAACTGCGAAATCACTTCGCGCGCGCGCTCGACGCTGACGGGCTTTTCAAACTCCGCGTTAATTGCGACGCTGTGCGCGCGCATTACGGGTATTCTTACACAGGTCGTGGAACATACGAGGCTCGGAAGCCCCAAAATCTTGCGGCTTTCGTTTAGCATCTTCATTTCCTCTTTCGTGTAGCCGTTGTCTTGGAAGACGTCGATATGCGGAAGGGCGTTGAATGCGATTTGATACGGATAAACTTTTGAAGTGATTTCTTCGCCTTTCGCGTACTGCTTAACTTGGTTATCAAGCTCCTGCAAAGCGGCTGCGCCTGTGCCTGAAACCGCCTGGTAAGTCGCGGCAAAGAACCTCTTTAAGCCGAATTCCCTGTGTAGAGGGCAGAGAGCCATCAGTGAAATTGCGGTCGTGCAATTCGGGTTTGCTATGATATTTTTATGCGTCTTAATCGCTTCGGGATTGACTTCGGGAACAACCAAAGGCACATTCGGATCCATGCGGAACGCGGAAGAATTGTCGATTGCAATGCAACCCCTCTTCGCGGCTTCGGGAACGAGAAGTTTTGACGGAGTGCCGCCCGCCGAGAAAATCGCAATGTCGAGTTTTTCAAAACTTTCGGGCTTTGCTTCTTCGATTACGAATTTGTTGCCTTCAAACTCCACTGTTTTGCCTGCGGAGCGGGAAGATGCAAGCAGGGTAAGCTCGCTCATCGGAAAGTTTCTCTTGAAGAGAAGCTCCAAAAGTTCTTGACCTACGGCGCCTGTTGCGCCAACAATTCCAACTCTATACTTTTTTGACATGGATATTATTGATGAAATTTTTAAAGTTTGTGCAAAACACAATGTTAAACCTACAAAGCATTGTATTTTTGTAAAAATTGCCAAGCAAAAACTTTATCTTTTTGAAGAAAAGTCTCTAATTGCGGAATATCCAGTTTCGACTTCGCGCAATCCGCCGTCTTGCGTGGAGGGTTCTCTCGGCACTCCTTGGGGGCTTCACAAAATCGACGGCAAAATCGGGGACGGATTGCCTCTTGACACGGTTTTTCGTGCAAGAAAACCCGATGGTCTCTTGTCCGAACAGACTGACGAAGAGAAAAAGAAAAACCTCATACTCGGCAGAATAATGCGCCTTAGAGGGCTTGAAGAAGGCTTGAACAGCGGCGGCAAATTCGACACATACTCGCGCTATGTTTATATCCACGGCACAAACCAAGAGGACAAAATCGGCACGCCCAACAGCCACGGCTGCATACTGATAGGCTCTCAAAATCTTAAAAAAATTTTTGACGAAACCGAAGACGGCTCTATTGTGTATATAGAAAAATAAGGGAATTTAATGCAATCAATTCTGGTAGTCGATGACGAAAAGCATACCCGCCAAGGGCTTCAAATGGCTTTGTCTGAAAATTACGATGTTTCATCTGCCGCAAACGCCGACGAAGCCTTGCGCCTGATGCAAACCCAAAATTTCGATGCAATAATAACGGATCTTAGGATGTCGGGCAAGTCGGGCTTAAACTTAATAGACGAAGCAATCCGTATGCCAAACAAACCCGCGTGCATAATGATGACCGCATACGGCAACATCGACGTGGCAGTAGAAGCCATGAAGCACGGGGCGAGCGATTTTCTGACAAAACCTATAGACATAGACCGCCTTGAAACAATTTTAGCGCGCGCCCTCGAAAAGCGCAACGCCGTTAACTCCTCTCCCATTTCCGAAAAGAAATCGAAAAGCAGTGTTTCAAATTCAGAAATAATCGCGGAAAGCGGCGCAATGAAAAAAGTTTTGGAGCAGGCTCTGCGTGTCGCTTCTTCAAGGGCGACAGTTATGCTCACAGGGGAAACAGGTACGGGCAAAGAGCTTATCGCCGAATTTATCCACAAAAATTCCCCCAGAAAAAACGCAAAATTCGTTCCCGTCCACTGCGCCGCAATCCCGTCAAACCTCATCGAAAGCGAACTTTTCGGATACGAAAAAGGAGCTTTCACGGGAGCTTCAATGCGCAAAGAGGGACGTTTTGAAACGGCAAACGGAGGAACTTTGTTTTTGGATGAAATAGGAGAAATAGACTCTCCCACGCAGGTAAAGCTTTTAAGATTTTTGGAAACCCGAAAGATAGAGCGGCTTGGCGCGGTGGAGGAAACTCCGCTTGATATACGCCTTGTGTGCGCCACAAACCGCGACTTAAAAGCCATGTCCGCCACGGGAGATTTCCGCGAAGACTTGTATTACAGGCTTAATGTCGTCGAAATAAGCCTTCCGCCGCTTCGAAAGCGCAAAGAAGACATCGCGCCCCTTGTGAACTTCTACATAAAAAAATACGCCGAAGAAAACGGCGCGAAAAACGTAAGCGTATCGCCAAGGACAATGGAAATACTTTCAAACTACCAATGGCCGGGCAACATAAGAGAGCTTCGCAACTTCTGCGAAAACGCGGTGGTTTTGCGCACTTCAAACGTCATCGATGAAAAGTCCCTCGACGCAAGGTTTTACGAAACCGAACCCCCCATTGAAAAAGATTTGCCGCCTCTTACTTTCGACAAAAAAGAAAACGAACTTGCCCTCATAAAAAAAGCGGTTGAAAAATGCGGCGGCAACAAAAGCAAGGCGGCGGAACTTTTGGGCATAAGCCGCAGAACGCTCCACCGCAAGCTGAAAAGCTGAAAACCATAGCTAATCCGCAAAAAAAACGGCTCTCTTTAAAAGAAAGCCGTTTTTTGTTTGGAAGAGATTTTAGCTACACGCGAACAGCTCCGTTTGCGGCAGAAGAAACGTTGCGGGCATAAAACTGCAACGCCTTGGAAACCACGCGGTCGCGCTTGGGAAGATAGCCTTCCTTTTTCATGGCTTCCCTGCGCGCATTCATTTCGTCCTCGGAAATCAAAAGCGAGATTGAGCGGTTCGGAATGTCAATGTCAATCATGTCCCCGTTTTTGATTAGCGCAATGTCGCCGCCGTCCGCCGCTTCGGGAGAAGCGTGCCCGATAGAAAGCCCGCTCGTTCCGCCCGAAAATCTGCCGTCGGTCAAAAGCGCGCAAAGCTTGCCAAGCCCCATGCTCTTTAAGAAAGTCGTGGGATAAAGCATTTCCTGCATACCCGGACCACCCTTGGGGCCTTCGTACAAGATTACGACAACGTCGCCGGGCTCGATTTCACCGCCCAAGATTGCCTTGCTTGCGTCGCCTTCGGAGTGGAAAACCTTTGCGGTGCCCTTGAACTTCAATATGCTCTTGTCAACGCCCGCAGTCTTAACGATGCAACCGTCGCGCGCAATGTTTCCGAACAGGACTGCCAAGCCGCCGTCTTTTGAGTAGGCGTTTTCAATGTTTCTTATCGCCCCGTTTGCGCGGTCGGTATCCAAAGTGTCGTTGTATGCGGACTGCGAGAAAGCCTTGATGTTGAACTTTCCCCCGCCCGTTGCCTTGTAAAAATGCTTGGTTTCTTCGTCGCAGGCGGCAGACAAAACATCAAACTTCTCGAGAGTTTCCGAAAGAGTTTTTCCCATGACGTTTTTAACAGAAACGTCCAAGAGCCCAGCGCGGTTTAATTCGCCCAAGATGCCGTAAATGCCGCCTGCGCGGTGCACGTCCTGAACATGCACGTTTGGCACGCTCGGCGAAACCTTGCAAAGGTGCGGAGTAACTCTTGAAAGGGAATCTATGTCGCGCATTGAAAAGTTGACTTCGCCTTCGCGGGCGATTGCAAGAAGGTGCAAAACGGTGTTCGTGCTTCCGCCCATTGCGATGTCAAGCTTCATCGCGTTTAAGAATGCGGCGCGGGTCGCTATCGAGCGCGGCAAAATCGAAACATTTTCCTTGTCGTAATATTCGATTGCCATTTCGACAATCCGCTTTGCCGCCTTTTCAAAGAGATTTTTGCGCTCCGTATGAGTCGCAACGGTTGTGCCGTTGCCCGGAAGAGCCATTCCGATTGCCTCCATCAGACAGTTCATCGAATTTGCGGTGAACATTCCCGCGCACGAACCGCAAGTAGGACAAGCGGCACGTTCGATTTCAAGAGCAGTCTCATCGCTAATCTTCGGGTTTGCGCCCGCAACCATGGAATCAATCATGTCAATCTGCTTTTCAACGCCGTCAACCACGATTTTTGCGGACTCCATGGGGCCTCCGCTTACAAATATCGTCGGTATGTTGAGGCGCATTGCCGCCATCATCATTCCAGGCGTAATCTTGTCGCAGTTCGAAATGCAGATTAAGGCGTCCGCGCAGTGGGCGTTTACCATGTATTCAACGCTGTCTGCAATAAGCTCGCGCGATGGGAGAGAGTAAAGCATTCCGCCATGCCCCATTGCGATGCCGTCGTCGATTGCGATAGTGTTGAACTCTTTTGCTATGCCGCCGAACTCCTCTATCTTTTGGCATACGAATTTTCCGACTTCGTCAAGATGGACGTGGCCGGGGACAAACTGGGTGAAAGAATTGGCGACTGCTATGAGCGGCTTTTTAAAATCGCCCTCTTTTACGCCCGTCGCGCGCCAGAGAGAACGCGCCCCCGCCATATTCCTGCCTTCAAAACTTTTTTTGGATTTTCTTGTAAACATAAATTTTTTTGTTGTGAGATTATAAAATGACTTTAATTCTATAAGGTAAAGTTTTTTTTACATGGAATTTAATCTGAAGAAAATTTTAAAGGCATTGTTGTTTTCGACAAGCGAATGGCTCTCCATAAAAGACATCCAGGCAGTCATTACCCGCTACCACGAAGAAAACGACAAGGCGCAGGAGCAAAACGAAGACTCCGAAAGCGGGGAACAAGGCGTGATTGACGAAATCATAGCCCAAGTCCCTACCCTGCTCACCGCCACGCAAATCAGAGAGGCGATAGACGCTATGTCGGGCGAATTTGAAGAAAACCGCGAAGTTTACAAAATTTTGCAGGGTCCCAACGGCTTCAAGCTCTCGATTTCTCCCGACTATGCAGACTGGGTGAGGCTGTTAAGAAACGACCCCCGCCCTCAACGCCTGACGCAGGCAGCTCTTGAAACCCTCGCAATAATAGCCTACCGCCAGCCTGTCACAAGAGCTGAAATAGAAGCAATAAGGGGTGTCAGCGCGGATTCCGCAATCGCAAGGCTTTCCGACAAGGAGCTTATACAAATAACAGGCAGGGCCGACCTGCCCGGGCGTCCCCTGCAATACGGCACGACTTCCGCCTTTTTGGAATTTATCGGCATAACCTCTATAGAGGAGCTTCCCGCCTCCGACGTTTTAAGCCCCAATCAAATTTCGGAATGGATACGCAGGGCAAGCAACCCGAAAGAAATCAAAAACGAAGACGTCGGGCTTGCCTCTGAAAAAGACGGGGCTGAAATTGCAAATCTGGATGCGCCAAGCACAAATAAAAATTCCGAACTCCATCAGGAAAATCGGGAAATTTCGGAATGATTTTTCTTTAAAAAAAATTTCCCGCACGCTTTAATAAAAAAGTAATTGGAAAATTTATGGACAAAAACACTTTCAGAGAGCAAATAGACAGCCTCGACACGCAGATATTAAACCTGCTTGAAAAACGAATTTCATGCGCAAAAGAAATAGGCAGGATAAAACTCGAAAATGGCGAGAACATCTATGTGCCGAGCAGGGAAAGCAAAGTATTTGAAAATCTTGTCAAAAAAAACGCGGGCAGAATAGACGAAGAAGCCTTGAAGGCGATTTACAGGGAAATCATATCAGCCTCAATTTCGGCTGAAAAAAAACTGCAAGTTGCATATTTGGGGCCCGTTGCGACTTTCACCCAGCAGGCGGCAATAAAAAACTTCGGCTCAAGCGTCGAATACCGTGCAATGCACTCTATCCCCGACATTTTCACGTCCGTCGAACTCGGAGAATGCGACTACGGGGTTCTGCCCATTGAAAATTCCACGGAAGGCGCGGTTTTCCACACAATGGATATGCTCGCAGAATCAAAGCTCATGATTGTTGGGCAGATATATCTAAAAATCGAGCAATGCTTGATTTCGCGCGGTAAGCTTGCAGAAATCCGCAAGATATGCTCTAAAGACCAGGCGATAGGTCAGTGCAGAAACTGGATACGCCGCAACCTGCCGAATGCCGACATAGAGTATGTGGAAAGCACGAGCCTCGCGGTAAAACTCGCCCATGAAAATCCTGAAATCGCGGCAATCGCAAGCGAAGTCGCGTCCGATTTTTACGGGGTGCCCGTCATTGAAAAAGGAATTCAAGACAAGCACGAAAACATAACACGCTTCTTGGTAATCGGGCAAAAAGAGCCGTCAAAGGCTGAAAACGTCGAATACAAAACGAGCGTTGTCTTGTCTTTAAACGACCGCCCGGGAGCTCTTTGCGACATGATTATGCCCTTTAACCGCAACAACATAAACCTAACAAGGATTGAGTCCCGCCCAAGCCGCAAAAAAGCGTGGGACTACCTGTTTTTCATCGACTTTTTGGGGCATTGGGAAGACGAAGCCACCAGAAGGGTCTTCAAAGAACTTGAAATGTCTCTTCCAAAAATCAAATGGCTCGGCTCTTATCCCGTAAAATAGCAGGGGATTGTTTGAAACGGCAAAAAAACGGCTCGGGCATAAAGCTCAGAGCCGTTTTTGTTTTGCGAAAAAGCAAAATTACTTTTGAGAGTCGATTTTATGAAGCGCGAAAGCGTACGCCCCGACTGCGACGGCTTCCGAAGTTCCGAGCTTCGAAACACCGATGCCGATGCGTTTTACGGGGTCGAATACCACTTCCCTGTCAGAGCCGTAAACCTTGATTTTCTTTTCGCTTCCATTGACAAACTCGGCAAGTTCGCCTTCGTCTTCAAGGTTGTAAGCCTTTTGCGCAAGACGCGGCAAAACAGTGCCGTCGTACTTTTTTATTGTGCCGTTCATGCGCTTTAAAATTGAATTCATAAAGAGCCTGTGCCCGTAAGACAAACCGCCGCCGATTACAATCAAAGAGTCGAACAAAGTCGCGGCTGTCGAAAGAGCGTCTCCCATGACATGCCCCATTTCCTCGTAAGCTTCAACCGCCGCCTGCCTGTCGCCTTCAAGCTTGCCAAGCGCAATGTCTTCAATGTCTTTCGGCGAAAGCGCGGCGTAGTCTTGCGCGCCTACCCTGCGGGCATACGCCTTTTGAACCGCGCGTATGCAAGCCCCCTCTTCGGCAATGCAGTCGGGATGCAAGCCGTTTTGCAAGAGCCAAACTTCCGTCGCATTTGAATTGTCGCCGATATAAAGCTCCCCGTCGGCAACCAAGCCTCCGCCAAAACCCGTGCCCAAAGTGACGCCGAAGAGTTTTTTATAACGCTTGCTGCTTCCCGCCTCTTCAAGCTTCTTGTTGACGTACGGCAAAAAGCCCGCGATTGCCTCTCCGTAAACAAACAAGTCGCCGTCGTTATTGATGAAGACGGGAACGCCGAATTCGTCCTTTAATACGTCAGCCAATGCAACGCCGCCTGCAAACGCGGGCAGATTGCCGACGTTGTAAATAATGCCGTTCGGATAATCAGCAGGCCCCGGGAATGCGAAGCTTATCGCGGCAGGCTTTTCGCCAATCTGCCCGATGAGCCTGCGAAATCCCTCTTTCATATTCGCAATGGACTTGTCCAAATCCTTCGACTCCGAAGGCAGGCGCACGCTCTCCCCAAGCTGTTTGCCGCCTTTCATTGCGACAAACACGAAATTCGTGCCGCCCGCATCAAGAGTCAAAACCACTCTGTTGTCATTTTCGTAATTCATAAAAATCTTCCTGTTTTTAATTCTGCTTGTTTTTAATTCTGCTTGTTTGAAGGTTTTACCAAAAAACCAACCGCCAAAATGTAAACCGTGCAAAGCGCGGGAACGATAAAGCCTATTAAATTGCCGTCTCCATTTGAAACAATCTGAACCGCGCCATTTACAATTTCTTCTGTTTTAGTATCAAACTTGTCGGCAAGCCTGCCCATGACAAGCGGAATAAACGCGCCGCCGCAAATTGCGGTAATCATAAGCCCCGAAAGCTCGTTCGACTTTTCGGGCATTTTGTCTATGGCAATGGAAAATATCAGCGGGAACATGTTTGCAAAGCCGAAAGCTATCACAAACAACGCCGCAATGGTAAACGTTTTTCCGCCTTCCGCAAGCATCGCAAAACCCGCCAGGGAAAGAATAGAAGTAAAAATCAAAAACGACTTAGGCGTAATCATTTTAAGAATTACCGCGCCCAAGAAACGCGCAACCATAATTGCTATGTAAAAATATGTAACAAACTGCGTTGCCGACTCCATCGAAAAGCCGAACTTGGACTTAAAGTAAACGGGCATTCCCGACCCTATGCAGACTTCCGCGCCGACATATAAAAAAATCCCCGCAACCATCATCAAAACAAACGGATTTCCCAACATCGACAGGCAAGAGCCTATCGACGCCGCGCGTTCGGAAGACTTTTCCTCAATTTTTAACGACGCGACGGAAATTATGGTAATTAAAATGGAAACGGCAAAAATCGGCAAAAGCACGGGCCAGCATTTTTCCTCGGTGTAGCCCTTCAACGCCGCAATGGTGAAAACCGCGGGAGCAGTGAAAGAGCCTATCGCCTTGACAAACTGCCCAAGCGAAAGATTGCTTGAATACTGCCCCTCGTCGGAAACATCGCGCATGATGGGATTTCCCGAAACCTGCAAAATAGTAGCCCCCGCGCCAAGCATCAAAATTGCCGAAAGGAAAATCGAAAATTTATCCACTCCCAAAACCATCACAGATGCGACGCCCGCAAACGCTATGATTAAGCCCGTCAAAAGCGTTTTTTTCTTGCCGATTTTAGACTGGATTATGCCCATCGGGACAGACAAAAGCCCGAACATTATAAACCCCGCAAAGGCGATTAAATTCGCCTCGAAGTTGTCGAGTTGGAATTTTCCCTTTGCTATGCCGACGAAAGAATTAACCGCGTCGCCAAAGCCCATGCAAAGGAAAGCAAAAAATATTGGCAGTGTTTTAAGTTTCATAGAAAGTTTTTGTTATAAAGCTTAAATTATGTTTTTAAATTATTTGTTTTTCAATAAAAAACAGAAAAATAGCAATATTTTTAGAATAACGCCCCGTTCCGCAAAAGCGTGCAATTTCGAACAGGGAATTTTAAAGGTGCAAAAAAATCCGCATCAAAAAGAATCAATGCGGATTTTTGTAAAAACGCCCTGCTTTTTAGAACACCGTAATGGTTATGTTCTTAAATTTCAGGTTTCCCTTTTCGCAAAGGAAGCCCGCTTCGCCTTCGCCCGCGACTTCATAACCCGACTTCTTTGAGATGTCCTCCCACTTGTAAGTCAGGAAATTGCGGTCGGCATAGTGCCCGCAAAGGTTTGTGTTGGGAGTAACCCTTACGCCGTTTTCTTCAACGAAAATCATAATTCTGGACCAGCGTCCGTCTTTTGTTTCGTTAAATTTGTTGCCCGGCTTAATTACGCCGTTTATGGGGCCTATCGAAGTTTCGCCTTTGTCGGAATTGAGCTGGCAAAGCTTTATGCGGACAGCCTTCGAGACATCGCCCTTGGGCGCGCGCACGAATATGCAGCCTTCTCCCGCTTCGTCGGCGTTAAATTCAAGGGAAATTGCGTAAACGCCCTTTGCATTTTTTATAACCAAGGGAGCGCCTTCCGAGCCTTTCAATTCGCCTCTTTCAATAGTCCAGTTCTTTTGCGCAGATTTTGCGGCAGACATGTCGTCCTTAAAAATAGCAACCGAAGAAGGCCACTTTTTTGAGTTCGACTTCGCGCTGTCAACCTTTGAAAGAACTTGCGCTTCCTTTACGAAAACTTCCTTTTTCGGAGCGGCAAAAGCTAATAGCATCGAAGCCGCCGCGACAACTGAAAATACAAATATTTTTTTCATCGAGAAAACCTTTCAATTAGAATACTCTATATTCCTTGTGAATGAACTTGTTTGCTTCGGGCAAGCCGCGGCAAACGCCCTTTTTGTAGTCCCAATCAATGGTCTTGTTGCCCAGGCGAAGCGAAAGAACGCCGAGAAGTCCCCATTCCGTCAAGTCCATAGAGTGCTCGACAAAGTTTGAGCCGGGAGTGGGTCCGCCCTGGCAGGCGCGGATAAATTCCATGCGGGCATTCCTGTCCGGAACGCGCGCATACTTTTTCGGCGGGCGGTTCTTGCGGAAAACTTCCCATTTTTCAGCGGGCAGCAAGCGCATGCGCGTGCCGTAGTCGTCGGTGTCAATAATCGCGCCCTTTGTGCCGACATAAAGCATTCCCGTGCGCGGAATATCTTTTTCTTCCTTGAACAAGCCGTCGGGCAAGTCCTTCAAGTGCGGGCGGCACTGACCTTCGTACCAATTAAAGACGACAGGCTTCGGACGCGTTTTTGACGCCCCGATTTCGTACTTTACCTTTGCCCATTTGGGGCATGAAAACTCCGTTGCGCCTTCCGATTCCGAAGAAACTTTAACGTCTCCGCGCAAGTCTATCGCGGTGAAAATCGGGTCGAACATATGGCATGCCATGTCGCCGATTGCGCCTGTTCCCCAATCCCACATTCCGCGCCAGTCAAAAGGAACATAGTCGGGGTTATAGTTGTAGTATTTTGAAACGCCGAGCCACAAGTTCCAATCAAGAGTTGAGGGAACTTCAAATTTCTTTTCGGGGTCGGGATTTGGCAAGCCCTGCGGCCAAACGGGACGGTTTGTCCAAATATGGACTTCCGTAACGTCGCCGATGACGCCGGATTCAATCCATTCCTTCAATTCGCGGCATCCGTCGTAAGCATGCCCGTGGTTGCCCATTTGGGTCACCAAACCGGTTTTCTTTGCAAGTGCCTTCAAATAGCGGGCTTCGCCGATTGTGTGGGTGGCGGGCTTTTCGACATAAACATGCTTGCCCAAATTCATTGCCATGACGGCGGCGGGAAAGTGGGTGTGGTCGGGAGTGGCAATCAAAACAGCGTCGATGTTGTCTTTCTGCTCTTCAAGCATCTTGCGGTAATCGCGGTAGCGCGGGACGTTCGGCTCTCTCAAAAACCAAGCCGAAGCCCTGTCGTAATCGACGTCCGCAAAAGCCGTAAATTGCACGCCTCCTGCCATAATGTTTGCGTCAACGCCGCCCTGCCCGCCGCAGCCGATGACTGCAAGGCGCACCTTTTTGTCAGGACTTACCAAGTTTGTGTGCGGCGATTTCCAGTTTTTGTCAACAACTTCCTCTTTGCCAAACAATGACGGTCCGAGTGCCAAACCCGCGCCTGTCAAAGCCGTTGCTTGCAAGAAGTTCCTACGCGATATGATATTCATATACTCCCCTTTTTTATTTTCAGCATGGTTAAAATATTTATTAAGACGCAAAAAACGACTTTATGCGCCCGTCAAAATACATCTGTTTTGTTAACAAATAAAAAGTCTGCAAAAATATCCTTAAAAGTCAAACATTTTAACAAAAAAAGGCGCATCTCAAACGGATGCGCCCTTTGCAAATTTACGATTTGTCAAAACATGGAACAGGCAACCGTAACCCCCGCCATTACGATGGCAACCATGCTCATAAGCTTTATCAAAATATTCAAGGACGGCCCCGAAGTATCCTTGAACGGGTCGCCAACCGTATCGCCTATTACCGCCGCCTTGTGGGCTTCCGAACCCTTGCCGCCGTAATTGCCCTGCTCGATAAACTTCTTGGCGTTATCCCACGCGCCGCCGCTGTTTGCCATGAAAACCGCAAGCACAAAGCCCGCCGCAAGCGCGCCAGCAAGCAAACCTAAAACGCCCGCAACGCCGAAAACAAGCCCGACCAAAACAGGGGCGAAAACAGCCAAAAGCGCGGGGATTATCATTTCCTTTTGCGCGGCTTTTGTAGAAATTTCAACGCACCTTGCATAATCAGGCTCCGCCTTGCCTTCCATAATGCCAAGCTTTTCCCTGAACTGGCGACGGACTTCATTTACCATCTGGGTTGCCGCTCTGCCGACCGCGTTCATTGTGAGCCCGCAGAACAGGAACGCCATCATTGAGCCTATAAAAAGCCCCAAAAGCACGCGCGGATTCATAAGATGCACTTCGTAAACATTCATGAAATCGACAAGGTTTGCGTTTTCCAAAGTTTTGCCAAGCTTGCCGAGAGCCGCAACAGCAGCGTCCGCCTTGCCGCCTCCGCCTACTCCGTGGGCTATGCCCATGCGGATTTCTTCGACGTAGGAAGCAAGAAGAGCCAAAGCAGTAAGCGCGGCAGAGCCGATTGCAAAACCCTTGCCCGTTGCGGCGGTAGTGTTGCCGAGGGCGTCAAGCATGTCGGTGCGCCTGCGGACTTCCTTGCCAAGACCCGACATTTCGGCGTTGCCGCCCGCATTGTCGGCAATGGGCCCGTAGGCGTCCGTCGCCAAAGTTATGCCCAAAGTGGAAAGCATGCCAACCGCTGCAATGCCTATGCCGTACAAGCCGCTTGCCATGTTTGAAATATCCCAGTTTGCGGCAAACATGTAAGAAAGTGCAGTGCCAACAACAATCAAAAGAACGGGATAGCAGGTGGAGAACATGCCGGTTCCCATTCCACCAATTATGACAGTGGCAGGGCCTGTCTGCGCCTGTTCTGCAATCCGCTTTGTGGGCGCATAAGCTTCGGAAGTGAAGTATTCGGTAACTTTGCCAATCAAAATGCCTACAACAAGACCCACGATAATCGCCGCCCAGTTGCCCCACACATTCGGAAGATTTAAAAATTTCAATATCGCCAATGACGAAAGTATTATCAAAACCGAACTTACGTTTACGCCCTTGCCGAGCGCGCCCAAAAGCTGCTTGCTGTTTGCCCCCGACTTAACCTTTACGCAATAAATGCCAATTACCGACAAGATAGTGCCAACCGACGCAATTAGCATCGGCGCAAGAACAGCCTTCATCTGCGTTGCGGGGTCTGACATAAATGCCGCCGCACCCAAAGCGGCAGTGGCAAGCACCGAGCCGCAATAAGATTCGTACAAGTCCGCCCCCATGCCCGCGACATCGCCTACATTGTCGCCAACGTTGTCCGCAATGGTAGCGGGATTGCGCGGGTCGTCTTCGGGAATGCCCGCCTCAACCTTTCCGACAAGGTCAGCCCCGACGTCGGCAGCCTTCGTGAATATGCCGCCGCCAACGCGCGCAAACAATGCCTGCAAGCTCGCGCCCATGCCGAAAGTAAGCATTGTGGTGGTAATTATCACCATCTTTTTGGACGCGCTCGCGTCTTCTATAAAGGCATTCAAAATCAAAAACCAAACCGAAATATCCAAAAGCGCAAGTCCGACAACCGTAAGCCCCATGACAGCCCCCGAACGGAAAGCAACCCTTAGCCCCTTGTCCAAAGAATGGTTTGCCGCCCATGCCGCCCTCGAGCTTGCGTAAGTCGCCGTCTTCATTCCGAAAAAGCCCGCAAGCCCTGAGAAAAATCCGCCGGTGAGAAATGCCACCCAAACCCACTTGTTCTGAATGCCCGCAACCCAACCCAAATAGGCGAAAATCGCCGCAATCACAACAAACACGATTCCCACAATCTTATACTGCTGTTTCAAATAGGCAAATGCGCCCGCGCGGACGTGGGAGGCGATTTTCTGCATAATTTCAGTACCCGCCTCCTCTTTTTTCATGCTTTTGTAAAAATATAAAGCAAAGCCGAGAGCGACTATTGAAGCGATTGGCACAAGCCAAAATATTGGAGGAATGGATGCAAACGGACAGGAAGAAGCCGTATCGGAAGCGGATTGTATAATTTCAGTCGAATTCATTTTTGTATATTGTTTTAAAATTATAAAGTTCTAAAAGTATATTCGGTATGTTTAAAAATTACATGGTTGATGCGCCAAAGCAATAATTGGCATTTGAAGCGTCAAATTGCGGTTAAGATGCGTTTTTAGGAAAATTTTGCGAAGGAATGTACAAAAAAACGTATTTGGCTTGGCAAAATTTTTCCAAAACGGAATATGAACCCAATTTCACGCTCCAAAAAAAATCATGCTCCAAATGTGGTGAGCGCAGACCTCCACCATGTGTAATACTTGTCGTCAAGCTCCTCGCGCGAAGGCATGGGATAATATATAAACTCGTCTCCCGCGCCAACGTAAAAGCCGCGCTTTACGGTTCTGAAAAGAAGCTCGCCCACCATGTTGCGCACGACAACCTTGTTGTTTTTGCCGCTTTTTAAGCTTATTTCACGAATGCAGTCGCGCAAGTGCGGAATGTTTTTATATGGCAGATTCTGGGCGTCGCCGTTTTCGGGATCTTTTTCTAGCCCTCCCAAATTTAAATCGCAAAACGCGATTTTTGCCATGTTCACGAGCCTTTCGGGGCTTGTCAAGCGGCTTGCGTACTCCTTCGGGTTTAAGACGCTCGCAACGCGCGGGCGGGCGGGCGCCAAGTCCTGATAAAGAAAAAGCTTGTCGGAATCGGGAACGAAATCCGCCTTTTTAAGCTCCAAAGTCCTGCCGTCGGCGGTAGTGAGGTACAAATTGCGAAATGCCGAAATCGGGACGTGCTCCAAAACTCGGTAAACAGACAAATAAACCGACTTGTGCGGAGTCCCGTCGGAATGCGGAACGCAAAGCTCGTCGAACTTTCCCATCGGGAAATAGTCGCTTTTGAAATCGGGATTGATTTCAAAGAATATGGCTTGGTCGAACGAGCGGTGGTAGTCGCCTGTGGCGTAGTACGCGCCAAACTGTTCGGGAGGCAGGTTTGAAGCAATCAAGGCTTCGGGAGCGAGAGATAAATACAAGAACTTTTCCATAAAAATCAAATGTAGGGCTTATTTTATTCCTTGCAAGAAAATTTTATTTTTCAAGGTACCGTAAAAATTTAATAAAAAAATGTTGAAAGAAAAGCGGCTCTGCTCTTTTATGTCAGAAGTATGTTGAGGATATTTTTTTTAACGCTTTTTTCAATGGCTCTGTGCCTTTGCGCGCTCGCGCAAAACGCCGAGCCGAAAGCAGTGGACATTACCAAGAATTGGGACAGCAAAGCTCCTGTTTACAGGATTTCAATTTCAGGCTCCGACGAGGCGGCAAACCTCGCAAGGCGCGCACTTTCAACGCACGGCTCTTTCAGGCTCACAAACGCCGACGCGCATTTTAACATATCTTTTTCAAAAGCCCAAAACAATTCCGTCGAAATTAAAATAGACGGCTCAAAACCTTTTTCCCAAATAGTTTACGGCAAAAATACCGCAAACGCCGTCGCAAAAGCCTGCGATTTGGTCGTTAGGAAAATTTTGGGAGAGCCGTCATATTTCACGGGAACTCTCGCTTTCGTTTCCGACAGGACGGGTCATACCGAAATTTATACTTCGGACATTCTCTTCCAAAATATCCGCTCCATAACAAACGACAATTCCGATTCCCTGCTTCCGCACTGGTCGCCCGACGGCTCAAAAATAATCTATACGGGCTACTACCGCACAAAGCTGATGGATTTGTACGAAATAAACTTAGCCTCGAAAAGCCGCAAGACATTCGCAAACTTCAAAGGCACCAACACGGGCGGAGCATTCAGCCCCGACGGTTCGAAAGTCGCAATGATTTTGACGGCGACGGGCAATGCGGAAGTCTGGACGTCATCTTCCATGTCAAACGCAAAAAACAACTTGAAAAGGTTGACAAAAACCTCCGCCGCCGAGGCGAGCGCAAGCTGGTCGCCCGACGGCAAAAAGCTGATTTTTTCAAGCGACGCACTCGGAGGTCCCCAGCTTTACACAATGCCCTCTGACGGCGGCGCAATGAAGAGAATACCGACAAACATCAGCGGCTACTGCTCCGAGCCCGACTGGAACAAACGCTATCCCAACCTGATAGCCTTCACGACCGCGCAAAACGGGGCTTTTCAAATAGCGGTTTACGACTTTGAAACAAAGGAAAGCAGAGTGATAACTTCGGGCGGCTCATCGAGCCTGCCGAAGTGGACAAACGACGGAAGGCACATAATATTCACGAAAAACCACGGCAAAAGCCGCGCCCTTTACATAGTCGATTCAATCACGCAAAAGCAAACCGCACTGCATTCCAAAAATCTCGGCAACTGCGGAGAAGCCGACTTCATTTTAAAAAATTAAAAGCGCGATAAAATGGTAATTTACACCTTAGACTTGGAAGGCGTGTTCATCCCCGAAATATGGATTGCCGTGGCTGAAAAAACGGGCATCGAAGCCTTGAAGCGCACCACGCGCGACGAGCCTGACTACGACAAGCTGATGCGCTACCGCCTCGGCATTTTGGATTCCCACAACATAAAAATTGCCGACATTCAAAACGTAATCGGGCAAATGGAGCCGCTGGAAGGCGCAAGGGAATTTTTGGACTGGTTGAAAGGCGAAGGAAGAGTCGTAATATTATCCGACACCTTCGAGCAGTTCGCAAAGCCGCTAATGGCAAAGCTTGGCTACCCAAGCTTGTTTTGCCACTCGCTCGAAATAGAAGATGGCGGAAGAATTTCCGGCTACAAGCTTAGAATTTCTGACCAGAAGAGAAAGTCGGTGGAGGCATTCAAAAGCCTGAATTTCAACGTTGTGGCATCGGGAGATTCCTACAACGACTTGTCAATGCTAAGAGCCGCCGACAGAGCCGTTTTGTACCGCCCGACAGAAAAATTCGCAAAAGAAAATTCCGACCTGCCGACAGCCGAAAACTACGCGCAGTTGAAGGAAAAATTCACGGAGCTTTCAAAAAATCTTTAACAATCGAAAACTATGGCATCAAAGAAAAACGCAACCGATAGATACGCATCCCGCGGAGTTTCTTCTTCAAAAGAAGAAGTGCATGCGGCAGTTGACAAGCTCGACAGGGGGCTGTTTCCGAACGCATTTTGCAAAATCACGAAAGACTACCTTACGGGTTCAAAGAGCAAGTGCAACGTAATCCATTCAGACGGCAGCGGCACAAAGTCAATCATAGCCTACCTCTATTTCAAGGAAACAAACGACGCTTCCGTGTTCCGCGGCATTTCACAGGACTCAATCGTGATGAACATTGACGACTTGCTTTGCATCGGCGCGCTTGAAGGAATTGTAATTTCAAACACCGTAAACAGAAACGCCGTAAATTTCCCCGCAAAAGCCCTCGCCGAACTCATTGGCGGCGCGGAAGACTTCACAAACAAACTCTGCAAGCTCGGGGTTAAAACTTACTCCGGCGGCGGAGAAACCGCAGACGTAGGCGACCTAACAGGCAGCGTGGTCGTCGATTCCTGCGCAGTGGCAGTTCTCGACCGCAAAAAGGTTTTGATGCCCGACGGAATAGACGCGGGGCTTTCGATAGTAGGTCTTGCCTCTTTCGGCAAGGCAAAATACGAAGATTTTGAGAACAGCGGCATCGGCTCAAACGGGCTTACGAGCGCGCGCCACGACATGCTCTCGCCCTACTACCGCAAAAAGTACCCTGAAACTTACGACGCCAATACGCCAAAATCCCTCGTTTACTGCGGTCCCTACAAACTTGAAGACAAGCTTCCCGAATCGGACATGACAGTTGGCGAAGCCTTGCTTTCACCGACGCGCACCTATGCCCCCGTCATCGCAAAAATAGTGAAAAAACACCCGAAACTCATAAAGGGCATAATCCACTGCTCGGGCGGCGGGCAGACAAAGTGCATGCGCTTCGGGAAAAGCGTGCATTTCATAAAAGACAATCTCTTCACTCCGCCCCCGATTTTCAGGGCAATCCAGCGCGCAAGCAAAACTTCGACCGCTGAAATGTACAAAGTTTACAACATGGGGCACAGAATGGAAATATACTGCAAACCCTCCGATGCCCAAAAAGTAATCGACATTGCAAAGTCTTTCGGAATCGAAGCTAAAATCGTGGGGCGCACGGAGCCAAGCAAGCGAAAAGACGGCAAAAACCATTTGACTCTTTCGGCAAACGGCGAAGAAATAAAATACGTTCAATCTTAATAAAAACCCAAAAATCCGTTATTAAATTTATGAAAACATCAAAATACATGAAAATCGCGGGAGCGGCTCTCTTGGCATTTCTCGCCTCACCACTAACAAACGCAATGACAAACGAAGAAAAAGAATACCTCAAACTCTATGGAATGATTGCCTGCGAACGCGTCGGCGCAAACCAGCTCCAGCTTACGCCCGAACAGACAAAAGTCTTCATAGAAGGCATTGAAGCGCGCATTAAAGGCGAGCTGATTCCCGAAAGCGCGCAGGAAATCGCGCCGAAAATGAACGAATTTTTACAAGCCCAGGCTGAAAAGGCGATTCAGGCGGAGCTTGAAAAGAACAAGGCAAAATACGAAGAATTTTGGAAGAAAATCGACGCCGAAAAAGACATCGTTAAAACCGAAAGCGGCTTGCGCTACAAAATCTTGAAAGCGGGCGAAGGAGAATTGCCGACAGCGGAATCGACCGTAAAGGTCAACTATGTCGGCACTCTTCCCGACGGAAGGGAATTTGACGCGTCCGCAAAGCACGGCGGTCCTGCTGAATTTCCGCTTGCAAACGTTGTTCCCGGATTTCGCGAAGGCTTGCAAAAAGTCGGCAAGGGCGGCAAAATTATGCTCTACATTCCCGCCGAACTCGGCTACGGCAACCGCTCAATGGGCATAATCCCGGCAGGCTCTCCGCTTGTATTTGAAGTGGAAACAATCGAAGTAAAATAAAGCTTTTACAAAAAGCAGGAAAGCGGAGTAAAAAAACTCCGCTTTTTTTGTCTTAAAAATTTAGAAATATTTTATATAAAACAGTCTGATACTTTTTAGGAAAATAAAAAAATTGCAGGGTTAAAACCGCCCTGCAAATTTCGCTTAACAGGCAAAGTTATTAAATTTTCTTTCCCTTGCAAAACTTCATAACAACCATAGAAGTGCCGTCATCTGATTTTTTGCAAAAATAAAGAATTCCGTTTTCAAGCATCATATAGTTTGTTTGGGCAAGAGCTTCGAGAAATTTATTTTCATAAGCGGCATACTTCCCCATTCTTCTTGTTGAAAGCATTTTCGTAAATTCCACATCGTTTAGACCCTTAAACTCCAAACCACCGTTAAAAATGTTGCAGCCCGACATTCCACGGACATCAAACCCGCCGTCTCCCTTTGAAAAAGAAATATAAACGGGTCCGAAGTCTGTTTCGTTATTATGGGGGGCTGAAACTCCTTCCAAATTCGCGACATACATGGGGTTCCATTGAACTCCCGTAATTTCGTCCGACATCATGTATTCGCCTATTGTGGAGCAGGCGCAAAGCAAAACCAAAGACAACGCCGCCAAAGATTTTGAAATTATTTTCATAACACACCTTTCGTTAAATTTTTCATTTTAAAAGTTTTTCGTTTTCAAATTTATCAAAAACAACGCCATGATCAATCTTATATCCGTTCAAAAATTGGCTTACCGAAAGCATTTTCGCGCACGGAGCCTGAATTTTTTGAACATTCAAAAAACCCTCCGCGCAAGAGATTAAAATGCGGTCTTTCGAGACGCTCGCAACCATTCCGAATTTGATATTTTTGCCGCCGCTATTTGCGAAAGCCTCTCCGATTTTCAAAACTTCCCCGTTTATTGAGACTATTCCGCAGCCGAAAGCGCGTATGCGCAAGTCGAGCTCGCGCGCGCTCTTTGAAAAATCCAAATACAAATCCGACTTTGAAATTTTGCGCGAATATGTTGCATTTTCTTCATTTTGCGGAGTAAAAGCCAAAGTTTTTTCCGCGATTTTATCAAAATTGCGCTCCAAAAGCCGCGCCGCGTCAATCCCGATTTTTTCGCGAAGCGACTTCCCCGTTTCGCGCGGGGAAATTTCAGTTTCGACAACATCAGCAACATCGCCCGCGTCCATTTTTTTTACAATGCGCATAAGGCTTACCCCCGTGGAAGTTTTGCCGAGAGCAATGGCGGTTTCTATTGGCGAAGCCCCGCGCAGTTCGGGCAAAATCGAGCCGTGCAAATTAAGACATCCCAAAGGGGCGAAATTCAAAAACTCCTCTTTTAAAATCCTGCCGTAAGCCATTACAACAATGCATTCCACCCCCGCATTTTTGAGAGCCTCAATGACATCTTTATCGGGCGATTTTTCGGGGCGCAAAAGCAAAACGCCGTGCGAAACAGCCCATGCGCTGACATCGTTTGGAGACACCTTGCCGCCCCTACCTTTAGGTTTGTCGGGGTTTGAAACGATTGCGACAAGCTCGGTTTTCGGATTTTTCCAAACCGACTCTATCGCGGGTATTGCCACCGCATCGCTTGCCATAAACGCAATTTTCATAAAGCCTCTATTTCTTTTTGCGAAGAGCCTTAATTTTTTGGCGCATCGCCTCTTTCTTTGCGATGAGCTTTTTCAAGGAATGCTTTTTGCGCGGATCTGTTTTCTTTTTGTCAACAGGCTTTTTGGCGCGCTTAGGCTTTTCGGCTTTAACCTTGCCTATTTTAACGTTCTTCTGCGCCAAACGCTCATCCGCGGCAATTTTCGTTTTGCCAACAAGGTCGAGTTTTAGAGAAATTCCGCCAAGCTTGAAGTTTTCGCGTATGCTGTTTTCCAAAAATTTTTTGTACGCGTCAGTCAATATGTCGGCATTGTTACAGTATAAGCGCAAAGTCAATGGGCGACTTGAAGTTTGAAGTGCGTAATAAACCTTGAACCTGCGCCCGTTGACATACTTTGGCGGATTGTCCGAAATCAAAGTTTTAAGAAGCACGTTTACCTTCGATGTAGGAAGCGGCTTTGCCATTTTCCTGTAAAGCTTTGCCGCCCCTATTAAAAGCCCTTCCATTCCCTTGTCCTCCTTTGCGGAAACGAAATGAATGTGAGAACCGCTCAAAAAGAACAGACGTTCGCGCACAGCCTCCTCAAACTTTTCGCGGAATTTTGAAATGCTGTCGTAGCCCCTTACACCGTCTTTTTTGAAGGCGTTTACGGCGTAATCCCACTTGTTGACGACAAGCATGACCGCCGCCCCCGTTTCCATAATTTCGCCCGCAAGCTTCTGATCGGATTCAGAAACGCCTTCCATTGCGTCGATTACAAGCATCACGACATCGCACTTGGCAATCGCCTCTTTGGTGCGCATTGTCGAAAAGAAGTCAAGCGAAGTGTTCACCTTGCGGCGTGCACGCACGCCCGCAGTGTCGAAAAACTCGAATTTCAAGACGTCGCCCCTGTCGTTTTCAAAATCGATGTCGCATTTCACGCAGTCTCTCGTCGTGCCTGCAACATCGCTTACAATCAGACGCTTTGAGCCGAGCAAGCGGTTGCCGATGGAGCTTTTGCCGACATTCGGGCGTCCCGCAACGCAAATTTTCACGCGCTTTTCGGCTTCCTCCAAAGGCTCTTCGTCTTTAAGCTCGCCCAAATAAAATTCGACAGCCTGCCAAAGTTCGTCCATTCCCCTGCCGTGTTCGGCGGAAATCGGACAGACGTTTGAAAAGCCGAGCTTGCAGAAATCAGAGATGCGGGAATCGTGTTCGGGGATGTCAGATTTGTTTACGGCGAGGATTGCATTCGTTCCGCTTTTTCTGATTTTGTCGGCAATCTGCTCGTCAAGAGGCATAAGCCCCGACTGGGAATCGACCACCAATATTATCAAGTCTGCGGCAGAAATTGCAAAATCCGCCTGCTCGTTTGTCGCGTCGGCGATGACTTTTTGCGTCATTTCGGCGGTTGCGCCGATGCCGCCCGTATCCATCAAAAGAACGCCGCAAGGCAGTTTTTCGGCAACAATGTCGCGCGTGACGCCGGGCATGTCGTGGACAATGCTTACCCTGCGCCCCAGCATTCGGTTAAAGAGGCGGCTCTTGCCCACATTCGGACGCCCGACCAAGGCTATGCTTTTACAGTTTGACATCAAATCACCCTTCAAGTTTAGGCAGGATTTTTGCAATTCTATCGGTTGCCTTTATGATATTTTCGTAGCTCGTGGCAAAGCTCGCCCTCAAATATCCCTCGCCCGAAGAGCCGAACGCGCTTCCGGGAACCATCGCCACTTTCGCTTCGTTTAAAATCAGCTTGGCGGTTTCCATTGAAGTTTTTTTGAAACGCTCGATGTTCGGGAACGCGTAAAAAGTGCCGCGCGGCATAAAGCAGTCCATACCGAATTCGTTGAACCTGCCGACAATGAAGTCCCTGCGCTGGCGGTACTTTTCGCGCATAAATTCCATGTCTTTTCTGCCGTTTTTAAGAGCTTCCACCGCCGCTTCTTGCGAGACTATTGAAGCGCACATAATAGCGTACTGGTGCGCCTTCATCATTGCGTCTATGATTTCCTTGGGCCCGCAGGCGTATCCCATTCTAAAACCGGTCATTGCAAACGCCTTTGAAAATCCGTGTATGAAAATCGTACGGTCTTTCATTCCGTCAAGAGAAGCGATGGAAACGTGCTCCCCTTCATAGGTAAGCTCCGCATAGATTTCGTCGGAAATGACGAGAAAGTCTTTTTCCTTTGCGAATTTTGCAAGCTCTTCAAGCTGGGCGCGGGTTGCGGTTCCGCCCGTCGGGTTCGTGGGGAAATTCATAATGAACGCCTTTACCCCCGGCTGCCAGGCGCGCTTCACGTCCTCAATGTCAAGCTCGAAACGGTTTTTGCCGTAAGTGTTTACGGGAATTGCAACACCGTGGCAAAGCTCGACGCTCGGCGAGTACGAAACAAAACAGGGAGCGTGGTACATGACTTTGTCGCCCGGCTCGATTATGGCTCTGAGCGCGACATCCAAAGCTTCGGACGCCCCTACGCTCACCAAAATTTCGTTGTCGGGATTGTAAGAGACGTTGAAATTCGCTTCGACGTACTTTGCGATTTCGGCACGCAAACTCTTCATCCCCAAATTGTCCGTGTAGGAGGTCTTGCCCTTTTCGAGAGCGAAAATCGCCGCTTCGCGGATATGCCATGGGGTTACGAAATCAGGCTCGCCTATGCCAAGCGACACGGCGTCCTTCATGGTTGAAGCGATTGCAAAAAAGTCGCGTATTCCTGATTTTGGAATTTGCCTTACATGTTTTGCAACAAATTCAGATGCAGATCTGCCCATTTTTATGTTCCTGTTCTATTTCAAAAAAATACAGCCGCACCGCCTCTCGGCAAGCGCGCCGCAAAGAAATCCGCCTTTAAATTCTACGGCGAAACCAAAGGTCTGTCTTCGTTCGAGTTTTCGGTCGTTAACATAAAGCCCTGCTGCTTGTAGGTGCGCAAGAAGAAGTGCGTCGCAGTCGAAGTCACGCCGTGAATGCTTGCAAGGCGTTCGTAAACAAAGCTTGCGACTTCGCGCAGGGAGCGGGCCTTTATAAACAAAAGCAAGTCGTACGCGCCGCTCATCAGATAGCAGGACTCGACCTGCTCGAATTTGCTGACGCGCTCGGCAAGGCGGTCGAAACCGCCGTCGCGCTCGGGGCTTATTTTAAGCTCGATGGCAGCCCTGACAACCGACTTCCCTTCAAAGTCGGGATTGAACACGGGTCTCCACCCGAGCAAAATTTTGTCGTCAACCATTTTCTGAATTGCCGCTTCCACTTCGGGCTTTGACATCGACAATATTTTGCCGATTTGCTCCGTGTCCAAAGCTTCGCCTTCCAATAAAAGTTTCAAGACCTTTTCCATAATGGGAAACAATCTTGCACACATCTTTAAGTTTTAAAACTCTTTTTTTAGATTTTCGGCGAATTTTTTTGTTTTAGGCGCAAAAAGACAAAAATACGGGCTTTTTCCCAATATTTGCTTGAACGTGGAGACTTTTTTTATTCCCATTGCATCATGGGAAAGAACAGAACACATTTTTATTTCAGAATTGCCGCATTTATGGCACTTCCGCTTTCAATGCTGTGCGCATGCGCCAAAAGCGGCCCTGTAGCGATAAATCCGATAGACATAAACTACAGATTTTCGCAGATAAAAAACGAACCGCCGCGCAGGGAAGCCGCAGACCCCGAAATTATCTTGTACAAGGGCAAATACTATCTGTTTGCTTCGAAATCGGGCGGATACTGGTCAAGCGACGACTTGGCTTCTTTTAAATACATAAAGTTCCCCAAGAACTTCCCGACCGAAAACTACGCCCCCACCGTGGCTGAAATAAACGGAGAAATCGTATTTTTTGTATCGGGGCACGATAGCTTTTGGACGACTTCCGACCCCGAAAGCGGCGAGTGGAAGAGAATAAAAGTCGATTATCCCCGTAGGGATACCGACCCCGCTCTCTTTAAAGACGACGACGGCAGAGTTTACATATATTTCGGCTGCCACCCGAAAGACCCGATTATGGGAGTTGAAGTCGATCCAAAAAACAACTACAAAATGATTGGCGAACCCGTCGAGCTTATCGGGCACGAATTTAAGACAAACGGCTGGGAAAAATCCGGAGACAACAACCAAGACGACAGGTCAGGCTGGAACGAGGGTGCAAACATGATAAAGCATGGCGGCAAGTACTACCTGCAATACGCGGCTCCCGGCACACAATGGCGCAACTACGGCGACGGCGTATATGTTTCCGACTCCCCTCTCGGAAAATTCGTTTATCAGAAAAACAGCCCCTTCTCCGCAAAACGCGGCGGATTTATCGGCGGAGCGGGGCACGGCGGAACATTCAAGGACAAATTCGGCAACTACTGGCATGTGGCTTCAATGCTTGTTGGCATACACCACGGTTTTGAACGTCGCCTCGGGCTTTTCCCGACATTCTTCGACGAAAACGGCAAGATGTATTCCTTAACGGAATTTACCGACCGCCCATTTGAAATTCCGCAAAAGAAAATTGATTTTTCAAAGAAAAGCCTGTCCAAGAACTGGAACATCCTGTCATACAAAAAAGGAGCGAAGGCGACTTCCGAATTTGGAGATTTCTCCGCAAAGAACGCGGTTGACGAAAAAATCGAAACGTTCTGGTCTGCAAACACGGGCAACAAGGGCGAAAGGCTTGAAATCGACTTGGGGCAGGTTTGCAAAATCAGCGCGCTTCACATAAACTTCGCAGACGAGGGCTTCAATACTTACGACGGCGACCCTGTCCCGATTTACCGCTACAAAGTGCTCGCCTCAAAAGACGGCAAAAACTGGGTTCAAATTTTGGACGAATCCGAAAACCAAAAGGACTCCCCGCATTCGCTCAAAGTCTTGAAAAATCCGCATAAGGCAAGATACGTCGCAATCGAAAATTCGGCGAACTTAGACGGCGGAAAATTCTCGATTTCCGATTTCAGAATTTTCGGAAGCGCGAATATCAAAAAGCCCGCAAAGGTGGAAAACATTACCGTTTTGCGAGACTCAAAAGACCCGAGAAACGTTGAAATTTCCTGGGGCGAAGTTGAAAATGCAGAAGGCTATGTTTTGCGCTACGGCATAGAAAAAGACAAGCTGCATACGGCATACACCCTGCGCGAAAACAAGTTAAAAGGTTCCTTCTTAAATATCGGTACCCCGTATTTCTTCACGGTTGAAGCATTCAACCAGGCCGGATTTGGCAAACTGTCAGACATCAAGGAAGCCAAGTAAAAAATTAGCAAAATCCCAAAAACGGAAAGGCGGGGACTGCAAAAACAGTCCCCGCCTTGTTTTATTGACTATAAGAAGAAATCACAAAAGGGAATAAAGGTACAAGAAGTAGAGTGTTGCCGCAGTGCACATCAGCATCAAAAGAGAAATGTTAAGCCCCATTTTGTACGAGCCGTTGTTTTCGCTTTCGGAAGTATCCATTGCCATAAAATTCAGCTTGTAAAATCTAAAACACAAGAACGCGAATATCAAAACAAGGCTTGTGGAGACCAAAAATCCCTGCGAAAACACGACTTCCACAAAGAAATCCAAAAATCCGTATTCCGAGTATGAGTTCATCTTTCCTTAGAAAGAGCCTTCGGGCATAAAGCCCGAAAGCCCCGTATCCTATTTTATACCTATAAAAAAATTACTTCCTTCTTCTGTACGCCGCAAACGCAAGAGCAACCGCGCCTAAGATTGCCGCATACGTCGAAGGTTCGGGTATTACGTTGCCTGCTGTAATTTTATTTCCGTCAAGAACCACATCATACATATTTCCGTCTGCATCGCTCATTATGATATTGTTGTTGACAGCTGAAAGCACAACGCTTGTGTTGTCGCCAAATATTGACGAAAGGTCAAATTCCGTACCCTCTGCGAGTTCGGAAAGAACTATATTTAACGAATCCAAAGTAAGATTTACGGAATCTTCAATAGATACGCTTGAAGTTTCAAAAACCGTAAGTAATTCACTTTCAATGGAAGAATTACCCGCTATATCAAAAGTCCTGCCTTCACCAACAATAATTTCTTTTGCAATCAAAGACGCGTCTTTAACATTTACAGATGATGTGTCAAGTGCCCCGTCAACGTCAAGCTTTGCACCTTCGTTTAAGTTTATTTTCGTTGTATATACTTGAGATCCGTTATCATTCTGCTGTTTTAAATCTCCAACGATATTTAATACGGTATTCTCTCCGCTTACGTTTATAGTTCCACCCCTTACATAAGTCTTTTTTTCTGCGTAAATAAATTCACCTTTTTCGGAATCATAGTCAACAATGCCATAATAAGTATGGGTAAACGAAGCTGTTACATTTGAGCCGTTTATAACATTAAATTCGGGCAGTTTCCCTGCTGATTCATAACCGTACAAATCAATATATCCCGTCTTCAAAGTGGAATTATCTACGGTTATTTTGGCAGAATAATCTTTATAGAAAGTAGATGCTGTCGATGTTTGCAATTTACCACCCGTAAAATCTACTTGTGTGTTTTTAAACGTAAGGCTTGACCCCGCTTCAACGCTAAAACCTTGAAGATTATCGGGATTGCTTGCACTTACCGTAAAACTTCCCCCTTCCACAACCATAGAAGAAGCATCTCCTATTTGGCTCATGTTTGAGGAATTTAACATTGTATTGCAATCCTTTAACAAAAGGCTGCTGGTATCTCTAACATATAAACGTTCTTTTAACGATAGAGTTGAATTTGATATTTCTGAAGTGGATTTTCTCCAATTATAAAATGTGGTTGGCTGGGAAAAAGTAAGAGAATCCACTAAATATGTTCCATATTGGAAATATAGTGCCGGAGTATCCACGGTGTCATTAGAGCTGTTCCAGCCTTTATTAAAATGGATATTGGAAGCATCTGTATAGGTTTTATCTGAGGATTCAACAGGATTGTCATAGTTAATCGCATTTGCATTCATTACAAATGCAAAACATAAAATAATCGATGTTAAGTTCTTCATATCTGCATTCTTTTCTATTATGATTTAAAATAAATTAGCAAAAAAATGCGTATTTAGAATACGGATTCCTTTGTGTTTTCATAATATAATAAATATAAGCATCTTAGTATTTTTGACTGTTTACCTTTGCATAGGCAAAATTTGAAAAACCGCCCCGCAAACCCTTTAAAATAAAAAAATGTTGACAACCGTATTCTAAATACGCATGCCTCGGGATTTAAGAGGCGTTTTTTATTGCTTGAAAAGCAGGGGCAATTTTGAGAGAAATTGAAAATACACAATTTGAATTTTTTTAAGACATGTTACAAGCAGGCATAGTAGGATTGCCGAACGTCGGCAAAAGCACTCTTTTTAATGCGCTCACCCGCTCCAGAAAAGCGGAAGCGGCAAACTATCCATTCTGCACGATAGAGCCGAATGTCGGCGTCGTGGAAGTGCCCGACGCAAGGCTTGCCGTATTGAAAGGCATCGCAAAAACAAACGTGGTAATTCCCGCCGCAGTCGAATTTGTTGACATTGCGGGATTGGTTGCGGGAGCGAGCAAAGGCGAAGGGCTTGGCAACAAATTCCTTGCAAACATACGCGAAGTGGACGCAATAGTGCAAGTCGTGCGCTGTTTTGAAGACGACGACATTCTGCATTCACTCGGCTCGGTCGATCCTATAAGGGATATTCAAATTATTTTGACAGAGCTTGTCCTCGCCGACCTTCAAAGCTGCGAAAAACAGCTTGAATCAAGCATTCGCAAGGCAAAGAGCATGGACAAGGAAGCCATAAAAAACGCCGAACTTTTGAAGGCTTTGGTCGCCCACTTAAACGAAGGCAAGCCCGCGCACACCCTCGAATGCTCCGATGACGACAAAGAGAGAATGAAGCAGTATTTTCTCCTAACCTCGAAACCGACAATCTACGCCTGCAACGTGTCAGAAAGCGACTTGGCAAATCCCGATGCAAATTTGTACGTCCAAAAAGTCAGGGAGTTCGCAAAAACAGAACACGACGCCGAAACATGCGTAATCTGCGCAAGAATTGAAGAGGAGCTTTCGGACTTGTCTCCCGAAGAGGGAGCGGAATATTTAAAGGAGCTTGGTGCGCAAGACAGCGGCGTTTCGGAACTCATACGCAAGACATACGATCTCTTGGGGCTTGCAAGCTTCTTCACGGCGGGAGAAAAGGAAGTCCGCGCATGGACTTTCAAAAAGGGAATGACTGCCCCGCAATGCGCGGGCGTAATCCACACCGACTTTGAAAAGGGATTTATCAAGGCTGAAGTAGTTTCATACGAGGACTTGGCAAACGCAGGTTCCGTCGCAAAGGCAAGAGAGGCGGGGCATTACCGCCTTGAAGGCAGAGACTACGTTTTTAAAGACGGAGACGTCGCGCTTTTTAGATTTAACGTATAGCGTGAAAATTCTGCTTAAAATATTCTACCTCGCCTCTTCGCCGATACTGACAGCGTTTTTGCTCGGGTATTCGGTATTTTTCATATTTTTTGCGACACTCGAAATCCCGAATATCGGCATTGCGGCGGTTCAGGCGAAATTTTTTGAGTCTTGGTGCGCGCTCGCATTCGGATTTATTCCGCTAATCGGCGGAAAAACCGTCGGCATTCTGGCGATTTTAAACATCTTGGCGTCCGCCCAGAGATTTACAAGGCGCAACATAGAAGGAATGGGCTTTGCAATGACGCACATCGCCCTTGTGCTTTTAATCGTGTCGGGCTTTTTGCAGGCGGCGTGGAGAAAGGAAGGCGCAGTCGTTTTGCAAGAGGGAGTACCCCAAACTTCGATTTTAAAATCTTCAAGCGGACAGCCCGCATTGCTTTCAACGCTTCCGTTTTCCATTGAGCTAAAAAAATTCGCGATAGAAAACTACGAAAATAGCGACATCGCAAAAGACTATTCGAGCCTTGTGGTTTTCAGGTATAAGGACATAGCAATCGAAAAGCTCATAAAAATGAATGAACCCGCAAGCTTCGGCGCGTGGACGTTCTACCAGTCAAGCTACCGCGACGGCGGCAAAACAAGCGTATTGCAAGCCGTAAAAAATCCCGCGGGGCTTCTGCCAACGGTTTCGGTTGCGCTTATAATGTTTGGAATGGCTTTCACTTACGCCATCAGAATTTTCAAAAAATCCAAATGAAAAAAATCGCCATAATATTTAGCTTTGCCGTTTGCATTGCAATAATCTGCTTCGGATACTTTTTCGGCAAGCGCGGCGCAATTTTAAAAGACGGCGCGGCCCTTTCCGAAATGCCCGCAATGAAAGGCGGTAGGCTCATGCCCCTTTCAAGCGCAAGCGCGGACATCTTGCGCTTCATATACGGCAAATCAAGCGTAAAAATCGGCGGCAAATGGGCGTCGCCAACCGAATGGTTAGTTTATATTAACGCCCGCAAGCTTGAAGCTTCGGAACAAAAATTTTTCAGCACCGATAACCGCGAACTTCAAAACCTTCTCGGCATAAAAGGAAGATACTATTCATACCAAGATTTTGAAAAAAAGTTTGAAGAGGCGTTTAATGCCGCAAACTCGCAGGATAACTCCCCGTTTACAAAGGCGTGCAGGCTTGCGATAGAAAAAATCGCCGCCTACGAAGCCGCGTCAAACGCCCTGTCGTTTTGCCTTGAAGGGGCAACTCCGCGCGAGACGTTTGAAATGTGGAAAGCGATGACAAAGCGCGCGGCGGCGGAAATAGAAAGCGCGAAAGCCCAAAACAGAAAGCCTGACTCCGCAATTCTTGCCGATGTTTACCAATACCTGCAAGCCTTTCAAGAAATAAAGTCGCGACACGACGAGCTGAAAAATTCCAACATTTTGGTGGTCTCAATGAGCGGCGGCTGGCAAACTCCACTCGACGCCCTCTTGGATACCGCCCCGTCCGAAAACAAAATCGAAACATTTTCGCGCTACGGCGACATTGTGGAGTGCGTTTCCAAAAACAAGCCCGAAGAGGCAGGCATGCACATAAAAGAGCTTAAAAGCCTGCTGAATCCGCCATTTAAAATCAGGTTTGAAAACTTCGCAAACCGCCTCGACATTTTTTACAGGGGAGCGATTTTATACGCGGTTGCCGCAGTGATTTTGCTTGCGGGAACAATATTAAAAAGATGCGCAAACATCGCATTTGCCTCGGGCGCGGTTTTTATTTCATGCGCGTTTTTAATGCACGCATTCGGAATGCTCGCAAGAATGTACATACAAATGCGCCCACCCGTTACAAACCTTTATTCCTCCGTGATTTTCACGGGACTTGTCGCGGTTGGAATTTGCATTTTTCTGATGCTAAAAAAAGGCAAAAAAATCTACGCAATGATTGCCGCCCCCGCCGGATTTTTATCGCTTGTCATTGCGCTCAACCTGCCCTATTCGGGCGACACAATGGGAAAGATGGCAGCGGTTTTAAACTCAAACTTTTGGCTTACGGCGCACATCGTGCCGATGATGTTAGGCTATTGCGGAGTGTTTTTGGCGGGATTTGCGGCGTCTTTGAAGCTTCTTTTTAACGCCGCAAAGCTCGGAAAAGTTTCGGAAGAATCCAATTTTGAAACGGCAAAAACCGTGTATGCCATAATGTGCTTTTCAATGGTGTTTTCGTTTGCGGGAACAATGCTTGGCGGCGTCTGGGCAAACATGAGCTGGGGGAGGTTCTGGGGGTGGGACCCGAAGGAAAACGGCGCGCTGATGGTTGTGCTTTGGTCGGCTTTTGCAATACATCTTTACGCCTTTAAATACGCCAATGCCCGCGCGTTTCTCGCGCTTGCATGTATTGGCAACATTGTCGCGGCATGGGCGTGGTTCGGCGTAAACATGCTCGGAATCGGGTTGCATTCCTACGGATTTATGAGCGACGGATGGCTTTATCTCGCACTCTTTGTCTTGGCGCAATTTTTAATATCGCTTCTTGCGTTCGTAAAATGCCAAGCCGCGCCGAATGCAAACCATGAAAAATATTTGAGCCAAACCGATTTTTAAAATCTGAAAGGAGAAAAGTTTTCCATTTCCCTGCCGAATTTTGAATACACCGGCTTTGCCATGGGAGTTGAAATGCATGTAATCCAATCCAAGCCGCACTTTTTAAGCTCCGCCAAGACGGATTCCGCGAGGCTTTGGGCAATGCCCATTTTCCTGAAATTCGGATCGACAATCAAGTCTAGGAGATACGCGTCGCCCACTCCGTCCGACAATGCCCTGAAAAAGCCGACCATTTGCCCGCTTTCATCGAACGCCCCAAATGCGCAAAAGCTGTTTTTAATTGCCAAGTTTATCTTTGACGCATCGTCTTTTTCAGAAATCCATCCTTCAAATTCATAAAGGCGGGCAACGGCTTCGGAATAATCTTTTTCAAAAGGATTTAACTTTAATATTTTAATTTTTGAACGCATATTGCGATATTACAATCTTGATAAAACAAAATTTCAACAATGATATTGGCAGAGTTAAAAATTCCCGAAAAAACCGCGTTCGACGCGAACGCCCTTAAAGACATTTCAGCGTCCGACAAAGCGCAAATATGCGCCCTTATCGCAAAAAATCCATGCGACAGCTGCGAAAGAAATTTCGCCAACCTTTTCATGTGGCGCAAAATGTATAAAACGCAAATTGTAAAATCTGGCGGCTCCGTTTTGCCATACAACAGCGCAAACCGCGTCATAATGTTCCCGATTGGCGAAGAGCCTTCGCCAAAAGAGCTTTTTGAAAAGGCATTAGCATTCATAAGCGCAAAAAAAAGCGACGACGGCTTCATATACGACATTCCGCCAAGCTACGTTGAAAAGAACTATTCGGAACTTTCCAAATATTTTGAAATAGGAGAAGACGAAAACGAATTCGACTACATATACGACTTAAACCACCTGATAAATTTAAACGGCGCGCTGCTGCGCAAAAAGCACAATTTAATAAGGCAGTTCGACAAGCTTTACCCGAACGCCACCTTTCGGGAACTGAACGCGCAAAACGCAAACACCGCATTCGACTTCATGCTTGAAATAAACCGCCAAAAGGAAATTTCAATAACCTACGGCGGGTTGAAAAACGAAGACGACGCGCTAATGTGCGCAAGGGAAAATTTCGAGTTTTTGAATTTAAGGGGCATTCTGCTCTTTGCCGAAGAGGGCGTTCTTGCGGGCGTTTCAATATTTAGCGAAATAAACCCGCAGATTTACACCGTCCATTTTGAAAAATGCAACCCCGCGTTCAAGGGCGCCCCGCAAAAGTTGGCATGGCTTGAAGCAAACGAAATAAAAAGGCTCGGAGCGTCAAGAATGAACAGGGAACAGGACTTGGGCATTGAAAACCTACGCCATGCAAAGAGGTCTCTCGACCCCCTTTGCCTTTACAAGCGCAAATTTGCAAGAGTTAAGACAGCGTAAAAACGCCGCGAAATCCGCGCCTTAAAAAACGACTATTTTTTTAAGGTGCAAAGCTTCCGCTTCGGGCTTTTCCAAAACGACTTTTATAAATCTTGCAGTCTTTTTTTCTTTTAGATTTATATGCCAGCGTTTTTTGGCAAGCTTGCTAACAAATATTTTCTCCCAATCTTTGCCGTTTGAAGAAATGTAAACTCCGATTGGCGCGGTTCGAAACGCCATGTGGTCGGCGCGGTTTGAAAGCTGAATGCCCGAAATCTGCTGCGGAGTTTTCAAATCCACAACGACATTCGGGTGTACCTCTTTCAAGGTATGAAAGGCGAAGTTTTGCGCGCCCTCCGTAGTGAAATCGTTTACCTTGGGCGACCATCTTTCGTCAACCGAGCTTAGTTTCACATCCGCGCCGTAGCTTATGACTTTCCCCGAAGGCTTCGGAAACAAGCTCTCGTCCTGCAAATTTTCACCCTCTTTCATTTCCGACATCGGATATGTATAGGAGATTTCCTCTGCCAATTTTTCAGGCGTCATATCTTTATCAACCAAGCCGAATTTAAATCTGAACTTAACAGAGCCTTTAAAGAAATGCCTGTATTTATCGAGAGTTTCGGGGCCGTGGGAGCTGTTCCCGATGCCAAAAACATTCCATGCAATCCTAAGTTCCGAATTTGAATTTTGCGGAAGTTCATGGGGATGGTTCGCATTCTTCATTTCAACCTGCGAGTTCGGCAAAATTGCAAAAGGAAGAGGCCTGTCAAGCGCGACAAACGCCAATTTGTATTTTGCTTTGTCGCTTGATAAAATCATATTTCTTACGTCTTCGCGATTGCCCGTATCCTGCGTTTTCGGGAAGAGTTCGAGGAACGACTTTACATCCGAAGAATAAATGCCGACATCCGCGCCCGTTTTTCTGTCGCAATAATTTGCCAAGGGCCCCCTGCCGTAATACTCGACGTTTTTAAGCGACTTTTCGATGCCCATTCGCACGCCGATTCTTGCCAAATTGAGCTTTTCGGGCAGGTCGTTTACCTTCGTAAACTTGCTGTCAACCTTAACTCCCTGCATGCCCGGGGAATATTTGATTTCCGACAAAAATCCCGCGCCGTCTTCATTTAGCAGGAACTTTTTGCAAAGCACCGATCTCCCGTCGAAAACAACTTGCGGCTTTTCGGTTTTTAGATTGTCCAAGCCGTACATTTCATAGTCGCGCATAGGCGGCTTCATGCTGTCAATCCAAGCCTGCGAAATATCGAAATCAAGAGGCTCTGTGATTAGCGGCGATTTATCTTTTGAAGAAACAGCACAAACCAAAGCGGCGTCCTTTTTGGAGAATTTCAAATCTATGGCATTTGAATTGCTAAAACAGGATGCTCTAAACACAATAAAATCTTTGTTTTCCGACAATTTTTTGAAATTAAAATATCCGCAAGAAGAAGCTATATGCGCGCTTCTTCCGACATGCCGCTGGTGCTTTGCAACCACCTTGCCGCTTTGCTTTTCTTTTAAAGAAATATTTATAAAGTATTCGCCGTTTAAATTTGAATTTTCCACCAGCTTCTTGTCTTTTTCGATTAAATCCGCCGCGTCAATTTCTATTTCCGCGCTCTCCCACGGTGCAATATTTAGCGGCTTTTGCGCCCTTTTCGCCACAACTTTGCCGTTTCGCAGAACTTCGACTTCAAAGTCAAATTCGTTTAAATTTGTCGCCGTAAATTCGTTTGAAACCTTGAATTTGAACGGGCTTTCCGAGTCCTCAAACCATGCGTTTTGGTGAACTCTTTTAATGTCGTCGAACTTGCCCGAATATGTGCGGTCGGCAAAAATCACGCCGTTTAGACAGAAGTTGTTTGAAGACGGCTTCGTGCCCCAGTCTATCCCGTAGGTCAAATACTTTTCATTCGGATTTTCCTTTAGCGGCATCAATAGCGACTGGTCAACCCAATCCCACAAATATCCGCCGTTTAGCGAAGGGTCTTTCCTGAATTCGTCAAAAATCTCCTTTAAATTGCCCGTGGAATTGCCCATCGAATGCATGTACTCGCAAAAGATGAAGGGGCGCGTTTCATTTCTCATTTTTGTCTGGTACCACTTGATGCGCGGAAGCCCGCCATACATGCCCGAAACGAAGTCGGTCGGGCTGTTTAAACGCTCGTTTTTTAAAGTCAGAGGGTCGCGCATTTCGACTTCGGAATGCACGGGACGCCCGCCGCCAAATTCGCGCGCGAAGTCAAGCATTACCTGATGGTTCTTCGTAAAACGCCATGCGTTCTCGTTGCCCAAACTCCAAATAATCACGCACGGCACGTTTCTGTCGCGCAAAACCATGTTCTTCATTCTGTCAAGCGACATCGCAAAGAACCATTCGTTGTCGCCCGGAATTTCGTCCCTCAATCCGTGGGTTTCAAAATTCGCCTCGTCCATAATAGTGATTCCGTAGCGGGTGCAGAGCATCAAAAATTTATCGTCGGGCGGATAGTGGGAAGTGCGGACGGCGTTTATATTGGCTTCGCGCATCAGCTCGATGTCTTTTTTCATCCACTTGAAATCGCATGCCTTGCCCTTGTCGGGAGACCACGCGTGGACATTCGCGCCCTTTATCAGAAAACGTTTGCCGTTCAAACGGCATGTCTTGCCGTCTATCTCAAATTTTCTAAACGCAATGTCTGCGGCGACGGCTTCGGAGACCTTGCCGTTTTGCGACTCTTCCAATATCAGAGTGTAAAAATCGGGCTTGTCCGAAGACCACAATTTAAAGTTTTTTACAAGTCCAGAAATTTCTGCTTTTCCGCCGCTTGCATTTGCCGACTTTTTGAAAACAGCATTTCCGTTTTTATCTACTATGGAGGCAGAAACTTTCGAGTTTTCTCTTCCGCTCAAAAACACGGTCAAGTTTACTTTTGCCTCGTCCAATTTATCATTTAGCTTTATGTCTGCAAAATAATCGCGGATGTAAGTTTTGGGGCGGCTAAGCAATACGACGTCTCGGATTATGCCCATCATGTGCGGCATGTCCTGCATCTCGTAATACGCCCCCGTTGTGTTTTTGAAAACTTCGACTGCCAGCGAATTTTTGCCTGATTTCAAAAACTTTGAGATGTTGAATTCAGCAGGCGTAAAACTGTCTTCGCTGTATCCGACTTTTTCACCGTTTACATACAGGAAAAATCCCGTGCGCACCCCGTTAAACCTTATGATTGTTTCGCGGTCTGCCCAGCCTTTCGGAAGCTCGAAAGACGTGCGGTAAACAGCTTTTTGGCGGTGCATTTCGGGAATGAACGGGCTTTTTGCTGCTTGCGACATTTCCTCGCCCTTGCCCTTATGAAAGCCTTTAAGCCATCTGCCGTTTTTGTCAAAAAACATTTCGAGATTGATGTTGGCGTAAAAAATGCTGTCGTATCCGCAAGCCTGCCACGAATTTGGAACTTCGATTTCGCTCCACTTGGAATCGTCAAAATCATAATTGAAAAATTCAGGCGAAACTTCTTCGGGCTTTTCGGCAAAAAAGAACTTCCACTTGCCGTTTAAGACTTTCGCCCTGCCCGTGTTCTCATAGAGATTTTCCACATTCTCATCGCCTTGCGAAACGGGAACTTTTGAAGAATCGGCATAGGGGACGAAAAACGCCCGCGCAGGCTCTTTGTTTATGCGGAATACGGAAATGTCGTTCCACGCGTTTTGGGCGTCTTTTAAATCGATGCCAAGGCATGAAGAGCCGAGGCATAGCAGTGTCATAATAACAGTGTTTATTTTCATGTGGCAGGTTTGTTAAAAAAATTAAAAAAGCGACTTTGCGTTTTCGCTTGAAATGCGCTTAAACCAAGCCTCGGAAAGCGGCAGGCTCTCAAAGCGTTCTATCGCGCCCGCGCCGCCGTTTGAAGAGGCAAACAAAAACTGAGAAGGCGGAACAACTGTTTTTATCAAATTGAAAAATTCATCGGGAATTTCTCCGTCCAAAAGATAAAAAACTTTCGACATAAACGGCGCGTAAATTCCGCCGTCCCCGCTTTCAACGCCCCTCATTGCCAGGCTCGAAAGCAGGGCGGCTCCGTAATGCGGCAAGATTATTTTCAAACCTTCAAAATTTTTAAAAATTCCGCTTTCAGCCAAATTCATCACGCACTGCGCCAAAAGCATATCCCCCGTCTCCAAAGAAAATTCGCCGCCTTTTGCATTGGCAAAAAGATAAACGGGCTTTCCCGCTTCGGAAGCCTTCTTCAAGGCGAAAATAAAATGCTCGGAAGATGCGTCTTTTAAAGAGGATACAAAAAGCGATATTGCCGCGCACTTATCGCCCGACAAAACTTCGTCCAAATACTTGGAAACACTCAAGCCGCTCGAAATGCGCGCGCAGTACTTTAATTCGCCCCCGCCTTTGCAGAATTTCAGAAGCGCAGCATTCTTGGAGATTTCCGCGTCCGAACTTTCCGACAATGCCGAAAAATCGCAAATTACGGCAGACTTGAACATCGAAGCGTTTTCGGGAGCGCACAAAGCGTCAAAAATGTCCGCGCCGCTTGCAACGTTTCCCCTCGCCCTCTTTACATTTTCAAGCGTGGCATAAGGTCTGCGCTTCAAGGCGGACGCCGATTGGGGCAAAAGAGCAAACGCCGCAAGCGCCATAATGGTTTTTTTGAAAAAATCACGTCTTGAACTGTTTTCCATAGGCAAATTTTATATGACAGAATTATAGAAGCACGAACATCGGCAAATCAAGGTTTTTTACAATTTGCCCGAAGAAGCTTATTTTTAACAAGAAAGTTTTTTTGTTTGCCAAATTCCGAAAATGGACAATGATAAAACGTTAAATTTACAACATTTTTTACTCTCACATTTACAAACATAAAAATTATGGAAGAAAAAATATTGACAGGGAATGTACTCGTCGCCCAATCAGGCGGCCCGACAGCCGTAATTAACGCAAGCTTGGCCGGCGTTGTGACGGAAGCATTGAACCACGAATGCATCGAAGAAATATACGGTGGCTTAAACGGCGTTGAAGGCATTTTGAAAGAACAGCTCATAGACTTGGCGCAGGAATCGCAGCAAAACATACGCGGTTTGCGCCATACCCCGGGCTCCGCGCTCGGCACTTGCCGCTACAAGCTGACGAAAGAAAAGGACTTTGTCCGCCTTATTGAAGTCTGCAAGGCGCACAATATCCGCTACTTCTTCTATATCGGCGGCAACGACTCCCAAGACTCCGCAAACAAAATATCGCGCTGCGCGGAAGAGCAAAATTACGAAATGCGCGTAATCGGCATTCCCAAAACAATCGACAACGACTTGCCGATGACCGACCACTGCCCCGGCTACGGCAGCGTTGTAAAATATCTCTGCACCCAAATCCGCGAACTTGCAGCCGACCATGAAGGCATGGGCAAGCACGACTTGGTTTCAATCGTGGAAGTAATGGGCAGAAACGCGGGTTGGATTGCCGCCGGAACAGCCATCGCAAAGCGCAAGAACCAGATGGACGACCCTCCGCACATCATTTTGCTTCCCGAAGTCGCATTCAATCCCGAAGCTTTCATAAACGAAGTGCAGAATTGCCTGCAAAAGAACAAGTACTGCCTCGTTGTTGCAAGCGAAGGCATTAAGGACGCAAACGGCAATTATGTCGCGGCAGCTGACGGAAAAATCGACAATTTCGGACATGCGCAGCTCGGCGGCGTGGGCGACTATTTGCAAAACCTCGTCCAGACATCGCTTTCAGGCGTAAAAGCGCGCTCCTGCAAATTCGGGCACGCCCAGCGCGCAGGCTCTCACTGCTCTTCTTTGACGGACTCAAACGAAGCGTTTATGTGCGGACAGGAAGCCGTAAAGGCGGCTGTCAGCGGCGAAACGGGCGTAATGGTTGCGCTCGTACGCGGCGATACCGACAAATACTCTTGCGAAACAAGCCTCGTTGATTTGAACGAAGTTGCAAACGTCGAAAAGAAGTTCCCCGAAAACTGGATTGGCGAAAACCAAATGTCCATAAGCTACCAGTTCACGCGCTACATTCTGCCTTTGATTCAGGGCGAAGTCCAAGTTCCTTTTGAAAACGGGCTTCCCTCTTATGTAAGGCTTGCAAACAACATGGTGGAACAGCTCCTTCCTCCGTACGAACTCTAATTTTAAATTCTTAAAACTACGCGTCGGAATAAAAAAATTCCGGCGCAATTCATTTGAAAAAAAGATGAAAAGAACACACACTTGCAACGAATTAAGACTGTCAGACGCAGGCAAAGACGTAATGCTCATCGGCTGGGTTGAATCATTGCGCGACCACGGCGGAGTGCAATTTTTGGATTTGAGAGACCGCGAAGGCATAACGCAAATAGTATTCCATCCCGAAAAGAAAGAGCTTTTCGAGCAGGTTCAAAAATTGCGCAGCGAAAGCGTAATCCAAGTCTCGGGCAAAGTCTGCAAAAGGGAAGAAGGCACCGCAAACGCGAATTTGCCGACAGGCGAAATCGAAATCAACGCGGAAAGCATGGTTATCCACAATATCTGCGAAGTCCTGCCCTTCCCGCTTGACGAAAACGCCGACAAGGTAAACGAAGACTTGCGCTTGCAATACCGCTTCCTCGATTTGCGCAGACCACGCAACCTCAACCTTTTGAGAATGCGCCACAAGGCGTCGAAGGCAATCCGCGACTATTTGGATTCGCAAAACTTCACGGAAGTTGAAACTCCCGCTCTCTTTAAAAGCACTCCCGAAGGCGCGCGCGAATTTCTCGTGCCGAGCCGCTTAAACCCTGGATGCTTCTACGCCCTCAGCCAGTCTCCGCAGCAGTACAAGCAGATGCTCATGGTTGCGGGCATTGAACGCTACTATCAAATGGCAAGATGCTTCCGCGACGAAGACTTGCGCGCCGACCGCCAGCCCGAATTTACGCAGGTTGACATAGAGCTTAGCTTCGTTGACCGCGAAGACATGTACTCTCTTATCGAAAACATGCTGAAAAAAGTCTGGAAAGACGTTCTCGGAATCGACATCCCGACGCCTTTCCCGCGCATGGGCTATTACGAAGCGATGAACCGCTATGGCGTCGATAAGCCCGATACGCGCTTTGAGCTTGAAATCCAAGATTTTACGGAAACTTTCAAAAGCTCGCAGTTCAAGGTTTTCGCATCTGTCGCAAACTCCGAAGGCGGCGCAATCAAAGCTTTCAACGCAAAAGACTTGGCAGACTTGACGCAGGGCGAATTGAAAAATCTTGAAGACATCGCAAAGACTCTCGGCGCAAAAGGTCTTGCGTTTATCAAGGCAGAAAACGGAGCCTGGAAAAGCCCGATATTGAAATTCCTTTCAGAAAGCGAACAGAGCGAACTAAAATCGAAGCTAAACATTGAAGACGGAGACATTGTTTTCTTTGCCGCGTCAAAATGGGAACAGGCTTGCGCGATTATGGGCAGAATTCGCCTTGAAGCCGCGAAACTTCTGCAAAAGCGCGGCAAGCTGGAAATCCCCGCAGACAAGTTCAATTTCCTGTGGGTGATAGAATTTCCGCTCATGCTCTGGGACGAAGAGCAAGGCAGATATGTTTCGGCGCACCACCCGTTCACTTCTCCCGTTCCCGAAGACGTGCCGTTCTTGTTTACAGCCCCCTTGAAGGTTCGCGGACAGCACTACGACATCGTTTTAAACGGCATAGAATTGGGCGGCGGTTCAATCAGAATCCACCAGCCCGAAGTTCAGGAAATGGTGTTTAAAGATGTGCTTAAAATCCCTGCCGACATCGTTGAATCGCGCTTCGGATACATGTTAAACGCGTTCAAGTTTGGTGCGCCCCCGCACGGCGGCATCGCGCTCGGATTTGACAGGCTCGTTGCAATACTCACAAACCGCCCGAGCATTCGCGACATCGTGGCATTCCCGAAGACTCAAAAGGGTCAGGATTTGATGGCGCAGTCGCCGTCGGCTGTCACGGAAAAGCAGTTGAAAGACTTGTTCATCGCAACGAATTTGCCCGAATAAGATTATCTTTAAAAATTCATATTTTTCACAAAACGGCTTGGCGGTTTCGCTTAAAGCCGTTTTTTTTCGTTTTGCTACCATCGCAATGCCCGTAAAATTGTTTGACATTTCGGTTAATTTTTAAGGTAATGGCAATAGAATTTCTATTTTTTACAATGAATGGGGAACCAACAATTTCCATCTTTCAAAAGCAATATGCCTCCCATTGAAAATTTTACATTTGAAAACCTCTCAAAAACAATAAAATCGGCGGCGGATTGGCTGAACGAACGCCAGGCTCCCGACGGCATGTGGTGCGCCCCGCTCGAAACAAACTGCTGCATGGAAGCCCAATGGCTCATGGCGATGTATTTTATCGACTTCAAAGACCCAAAAACAGAAAAAGTCATAAGGTACATTTTGGATCGCCAGCGCGAAGACGGCTCGTGGGACGTATATTACGCCTCGGAACAGGGAGACATAAACACGACGCTTGAATGTTATTTCGCGCTCCGCCTTTACGGGCATAATCCCGACTCCGAATACATGGCGCGCGCCCGAAAATGGCTTCTGGAAAACAAATGGACGGAGCGCATAAGGGTCTTTACCAAATACTGGCTTGCCCTCTTTGGGCAATGGCCGTGGGCTTGCACTCCCGTGCTTCCTCCGGAAATAATTTTCCTGCCAAGCTGGTGCATATTTAACATTTACGACTTCGCGGCATGGGCGCGCTCCACGATGATACCCATATCAATTTTAACTGCCCGCCGCCCGATAAAAGAGCTTCCAAAAAATCTCCAACCCGACGAACTTTTCCCCGAAGGAAGGGAAAATACGGATTATCGAATGCCAAATAACAGCGATTTTCCGCTGAGCTGGACAAATTTCTTCATGAAGCTCGACAATATGCTTCATACCTACAACCGCTTTCCTATAAAGCCGCTCAGAGAGCAGGCAATAAAGCTTGTCTTGCAATGGCTCTTGGAACACCAAGACGAAGACGGCGCGTGGGGAGGCATTCAACCGCCGTGGATTTACGCCATAATAGTAATGCATGTTGAGGGATTTTCCACCGACCAGATAAACATGTCGAAAGCAATCGATGCCTTCAATTTGCACTGGCAGGTGAAAAGGGGCGAAGGCACGATGCTCCAAGCAAGCGAAAGCCCTGTGTGGGACACAATACTTACGATGATTGCCCTGATGGATTCGGGCTACACTCCCGAAAACTGCCCGCAGCTTTTAAAGGCTCTCGACTACATTTTATCGAAAGAAAACAGGTTTTATGGCGACTGGTCGGTGAAAACGGGCAAAAAAGTTGAAGCTTCGGGCTGGGCTTTCCAAAGGGCGAACAATTTTTATCCCGACATAGACGACACTGCGGAAGTCATAATAACTTTCAAAAAAATCCAAAATCTCATTCCCCGCAACACGGAAATAGCCTGCAAGCTCGAAGCCGCACTGCGCAGGGCAATCAACTGGATTTTCGCAATGCAGTCGAAAAACGGCGGATGGGCGGCATTCGACAAAGACAACACGCGCGAGCTTGTCACAAAAATCCCGTTCTGCGATTTCGGCGAAGTTCTCGACCCCCCGAGTTCCGACGTCACAGCGCACGTTGTCGAAGCCCTTTCCATGTGCGGATTTTCACGTTCCCATCCCGCTATGGCGCGCGCCCTCGAATTTATTTACAAGGAGCAGGAAGACGACGGCTCTTGGTTTGGCAGATGGGGCGTAAACTATATTTATGGCACTTGGTCGGTCTTAACCGCGCTCGCGGCAGTCGGGGACACGAAAGACACCCCCGCAGTCAAAAAAGCATTCGCCTATTTGCTCTCGAAGCAAAACGAAGACGGAGGATGGGGCGAAAGCATAGCCTCTTACATGGAGCCGAAATATTCGGGAACGGGCATACCCTCGACAGCCTCCCAAACGGCATGGGCGGTTATGGCGATGTTAGGCTTTGACTATCCTGAATATGAAGACGCAATAAAGCGCGGCTGCGCATTTTTAACATCGTCGCAAAATGCCGATAATACATGGGACGAACCCTATTACACGGGGACGGGCTTCCCCGGATACGGTTTGGGAGCAAAAATAGATTTGAGAAACGGCAAGGCATTGCCTCAGGGCAAGGAACTGGCGCGCGGATTTATGCTGAACTACAACTGGTACAGGCATTATTTCCCCCTCACTGCGCTCGGCAGGGTAAGAACAAAATATTTCGGGAAAATTTAACAATACGTTGCGATGAAAAAAGTTTTGGGAATTGACATTGGCGGAAGCGGCGTAAAAGGCGCGATTGTTGACATAAAGACGGGCAAGTTTTTGACGGAGAGACTGCGCGTGCCAACCCCAAAGCCATACAGCCTTGAAGGCCTCTTGGACGCGATAGACGAAATCATCAAAACTTTCAACTGGAACGGCGTCGTGGGATGCGGCTTCCCGGGAGTCGTCCGCCAGCAGATAATAGAGACGGCGTTAAATTTGGGTTCGCCCTTTTACGGCGTAAATCTTGCGGAAGAAATCGGCAGACGCTCCGCCTGCAACGCTTGGGTCATAAACGACGCCGACGCGGCGGGCATAGGCGAAATGCGCTTCGGCGCAGGGAAAAACCAAAACGGCTCCGTCTTGATGCTCACGGTCGGCACGGGCATAGGTTCAGCCCTGTTTACAAACGGCAATCTCGTCCCCAATTTGGAATTTGGCAGCATAAAGATGAAAGACAAGAAATCGGGCAAAATGGTGCTTGCCGAAACGCTATGCTCCGACGCCGCACGCAAAAGGCTCGATTTAAAATGGGAAGTCTGGGCGGAGAGATTTAACAAGTATTTAAACTACATACAAAGCCTCATAAACCCCGACCTTATAATTTTAGGCGGCGGAATTTCGTCCAAGCCCGAAAAATTCTTCGATTATCTCGATGTCAAATGCGATTTGGTTTTGGCGTCTCTTGAAAACCGCGCAGGGATTGCAGGCGCGGCGTTCGAAGCGGGAAAAAGAATTTCATAGCCCCCAAAAAAACAAGGCTTCTGCAAGCCTTGTTTTTTTATGTAAAACTATTCGTAGCGCAAAGCTGTAATCGGGTCTAAACGCGCCGCGCGAAGCGACGGGTAAACTCCCGAAACAATGCCTATTGAAATGCTGAAAAGCATTGCGTACATCATGGAATCAAACGGCACTGCCATTTCTTCCGCGCCCAAAATCTGCTTCAAGACAAACACGAGAGCAACGCTCAAAATCATTCCGAAAAGCCCCCCCAAGAAGCTTATGACAACCGATTCCGCCAAAAACTGCATGAAGATGTCGGACGACCTTGCGCCAAGTGCCTTTCTCACACCGATTTCCCTTATGCGCTCGTTTATCACCGCCAACATTACGTTCATAATGCCGATACCGCCCACAAAAAGCGAGATGAGCGCGACGCCGCCCAAGCCCATTTTCCATTTCATTTCGCGCGCCTTGTATTTTTCAAGCTCCGCCTCGCGGGTCGTAATCGAAAAATCCTGAATGCCGTTATGCATTTGGTTCATAGTGTTTTCCACTTGCGAAACCACATCGGAAAGATTGCGGGCATCGCGCACTTTCATGTAAATCGTGTTTACGCCCCTGTCGCCGCGGTAGCGCATTGCAGCCGTCGTAATGGGGATATAAATCAGGCGGTTTTTCCTCGCCAACACATTGCGCCCGCCCACAATTCGCTCGTAGTGCTTCATGACACCCACGATTTGGTAAAGAGAGCCTTTCACGCGCACAAACTTGCCTATCGGGTCTTCCCCAGGAGCAAATACAACCCTTGCGTATTCACTGCCTACAACCGCAACCGACGCATAAGAGCGCATGTCAAGCTCGCACAAGTTTCTTCCGCGCTCTATTTCAAGCTGACCTATGTCAACATTGTCGCCGAATATCGCAAACACGGGCATCCATGTCCTGCCGCGCTTGCCTCGCACGCGCTCATGGCTCACCCAGATTTGGGGGCTTATGTACTCAATCAAAGGCACGGCATACCTAATGGCATAAGCGTCGTCTATCGTAAGCCCCTTTGAAAGAGAAGCAATGTCAGCCTGCTCGTCGGGAACGTCCTGCCTAACGACTTCAATAAGCTCCACACCGCCGCTTTCCTCAAACGCCTGGCGCGAATCCCTCATGAGATTGTCAACAACGCTCATCATCGCAACCAGTGCCGCGCACCCCAAAATAATGCCTATCATTGAGAGCATCGAACGGATTTTGTGCGACCATATTTCGCCCAATCCGTTTGAGACACCGACAAAAAATTCAAAAATGAAATTCATTTTGCAAGCGCCTTTCCCTTTTCTGTCAGAGAGTCTTCGATAATCATTCCGTCGCTCATTCTTATGACGCGGTGCGCGCTTTTTGCGACGTCAAGGTCGTGCGTAACCATTACGATTGTCTGCCCCTGCGCCACAAGATCATCAAACAAAGCCAAAACTTTTTTAACGTTCTTAACGTCAAGCGCGCCCGTGGGCTCGTCTGCAAAAATCACACGCGGACGGTTCACCAATGCCCTCGCTATCGCAACCCTCTGGCGTTCCCCACCCGAAAGCTGGTTTGGGATATGGTTTTGGCGGTGGAGCATTCCAACCCTGTCGAGGGCTTCTCTTGCCATTTCCTCCTGATTCCGAATTTTTTCTCGCGAATAAGAAAAGGGCAGCATCACGTTTTTTAAGACGCTTAGGCGCGGCAATAGATTGAATGTCTGGAAAACGAAGCCTATTCTGTTTGACCTGTACCATGCGCGCTTGTTTGCGGAAATTCTCGAAACGTCCGCGCCGTCAAAAATAATTTCCCCGTCGGTGGGGGTGTCCATAAAGCCCAATATGTGCATCAGAGTCGATTTCCCCGACCCAGACGCCCCCAAGATTACGGCGTAGTCATTTTCGCAAATCGTTAAATCCACGCCTTTCAAGGCATGGACATCCTCGTTGCCCAAGCGGTAAATCTTGCGCAGCGTCCTTGTCTGCATAATTATGCGGCGGTTTTCCGGCATGTCAATTTTCGTGATTATCCGTTTTTTCCTCTTTCGGGAAGTCTGAAATTGCGTTGGTTGCTACATAATTCTTTTTGGGGTACGAAAGCGCAATAATGTCGCCCTCTTTCAGCCCGCGCTTGATTTCGACATAGCGTATGTCGCTAATGCCGGTTTCAACGCGCTGCCTGCGCCATGAGCCGTCTTCGTTTCTAACAAACACATACTGCCAGGCGGCGTCGGCATAAACGGCGGAAAGCATGACCGCACAAACGTCGCTCACCCTGCTTACGGGAAATTCAACATTCGCGCTGATGCCGGGGCGGACTTTTCCGTCGGACGATTTAAAGCCGACTTTCACGGGGAAAACCCTCGTGTTGTTTTCATTCTTCGCGTAAGGAGATTTTGAAAGGACTTCCCCCGTGTACGTCAAATCCTTCATCGACTCAAAAGAAATGATAGGCTGTTTGCCGTTTCCGATTTTTTCGATTTCGATTTCGTTGATTTTGACTTCCGCGTACAAATTTTCAAGAGAGCTTACCTTCATCAAAAGCGTTCCCGAGTTTACAGAACCCGCCCCGACAATGACCTGCCCCAATGTCAAATCCATATCGGTGACAGTCCCGCTTTGAGGAGCCACGATTGAGGTTTTTGAAAGGTTGTCTTTCGCCTTTTCCCATTCGGATTTTTTTACTTCGAGCTGAATTCGCGCCTTGTTCAAAGTGGTTTTCGCGTCGTCATAGTCTTTTGCGATTGCAAAGCCCTTTTTCATAAGCTCTTCCTGGCGCACGAAGTCGCGCTCCGCCTGCTCAAGCGAAAGCTTTTGCAAATTGTACTCGTTGTTAGCCATTGATTCCTCCGATTGAAGAGAAGTCTTGTCAAGCTCAACAAGAAGGTCGCCCGCCTTAACGATATCCCCGTCCTCGACCAAAATACGCGAAATTTTGCCGTTTATTTCCGAACGGATTTCCGTGCTTACGATAGGCTCGACAAAGCCTGTCGCCGTTATTTTTTCGTAAATATCCACGCGCTTAACGGGTTCGGTAGGCGTCGGGTCGAGAGCTTCCCTCGCGCGGATTTCCAAAATGTATTTTCCCAAATAAAAAGTAATTAGCGCGATTGCGCCGACAATCAAAGTTCCCAAAAATATTTTTTTCATATAGTTTACCCCTTAATCTTTTGAAACCGCTTTCGTGGAAGGCGGAAGCTCGTATTCGCCCAAATCGCCCCATGTAAATGAATGGCGCCGCAAAATTGTGCCGTCAAGCCGCGAAAGCTTTGCGCGCGCAAGAATGACGGAATAGACCGCGTCGAGATAGCGGCTTTTGGATTCGTCCAAATCCCTCTGCGCCTGCAAAACGTCGCGAAAAGTGACAAGACCTACGTCATACAAAGCTTTCTGTTGGTCGAAAGACTCCATGTTGAGCGCCAAAGTCCTCGCCGCACTGCGCCGTGTTTCAATGCCCGCCTCCAAATCGCGGTATGCGGAACGCAGGCTTTGCATCAAATCCTGGCGAACGTTAGACAAGTTGACTTGCGACTGCCTCAAATTTATCTGCGACTTTACCTTTCTTGCCCGCTCCTCGCGCAATCCCCACGGGAGCGCGAAATCCACCCCCGCATTCCAAGAGTAGCCCTTGCGCTGTGCAGCGTGCTTGTAAGAATCCAAATAATTGTCGTCCTTGCTCAAAACCGACGCGCCCGCCCGCAGGTTCAAAGTGGGATTTACGTTGTCATCGGCAACTACGTATTCAAGCCTGCTGCGCTCAATGGCTTCCATTGCTATTTGCATGTCGAGGTCAAATTCGAGCGCGCCCGAAACAACGCCCTCGAAATTCGGCATTTCAATGTTATCCTGCGGCAAAACCGCAACCGCGAACATGGGGTTGTTGTCAAATTCGAGCTTGCCGAAAGTCCCCAAAAGCTCGTCGTTATTCTGCTGTATGAGCTGTTCGGCTGAAATCATTTTTTCCTCCGCCTCCGCGATGTTGGCTTCCGCCTGCAAGACGTCCTGCCGGCGAATAATCCCTACTCCGAACTTCGCCTTGTTCTCTTCAAGAAGCTTCTTTGCAAGCTCCAAATTGCTTCGGCGCAAATCCCTGAAAGCATAAGCCGCCGACAAATTCCAGTAAGCGACTTCCGAATTCAATATCGTATCCAAAATCTTCTTGCGCAGTGCAAGCTCGCTTTCCTTGCGGTGGGAGCGCGCTATTGCAATGGGAGCCAAATTTACCGCAAAACCCGCGCCCTTTAAGACAGGCTGGGTCACGTCAACGCCAATGTTTGCGACATAATACGGATTTAAGGAAGCGTCGTGCGAATTAGTCTCCGTCCTTGAAGAACCTGTCCAGACTTTCACGTTTGCGCCCGTTTCCACTTTTTTTTGCAAATTCAAATTGTAATTCAAATAATTGTTGCGCGGAATAATCGCGCCCTCGACATAAGACGAAGAGCGGGAGTCTTTGGAATCCGTGTAAGTAAATGAAAGATTAAGCTGAGGATCAAAAACCGACTCCTCTATTTTTACGTCCTGCGAAGTTTTTTCAGGCTCAAAACGGGTGTAAATCAAATTCAAATTGCCGCGCATTGCCGCGTCTATGGCATTTTGCAATGTAAGGGGAGTTTTTTTAAGCTCCTCCGCACTCGACACGTCGGGGTCCACATTTTTAATGTCAATATTTTTTTGAGAAGCCTCTGCGCCGCCCGCCACAACAACTTCCGATTTATCGGGAACTTCCGCATTGACAGCCTGCCCTGCCGACAAAAGAAAAGACGCAGACGCCGCAATAAACATCAACTTTTTAAAAACCCCTATATACATATATCATTTTCGATAAAACCACTTTGACCCTGCCTACGCAAGCATTTTTGAAAATATTTTTTAAATTTTAAACGATTTTTGAAAAAGAATTACGATATTCTAAAATATTGACTTTTCATCCTGTTTTTGAGATTTTTGTATCGTATATATTTAAGGACAAAATTTATCATGAGCAAAGAAATTGAAGAATCTTGCGAGTTTATGCTCGATTTCACGAAACTAAAAAAAATCGCGAACTGCCCAGAAGATGTTATTCCCGCAGTGGCGCAAGACGCCGACAGCGGCGAAGTTCTCATCATAGGCTATGTAAACCGCCTCGCGCTCGAAACCGCCCTCAAAGAAAAAATGGCGACGTTTTGGAGCACTTCGCGCAACGAACTTTGGATTAAGGGAAAAACCAGCGGCGATTTTCTGGAAATAGTAAACATACTCGTGAATTGCGAACAAAATTCAATCGTTTACCAAGTCCGTCTGAAAGGCAAGGGTTCCTGCCACACAAAGAACGCCGACGGAACTCCGCGCAAGGGCTGCTACTATCGCAAACTCGTCCAAAAAGACGGCAAACTCGCCTTGGAATTTCTGCCAAGCTACAAATAATTTTTGAATTGCAATTTGATTTGAACAGAATTAAATTGTAATCCACAAAAAAACTAAAAATACACTTCTTATGAAATTTAAAATCAACAAGGAACACTTTTCCATTGGGTTGAAACAGGTTTCGAACGTAGTCAGCTCAAAGCCGCAAATGCCCGTTTTAAACAACGTCTTGATAAAAGCCGAAAAAGGCAAAGTGCTTTTGACAACCACAAACCTCGACTTGGGCATACGCTGTTCCATAACGGCGGACGTCGAAGAGGAAGGCGATATTACCCTTCCCGTAAAGCGTCTTGAAAAAATCGTTGCAAGCACGCCCGAAAAGGAAATCACAATCGAAAGCTCCGACGGACAAACCGCGCGCATACGCTCAGGCAGATACGAAGCCCCGCGTTTCAACGGTTTAAAAAGCGAAGATTTCCCGCCGCTTCCAAGCTTTGTTGACCAGCATACGTTTGAGTTCAGCGCATTGGAGCTTTCCTCCATGCTCCGCTCGGTTTCCTACGCGCAAAGCAACGACGAAAACCGCTACATATTGAATTCTGTCTATTTCAACTTCGACGCGGGCAAACTCACGCTTGTGGCGACCGACGGACGTCGCCTTGCGCTCATCTCGCGCGATGTTCCCATGTCAGACGGCGACGAAGGCAGCATAATCCTTCCCGCAAAAACTGTTGCAGAACTCGAAAAACTCCTTCCGCAAGGCAAGTCGGTCAGAATTTCCTTTAACGAACGCCAAGTCGCTTTCGACATAGCCATTGCCGACGATTCCGAAAGCAAGGGACTTGCGGGTTCAATCTACCTCGTTTCAAAAATCGTTGAAGGCAGCTATCCGAACTACAAACAGGTAATCCCGAAGGAAACCGACCGCCGCATAAAAATCGAACGCGAGCTTATGTCGGAAACTGTCCAGCGCGTTTCAATCATCACAAACGAAAAGCAAAATTCGGTAAAATTGAAGATTGGCGAAAACGCGCTTGAAATTTCGGCTCAAAGCGTTGAATTCGGCGAATCGCGCGAAGTAATCGACGTTGAATATTCGGGCCCCGAAGTGCAAATAGGATTTAATCCCGAATTTTTGCTAAGCCCTCTTCGCAACCTCACCAAAGACGAAATATTTTTTGAATTCAAAGATGAAATGAGCCCGGGCGTTTTCAAAACTCTCGACAATTTCATATGCGTTGTGATGCCGCTTCGCGTGTAAGCAATTTAATAAACAAAAAGCACTCGAAAAGGGTGCTTTTTTTGTGCAATCTGACTGGTTTGGGATAAACCAAAACATTCCCCAAATGATTTGGCGCACAAAGAATGCACGCTACCTAAAATCTATCAATACAGAAGAATGGGGTTTTAACGAAACGCTTTTCAAAAGATTGCCCGTCCAAACTTCGCGAAATTCCGACGCGCCTATTCCCAAGCTTTCCGAAGTCCGCGCAAGCTCAATATCTTCCATAACGGCATCTGTTCTGTTAAATAGCGCAATGTAGCCGCCGACTCCGACGCGCTTTTCAGCCGAAATCGCAAGAAAGCCGCCTTCGTTTTTCAATACGCGCACATTCTTCGAGTTTTTATGAAGATTTAATGCACGCCTGTTTGTTAAAAGAGACATCGTAAATTCATCGCAACTTGGCAAGTCTCCGCCGAACATAAGGGGGCTTTTGCATATCAGCATTAAATTCATAAGCGTTAACTGTTCGTCCCTCGTTAACCTTGAAAACCTGTCCTTGCCGACCTCGGCGCGAATGCCTATCCTGCCGAGCGGAAGCATGTCGCAATCGGGATAACCGCCGCTTGAAATATGGCAAACCCAGCGCGAAGCGGCATCCATAAGGCGGTTTACCTGCCCCCAGTCATCCCATAAATCGGGAACAATGCGCCACATGTTCGCATTTGCCTTTACATGCTCTGCGCAATTTGTCGGAGTTTCCCCTGGAGAAACGCTTAAAACGATTTTTCGCCCGCACCTGTCGATGGCGCGCCTTATCATTTCAATTTCTTCCGCATGATACGGATTTGCAAGATCGTCGATTTTCAAAAAATCCACGCCCCAAGAAGCATAAAGCGAAATAACGGAATCGTAATACTCCTGCGCTCCCGCCTTTTTAAAATCAATCGTCTTATTATCTTTAAGCCACCAGCAAACAGTTTTGTCGGAAGCGATTTTATCGGCGGTAATTCCGCCTGCGCCTTTTATGGGCGTTTTGTTTTGAACGGCTATGTTGGGAACGCCTCTCATAACATGTATGCCGAACTTTAAGCCTTTGGAATGGACATAATCAGCAAGAGGCTTAAAGCCCCTGCCGTTTTTCGCGCTCGGAAATCGGTTTTCGGCAGGCATATACCTGCCCCACCCGTCAAGAACAAACTCGGGGTCTTTTTGGTTGTATCCGCCCGACGACGGATTTTTCACATACCACCTTATGTCAACCACGACATATTCCCAGCCAAAAATTTTCAGATTCTTTGCCATAAAGTCGGCATTTGCCCTGACTTCGCTTTCAACAACGGTAGGCCCGTAGCAATCCCAGCTGTTCCAGCCCATCGGCGGCGTTTTCGCCCAATCCTTGAAATCCGCAAAGGCAGTTGAAAACAAAAATACCCCAAGCAATACATTCCATATCCTCATAAAATAATTTTATGAGCGAAGGTTGGCAAAAGAAAGCTTTTTTTGCCTTTTGAAAAACAAAAATTTGTGCTTTCAAAAACAAATACTGCATAAAGACGCCAAAAAAAAGGACGCCGATTGGCGTCCTTTTTGGCTTGCGAAAATTTGAATTTCGCAATTAAAAGCATTATTTTGTGGCTTCGTCCAAGATGTCGCCCAAAGAGGTGAGATCTTGATCCTTGCGGATTTTGTCGAATGCCGCAACTTCTTCGGCGAGCTTTTCAGCATCGTACTGGGCGGCCTTGATTGAAAGACCGATGCGGCGTTCGTCGCGGTCAATCTTTACAACGCGGGCTTTTACAGTGTCGCCGACTTTCAAAACGTCCTTGATTTTTTCAACGTGGTCTTCGGAAATCTGGCTGATGTGAACCAATCCGTCGATGTCGTTTTGAAGTTCAACGAACGCGCCGTAGTTGGTAATCTTGGAAACCTTGCCTTCAACGAGATCGCCAATCTTGAAGATTGAATCGATTTCTTCCCACGGGTCAACTGAGAGCTGCTTCATGCCCAAGGAAATGCGCTGGTTTTCGGGATCTACAACCAAAACGATTGCGTCAACCAAGTCGCCCTTCTTGAGAACTTCGGACGGATGGTTGATTTTGCGTGTCCAGCTCATATCCGAAACGTGAACCATACCGTCGATGCCTTCTTCAAGCTCGACAAACGCGCCGTAAGTAGTGAGGTTGCGAACCTTGCCCGAAACGTGCGCGCCGACCGGATAGTTGTGGACAGCCATTTCCCACGGATTTTCTTCGAGCTGACGCAAGCCGAGAGAGATTTTCTGTTCTTCCTTTGAAATGTTCAATACAACGGCTTCAACTTCGTCGCCGACCTTCAATACTTCAGACGGCTTCGAGATGCGCTTTGTCCAAGAGAATTCCGTAATGTGAACCAAGCCTTCCACGCCTTCTTCGAGTTCGATGAACGCGCCGTAGTTTACCAAGTTTACAACCTTGCCGGTTACATGCGCGCCGATGGGGTACTTGCGTTCGATGCCGTCCCACGGATTTTGCATTGTCTGCTTCAAACCCAAAGAAACGCGTTCGCGTTCGGAATCGACTTCGATAATCATTACGTCGATTTCTTCGCCAACCTTCAACATTTCCGACGGATGGGAAATTCTGCCCCAGCTCATGTCGGTTATGTGCAGCAAGCCGTCGAGACCGTCGAGATCGACGAATGCGCCGTAATCTGTAATGTTCTTGACAACGCCCTTGCGGATATCGCCCGCCTTGATGTTGGAAAGGAGGTTGCGGCGTTTTTCCGCGCGCTGTTCTTCAATGAGTTCGCGGCGGGAAACAACGATGTTCTTGCGTTCCAAATTGATTTTAACAACCTTGAAGTCGTATGTCTGGCCGACATACTGGTCGAGATTTTTCGGCGGCTGAATGTCGATTTGCGAAGCGGGCAGGAAGGAGTCAACGCCGATTGAAACGATGAGACCGCCCTTTACTTTGCCCTTTACGCGGCCTGCCAAAATTGCGCCTTCGGAGCAGGTTGCGAGGATATTTTCCCAATTCTTCTTCTGCTGCGCCTTGTCGTAAGAGATAACAGGGTTGCCTTCTCTGTCTTCGAGCTTTTCCAGCAAAACTTCAATTTCTTCGCCGATTTGAAGGTCGTTTATGTCTGCGAATTCGTTAACAGGCACTACGCCTTCACTCTTGCCGCCAATGTCAACAACGACTTCGTTCTGGCGGATTTCGATAATTTTGCCCTTGATGATAGAGCCTTGTTTTAGGTCTGCGAAGCTGCTGTTTGCAAGCAACTCTTCCATTATGTTACTCATTTTTTTCCTTAAAAACGTCTTTGGGGCAACGTGCCTTGCGGACGGGTTGAGGTTTATTTTTTCATTGAATGCCGCGGCAACCGCGCCGCAACATTTTTATCTTCGCTTAATTGCGATAAAGATAAAGGTTTGAATATTCCCACAGGATTTTGCGCATTGCAAGAAAAAACTTCCCCAATCAACATATTTTCCGCGATAGACTTTTTAACTGTTTTGAGCTTAAAAAAGACTCTTTTCGGGCGATTATAAATATGAAACAAAGATTTCCCGATTATGACAAAAAAAACAAGAAAGGCATTTATGACATTTGTAAAATACTTAAAAACCGCAATAATCTCGCTTGCAATCGCCCTCGGCGTTGCCTCATTGGAGGCGAAAGAAACATACACTTCAGATGTCTCCGCGCTTCCGCAAGAGGCAATATCGTTTTTAAACAACAACTTTAAAGGCGTAAACATAACGAAAATCAAAATTGAAACAGGCTGGTTCAAAAAGACGACCTACGATGTCGATTTGGAAAACGGCGTTGAAATCGAATTCGACAAAAACGGCAACTGGAAGGAAATCGACAGCAAAGTCGCCAACTTGCCGCTTTCCCTGCTTCCCAAACAACTCGCAGAAGCCGTCAATAAAAAAGTTCCCGACGCTAAAATCGAAAGCATTGAGCGCAAAGGATACGGCTACAAAATCGAGCTTAAAAACGATGTCGAACTTTTGGTTTATGATGATTTGAGAGTGATAAAATCGCAAAAAGATTAAAAACAAAAAAGATTGATTTACAAAAAAAGCATCGCAAAAACGATGCTTTTTTATTGTCCCGTTCAAAGGCTTATTTTTTCCAATCCATTCCAATGTCAATCCAAACAGACTGGTGGACGAGCGCGCCCGAAGATATGAAATCAACGCCCGTTTGCCCGACTTCTTTAATAGTATCGAGAGTAATCCCGCCGGAAGCTTCCGTCCAAGCCCTGTCGCCGACAATTTTTACGCCCTCTTTCAGTTCCTCCAAAGAGAAATTGTCAAACATCACCACGTCTGCCCCTGCTTCTAAAACGGGGGCTATCTGAGAAATGGAATCGACTTCGACTTCAACCGCGTAGCCTTCGTTCATGGCTTTTGCCCTGCGGACGGCTTCGGCAAGATGCGCGCCCGAAACAGCGTCGGAAGAAGCGAGATGATTGTCCTTTAACATTACCCTGTCGAAAAGCCCCGTGCGGTGGGTGTACGCCCCGCCGCATGCAACCGCATATTTTTCGAGCGTTCTGAAACACGGGGTGGTTTTGCGGGTGTCGAGAATTTTTGACGAACTTTCGCCGAGAGCTTCAACATACTTTGAAGTCAAAGTGGCGACTCCCGAAAGGTGCTGCAAGAAATTCAGCATTACCCTCTCAGCCCTAATCATCGTCCGTGCGGGGCCCGAAATTTCCGCGACAGCCTCTCCCTTTTTTACTTTTTCGCCGTCGCTTGCAAGAAGCTTTACGGAACAGCCCCCCTCTCCGTCAAATTTTGAATACACGTCCAGTATTATTTTTATCAGCGGCAATCCGCAAAGAGTCATATCCTTTCTGGCGGCAAGGACTGCGGAGCCTCCGACATTCGGAGTGAGAGTGTCGGTAGTCAAATCGCGCTTGTCTTTCGGCGCGGTTTTAAGCCCTGCGCCGCAAATATCTTCGGCTCTCGCAAGGCGGACGATTTCAGCCAAATAATTTTCGTCAAGCTCCGCCCATGAGAGGCGGCGCACAAGGTGGTCGATAAATTTTCGGTTTTTCATAACTAATCTTTTATGTAAAATTCTTCACGGCACGCCATCTGCAAATTAAACGTAAGCGGACGCCCTTCTATTCCCGCGCTTTCGCATTTCCAAACTCCGCCCGCGCCTTCTATCAAGGAAAGCCCTGCGGCGATGTCCCAAAGGTTTATGCCGCGCTCGTCGTAGCAATCTGCCCTGCCCGACGCAACCCAAGAGCATGCTATCGCCGCACTTCCGCACATTCTGACTTTTTTAAACGCCTGCATTCTCTTTACGAAAAGGCGCATATTTTCATCAGAATAATCCGTGATGCTCGGAAAACCCGTCATAACGACAGCCTGCTCCATTGTCTTCGCCCATTTTGGCTCGACTTTCACGCCGTTTAAGAACAGCCCGAACTCCCTTCCGCCGCTGAAAAGCTCATTGCGCGTGAAATCGTAAACCGCCCCCACGACAGGCTGCATTCCGCACATAAGCCCGATGCTTACGCACACGCTCGGAATGCCGCGCAAAAAGTTGAAAGTGCCGTCAATCGGGTCAACCACCCAATAAGGCTCCGTTCGGGAAATCAAAGTTGCGTCCCCGCCTTTTTCTTCGCCAACGACTTCAATGCCCGTATCCTTTAAAATGCCGCGGATGAAAATCTCGCTTTCGACGTCCTCTTGAAGCTTTACGTCGTTTGCAGCGTCGCTATTCACGCGCCTTTCGACAATTTTCGACAGGCGTACGCCCGCCTTCAACGCGGCGTCTTCCGCGAATTTCAACATTTTAAAATTATCCATAATGTTTTGAAATAATGAATTTGGCGTCAGGAAATGGCAAGTATTTTAATCGCAGGGGAAAAATGCTTGTTTTTGCCAAAAGAAATCCGATAATTTTTAAAATATAGCTTTCATTTTTTAACCCGCCAACACACAAAGACAAGATGCAGCAAAAACAAAACACGTCCGCAGGCGCGCAAACGAAATACCCGTATATAAACAGGGAACTAAGCTGGCTTGCATTCAACAGGAGAGTGCTGAACCTATGCTCAAATCCGAACTTTCCGCTGCTCGAAAGGCTGAGGTTTTTGTCGATAGTAAGCTCGAACCTCGACGAGTTTTTTGAAATACGCGTAGCGGGGCTTATCCAGCAGATAGAATCGGGCGTGATGACGGCGGATTTCGACGGACTCGGTCCGAGAGAGCTTTTGCGCAGAATACACATCCAGACGCAAACGATGTCCGCCGACAAATACAGGATTTTTTACGATGAAATCCAGCCGCTTCTGCAAAAAGAAAAGATATTCATTCTGCCGATGTCGAAATGCTCGCGTCAGGAGAAGATGTGGCTTGAAAAATATTTCGACGCAAACGTGTATCCCGCGCTAACCCCGATGGCGGTTGACCCCGCGCATCCTTTCCCGTTTTTGAAAAACAAGGGGACCTACGTCATGCTTACCGTGGCAAACGCGCAGATAAAGCGCGCCCCCGCTGAAACCGCGATAGTGCACACCCCCCAGATTTTATCGAGAGTAGTCAGAATTCCCACAGAAGATGAAAACGAATACCGCCTCGTGTTTTTAAGCGACCTTGTAAAACACTTTTCGGAAAAGCTCTTCCCCGGATATAAAATCAGAAACCGCGCGCTTTTCAGGCTAACGCGCAATTCAGACCTCTATATCGACGAGGAAGAAACCGAAAATCTTTTAAAGACAATCGAAAACGAATTGCATAGGCAAAAGAAAGGCGCGGCGGTAAGGCTCGAAGTCGAAGACTCAATTTCAGAAAACAACTTGAAGCTTCTCCTCGGCGCGCTCGACTTGGAAATCGACGACGTATATAAAATTTCAAAGACGCCCATAAATATGATAAGGCTCGCTTCCGCCTACGATTTGATAAGCAGGCCCGACTTGAAATTCCCGTCCTACAAGCCCGCCCTGCCTCCCGAATTTAAAGACCCGAACGCGATATTTGATGCCTTAAAAGAAGGCGACAGGCTTTTGCACCATCCATACGAAAGCTTCCGCCCCGTCGAAGAATTCATAGCGCGCGCCGCAAACGACGAAAACGTCTTCGCGATAAAGCTTACCCTCTACCGCACAAACAGCGATTCGCGCATTTTAAATTCGCTTAAAGACGCGGCAATGAAAGGCAAGCAGGTAACAGTGCTCGTGGAGCTTAAAGCGCGCGGGGACGAAGAAAAAAACATAAGGTGGGCAAGGGAGCTTGAAGAAATGGGCGTGCACGTCGTGTACGGCATAGTGGGGCTGAAAACGCACTGCAAAATCTGCCTTATCGTCCGAAAAGAAAACGACGGAATGCGCCTTTACGCGCATATCGGAACTGGCAACTACAACTCGAAAACCGCAAAGGCTTACACCGACTTGTCGTATTTTACCGCCGACAAATCCTTGTGCGAAGAAGTCGCGCAAGTATTCAACACTCTGACGGGCAAAGTCGCAAATCCGCAATTTAAAAAACTGATTGTCGCACCCTTCAACTTCCATTCAAAATTTTTGGAGCTTGTAAAAAACGAAATCAAAAACGCAAAAGACGGAAAGCCCGCGAGAATTATCGCAAAGACGAATGCGCTGATAGAGCAAAGCGCAATCGACGCACTCTACGAAGCCTCGCAGGCGGGAGTCAAAACAGACCTCATCGTGCGCGGAATTTGCGGGCTTGTTCCGCAGGTTAAGGGGCTTAGCGAAAACATAACGGTAAAGAGCATCGTCGGCATTTATCTTGAACACAGCCGAATTTACTATTTTGAAAACGGCGGAAACCCACTCCTTTTTGCGGGGTCGGGAGACCTTATGCCGCGCAATATGTTTAGAAGAATCGAGTGCATATTTCCGATAGAAAATCCCGCCATAAAAGATCGCGTAATTGAAGAAATTTTGGGAAGCCTCTTGAAAGACAATATGTATTCGGACTACCTGCACCAAAACGGAGCTTACTACAAGGACGCGAAAATGAAATCCGCCCCTCAATTTTCGGCGCAGGAATTTTTCATGCAAAAAGAAAAGCCGAACATTTAAGTTCGGCTTGTCAAAAAAAATCCTCGCAAAATCTTATTTTTCGTCGGGTTCAACCCATCGCCCCGAAGCCTTTATGAGGTTAATCAAATGCTCGATTGCCTCTTCCTGAGGGATGTTGATTTCAACACACTGCTTGTTTTTGTATAGATTGATTTTCCCGGGCGCGCCTCCGACATAGCCGAAGTCGGCGTCGCTCATTTCGCCGGGGCCGTTCACGATGCAGCCCATTATACCGATTGTGAGACCTTTAAGGTGCGATGTCCTCGCCTTGATTTTCGCGGCGGTTTCCTGAATGTCGTAAAGGGTTCTGCCGCAACTCGGGCAGGCGATGTACTCCGCCTTGCTTTTTCTTGCACGCGCCCCCTGCAATATGGCAAGGGCAAGCTCGGCGTTGCGCTTCGGAGATTTTGAAATTTCCAAAGATGCAATGTCGCCAATGCCATCGGTAAAAAGCGAACCCAAATAAATGGACGCCTCCGTAAGTTTTGAAGATTCGTCGGCATTGGGCATCAAGCTTTTTGAATCGTCGAATTTAAGCATGACGGGGCAATCCAAATGCAATTTTTTTGCTTTCGCTACAAGCATTCTCGCTTCGCCCACCGAATGCCTTCCGCCTGTCGGAGCGGAGGGAACAAGCACCACAGAGCCTCTCGGAGCATTTCTTATGATGCCCGAAAAATCTATGAGTTTGTCGGCTTCAATTTCCGCCGCAACGACCTTGGCATGCTTTAACGCGTCTTCCAAGTCGCAAGGCTCTTGGCACTTCGCAAAGTAAAAATCGCCACACTTGTTCGAGCCGTCGAAAGAAAATTCCGCATGCTCATCTTCACCGCCAAACACCGCGACTGACGGCACGCTGTCAGCTCCGACTTTAATGCCGTTAATTTCGACTTCATCGCACTTGCGACGGTTGTAGGAATAAAAATCCAAGTCTTCGTCAATCTGGGCGACTGCCTTTTGCGCGCGAACCTTGTCTATCAGGCGCGCAAACTCTATCGCGACGGGAACTTCCTCAACGGGATCTTCCGTAAGCGAAACTCTTATGGTATCGCCAATGCCGTCGAACAAAAGCCCGCCAATTCCGATTGCGCTTTTTATGCGGGCGTCTTCGCCAAATCCCGCCTCGGTCACCCCAAGATGCAGGGGATTTGCAAAGCCCTCCTCTTTCATCATCTTGACGGCGAGGCGGTAAGTTTCCGTCATTATGCGCGTATTGCTCGCCTTGAAGGAGAATACGAAGTCGTTAAAATCCATGTCCCTGCAAATGCGCGCAAATTCAAAGGCGGCTTCAACCATTCCCAAAGAAGTGTCGCCATAGCGGCTTATTATGCGGTCGGACAGGGAGCCGTGGTTTGTGCCGATGCGCATTGCTCTGCCAAGCTCCTTGCACCTTTTGACAAGGGGAGCGAACTTGTCGCGAACTTTTTCAAGCTCTTCGGCGTACTGCGAATCCGTATATTCCACATGCCCCGAAAGCTTTTTGTCGCTGAAATTGCCCGGATTTACGCGGATTTTTTCGACATGCTCAACTGCTTCCATTGCGGTTGCGGGGAGAAAATGTATGTCCGCAACAAGTGGATTTTGAAAACCCGCCGCCTTAAATTCCTTTGATATGAATTTGAGGGCTTTTGCCGCCTCCAAATTTTGCGCGGTCAGCCTTATTATTTCGCAGCCCGCCTCGGCAAGCTGAATGCATTGTTTTACGGAAGAGGCGACATCAATGGTTTTGGTGTTCGTCATCGACTGTATGCGTATGGGATTGCCGCCGCCGATGCCGACGCCGCCAACCATAACCTCGCGCGTCTGAAACCTGACGCAGTTAAATCTGGATGTGCAATAATTTTCCATAATTTTGTTATTCTTTAAAATTTACATCGTTTACATAATATGCGCGGTATAGGCTTTCCAACGCTTCTTCGGAATTGTCGCCGCTCCAGCGCATTATGTCAAAGTAGAAAACATAAAACATTAAAAAAACGAATATAAGCATGAATATGCCCTGCAAGCCCGCCACTATCCCTTCGGGGATTTTTCTGCGCATAAGCTTTGCAATGGTTGCAAACAGCATATGCCCGCCGTCCAAAACGGGAATGGGAAGAAGATTTAATATCGCCAGATTTATGTTTACCAAAACTGCGAATGAAAGCACAAGCATCATGTCTATAAGCGAAAACTTGTACATGACCCTGCCTATGCCCACGGGACCAGAAAGGTGCTTTAAGCCTATGTCGCTCGAAGGGCTTGCAAGGCTCTTTAACGCGCCCCAAGTGCGCACAATGTTTTCCTTGAACTGCTCGGCGATGTTCGGATGCAAAACCGCGCGCTCCTCTTTTATCTCGTAGCCCATAAGCATTTTGTAGCCCGCAGGTTCGATTTCTGAAGAAATTACGGGAGGCAGGGTTATTTCACGCATGTTCGAACCGTCTGGGTTTGAAAGAAGCATTTTTGAATAGACGTTTGAAGACGCGCTTATGCGCTCGCGCAAAACCGACAAGTTTTGAATTTCCGCGCCGTTAAACTGCAAGAGGATGTCGCCCGGCTTCGCGTTTTCCAAAAAATCAAGGTTTCTGTTCACCCAAAAAACCGCGATGGAGCCGCTTGCGTAAGCGTCCAAATTTTTTGACTTGTCAGAAGAAAGCGACAAAAAGTCAACCGCCTTTTTCCCGCCTGATGCAAACAAACTGCATAGCGGTTTTGTGATAAAAACTTTCTTTGGCGCGATTTTCAAATTTTTAATTTCACCGCCTCTTGAAACTTCAACAGGCACTTCCTTTTCCGACTTCCTTAAAAGCGCGCCTACATGGCTGTTCGAGTAAACTTTTACGCCCGCAACCTTGCTTACGACGTCTCCCGCCAGAATGCCCGCTTTTTCCGCAGGAGAACCTTTCATAACTGCCGCAACTTTCATTGAAGTTACAGGGTAAATGCCAATCATTCGTATTTCATCGCCCGTTTTTGAATTGGTCTTTACAAGGACGGGGTTTAGTTTGACGCTGAACACCTCTGAGCCGCGCTCTATTTTAAGATTAACCTCAGGTTTGCCGTCTTCCGACCTGCCCGTTCCCATTGCGACAAGTTCGGCTATGTTTGAAAAATTTTCGGGCTTTACGGAATCGACTTCCAAAATTTTGTCACCCTCGCGAATGCCCGCCAAATACGCGGGGCTTTTCAAAGTTTCGTTATCTGAAACAATTTCTTCGGGGACAAAGCCGACTTGGGTCGAATTTAAAGATACGGAAGCGGGAATGCCGACAATCCAAATAATTGCAGCCAGAACCAGCGCAAACAGCAAATTGAAAAATGCGCCCGCCGCAGAAACTGCCATTTTGTCGAAATAAGAAATTTCAGGAAGAGTTCTTGCAAGCCGCTCTTCTTCGCTCATTCCGTCCGCGCCTTTTTCGCCGCCGCCTTCAAGCCTGCCCATGTCGGCAAGCTGCGGAAGCGCGACATACCCGCCGAACGGCAAAAGGGATATTCGGTATTCGCAGCCGTCCTTTCCCTTCCAAGCGCAAATTTTGGGTCCGAAACCTATCGAAAATTTCAAAACTTTCAAGCCCCTCCATTTCGCCGCAAGAAAATGTCCGAGTTCATGCACAAAAATAGAGCCGCCGAAAAACACAACCATTACGGCGATGCCGAACGCGCTTTCAAAAATCGAGGAAAAATCAGGCATTGCAACGCCTTCCAAGCTCTCTTGCTATTTCTTCCGACTTTGCCCTCGCTAATGCGTCGCGCTCCAAAAGCTCTTCAATGGAATTTACGTCTTTTGAGTCTATCTTTTCAAGCGCGGAACCGACAACCTTGGGAATATCAAGCCATGAAATCTTCCCCTTTATGAAGTTTGCGACCGCGACTTCGTTTGAAGCGTTGAATATGGCGGTTGCCGTGCCGCCCGTTTTCAGGGCGTCAAAGGCATGCTTTAAGCACGGGAAGCGCGTTGTGTCGGGCGGCGCAAAGTCGAGGCTTAGGCATTTGGTAAAATCCACGGACGGCAAAATCGGATTTCCCCTTTCCGGCACAAGCAGGCTGTGTTCTATGGGGAATGTCATTGAAGGCGGCGCAAGATGCGCCAATATCGACCCGTCCTTAAAGCGAACCATCGAATGGACTATGCTCTGGCGGTGCACGACAACTTCAATCTGCTCGGGGCTTACGTCAAACAGCCACTTTGCCTCAATCACTTCAAGCCCCTTGTTTGCGAGGGTGGAAGAGTCTATCGTAACCTTTACGCCCATATTCCAGTTGGGGTGCTTCATCGCGTCTTCCGGGCGAATTTTTTGCATTTGCTCAAAAGTATAGTCGCGGAACATTCCGCCGGACGCCGTTATTATGAGGTTTGCGATATCCTCTTTTCTCTCGCCCTGAATGCACTGGAAAACAGCATTGTGCTCGCTGTCAAGAGGCAGCATTTTCACGCCCATGCGCTTCGCTTCCGCCATCATGAATTTGCCCGACATAACCAAGATTTCCTTGTTTGCAAGGGCAATGTCTTTCTTGCATTTTATGGCGGAAAGAGTGGGGATTAAGGCGTCCGTTCCAACGACTGCCGCAACAAGAGTGTCAAAGCCGTCCATCGTTGAAATTTCTTTAAGACCCTCCGCGCCCCTGTAAAGAGTTGCGCCGTCAAACGCGTCTTTACCTTCCTCAAACGCGGCTTCGTCGGAAATGGCAACGTGCTTTACGTTGAATTCTCTTGCAATGTCCGCAAGCTTTTTCCAATTTCTGTTTGCGGCTATGCCCACAAGCTCAAGCCTGTCGGGATTTGCGCGGAGCACTTTCAAAGTGCTGTCGCCAATCGAGCCTGTTGCACCCAATAAAACTATTTTTCTCTTCATACCAAAAAAATCAAAAAAACTGCCCTGCGGAAATTATAATAAGATAAATGCCATTACGGGCGTGGTTAAAATCAAAGAGTCCGCCAAGTCGAGCGCGCCCCCTATGCCCGGAAGCGTGGAGCCCGAATCTTTCACTCCCGCCTTGCGCTTCAATGCCGACTCCACAAGGTCGGAAAGAAGCGCGACAACCGCAATAAAGGCGCACACCGCGCCGATAATCCAAACAGGAGTTCCATTAAAACTCTCCTTTAACAAATAATGCGCCATCGCCATACCGCCCGCGCATGACAAAAATACACTACCCATCAACCCCTCGTAAGATTTTTTTGGCGATATTGAAGGTGCGATTTTATTGGTGCCGAACCGACTTCCGAACAGATAGCCGCCAATGTCGGAAAGCTTTATGACAAGTATCGCCCAAACAGCCATTTTTACGTCAAAGAACGCGATTTTAACAAAACAGCTCAGCATATAGCCTAACGCCATAACTGTCAAAAATTCAGGAACAAGTGTTTTTATCGGATAGTCTCCGTAAGGAGATTTTAACGCCGCAACCGCAAAGAAACCAAACAAAATTGTTGGAGACAGCACGCAAAACAAAGACATGTTTAAAATGGCAGGCAAATGGGAATTTAATCCCGACTCCTGCAAAATTTTTTCGATAAATATTATGGCAATCAAAGAGCCGACAACCCAAAAGCGCGGAGCAAGCCCGCACTTCTTTTCGATTTGGCATGCCTCGTAAGAGGCGAGAAACGCCAATGCCAAAATCAAAGCGGAAAAACCGAATGCTTTGCCGAAATAAATCGAGCAAGACAAAATTAAAAGAAGAAATATTGAACTTAGCGTGCGTTTAATCATTTGTTTTTAATTGTTCTGTTGTGAAACCGTAGCGGCGTTCGCGCTTTGCGTATTCGCATAAAGCCTTTTCAAGCTGGCTTGCGTTGAAATCGGGCCAATATACATTTGTAAAATAAAGCTCCGAATACGCCGACTGCAACAAAAGATAGTTGCTAAGGCGCATTTCGCCCGAAGTCCTTATAATCAAATCGGGGTCGGGCATTTTGGCGGTATCCAAATTCTCGGCAATATCCTTCCAGCAAACCTTACCTTTTTTTTCGATTTTATTGACGGCTCTTACAAGTTCGTTGCGCGAGCCGTAATTCAAGGCAAGCACCAAATTCGATTTTGTGAAGTTTTCCGTCTGCTTTTTCAGCGAATTTAAGGCGTCTTGGCAGTCTTTCGGAAGGGCTGATATGTCGCCTATTGTCAAAAACCTGACTTCTTTTTCAATGAAAAGCTTGCCGTATTTTTTTAAAGAAACCAAAAGAAGTTTCATTAGAGCCTTGACTTCAAGCTTGGGCCTATTCCAGTTTTCGGAAGAGAAAGCGTAAAGAGTGAGATACTCAATGCCGCTTTTTACCGCCTCTTCAACAACTTCCAAAACTCTCTTTGCCCCCTCTTTATGCCCCGAAACCCTCGACAGACCTCTTTCTTTTGCCCATCTGCCGTTTCCGTCCATAATAATCGCCACATGCCTCGGAATTGAGCCACATCTTGCAATTTTTTTGGGAGTTTCTGTTTTTCTTCTTATCATAAAATATAAAACGACCTTTAAATTAACATCATGTTTAAGATTTTTGCAAATAATTTTTACCGCAAAGAAAATGGTTGATTTCAGGGCTTAAAATCAAAATTATAAAGATTATGAAAAAATTTGCATGCGCCTTGATTGCGGCACTCGCGCTTTTTGAAGCTTATCCGAAAGTGTCTTTCTTTGCCGACCCCGCCCAATACGGCATAACACCGATAGATTCAGACGACCCTTTTTACGTCAACCCCGTCGCAATTACGGGACTTTCCGAAAAACCGCTTACGCAGCTTTTGGGAATAGACGTTGAACACTGCACAAGCTTAAACGTGGAATACGCCTCCAATATGGTGTCCGACGGAATGAGGACTTCAAACAACACTTTCGCGTTGTCGCTGTTAGACAGGGGCGAGCTGTTTGGAGGAGACGGCTACACGGAGCTTGACGCATATCTGCCGACCGATTCGCAATTTGCAAGAATGTACCGATTTTTGGGCGGATGGAAGTACAATCTCACAAAAGACCTTCACGTCGATCTTGGCGGAACTTTGATTTACGCGTCAAAGAGAATTTCGGGAGCGGGAATTACGGGGGCGGGAACGCACTTTACGGGAGACATCTACGCGGGGCTTATTTTTGAGTCGCTTTTAAATCCGTTCGCCTACTACTGCTACAACTTCGACTACGACTCAAACAAGATAACAATAGGCGTAAATCCGAAATTCGACCTCTCGAACATAACAAACATCGAAAATCTCTCGCTTGAAATAGAGGCTTACTGCGGATATGTGAAAGCCAACCGCTGGACTGCCGACGACAGGATTGACGGCGCGCTTCCGCACAACAATTATTTTTATGTACAGACTGAAGCGCAGCTCGTTTATGTTCTGGCAAACCGCTGGCGTTTTACGATTGGCGGAGGCTATGCCCATAACGACGGCGCGCGCGACATAAAAAACCTTTCAAACAGCCCGAACAACCTGCTTTGGATAAACACTTCAATCGGCTTCATATTCTAAAAGACAATGAAAAACACACTTCGCTTTATTTTGGCAACTCTAACCGCGTTTTTGGCATGCGCCTGCTCGTCGCCATCGCTTGAAAACAACGCGCGCAAAGACTGGTCATTCTTTGACGACGCAAGCGGCGACACTCTCGGCTACGACCGCAACTCAAACGTAAAAATCTCCTATGTGCGCACCCGTTACATAAGCGACATGGAAACGCGCTCAATCGGCGAAGCCCTCACGGGAGACGAATACACGCACGGCTACCTTACCCTGCGCTCCGACCCCGACTCGCGCGAAGGAATGTATTTTTTCATCATGACGGAACTCGGAGTTTCAAAAATTTCGGACGGCACCATGATAGAAGTCTATGTCGATTCAAACCAAACGCCGAAGGTCCGCGAATTTAAATTCGTCGTTCCAGAAACGCATTCGCTTCTAAGAGAAATAAAAATCGGCATTACGGGAAATGAATGGAAAGGCAAAAACGAAAAGCCTAACGCCTATAAAATCGCAATAAAAACGCCTGCGGGGAAGACCATAGCAGAATACAAATCCTGGCTTTGGAGCTTGGGTGAAAAATGAATTTTTCGGCACCCTTTGAAATAGAGAACTCCCCGTTTTTCCTGCCGTCCGATTTTAAAGAAACGCTCGACGGCGGGCAGTCTTTCAGGTGGAGGGAAGTCGGCGAAAACGCATTTGAGGGAGTTTTTGAAGACATCGCGGCAAGGCTTCTCTTAAACGGACGCGGCAAAGTTTGCGCCCAAGTCCCCGAAGGGTTCGACCAAGAAAAATGCGCAAAAAAAATAGCGGATTTTTTGGACGCCGAGCGAGACTATGCAAAAATCACAAAAAACCACAAGGACGAGAGGGTCGCGAAAGCCGCCAAGAGATTTCCGACCCTTCGCATTTTGCGCCAGACGCCGCAGGAAGCGATAATCTGCTTCATCTGCTCTTCAAGCAAGCGCATAGTCCAAATAAAACAATGCGTAAGCCTGCTTTCCGAAAAGCTGGGAGCCGAAATCGCCCCGAATTTCCACGCACTGCCAACCTTTGAAAAAATCGCCAAAGCTCCCATTGAAATTTTAAGAGACTGCAAGCTGGGCTTCCGCGCGGACTACTTAAAGCGCACTGCTCAAAAAATAGTTTCAGACAAATTCAACCCCGAAAGCCTGCGCGAAATGCCATACCAAGAAGCAAAAAAATACCTTCTCTCACTTTCGGGAGTCGGGGAAAAAGTTGCGGACTGCATTCTGCTTTTCGGGGCGGCAAAATTCGAGGCATTCCCAGTTGACACATGGATTTCCAAAAGCATGGCGGCTCTATACGACTTGAAAACACCCAAGGACGCGCGCACATTCGCCTCAAAACAGTTTGGCGCAAACGCGGGCTACATACAGCAGCTTTTGTTTGCCGACATACGGTCTAATCCTTAAAATGCTTGGGATACCTCGCTTTAAGCTCCTTTTTTATGCCAAGCCACGAAGTCTTCCAAAACTCTTCCAAATTTTGCGTTATTTGGACGGGTCTGCCGTTCGGCGCAAGAATTTCAAAAGTGGCAGGCATTTTTCCGTCTAAAATTTTTATTTTTCGCCCGTCAAAATCGTAAAGCTCGGAAAATTTCGCGGATACAACCGCCCTTTTCAAAGGCAGCTCGTAGCGGATTTTTACAGGCTTTCTGCGAAGCGGCAAATTTGCAAATTCGGGCGCAAGATAGTCGAGCATTGCCGCTTGTTCGAAAGACAGCCAGTCTTTCAAAAACGGAAGGACATCGGCGTTTCGAATTTCCGAATAGGAATTTTTTGCAAGGCACATCTGTTCGAAAATCATGCGCTTTGCCTCTTCGTCTATCTTTGCAATTCCGCTTTCGGGGCATAGTTCCGACACGAAATTAACCCTGTCTATAAAATTTTCCTCAGCCTCCGACCAGTTTTTCAAAACGAGCTTCCCCTCCAAAATCATGTCGCAGAAAATCTTTGCGCAAACATCGGGCGAACTCGGCGCGCCGCTTGATTTTTCCAAAACCATGTCCCTGAACTTCACGAGTTTTAGCGCGGCAACCCTCTTTGAATTTTCGTCGAAAGAAACGCTTTCCACCTCTGAAAAATCGTTCGGGAAAAGCTCTGCAATCCATTCTTTTTTTAGCGGCACAATGCCTGACGCCATAATGGAAACGCGCCCGCCTACATTTTGCTCGGCAAGTTCCAAAGCCGCAAATATCTTTGAAGCGTACTTTTTCGACGAACGCCTCACCTCTCCTCTACGCCCCCCCGAAATGGCGCAAGCCAAAGTGCCCTCGTTTAAGCGCGCGCACACCCTGTCCGAAAACGCGCTTAAAACGGATTTCGCAAGCTCCGCATTCAAGTCGCCCGAAGTCAGGCTTTTTTCCTCGCCTTTCAGCAAGTTGAAAAAGTCCCGCGACACTTCAAAAACCCTGCGGGCGTTCGCCGCGTGAATTCCGTAAGTTTTGCAAAAAGTTTCGTCGAAGTTTCTGCTCCGCGCAAGACGACAGATTTCGGAAATTTCGCCAAGCTCCGACGCGCATTCGCCAAGCATTTCGTAAAGCTCAAATTCACTCCGCTCGTTTGCGGTGTCCATTTTAACGCGCCCGACATCCATAACCGCGGCAAACATTGCGGCGTCTTTCAAAACGCCCCTGCCGGCCGCTTCAATCAGCATTCTTCCGTAGCGAACCTCTGTCGGCAAGCGCGAAATTTTGACGCCAAGCGGCGTTGCATTAAAAAATTCATCGACTGCGCCAAGCTCCTTTAAAATTTCAAGAGCAGCCGCCGTCTTTTCTTCGCTTGGAGCGTCCAAAAGAGGCAGAGCCGAAATTTCCAAACCCGCGACTTTAAGCCACAGCAAAATCTGGCTCAAATCAAGGCGGAGAATTTCAGGCAAAAGATACGGGGAGAAATCGGACTCTTCGCTTTTTCGCCAAAGCCTGACCGCAATGCCCGCGGAAGTTCTGCCCGCCCTTCCCGCGCGCTGAACCGCGCTCGCGTGAGAAATTCTTTCCACATACAAAGTGTTGACACCTCTTGAAAAGTCGTACCTCGCGACTCTTGCAAAACCCGAATCTATCACGAATTTAACGCCGTCTATCGTAAGCGAAGTTTCGGCTATGTTGGTTGCGACAACAACCTTGCGCCTTTCCGATTTTGCCACAGCCCTGTCCTGCATGGCTCCGCTCAAAGAGCCGTGCAGAGGCAAAACTTCCATTCCGCGCGACGACGGCATTTTTAAAATTGCGGAAATTGTGCGCGAAATTTCATAAGAACCGGGCATAAATATCAAAAAATCTCCCGACGGATTTTCCCTCGCAAGCCTTTCAAATTCAAGCGCCGCCCTGTCCCATATTTTTTCGGTCTGCCCCCTGAGCGGAGCATACTCGATGTCAACGGGATATAGCCTGCTTTCGCATTCAAGGCTGACCGCGCCGTCTCCAAGAAATTTCAAAATTTCATCTGCATCAAACGAAGCCGAACACACAAAAACCGCCAAGTCTTTCCGCCTTGACAAAACCGACTTTAAGACAAGGGCAAAAGAAATGTCGCTAAACAAATTGCGCTCGTGGAACTCGTCGAAAACAACCGCGCCCACACCCTTCAAATCAGGGTCGGACAAAACCATTCTGGCAAGCACGCCTTCAGTCACGAAAACGATTTTGGTTTCGGGCGAATAATTTTTTTCCATCCTGATGTGCCAGCCCGCAAACCCGCCCGCAGAAGAACCTGCGGATTTTGCGACATACTTTGCAAGAAGCCTTGCCGCAACCCTGCGCGGCTGCAAAACCAAAATCCTGCCATCTATTTTTTCGGCAAGCATCATAGGCAGACGGGTGGATTTGCCCGAACCCGTCGGGGCGCGGACGACAAATTTTCTTGCGCCGCCTTCAAGAGCGCAAAAGAGTTTGTCTTTAATTTTTTCTATTGGCAAATCCATAACTTGCAAAACAAAGAGCGCGAAAAACGCGCCCCCGAAAAATCGAATTTAAAATCGCGCAAGCCTATTTCAATGTTTCAATGTCAAGCTTTGAAAGCATTTCTTTCGTGATTTTGCGGGCTTCGTCCGTTGAAGACGCCCTTGCAAGCAAAACCGCCATTCTGCGATGACCCTTAACCTCGGGCTTCCCGAATATGCGCATATCGGTTTTGGGAAGAGCCAAAACTTCTTCAAGATTGCCGAAAACCACTTCATTGCAATCCCCTTCGACAACGACCGCCCTGCTCGCCGAAGCCCCGAAATGCTCGATTTCAGGAATGGGCAAACCTAAAATCGCGCGGGCATGCAAGGCAAACTGCGACAGGTTTTGAGAAATCATCGTGACCATACCCGTGTCGTGCGGGCGCGGAGAAACTTCGCTAAAAATCACCTCGTCGTTTTTTATGAAAAGCTCAACGCCGAAAATGCCGAATCCGCCAAGCGCGTCCGTAATTTTCTTTGCATACTCCTGCGCGCGGGAGACGGCTTTTTCAGACATCGCCGCAGGCTGCCAGCTGACGCGATAGTCTCCGCTTTCCTGCCTGTGCCCGACGGGCTTGCAAAAAGAAGTTCCGCCGATATGGCGCACGGTAAGCATTGTTATTTCATAGTCGAAATCAATAAAGCCCTCGACGATAACCTTCCCTGCTCCCGAACGGCCTCCGCTTTGCGAATAGTCCCAAGCCTTTTTGATGTCGGCTGAAGTTTTCACAACGCTCTGCCCGTGCCCCGAAGAACTCATTATGGGCTTTACGACGCATGGAAGACCTATCTTTTTTACGGCTTCCTCAAATTCTTTTTCAGTGCTTGCAAAAACATACGGGGAAGTCCTCATGCCCAACTTTTCCGCGGCGAGAGTTCGTATGTTTTCCCTGTTCATCGTAAAATTTACAGCCTTTGCGGTCGGCACGACGTTAAAGCCCTTTTCTTCAAGCTCGATTAGCTTTTGAGTCGCGATGGCTTCGACTTCGGGTATTATAATGTCGGGCATTTCCTTGCGGATTACGCCTTCAAGGGCGTCCGCGTCAAGCATTGATATTACATGGGAGCGGTCGGCTATCTGCATCGCGGGGGCGTTTGCGTACTTGTCCACTGCGACAACTTCAACACCGTAGCGTTTCAGCTCTATTGCGACTTCCCTGCCAAGTTCGCCGCTGCCCAAAAGCATGGCCTTCTTCGCGCTTTTTTTGAATACCGTTCCGATTTTTACCATAAGAAAACCCTTATTTTTATCGCAATAATCAAAACGCCTTCATTCGGCAAAGTCAAACATTAAGGAATTTATCGTTAGTATTTAAAAGAAGTTTCCGATTAGTAAAAAAACAATTCAAAAAAAAGGCAAAAAAATGAAATCCGACAAATTCATAGGCTTGATTCTCGCACTGGCGGGATTATTCTGCATCACATTCCCAATCGCAACCTCAATATCCGTTGAAATAATCGTTGGCGCATGCTTCTTCGTTGGGGCAATATTTACGCTGTTTCAGTCTCCGCGGCAAAAAGGCGGATGGGACAAGGCGATATATCTGGCAATCGCGGTATTGTACGCAATCGGCGGCTTTATAATGCTCGCCTACCCCGTGCAGGGAACATTTATGCTTACAATGGTAATCGGCGCAATATTTTTGACGCAGGGGATTTTCACCCTCTTCTACTGGGCGGCAAAGAAAAAACGCCACGCAAACACATCGATGACCCTGCTAAACGGCATAGTAAACATCCTGCTTGGCGCGATAATCCTGCTAAACATAAACGCGGGGCTTGGATTTATCGGGCTGCTTGTGGGCATCAACCTGCTCTTTACGGGCATAACAATACTAATGCAGCCGAGCATTCCCAAAGAAGAAATCTGAAAAACGCCGTTAAAAACAAAAAAATCGGGGAAAGCTGAACTGTACCCCAAAATTCGGACAATAAAAAAAGCTGTGATAGGAGATTGCAAA
>OHMU01000042.1_pt1 | contig 106111 bp, 87 predicted proteins | sample 1569441 | NCBI WGS metagenome assembly OHMU01 (sample SAMEA3879527, study PRJEB24766) | human gut metagenome | biome: human-associated habitat; feature: feces | place: USA | collected 1985/1987 | reverse complement strand
TTTGCAATCTCCTATCACAGCTTTTTTTATTGTCCGAATTTTGGGGTACAGTTCAAAGCGCGGTTTTTTGGCATAAAATTTTCGGGAGAGAAACTACATTTTGATTTCGTCCCAAATTTTGTTGTATTTTTCGTTATCCGCGCCCAAGTCCATAATGACTTCGCTCTTGTTCAAAACTTCCTGCGGAATATTCATTGCGGGAGCGTTGCGCAATTCTTCCGGCATAAGCTTGCGGGCTTCGGTATTCACCGCGTCGTACTGCGAAAATTCCATATTTTGAACTGCAATTTTAGGCTCTGCCATGTAATTCATAAAAGCATGAGCCAAATCCGCATTCTTGGCATCGGCGGGAATTGCCCAGTCGTCGCAAGAAATCGAAAGCCCTTCCTTCGGGAACATGAGTTTAAGATTCGGCTTTTCCAAGAGAACCTGCGCAAGGTCTCCGCTGTAGCCGTGCACCAAAACGTACTCGCCCGTTGCGATGCCCGTTTTATAGCCTTCGTTGTCAAACTTGGCAACATTTTCGCGCCACTTCAAAATTGTTTCCTTTGCCTTTTGAAGCTCCGCTTCGTTTGTGGAGTTGAAGCTGAACCCGTTTACTTTGAGCGCAATGCCGATAAGCTCCCTTATGTCGTTTAGCACGGTGGAACGCTTTTTAAATTCGGGATTTGAAAAAACGTTCCAAGTGTCGGGCAGATTTTTGATTTTGTCGGCATCGTATGCGACAACCGCATAGCAAACCATGTACGGCATGGAATAATCCATGTTCTTGTCGAGCGCGTTGTTTTTTAAGAAATCTTTATCGATATACTTTTGGTTGGGGATTTTGGATTTATCGAGTGGCAAAAGCATTTTTTGGTCGTTCATTATTTTTGCCATATAGCTCGAAGGCTGAATGAGGTCGTAGCCCGAACCGCCCGCCTTTATCTTGGCGTACATCATTTCGTTTGAATCGAAGGTGTCGATTATGACCTTGCAGTTAAACTCTTTTTCAAAACTTTCAACAGACTCGGGGCTTATGTAGTCCGACCACATGTAAACATGCAAAACGGGCTTTTTGGGGCCGCAACCAAAAAAAGCGAGCGCGCAGGCGCAAGCCAAAACTATCGAGATGATTTTTTTCATTTATGACTTTTCTTGTTTGTTATTATTTGACCGGCTATCGCAACCGTAAAAGTAAGCGACATAAAAATTACCGAAAGCGCGTTGATGATTGCGGGGCTGCCGTGCTTCATCATCGAAAAGACCTTTACCGGCAAAGTCGTGCTTCCAGGGCCTCCCACAAAGAAAGTCACCACAAAGTCGTCCATCGACAACGTAAACGCCATCATTGCGCCCGCCGCTATTCCGGGCCACAACAAAGGCAGGAGGATTTGGCGGATTATCCTGCCCCAGCCCGCGCCCAAGTCCTGAGCGGCCTGTATTATGCTGAAATCGAAATCTTGAAGCCTCGCAAGAACAGTGAAAGCCACATAGCTTACGCAAAATGTTGTGTGCGCAATCACAACCGTGGCAAGCCCCAAGTCCGCGCCAATGCTCACAAACAATAATAGCAGGCTTATGCCCATCAAAATGTCGGGCATAATGAGAGGAGCGTAAACAAGAGTATAATTCGCCTCTTGAAGCTTGGTTTGAAAGCGGTGCAACGCCCAAGCCGACAGTGTCCCGAGAATGGTTGACAATATCGTCGCGCAAAACGCGATTATTAGGGTGTTCAAAGTCGCGTCCAAAATCGCCGCATCATTAAAGAGAGCCTCGTACCACTTTAAAGAAAATCCCTTCCACTCCCCGCCAAACCTCGACGAATTAAACGACTGCATGACAAGCGTCAAAATGGGAATGTACAAAAACGCGAGCGCAAACAGCGTCACCAAAAGCGAAGTAAAGCGCGATTTCATCTTTCCCCTCCCATTCTCGCCTTGATAAACGACTTCAAATTTTTGCGGTTAAACGCAAACCAAACGGCTATCGGCGCGATGATGATTATCGCAAGCACAGCGGCATAGGCGGCGGCTTCGGGCAGATTTCTGTTTTGCATTGCTCTAAGGGCGATTTTGTTGCCAATCAATTCGTCCGAAACACCGCCAATCAAATCGGGAATTGCGTAAGAGCCGAGTGCGGGAACAAAAACAATCAAAAGCGCGGTTATAATCCCCTTTTTTATCCCGGGAATAAACACGGAGTAAAAAGCCTTGAACCTGCTTGCGCCCAAGTCTCGCGCCGCCTCCAAAAGCGCGAAGTTGAATTTTTCGGCAGCCGCATAAACGGGCAAAATCGCAAACGGCAAAAACGTGTAAACCGTAACCGCAATGACAGCCCCCATGTTGTTAAGCAAAAACACTTCGTCAGACATTCCGCAGAAAATCAGACTCTTGCGCAAAAATCCGTCGGGATGCAAAACGAGTCTCCACGCGAAAATGCGGATGAGAAAATTCGTCCAAAGCGGCAAGACGAAGAAAAGCAAAAGCCAAGGTCTTATCTTTCTGTTTGCGCATGCAATGAAATACCCTACGGGGACGGCAAACAATATGCAAATTACGGTAACCGCCGCGCTTACCCAAATGGTGCGCCACAAAATCGCGACATAATTTGAAGATGCGACCCTTTTTACCGTCTCCAAAGTCCATTCGCTGCCAATGCCTCCCGCAGAATCCGCACAGTGGAATGCGATTGTAAAAATTAAAATTGACGGGATTACAAAAAACAAGACGAGCCATAGCGCAGTAGGCATTGTCAAAAAGATTTCCACAAAAGATTTTGACGAGGAAGGGCGCGCCAAATTATTTTTTAAAGGTAAATCCGCCATTTTTCCCGCCTCCCGCTAACTTTCGCCGTTTTGAGACACGCCGACAAGCATGTTTACGTCGTCCTTGTGCCATGCAATCCAAACTTCGTCGTTCCAAGTCGGCTGACGCAAGTCGAGATAACACCTGTTGTGCTGTTGGCGCACGCAAATTCGCTTGTCGCCGGCAATGACCCAGTAATTCGTCTGCGCCCCCTGATATACAATGTCAACCACTTTCGCCTTTATCAAATTCATTCCGCTTGCGGCTGAATCGGCGGGGCGTTCCATGTAAACTCGGAACTTTTCGGGGCGCATGCTGATTGTAACGTTTGCGCCGACATCGAGTTTACTTTCGTTAAAAAACGCAAATTCGCCAAAACCGAACAAGTCTATCTTGCAATATTCGCCGTCCAAACGCTCAACGACTTTCCCTTCAAAGAAATTTGTGTCGCCGATAAACTCCGCGACAAATTTCGTGCGCGGGCTTTCGTAAATTTCGGCGGGAGTTCCGATTTGCTCGATGCGCCCCTTGTTCATGACCGCAATTCTGTCGCTCAAGCTCATTGCTTCGGTCTGGTCGTGGGTGACATAAATAAAAGTGATGCCGACTTCGTCGTGAATTCTGTCAAGCTCCAAAAGCATGTGCTGGCGGAGCTTCAAGTCCAACGCCGCCAAAGGCTCGTCCAGCAATAACAGCGAAGGGCGGTTAATCAAAGCCCTCGCAATCGCAACCCTCTGTTTCTGCCCGCCGCTTATTTGGTCGGGACGCTTAAATGCATGCTCCTCCAAGCGTATGAGTTCGAGCATGTTTTTTACGCGCTTTTCAATTTCAGGCTCCGGAATTTTTGCAATGCGCGGTCCGAAAGCTATGTTGTCGTAAATATTGAGATGGGGAAAAAGCGCGTAGTTTTGAAAAACGGTGTTGATTTTGCGCTTGTTGGGCGGGAGAGAGCTTATGTCTTTGCCGTCCAAAAAAACTTTTCCCGATTCCGGTTCTTCAAAGCCCGCGGCAACTCTAAGCATCGTTGTCTTGCCGCAACCGCTCGGTCCCAACAAAGAAAAGACCTCGCCTTTATTCACATTCAAGCTTACATCATACACCGCGCGATGAGTTCCGAATGTTTTATTTATATTTTCGAGCTTAAAGAAACTTTCCATCTCTCATAAAAACAAAAATAATTTATTTTTTAAGAGACAAAATTCAAACCATTTTTTTTATTTTTACAAACGTTTTTTGATATTTTTTTACATATCTGAAATTTGGGAGAAAAAATCCCTACTTGCCGCAGGCGCATTTTTTGCAATAGCCAAAGACGATGTATTTTACCGACGTAGCCGAAAAGCCCGATTTTTCGCACAATTCTTTTTCTATTGAACCGTCAAGCTTCATGTCGAAATCAAAAATTTTTCCACACCCGAGGCATATTGCGTGGTGGTGGTCTTCCAAATTGAAATCGTACCTGTCCGCTTCGCCCGCGAAACTTAAACGCCTTAAAAAACCCATGTCGGAAAGAGCGTTCAAATTTCTGTAAACAGTGGCAATTCCGATGTCGGGCAATATTTCCTTCATCGCCACAAATACCTCCGCCGCGCTCGGATGGTCAAGCTTGCCCGAACGCATCAGCTTCAATATTTCATCTTTTTGCCTTGAATATTTCATTTTTAATTTTTCTGACTAAACAATTAAGATAATCATTCTCACTTTTCAAGATAAATATTCAGCACCTAAAAAAATACGCAAAACAAATATCGGCATAATTTGCAAAAGATTTAAAACATGAGAGCGACGTTGTAAAAGACAAAGCACACCGCATATGCAAGAGCCGTAAGCCCCAATACCTGCATTGCCGCAAGCTTGGCAGAGCGCGTCTCGGAGTAAGTTGCCGCAACGGTCGCAATGCACGGCATGCTTATCAGGATAAAAAGCAGTATCGACATTCCCTGAAGAGGCGTGTAGTCGCGCTCCAACTTTTCACGCAAAGACATAGAATTTTCGGCGTCGCCCTCGCCTACTCCGTAAACTATGCCAAGCTGCGACACAAAAACTTCCTTTGCCGCAATCGCACCCAAGAGCGCGCTCGAAATTTTTGCGTCGAAGCCAAGAGGTCTTAGCGCGGTTTCCAAAAACCTGCCCGCCCTGCCGCTAACGGTATAGTCAAAAATCTCCGCCCTGCGCTCGCCGAGAATGGAGCGTTCAAGCTCGGCTTTCTTTTCGTCCGACAAAGAAGCGTCGTTTTGCACTTCAGCAATCATCGCGTCATAATCTTTTTGAAGAACGGTTTTTTCCGGGAATGTCGCCGCCGCCCAAAGGATGACGGAAGCCCCCAAAATCAAAGTTCCCGCCTTCTTTAAAAAAGCCCAGGCTCTGGAACATATTTGAAGCAGAGTGTTATACGGACGCGGAAAGCGGTAGGCGGGCAATTCAAGCACAAACGAAGAATCCGCCCCTTTGAAAAAGCTCAGCCTCAAAAGCTTTGCCAAAACAAAAGCAAGAACAATTCCCGTCAAATATATGCAAAACATCGCAACTCCCCTGTATTTTTCGGCAAAGAAACAGGGAATGAGCAAAATGTAAATAGGAAGCCTCGAACCGCAACTGAAAAGCGGCAAAACCATTATGGTTGCAATGCGCTCGCTCCTGCTTTTTAAACTCCTTGTCGCCATGATTGCGGGAACGGAACAGCCGAAACCCACGAGCATGGGAATCAAACTTGCGCCGCTAAGCCCGAAACGACGCATCAGCCTGTCGCATAAAAATGCGGCGCGCGCCATGTAGCCCGAATCCTCCAAAATAGAAAGAACCAAAAACAGCATCAAAATATTCGGCAAAAACACCAAAACACCGCCGACTCCGCCTACAATTCCGTCCACAACAAGCGACTTGAAAAATCCGCCGCCGACCCAAACAGAGTTAAGCCAAGAACTTAAAGCGGCAAAAGCGTCTTCCATATACCCCATCAGCGGATCGCCGAGGGCAAAGACAAACTGAAATGTCAAAAACATCAGAATAAAGAATATCGGCAAACCCAAGTATTTGTTTAAGAAGAGCTTATCCAACAAATACAACTCCTTAGGGCTTTGAGTTTTGGTATTTTTGCCAAAGAGCGTTTTTCTTGCGATGTCGTTTGCAAGCTTAAACCGCGCGGCAGCAATCAACCCCGCGGGAGTTTCGCCGAAGTCGCTTTCGATTTTTCCGCAAGTAAATTCTATGGCGTCGGCAAGCTCTTTCGATGAAGCGCGGATTTTTTCCAAAATGGACTTGTCGCCTTCCATTGCCCTTATCGCGAGCCAATGTGCCCAATCTGCCGACTCTTTCGGCAGGCTTTTGCCAATCAAGTGGGAAATTTGCGAAACATCGCTGTAAAGCGGCTTGTCCTTAAACTTCGACCACAAAAAATTAGGCTCGCGCTTTTTCAAAAACGCATCCAAAAGGAAAAGCTTTAAAGACGCCGCCGATGAAGACTTGTAAGCCACGCTCTTTATTGCGGGAACGCCCAAAAGATTTGAAAGCTCCTTTTCGTCGATAAACTGCCCCTTGCTTTCAAGCTCGTCCGTCATATTCAAGACGACCGCCATCGGCAGCCCCATTTCCGCAAGCTGGATTGTCAAAAATAAGTTGCGCTCAAGATTTGACGAATCCATTACATTCACAATCAAGTCGAAATCGCCAGAAGACAATGTGTCGCGCACAACTTCCTCTTCCGCCGACGAAGGCGATATGTTGTAAACGCCGGGCAGGTCTTCGACTGAAATCTTTATGCCGCCCACCTCAAAAGTTCCCGTTTTTCTTTCGACTGTGACGCCCGAATAATTGCCGACGTGCGCGTTGCCGCCGACAAGGGAATTAAATATCGTGCTCTTTCCGCAATTCGGATTGCCTACCAGTAAAAATCTTAAAACTTCACTTTCCATTTTCTGTTAGCCACCTCTAACTTTGCATTAAAAAAAAATCAGACAGGTTTGACTGTTATTGATTTTAACTGCGATTTTCTTAAAGAAATTTCAGCCCCCCTGACTTTCAAGACGACAGGATCGCCAAGAGGGGCGACCCTTGCAATCTCGACCCTGCTTCCAATCACAATTCCCATGCCCGCAAAACAAGCCACATCGCCCAACGATTTGTCAACCGCAAGTATGATTCCCGCCTGCCCCGTTTTTAAAGAAGAAAGCAAAACCGCATGCTTGCAATGCCGCGCGCAATCCTTTTCCCCGAAAGACGGGCAAGAAGCGCACGGATTTGTGAGCCCTTTCACGAATTTAGAGAATTTGCTCATGATGGAGTCGTCCATAATATGCTCCATCTTGCAGGCGACCAAGTCGGCTTCGCTCGCCTGCACGCCTAAAATGTCGGTAAAAAATTCGCGCAAAAGCGCATGCTTTTTGCTTATGGAACTTGCATGCTCTTCCCCGTTTTTGGTGAGGGAAACAGGCTTGTACTTCTCGTACTCCACAAGCCCCTTTGCCGCCAAAGAATTTAAAGCCGAAGTCACCGAAGGGCGTTTTACCTTCATTTCGCGCGCAATGTCGCTCGGGCGCACAGTGCCTTCCCGCGAAGAAATGTTCTGGATTACTTCCAAGTAATCTTCCAGATTTTCCGATAACTTTTGACGCTCTTTTGCCATTCTTTTATCCGAACAATAGAAGTTAGGATTGCCTAACTTGTCAAACTTAATTTGAAAAATTTTACAGCTGCTTATACGGATAAATTTTCTTCAAATCTTCCAAAACGGCTCTCGGATTTTCCTTTTCCTTGGGCATCCAATGGTTTTTCCAAGCATACTCACCCTCTTTTGTGCCGCGACACCGTTTGCACAGGTTTTTATATGCAATCTGGATATATTCGGGATTTTTCAATTTCCAATGCGAAGACACATACATCCTTGCCGCCAAAGACTTGTCGGGCATAAGATCTGCGGCTTTCAAGGCATGGTCAAACGCCGTGTACAAGTATTTGGGATCAGTACGCGCTTCGTAGCGGTATTCAGGTCTTCCGCTGTCGTAAAATTCCAAAAACATTTCAGCCGCGCCCTCGCAATAAAGCGTGAATATTTCCCAGTTCGCAACCGACCTGATTTCTGCGGGCTTTGATTCGTCTTTTGCGATTTTCATTGCATCTGCGAAAGTTTCCATAAATTCGACGTATTTCTTGTCGCCGCTAAAATATTTTCGCGCATTATCCAAAGAGTTTTCCTCTTTCAAAATTCTAAGAGTCAAAATAGCCCGCACAAAATTTGCCTTGGGCGACTTGTCTTCAATATTGGCATCTGCATAGTTTTTGAGCTCTCCAAAAGTTAGCACCTGTTCGCAAATATAGGCGGCGTCCAAATAGTAATCCGCATTAAAGAAGCATTCCATCGCCCCGATTTTATCCTGCAAATTGAATTTCAAAAGCCCGTATTCCGCGATGAGCCGCGAGCGCATGGGGTCTTTATTTTCAATATTTTCTAAAACCAAATGGCGTTCGCTGTTAAACTCGCCGTCATTTGAGCGCAAGCAAAAACCGTTTGGCAAAAAACCCCAAAAGTAAAATTCATCTTCTTTAAATTTTGCCAAACTGCCGTCCGAATAGTTTTTTATGAGATCCGAAATAATTTGAGATGCCGCTTTGTAATCTTCATTTCTTATCAAAAACTTAGACTTTACCCAGCGGACAAGAGGCTCGTTTTCATCGGCAAGCGACAATACTTTTTCCGCCTTTTCATATTCGCCCGCGTTGTAAAGCGCAAAGGCAATTTTTCCGCCAAAGGGCTTAAAGGACAGTCCTTTTTTCTCTAAAATTTCAACCCAAAGCAAAAGCAAATCGCGCTTATCATACGGGTTTCTGCCCGACACAAAATAAGAAGTCGCAAGTTCCGCAAAAACGGGATTTGACGCCATTTTTTCCAAATTCACTTTGACACACTTTTTAAGCGCAATCATCAAGCTTTCCTCAGATTCTCCCCAAACAATTTCGGTATATTCGCGATCTTTTAAATCCGACAGATTTATGATTGCGTATCTGTCAAAATAAATTTGCAAGGCTTCAAAATATTCCGCCCGCGCCAAATGCCACATTGCAAGATAGCCGTGGCTTTCAAAAGCGAGATTTTGAGGGTCGGGACACCCTTCGTCAAAAAGTTTTTCGACATTTTTATACGCAGTCAACACTTCCTCCGATTTTGGATTTTTCTTTTGCAAAGAGCGCATCACCATAAATGCGGCTTCCATTTTGCGCACATTTTCAGGCATATTTAAGGCATTCTCAAAATGCTTTTTTGCCTCGTCATATTTTTTTTCGACATACTTAATCGCGCCAAGTTCGTACTCGAAAAGCTGGGGCGATATTTTGCCTTTCAAATTTTGAAATTCCGCAACGCAAGACATGAATTTTGAGATAGCAATGCCTGTATTGCCGCTATCTTCCCAATAAAAATCCCTATGGGAAGAAATTTCCTCTTTGTATTCGGAAAGGCTCTTGCGGTATTTAACGTAAATCGGATTTTCCTCGTCGGGCGTTTTTTCGCGCGGCCGCGATGCTTCATATTTTGCCTTCATTTTCGGATTTTGCAAAGCCCCTTCCATATTGTTTCGCAAATTGTTTTTTAAGCGGAACAAATACCCGTGCGCCAACGCGGCATTGGGATTATTCCAATTAATATCAAAGCTGTTTTCCGGTCCGCAATAAACGCAAGCGAAAGCACATTGCATAGATGCAAAAGTTAAAACCGACATTAAAAATTTTTTCATAAACATTCCTCTTTATATATTCGCGGCAAAATAAAAAATCTCTCATTTTTTTATCCAGCCTATTTTAATTTTTTTATTTGGCTTTAATTTAAATGTTAAATCATCGCCGTTTTTCAAAATAACTCCGCCGTCGGTTCTGCCATTAAAAACAAAACCGCCTACGCCCTCGCAGTACTTTGCGTTTTCGATTTTGCAAAACGCCTCAAAAGGCGCGCATAAATCCACATTGCCCGTGTTTTCAAGAAAAACATCACAAACATTTCCCGCTTCCGCCGTAAAAACCCTGTGCGACAATTTTAATTTTTCCCCTTTTGCAAGAGATAAAAGCGTTTCGAGCGACCAGTTTGAAATTTCATTCCCGCACGGAAGCCTGAAATAGATTTCCCCGCAAAAATTTTTCAGCTCCAATTCTTTGATTGAAAGCGAAAGCTTTTCGACTTCAAGGGGATTTGAAGATATTTTTTTAGTCCTAAGAGAAGCCCTTTCAGAAACTCCCGCAAAATTTTCAGACAAGACTTTGGATAATTTGCCGTTTTCGCCAATCTCGACAAAATGCGAATAAGTGGGAAGGGCAACCATAAAATTTTTCCCGAATTTGTCTGCGCGGCGAATTTCCGAAAGCGCATTTTCAAAATCAAAAATTTTAAGCCCGCCGCCGCAGTTTGCGATGTTGTGGATTTGGAGCGTAAAATAATCGCAATGCTTTACCGCCTTTTCAAAATTTTTCGCGTTCATTTGCGACGGAACTGCCGTTATTGAAAGTGGCAGATTTTTTGGCAAAACAGCGCGTATCTCTTCAAGCCACAGCGCGTAAAATCCCAGCTTGGATTCGGGACAATCAAAGTCGATTTGAATTTCGTCAATTCCAATGCTCTCCGCTGCTTTGAATGCGCAAAAACGAACTATTTTAGAAATTTTCGGGGCGAGAGCGGCATACTCTTTTTCTGACGCCGAAAGCCCTGAAATTCTTATGCAGGCGATTTTTTTTACTTTTAAACCGCGCAAATAATCCGCATTTATAGGAAGAAGCGCAAGGCGCGGCTTCTTGCCTCTGTCAAAACTTATCTTTGCCTGCAAAAAATTTACGGCTTCAAAATGCCGCGCCGCAATTTCCAAAGATTTTCCCGTATCTTCATCGTAGCTTTGACGCCACAAATAAACTTGCGCGGCTTTGCAAAATTGCGCGGCAAAAAACGCGCAGAAAATAGCAAACGCAAACCTCAATCCCCCAAACATTTTAACAATTTCAAACGGGAATTTTAACGACGACTTTTTGGACTTCGCAAGGTTCTCTTCCCGCGATACAACCCGGACGGTGCGCGTCTTCGGGGAAAAACACCGCAAATTCTCCCGAATGCAGAATGCAAAATTCCTCCATTTCGCCCTTCAAAAATTCGGCGTCTTTTTCGCCATCGTAAGCTTCGGAAACTTCGAGGGAGTCTTTTGAGCCGAAATGGATTTTTTCTTCGCCTTTTGCCAAAAACTGAATGTCTATAAACTTCCTGTGGACTTCCGATTTTTTTTCACATGCGGGCGCGGTTTTGTAGGTTTGGCAGAGATAGCGCACGCCGTTTTCTTCAATGTTTTCCGCTTTAAAATTCTTTGCAATTTCAGCAAGGACTTGGAAAGCGCGCTCAAAACAAGGGTGAATTTTTGAATACTTTTTTGAATTTTCGAGTTTGGCTTTTATCATGATTCAAGCTCTAAATTCTTTTTTGAAAAAATCAAATTAAATTGCGCAAAAAAATCCGACGCATTTCGAGCGTCGGATTTTCGAATTTTTCAATGCTACTTGACCTCGATTTCGTGTATCGACCAATAGCCGCCGCTTTGCTTGTTGTTTTCAATGCGGAAATATTTAGCCTTCACGGGTTTTTCGAGCTTCAAAGTGTCTTGTTTCATGTCGCGCTTGTAGTTGATTTTTACTGAATCCATTTTTTCAACGGAATCGCCCGCAAAAACGGTCGGGCTTAACACCCTGTCGCCCGTGGAATCGCCAAGAAGCAAGGCGATTTCTGAAACAGAACGCGGATTGTCGAATGCAATCATAAACCACTGCCCGGGCTCGCGCGCGGCGTTTGTGGACCAGCGGGAATTTATGTTGCCGTCAAAAGCGTCCTTCGGGTTTGCGCCGCTGCTTGAGCTTGCGGAAATTCCGTTTGCGACTTTCTTTAATCCTTCCTTGTAAACTGATGGATCATTTACGAAAACGACTTCGTGTATGCTCCACCAGTTGTCGCCTTCGCCGTTGTTTTCAACGCGAACCATCTTGACTTTACGAGGCTTATTAAACTTCAAAATTACAACGCCTTTTTCCGTTTTTACATCGCACTTCACTTCATCAAAGTCGTCCAAAGTTTCTCCCGCAAAGAGTTTCGGGTTCAAAGTTACGTCTCCCGCAGAATTTGCCGAATTTAAATGGATTTCGCTCAAGAACCTCACCTTCGGAAGTTCAAACTGAATCCACTGCCCCGGCTTGCGGCTTTCGCCTGAGCTCCACCTCGAACCGAGATTGCCATCGAATGCCGACTTCAATTCGCCGGAATTTTTAAAGCAAGTGCCTTTAATTCCGTTCGGCAATTCTTCCATTTTGAAGTTTGCCAAATTCAAGCGCCTCAATTTTTCAACTTTCTTTGCGTCCGATTTTTGCACGGCGTTTTTGATTATGTAGTCGGCGGCGGAATGGTCGGGCAATCCCGCATTTGCCAAGATTGTCACGATAGCCGACTGCACCGCCTTGCGCCCTTCGGGATTTTTCAACGATTTATCAAGGGAAACCAGCGGTTCAAGAGCGGTTTCGTTGTTCCATTTCGATATTTCCGAAAGAGCCTGCTTTTGCATGTTCGACTTGAACGCGTGCAAGCACATTTTTACGCCCGCATCGGAATTGTTCGCCGATGCAAAACGCATGAATTGCGACTTTTCGGCAGGCGTTTTGGCGGAATCGAAAAGCTTTGTCGCGGCGGCAACCATGTCGTCGTCGCAAGCGCGGCGCGAGCAAGTCACCATCAAGCCCATCGCAGGACGCTTCAAGCCCTGCGGCAATGTGTTGTAAATCTCGGCGGTTCTCACGAAGACTTCGCTGTTTTTCAAAACCGCGTTTTTAAGAGAATCGAAAGCTGCCGCCTTCACGCTTTCGTCGGCATTGCCCTTGATAATGCCAAAGATGAAGTCGGCGGCAGAAGAAGAGTCAAGTTCGGAAATCACAACCTTCATGAAATCGCGCTCCCTGCCTTCAAGCTTTTCGGAAAACGTGGTAAACTTTTGCAGCTTGTTCTTGATTTTCGCGGAAGCAAGAATGAACGCGGCATTGCGGAAATCGTTGTTTCTTTCATATAGGGGAACGAACGAAACCGCCTTTGCAATACCGTCTTCAACGCCGAATTTTGAAATCGCTTCGGTTATGGCTACGGCTGTTCCCGCAGTCTTTGGTTCGACTTTCAAAATATCTTCCAAGCCTTCGCCGCGCTTAACCAATGCGTAAATCATTTCCGCCTTGTCCTCTTCGGGAAGATTTACAAGCGACAATTCAGCGGGAATTTTGACGCTTTTGTTTTCGCCCAAAACTCTGATTACGTCGCGTGTTAAAACGCCGCCTGAAACCTTGCCTTTTTTGACAAGCTCAATAGCTGCCAAAGTGCGCAAGTTGACGGGGGCGTTTTTGTCGGAGGCAATTTCATTGGCAAACTTTTCAAGCGCAGGTTTGTTTAGTTCGCCGTTTGCAAAAATAAGCTCCGCGCAAAGGTTTTTCACCATCGGATTTTTTGCGGACTTGTAAGCATCAGCCAATGCGGGCAAGGTGTTCGGAGTTCCCAAACGGGCGATTGCAGAAGCCGCAGTCCAAGCCATTTTTGTGTCTCCGGACTTGTTTGCCGACGCAAACTTGCCTTTCAAAAATTCCAAAATAGAAGAATCTTTGTGGTACGACAACGCCGTGACGGCATCGCGAGCGATATAGTCCGCCTTATTAGAGGAAAGCTTCTTCAAAACCGAAACCGCGTCCTTATCCTTTGAACGAGCCAAAGAGATGAACAAACTTTCAGTGTAAAAGCGCGACTTCGGGTCTTTGTCAACACAATCCCTTGCTATGATTTCGCCCACGTCCGCCGCGGTAGAATTTACGGCTGTAACCTGCAAAAGTTCGGACAAAATTTTGCGGTAGCGGTTTGTTCCGCTTTTCGCCTTTAATTCCGAGACGCAAATTTTTTCGACTTGCGAAGCCGTTTCAGGAGACTCGGATATCGCCTGATACGCGCGGAAGAACACTGTTTCTATCGGACCGAGAGAATCTCCGTAGTCGATGTCGCGCAAAGTTTTAACAGCGTTGACACTTGCGGCGGCGAGAGCTTTTTTCTGAACTTCGCTTCCAAGCGGAGTTGCATCTGCTGACAAATCGCCCGATGCGTACTGCAAGCCGCGCATGTACATCTCGCAAATTTTGGGATTGCGCCAATATACATCCAAGCGATGCCCGAACGCTCCGTAGAAAATTCTGCCCTTGCCGAATTTCTTTACCCACGAAAGCCCGAAGTCTTTGTTTTTGCGGCGGGTTTCCAGCATGGGGTCTCTGCCACCGTCTTTCGGGCTTCTGTCGAAGTCAAGCGAAAGCAAAATGCGCTGCTTGTCGCGGTCGTAACCGTACTCTTCTATGAACGTGTAGATTTCATCTTGGATTTTAAACTCGTTGTTTTCCCACAAGCCAAGCAAAGTAGGATGGGACGGGTCTTCAACCAATACTGTCACCGCCGAATTGCCCGCACCCCAAGGGTGCCCCGCAAACCTGCCGCCCATCATGACGGGATACGCAGGGAACTTTTCGCCGGGATTTGAATTGTCCTTGCAGTCCATGGCGTCGCATGCCGCGTGCATTCCCATAATGCCGCCACCTTCTTCGACGTACTTTATGAGATTGTCGCGATACTTGATGTTTGCGGCGGTATCGGCATTCTTTTCCGCACCCGACATTTTTTCGCGCTCGTCCCTGTAAGATTCAAAGAAACGCCCCGTGCAGTTGTTGATGATTACGCAGTCGTACTTCTTTAAATTTTCAAGCTCGAAGTCTTTTACATCTTCGGAAAATTTTACTTTCCACATGCCGTCCGAACGCGCCACGAGAACTTTCATAAGCTCGTTGAAAGCGGGAATGCCCTCTGTGTGGCGGAAGCCCTCCGTTCTGCTCCAAACAAGGAAGTTGCGGATTTTTTTAGGCTTAACATGAAGTTTTTTGGGCGCGGCGTCGGCGGTCATTTTAACCTGCTCGGCAGTCAAGACCACGTCGGGCCTTTCATAGTGCTGGGCAAATGCCGCTCCCGCAAAGAGAGCGCCAAGTGCCATGATAAAAGATTTTTTCATAAAAATTTTCTAATTATTTTCCGTAATAGGGGTTTTTCTTTTCGCCCAAAGGCTTCAAGTCCTTCTTGTTAATCTTTGTTTCCCCCGAGGCAAACAAAAGACCGCGCATATACATTTCGCAAACTTCGGGATTGCGATAGTAAACGTCTTTTCTGTGCCCGAATGCGCCGTAGAAAATTCTGCCCTTGCCGAATTCCTTTACCCAGACCAAGCCGAAGTCCTTGTTTTTGCGATTCGTGCGGGTCATCGGGTCCGCACCATCGTTTAGCGGGCTCTTGTCGTAGTCGATTGAAATCAAGATGCGCTGCTTGTTGCGGTCGTAGCCGTAAGCTTCGATAAACGTGTAAATTTCGTCTTGAAGCTTAAAGGAGTCTTCAGCCCAAATGCCCTTTACGATTGGGTGTTTCGGGTCTTCAATAATGAAAGTTTCCTCCTTGTTGCCCGCGCCCCACGGGTGTCCCGCAAATCTGCCGCCCATCATGACGGGATATGCGGAAAACTTTTCTTCGTTTTTCACATCATCCCAGGCGTCGCACTTTTTCAAAATGTCGATAAGTTCGGGAGATTTTTCTTCAAACTTGTGCTTGTTGTCGCGGCAATCCATAGCATCGCATGCAGCATGAGCTCCCATAATGCCGCCGCCTTCTGCGACATAGCGGATGAGGTTGTCGCGGCAGATGTAGTTCATCTTTTCGTCTTCCCTCTTTTCATCGCCTGTCATGCCTTCGGTCTTTTCGCGGAACTGGTCGCCCTTGTAGCCTTCGCGAACTCCTCTGTAAGATTCAAAGAAACGCCCCGTGCAGTTGTTTATGATTACACAGTCGTACTTCTTCAAACTTTCGAGAGTTTCAAATTCCTTGCGGTCGTCTGTAAAGTGCATTGCAAGCTTTCCGTTCGACTTCTTTTCAAGGCATTCCAAAAAAGTGCGAAGCGCAGGAATGCCTTCCGTATGGCGGAAACCTTCGGTTCTGTCCCAAACCAAAAAGTTGCGGACTTTTTTGATTCTCGGAACCTTCGGAGTGGCTTCCATCGTTTTTGCGATTTCCTCTTCGGTCATCACCTTGTCGCAAAGATATTCCGTAAAGATTTCACCGGTATTCTTGTCTTTCTTGAAGTTTACGTAGTTTGTGGTTTCCTTCTTGGTATTTACAAGGGGGTCGAAATCTTTCGGAAAAGCCGAAGTTTTCTTCGGAGCTGCCAAAACAAATGCCGACGCAATAAATGCCGATGCCAAAATCAATGATGTTTTTTTCATGTTAAGACCTTTCTGTTGTTTTTTTTAAATTTAAATCAACGCCCATTCTCCGCGATTTGGGCGGACACGAAGCTTGTTTGCCTCGTCGTCGTTTACGAATTCCCCCTTGCGCCAATCCCATTCCAAGGACCTGCCCAGGCGGTAGGCGATATTGCCCATGATGGAAACTTCCGCCGAAGTCATGCCGCCTTCAACGGGAGCGGTAACGGGAGCACCGTTAAAGACTGCGTTAAAGAAGCAATCGCGGTGCTCGTTGCCGGGAGCTCTCCGGCGGACAATGTCGCCATCTCCGATTTTCATGTCGTAAAAGTATTTTTTGTTTGCCCAGAATGCGTTCATGCCGCCTCTGTCGGCCGCGACAACGCCTTCGGTTCCCACAAACACCACCGCATAATCGACGGGGCAGACATCCTTCGACGGATTTCCCTTGAAAATTTTCGTTCCCGCTTCCGTTTCGTAATAATACTGCCTCTTGCCAGGCGTTCCGGGAAGGTTTGCGTTGTCCAAAACAACGACGCGCTTCGGACCTTTTCCGTCCAAGCCCAAACCCCACATCGCGATGTCGTAGTGGTGCGCGCCGAAGTCCGCCTGATTTGAGTTGCCGTAGTCGAGGTGGTCTCTCCATGCGGGAAATCCATGCTCGTTATACGGATTCGGATTGTCGGAAAGCATTGGCAAAAGCTCTCTTGAATAAGGATTGTAGGGAGCGGGTCCGCACCACATGTCCCAATCGACGCCTGCGGGGACGTCTTCATATTTCCAGTTGCGAGTTGACGCCAATGAATAGTTAAGCCTGCACCAGCATTCCTTTATTTCGCCCAAATACCCGTTTTGGACAAGCTGGCAGGCATGGCGGAAGCCTTCCATGCTCCGCTGTTGCGAACCTACCTGGAAAACAACACCCGCATCCTTTACCGCCTTGGTTACCCTGCGGGCTTCTTCCATTGTGAAAGTCATTGGCTTTTCGCAGTAAATCGCCTTGCCCGCGCGCGCCGCCAAAATCGACATTATTGCGTGCCAGTGGTCGGGAGTAGTGATATACACCGCGTCTATGGACGGATCCGCCAATATTTCGCGGAAGTCCTTGCAGCATTTGGGCTTGTCGAACGCGAATTCTTTTCTTGTGTATTTTTCGACAATTCTATCAGACCAATACTTCAAACGCTTGTCGTCAACGTCGCAAATTGCCGTAACGCGAACATAAGGCAAGTCTGTAAGGCTGTTCAAATGCCCGTCGCACTGTTTGCCGATGCCGATTACGCCGAGATTGCAACGGCTGTTTGGCGCGGAATTTCCCGCCGCAAACAAATTTCCCTTATATATCAAAGGAAACATTGCCGCCATTGCCGCACCTTTTAAGAATTTTCTTCTGCTGATATTCATGATTTCAATATTTTTGTTTAAAACAAGAACGCATTGATAGTCTTAACGCGCCCTCTCCCCCTTCTAAAAAGAATTTCCTTGGAAATTCTGCAATGAAAACAACATATAAACAACTCCTTTCCTCATGCAAGCAATCAAAAGACGGAATTGAAAAATTACGCCATTCTCATAAAACAAGTACAGTATATTACAGTCGCATTTTTCTCTTTTCAAGCAAAAAAACGGAATAAAACGGAATGAAAAGGCATTTCATAAGAAATGAAAGATAGAGCTTCGCAACCGTAATAGAAGCCTTTTCATTCCGTTTTATTCTGTTTTTTCAGAGGAGATGGCAAGGTTGCGCAACATCCCCTTGAAAGCATAACGCTTTTCAGGAGACGAATAATTGCCCAAAGTCAACGGATAATCGCTTTCAGTCGGAAGAGAATCAAGAGACTGCGAATACATGGTTTTTCCGTCTATTTTTAAAACCGCGCTCTTGCAGTCGTATTCAAAACAAACCTTGTGCCACTCATTAGGCTTCAATCCCCCTGCGGCAGTTTTAAATTCACTGCTTCCCCAAACATTCAAATTCCTGCCTCCCGACTGGAAATAGAGCCCGTTAAGCCTGAATATACCAAAGCTCAACATTACCCCGTCAGGCATTGCCCCTTCAAAAACCATCATTTCAAATTCGATTTTAAGCCCCGCGCCAAACTTCGGCTTTATGTTTGGCAAAACGACGTATCCGCCGCTGAAATCCGCGCCTTCCGAAGTATATTTAACAACCCCGACCTCTTTTGCGCCCTTTGGTCTTTCTGTAAGCGGAAGATTGACAAGAGGCGTTTGTGGTGTCTTTTTGTGGATGATTTTTATTTCTTCAAAATTTTTGCCTTCGACATTATGGGCGTTTAAAAACACCGCCTTGTAAACCCAATCTCCCTCCGAAGTTTCATCAAAGAAAAACGCTTCGTTCCCGCCGTTCAAGGGCAGTTCGCAAAGCATATATTCGGGAACATTCAAAGGCTGCGAAGCTTCGACATGCTCAAGAATTTCGTTTTTCAAACGTTCGGCTCTTGCGCGTTTCCCGCTTTTATAAATTCTGCATTTGACAGCCGCATCGGACTTCGGGGCGGCGATTTTCAAAACAACGCCGGAAGGATTTTGCCCGATTTTAACGCGCGGTTTTTCGCCAACGGGCATATTTGGCATTTCGTAAGGCGCGGCCTCGCTTTGGGCGACTTTTTCGTTTCTGTTAAAAGCTTCAACAACATAAAATCCGCTCTTATTCGGGGAAGAATCGGGCAGATAATTAAACGCCGTGGAACAAAGAAGTTCGCCGTCCCGATAAACTTTGTAGTACTCTGCATTTTTAATGTCGTTCCATGAGAGCATAATGGGAGAGGTTTTGCCTCTTTGCGCTTTCGCCTCCAACTTTACGCCGTCAAAAGAAACATTCTTTTTTGCGCGGACAGCCATTTCGATTTTAGGAGCGACCGAAAGCAGATGTTTATTTGCAATCCGCGGGCTTTTTGAAAACCCGAAAGCATATTCGATGCCGACATCCCCTATTTCCGAAGCGGGAATTTTTATATGCTTTACCCAATTATGATTTTCTTCCAATTTTTTCGACTTCCAAGACTTTTCGCCAAGCTTGCGATAAAAAATCCAAGCATCTCCACCCCCGAAAACAATCGGCTCGATTTCAAAATCATCTCCTTCTTCAATACTTGTAATGCGCCTTGCAAGCGAGACAAACCTATCGTTTTTTTCAATATCCCAAGCGCAGTCAGCAATCTTTAATTTTTTGCCCAAAGCATTTTCGACCGTTTCACGCATTTTAAGCCAGTCAACATACGCCTTGGTATTCACTGTCGCAAGGACGCCATATTCGCCTCTTGTGGAAATCCTTTTTGCGTAAGTTCTAAACGCATTGGGATAGCATGGATTTGCAAGCTCTGCAAGCGCCTCTTGGTATTTGCCATGCTTAATGGCGCTTTGAGCAACAAGAGAATGCACGGTCATTTCCCGATAAGCGACAGTCCAATCAATGCGCGCCAAAAGCCAGTTTGCGTTTTCCAAAGCCGACGGATTTTTAAACTTCAATTTTTTTATTCTCGATTTTATCTCCAAAAGCCTGTCCAAAAATTTACTATCCCCGACTTCGCCCCACTCGAAAGAACCGCATTCTTTCTGACCCTTTCCGCCAAGCCATCTGTAAGGCAGCGCGTCCAAGTCCTCGTGGATTTTCGCCATTTGGGCAGTGTTTTCATCGCCGTAGAGAGTTTTGGCATAATTCAAAAAGAAGCTTTCAAGCGGCATTGCGCCGTTCCACGCGCTGTCGCACAAATATTGGAACGCTTCCCCGACACATCGCGTGCGCCAATGTATGGCAAGCACGCCGTCGCAATTTTTCGCATACAAATCTTCCATCAAACCCTTGAAAGTTTTTACCCACGGCTGGGGCTGCCACTGGTCGCCGTCATTTTCAAGCCAGGGAATAGGCCAAACCTCGCGCCCTGCCAGCGTACCGTAAACATCGCTTATCTTGGGTCGGGGAGAAATGTGTTCGAGGGCGGAAAACACCACGTCTTTCGGCAAAGTTTTATTCAAGCCGTCAAAATATAAATCCGCGCCAAGATAAGTATCGCCGCCCCATCCGCTCATGACAAGTTTGGGCGGATTTTCGTATTGCGACAAAACTTTCAAGGCGGCTTTCGCGCACTGTTCAAGGCAGATTGCCCGCATTGTCCTGCCCAATTCCCCGCCAGAACTCTTGTCGTATGCTCCGTGGCGCGCAAGAGTTTCGTTAAAGCCGCCAATCATTTTGTAAACATCAAGCGAATTGTTTGCGTAAAGGGCAAGCGATTGCTTGGCATTTTTCGAGCCTCCGATTCCCCAAGACATTCCCGCAAGCCCCGAAGCTTCGGGAAGCCAAAGCCATACATATTTTGCATTCGGATATTTCTCTACGACATGGCGCAGCCTGTTTACGAAAATCTCCATATCTCCCTCGTCCGTCGGGATCGGAGTGTTGTGGTGTTCCCCTATCTCAAATCCGATGCAGGTTTTCACCCCTTTGTTGTCCGCATAGGCAAGCATTTTCGCCACCAAGTTCTGCTCCGCCAAAACGGCTTTGGCATCATCTTTTATTTTTGAAGTGCCTGCCCCGAAATAATCTCCGGAGTAAATTTTGTCTGTTCCGAAACCGAAATCTTCGGTTTTCAAGAGATGAGTTCCCCAAGTAGGATATTTTGTGGAACGCAGACGCCCCGCTTTCACAAGTTTTTTGTTTTCATCAACATATCCACAGAGGGGCTCTCCGTTGTAGTTGTGAAAGCCGATGAAATTCGCGCCCAACGCCATGGCATCGTCAACGAAAGCCCTATGGTCGGGTTCGTCCCAAGTTGTGGGGCTGTTGAAAAAATTGTACCACGGCAAAAATCCCCTCACGCCAAGCTTGGGAGACTTTACTTCGTCTTCGATTTTTTCATTTAGCTTTGACGGAGTAAATTGCGTTCCAAGCGTAAACCCATATCCCATCTGCCTTAACAGGGCATTTGCGCCGTTTACAACCCCTTCGTCGTCGTTTGCGACAACCGCAACAGAACCATTCGCTATTTTTCTTATAATGTATCCGCCTTTTGAGAGCTTGGCAGCATCGTCCGAAAATTCGCCCAAATTCGGATTTTCGTCCGGACGCCCAATGACAATCGAATTTTTCAATAATTCGGAAGAATCTGAAAGCTCAGGGACACTGCCGGACACAAAGGCAATTTTCGCTCTTAAATCGAAGACTGCCATTTTTTGTGTTATGGAATTTGAAGAATTTATTATACGACTTATTTTTGCATTCAAATCAGCGCAAAAAAGCATCGAAGAAAAAAACGCCACAAAAAACATTCCAAAGATTTTCATATATCTCCCCTATTCAAAAAGTTATTTAAATCTTAAAAAAAACTTTTTCAACAAAAAACAAAAATCGGATATTGAAGCACAAAAAAATTCGCAACGGAAATTCCGTTGCGAATTTTTACTGATAATAAAAAAACGTGGGTCGGGTGGGACTTGAACCCACGACCAAGCGATTATGAGTCGCCTGCTCTGACCACTGAGCTACCAACCCGTTTTTTAAAGTAAACAAATGTGCGGATTATTTTGCGTCTTGCAAGCACAAAACTTGAATTTGCAAAAATTTATTTCCCAAAAAAAGACAAAAGTTTGGAAATTTCAACTTCAGTTTCTGTTCCAAGCTTCAAATCCTTGATTTTTACCGAATTTTTGGAAAGTTCGTCTTCGCCGAAAATCAGCGCGAATTTTGCGCCAACTGCGTCCGCCATTTTAAACTGCTTTCCAAATCCGGAAATTTTAAAAGGATAATCGACTTTCACGCCGCTTCTGCGAAGCTCGAATATTATCGGCAAAACGCGCGCAAGCAATGACTGGGAACCAATAACAGCATATGCGTCGGGCGAAAAGTCCGCCTTTGGCAGTTTGCCCGTAAGCTCCAGCAAATCGCAGACAGTGACATCGCCCATTCCGAAACCAACGGCGCACATGTCGGGATAGCCGAGTTTTTTTACAAGCGCATCGTACCTGCCACCGCCCGCGAGAGCGCGACCCGTTCCGACAGTTTGGAATGCCTCGAAAACAAAACCCGTGTAATAAGCCAAACCGCGCACGATGCCCATGTCAACTTTCACAAAGCCTCCGACGCCCATCAAGTCCAAGATTGAAAGCAAATTGCGCCAATCGTTCAATCTGGCTTCGATTTTCGCCTTAAATTCTTTGTTGCAGGAAGAAAACGCCGCTTCAAGATTTTCGACACTGTTTATTGCCACAAACTTTCTGCAATTTTCCGAAACTTCGCCTGCCGAAAGCCCCGAACCCGACAACGCTTCCGCCATCATTTCCGAAAAAGCTTCGGGGCGAACCTTCTCAATTTTATCGACAACCGACAAAACCGAGGCGATGCGGTCATCGCCAATACCCAAAGTTTCGAGGAAGAGAACCCACAGATTTCGGTCTCCCAAACGGAGCTTGAACTCGTTTTCCGTAAGCCCGAAAGAGCGCAGAGACTCAATCAAAAGCGCAATGATTTCCGCATCAGCCGAAATGGATTCGTCGCCCAATATGTCGGCGTTGAACTGGTAAAAGGCGCGCAATCTGCCCTTTTGCTGGCGTTCGTAGCGATAGTTTTCGCCGATTGCAAACCACTTTACGGGACGGCGTATGCCGCCTGCCCGCGCCCCGACCATTCTGGCAAGAGATGGCGTCATTTCAGGGCGCAGGGCAACTTCCCTGCCGCCTTTGTCGGTAAACTCGAAAAGCTGGCTTCGGATTTCCTCGCCCGACTTTTCCGTGAATAAATCAAGAGACTCGAGAACGGGAGGCTCAAACTCCGAAAATCCGAAAGTTCGGGCTGTATTTTTCCACACCTCGAACATTGCGGATTTCTTCGCGCAATCCTCAGGGTAAAATTCTCTGAATCCCGGCAGTGTCTTAAACATAAGCTTATTTGCGGGCTCTCGATTGGCGCGCGTTTTCGACAATGCCCAAATCAAGCTTTTTCAACGCCGCCTTCAATTCCTTGCCGGACTTGAACTTCACGATTGCGCGCTTTGGAATTACTACATCGTTTTGCGGCATCGTCGGATTTCTGCCGACGCGTGGCTTGCGCACCTGCACTTCAAGCACGCCGAAATTTCTAAGTTCTACATTTCTACCGGAAGAAAGGCTTTCCACGATTGTGTCCAACGTCATTTGAACGATATCCTTGACGTCGTTTTGAAGCACGCTGCCATTGCGGCATTCAGGCTTTGTCGTATAAATCTTCTGTACAATTTCTCGTTTTGTTAAGTTTTGCATATTTTTACAATATCCCTTTTATAAAAAGAATTTTCCTATATGGCATTGCATCGGAGCTTTTTCAAGAGAAAATAAAATATTTTTTCATTCATTATAAAATTGTTATGTTTTTTTTGCATTAAACTGGACTTTTAAGGTCGGAAACCTTTTTATTTTACGACAATGCAGATTGCAAATCCCGAAACAAGAGACCCGAAAGACGTCGGCAAAATGTTTGCCCGCGTAGCTCCGTCCTACGACAAAATAAACCGCGCCATGTGTTTCGGAATGGACGCCCGTTGGCGGAAAGCCCTTGCAAAGTCTGCGGTAAAATGCGCAGAAAAAGGGGAAATACTCGACCTTGCATGCGGAAGCGGAGACGTTGCAATGCGCATTTTGGACATATGCCCCGAACAAAAAATCACCTGCGCCGACTTTTGCCCCGAAATGCTCGAGCTTGCAAAATCGAAAATACTTACACGCAATCCCCGCAACGTGCAATTCGAGATTGCCGACGCAGCCAAACTTCAATTTGAAGACGGAAGATTTTCGGCTGTTGCAATCGCATTCGGGTTCAGAAACTTTAAAGACAGAGAAATTTGCCTGAAAGAAATATCAAGAGTCTTAAAAGACGGCGGCAAGCTCTTCATTTTGGAGGTCGCGCGCGCGCCCAAATGCGTGGAGTGGGCGCAGAACATTTTTATGGAGCAGTTTGTGCCGCGCATTGCATCGCGCTTCGGCGCAGACAAGTCCGACTACGAATATTTGGCGAAAACCACAAGGGCGTTCCCCCGCAAAAAAGAACTCAACAAACTAATTGAAAGCTGCGGCTTTAAAAACGCGAAAACAAAGAGCTTCGCGTTCGGCTGCGTGGCTTTGACAGAAGCGCAAAAAATATGACAGACAAATTTGGCAAAACCCCGGAACTCGTGGATTTGGACGAGCTTAAAACTTGGATAATTTTTGAAGACGAAAAAATCATCGCCGTAAACAAGCCCGGCTGGCTCGTCTGCCACCCCTCCAAAAACGGGCCTCTGTCAAGCCTCGTCGGGGCTATGCGCGAACTCACCAAGCTTGACACAATCCACCTTGTAAGCCGCCTTGACCGCGAGACAAGCGGAGCCGTGGTGTTCGCAAAGGACAAAAAAAGCGCAAGCACAATTCAAAAGGCGATAGAATCCAAGCTTGTGGGCAAGAAATATCTAACCATCTTGCGCGGCAACATGCTTGGCAAATACGTTGTAAGCCAGCCGCTTGCCGACGACAAAAATTCAAACGTCGCAGTAAAGCAGATTGCCGCAATCGACAAAGGCTCGGCAAAAGCGGCGGAAACACTTTTCACCCCGATACGCACAACCTCAACCCCCGTTCCGCTCACGCTTTCGGAAGTTGAAATAATCACGGGGCGCAAGCACCAAATTCGCGCCCACGCGGAATGGATAAACATGAGGGTTGTCGGCGATAAAATTTACGGTGGAGACGAAAACGTATATTTGAATTTCATAGAAAACGGATTGTCGCGGGAAGACATGGAAAAAATGCTGATGCCCCGCCAAGCCCTGCACGCATGGATTTTGGATTTTTCAAAAATTTACCCAAACCTCGTGATAAAAGCGAAAATTCCTCAGGACTTCGCCGATTTCATGGCAGAAAACAACCTCGGAAACGCGGAGGATTTCAATTCGTAAAATGAAAGTATTGTCGCCGCTTGACTGCTATTTGGAGCTTCCCTCCGAAAACGAACTGGGCGGCGGCGAAACTTTTTTCGACTTGGTAAAAAGCGCGGAACTATACGCCTCGGGACGAAGCGCGCTGTGCGCGGCATTTCCTTTTCTGAAAAAATCGGGCATAAAAACAATATTTCTGCCCGAATTAATTTGCCCGTCTTTGCCGATATTTTTTAAAGGCTTTTTTGAAGTAAAAACATACTCGGAAAACCATATTGAAACCTTAAGCTTGAAAGCGTCGGAGGCAATTTTGTTCATGGATTTCTTCGGGGCTTCCAACCAAGCCGAAATAGAGGGCTGGATTTTGAAAAATCCGCAAACATTCTCGATTTTGGACGCGACATTTGCCCCATTTTCGGAGTGGGCGAAAAACTCCGCCGCAAACTGCGTTTTTGCGAGTCTGCGCAAGCTTCTTCCCCTTCCCGACGGGGCGTACTTGAAATTAAAAGGCGAAAAGCCGCGCAAAATAGTCGTCCTGCCAAGCACTTCCATGCCTGACTTTGCAGGAGACATACTTTCTGCAATGACGCTAAAAACCATCGCGAAAAAAGCAGGCGGCATTGAAGACAAAGCTTATCGAAAACTCTTCATGAAAGGAGAGGAAAAGCTCTTCAATTCCAATGCAGTGTGCCGCATAAGCCCCTTTTCTTTCGAGATGCTGAAAAAATTGAATGTATCCGAAATTTTAAAAAATCGCGCAAATATGATTTCAGATTTTGAAAAATCAGAAAATATAAAGAAGTTAAACTGCAAAACAATTCTTCCGCGCGACGGCAAAAGCGCATTCTCCCCCGCGATTATTATTGAAAACGAAACGGATTTCGAGCTTGCCCGCAAAATGTTCGCAACTTCGCACAACCGACCTGCGGCATATTGGAACAAGCCCGATTTTAACTTTTAAATACCGAAAAAAAGCAAGGCGGCCTGAAAATCAGACCGCCTTTTTTGTTTCGAATAAACTAAACTACTGAACTACTAAAAATATAAAAATAAGATTAGGGCTTTTTTTTCGCTTTGCAAACAAATTTTCAAAAAAATGTGCTCTCGCAAAATTCCTTCCGAATAAAATCCCAAAAAAAGCGGCGCATTGTTTTGCGCCGCCAAAATTCAAGGTTAAAACCCGCAGGCTACTTTTGAATTTTTACTTCGTAAATCGACCAGTAGCCACCTGCAGCCTTTGTGTTTACAACGCAAATAAACTTTGCCTTTTCGGGTTTCTCAAAAGTAATGATGTCGCTTTTCGGCGCGCCTTCATACTTTATTTTCGCCTTGCGCATGTTTCCGATTTCGTCGCCGACAAAGACTTTAGGTTCGAGAACCCTGTCGCCCGTCGAATTGCCGAGCATAAATTCCAAGCCTTTCACTGTTTCGGAAGACGGCAATTCAAACATGACCGCAATGCCCGGCTCGCGCGACATTCCGCTCGCCCAGCGCGAAGACATATCCCCGTCAAACGCCCTTGCCAATTCATTGGCTCCGTGCGTTGCGCGCCCCTTCATTCCGTTTGGAAGCTTTACTTCCTCCGCCGCAAGCATATTCGGCATTTCAAGCATGTTTTCCAAATTCTTTTCTCGGGAATTTATGGCAGTTGACGAAATATACTTCAAATAAGGAGATTTAAGAAGCCCGTTTTGCTGCAAGATATTGATGCCCGTATTGCGGATTTTTTCCTTGTTTGCGGCGTCCGCGCCCTCGATTTTTTTCAAGGCATCAAAAGCGTTTTCGCTCTTAAATTGGGCAAACTCGCGCAAAGCTTCGTTCTTGAAGCCGTCAAGATACGCTTTTGCGAGGAAATCCGCGGCTTCCCTGCTTCCAAATGGAGCGGCAAACCTTACAAAGAATGCCTTTGTTTTGCCGTCTGAAGCCTTTGCGTACTGCTCTGCCGCCGCCTTGAACATCTGCTCATTGCAAGATACGCGCGAAAGATTTACAAGCAGCCTTTGCGCCGCCTGAATTTCCTTGCCCTTCAAAGTCGGGAAAAGCTCGGCAACCTTCACGAATACATAGGCGTTCTTCGACTGCGCCGTATTCAATGTCTTCAAAGCCGCAATCTTGTCGTCGCTTGCTCCGTTTTTAACGACATCCAAAAGCGAATCGGCAACACTCGACGAATCGAGGTTTTCGGTAGCCATCAAAAGCACTTTCTTTTCATCTTCGCTCTTGGAATTTTTTGCGAGGTCGGCAAGCTTCAAAAGCTTTCCGCTTGCCCTGATTTCGCTTATGTATTGGGCAAGGACGGCCTTTTCTCTGTCGCCTGAAAAGAGCGGAGCAAAAGACGCAAGCTTTTCAAAGTCCTTTTCGCTTCCCATTCGCGATGCCGCAAAGGCAATCGCTTCGGCAAGAGGGGCAGATTTCGGATTCAGCTTGATAATCTTGTCAAAACCGTCTCCCCTGCGGGCGTAAGCCTGCACAAGCAATGTCTGTTCGGGTTCTTCAAGCTTTGAAAAATCCAAGAATGCGGGAGCCGCAAGCTTTTTGTTTGTGCCGAATACGTCTATTGCCGCAATTAGAAAATCTTTCGATTTGGGAGCGGGTGCCTTGCCAAGCCTTACCAATGCGGAATACGCGTCAAGCTGCAAGGGCAGATCTGACTTTGAGTCCGACAAAATCTTGTTTGCGCTGTCTTCCAAGACCTTCGCCGCCTTTTTGGACGAGCTTGCAGAAGAAATCAACGCTTCCCCTGCCGCAAGCTTCATCGCAGGCTCGGGAGCCTTCGACATTGCCGTTAAAAGAGCCTTGAACGAGACGGGAGAGGAAATTCTGGCAAGAGCCGCCACAGAGGCGTAATACTTCTGCTTGTCTTTTCCCGCAGATGCAAGGATTTTTGCGATTTCCTTGTCCGCTTCGCCGCGCGAGCCGAGAGCTGAAATCGCGTCAATCGAAACATATCCCTTCACTCCGGAAAGCTTCAAGAGTGCGTCTTTCGCGCCCTTGTCGGAAGCCCTGCCAAGCGCAATCATGACGCGCTCAATCCAGCGGCGGTTTTCCTCTTTCGAGCAGTTTTTTGCGACTATGTCGGCAAGCTCGTTTGCAGTCGATGAAATTCCGCAAATAGCCAGAGTTTCGCCGAGGAGCTCCTTGTAGCGCGTTGTTCCCTGTCCGCCTTTCAATTCTTCGACAGCCTTTTGCTCAATGGCGACAGCCGCCTTTTTGTCGGAAGTCGAAGTGCGGTATAGCGGATACAAATAAGCTTCAAGCTTTCCCGAAGACTGCCCCCAGTCGTAGGAGCGCATATCCTGCATTGCACTGCAAATTTCTTCAGCCGAAGCAGGTTTTGAATTTGGATGAGCGGCAAAAGAAAGTGCCGTGGCAAAAAAGCAAAGTGTAAAGAGTGTCTTTTTCATGTTCAAAAATCTCCTTTCCCTGTTATTAGTACGCCGCCCATTCCCCGCGGTTCGGACGGGATAGGAATTTGCAGGCTTCGGCGTCGTTTACGAATTTTTCGGACTTCCAATCCCATTCGAGACTGCGCCCCAAATTGTAGGCGATGTTGCCGATTATGCAGAGAGTGCCGGTTGAATGGCCAACTTCGACGGGAGCGGCAAGCGGAGTACCCTTCAAGACGGCGTTTAGGAAGTTTTCCTTGTGCGCTTCCGAAGAAATCAAGGAAACGTCGTCATCTCTCAACTTTGCGGTTTCCAACGCTTCCCTGTCTGACCAGAAGTGTCCGCGCGCGGCGGAAATCAAGCCCTTTTCACATACGAAAGTCAAGCCGCCGTGCAATCTTTTTGGGATTGCGGGGTGGTTGCCCCTGTAAATCGGTATTCCGCTTTCAGTCAAATAGCGGTACATGCGCCAGTGCTTTTCGCCGGGCATATCTTCCTTGTCGGTAAGCTCGATATACTTGATGCCCTTGCCGTCCAAGCCCAAGCCCCACAAGGCAATGTCAAACTGGTGCGCACCCCAGTCTGCCTGAGAGCCATTGCCGTAGTCGAGGTGGTGACGCCATGAATTCCAGCCGTACGCTTCGTGCGGCTTGCTTGCCTTCGGGTCTATTTTTGGCAAAAGCTGGCTTGAATAAGGATTGTAGGGAGCAGGTCCGCACCAGAAATCCCAGTCAACCGTGCTCGGGCATTCTTCGATTTTCCAGTTGCGCGGAGTGGCGTTGCCCGCGCTGACACTTACATAAACTTCTTTGATTTCGCCCAAATATTTGTTGCGGGCAAGCTGCGCGGCACGCTTGAACTCGGCGGAACTGCGCTGCTGGGAGCCGACCTGAAACGGAACGCCCATGCGCTTTGCCGCATTAACGAGCTTTCTGCCCTCTTCGACAGTGAAAGTCAAAGGCTTTTCGCAATACACCGCCTTGCCCGCGTTAACCGCGCAAATAGCGGGAATTGCGTGCCAGTGGTCGGGAGTCGCTATCAAAACCGCGTCAACGGACGGATTTGCCAAAAGTTCGCGGAAGTCCTTGTATTCCTTGACATCGGGAGCGGCGTCCCCGCGCTTTTTGTATTCGCTTTCAATGCGCCTTTTTTGATACTCCGTGCGCGCGGAATCAACGTCGCAAACCGCGATAATCTTGCAAAGCGGCGAATGAATCAACCCGCCGATATGCCCGTCCGCCATCTTGCCGCAGCCGATAATCGCCAAGTTTATCTTGCCATTCGGCGCAAGACAAGTGCGCGCAAACATATTCGAAGCAATTAAAAGCCCCGCCCCCCCAAAGAAGGAGCTTTTCAAAAACTGTCTTCTCGTATAGAATTTAGCATTCATGATTTATCCTCCGTTTTTATGTTAAATTTTCCCGATTAAGCCGATTAAAGACTGAAAACACAAAAAACCAAAAGCGCACTCAGCCCTTAAAACGCCCCCCTCTAAAAAATTTATAAAAAAATTAGTACTGTAAAGTAGAGTTGTAAAGAAAAAAAATATAAGCTTTACGATAATAATATCGGCTTGACTTCACAAAACAAAGAAAGATATTTTCAAAAAAAAATAATTTGAATATGACAACAAAAGAACGCCTCGACAAATATTTCGCCTCGTCTCCGAGAATCCATCCCGACGCTTATGTAAGCCCGCACGCCGTCATAATCGGCGATGTTAAAATCGGACCAAAATCCAGCGTCTGGCCAGGAGTCGTGATGAGGGCAGACATCAACTCAATAGAAGTCGGAGAAGGTTCGAACGTCCAAGACGGCACAATGGTGCACCTTGCGGACGACTACGGAGTGAAAATCGGAGACTATACCACAGTCGGGCACGGGGCAATCCTGCACGCCTGCGAAATCGGCAACGAAACTCTGATCGGAATGGGCGCAACCATTTTGGACGGCGCAAAAATCGGCAACCAGTGCGTAATCGGAGCTTGCGCCCTCGTCACAAAAGGCACGGTAATCCCCGACGGGAGCGTGGTTATGGGCGTTCCCGCAAAAATAGTGAAAACCATGGACTTGAAAGCGCGCTCAAAAATCCGCGACTGGGCGACAAAGTATCTTGAAGTCGCCCAAACCCACAAGGAATATTTCCAAGACATGGGCTTTGCATGTTGCGATACCCCCGCCGAATACGCAGACAAATGCCTTGCAAAAGGCGAAGATGCCCCCGAATTTGAACATCACTGTTGCTGTGGCGGGCACGGAAAGCACAAATGCCATTGCGAAGAAAACGGCGAAGGCGAAGAATGCCATTGCCACAATGGAGACTGCGACGGGAGCCACCACGCAAAAGGCGAATGCAAATGCAAACATGAAGGCAAGTCCGCGAAAAATGCGTCCAAAGAATGCAAAAAATCTGTTAAAAAATCGGCAAAAAGTACGAAGAAAACAAAATAGCATTTAGAAAAAAACAAAAAAGGAGAATATCATGAAAAAGATTATGCTAATGGCATCCCTTGCCGCAGTTGCCCTGTTCGGACTTACGGCATGCTGCTCAAAACCATGCGACACCTGCCCGCAAGCCAAAAATTGTCCCGTTGCGGCTCAAACATGCCCCGCTAACGCGCAATGCCCAATGGCAAAAAACTGCCCTGTCGCAAAAAAAGACTGTCCGGCAACCAAAGAATGCCCGAAAACAGTCGAAAACAAATAATGTCTTGATTTTCACGCAAAACGCCAAAAGCTTTCTTTTGGCGTTTTTTTATTTTTATGAAAGTTCTGATTTTATCCGGCATATCGTTTGCATTCCTTGCGGCATGCGCTTATTCCTATTTCCAATTTCCCAAAATTTTGGCTGAAAACCCCATTTTTACATTTGTTTTTGCGGTGCTTTCGCTGTCGTTTCCAATCTACTTTTTTATGCGCAACCTCGGCGCGCCATCGTTTCTATTGCAGGGACTTTTCTCTGTTTCAACGATATGGATTGGCTTTATATTTTATTTTTCGTTCATTTCTCTTTTTTTGGCTCTTTTGGCTATGTTGCATATAAAAATTCCCTTCGCATTTTTTGCGGCTCTAATTGCAACTGCCGCCGTTTTGATTTTCGGACTTATAAAAAACCGAAATTTTGAAACAAGGGAATATGACGTTAAAATCGAAAAGCCGGTTGCCTTTCCCGTAAAAATCGTGGCGACAAGCGACTTACATTTGGGCTACGGGTCAAGCAGGCGCAAAATCGAAAATATCGTAAGCGCAATAAACGCGCAAACCCCCGATGCAATCCTGATAGTCGGAGACTTGATTGACGATAATACCGAAGTTTTGCGGCATCGCAATATTTCTGAAATTTTAAAACGCCTCAACGCTCCAATGGGAGTATTTGCGGTTTTCGGAAACCACGAATATCTCGCGGGAGCAAAAAAATCGGAGGAATTTTACAAGGACTCAAACATAAAACTTTTGAAAGGCGAAGTTGCAATTCTTGAAAACGGGCTTCAAATTGCGGGTCTTGACGACTTTTCAAACAAAAAGTCAAAGAGGGAAAACGATATTGTAAAACAGCTAAAACCCGAATTGCCGTCCCTGCTCTTAGACCACCGACCGCACAATTTGCAAGACAAAGCGAACTTGGGATTTGACATACAAATCAGCGGACACAGCCACAACGGACAAATGTTTCCGCTAAACATGATTACAAAACTTCTGTTTGAACTTGACTGCGGATACAAGAAAATAAACTCCTGCCACTCGTTCGTAAGTTCCGGAATTTCACTTTGGGGGCCTCCTTTCAGAATCGGCACAAAAAACGAAATGCTTGTTCTGAACATTTCAAACAAATAACCCCGAAGAGCTTTCGGAAAATCGAATCATTAAAAAACTCATTGGCATACGGCACTCCCAATTTTTGTTTGTAATTTTACAAGCTGTTTTGAAGGTATTAAATATTTAAGCCACGAGGAAACGCCATTACATTGCTTCATTTTATGGTGCTCCAATAAAAAAGGAGACTGCAAATTTGCAATCTCCCAATAAAATTTCTGTTTCGCACTAAATTCAAAAGCGGCTCTTAAAAAGCGCGCTTTCAAATTTTCAACGCCGAATTAAAGCTCTGCGTTTGTAAGCCACTTAAACGACACAATCTTAAACTTTCTGCCAAATTCGCTTTCGGGCGCAACTTTGTCGTCGCCCGACCTCACGGGCTCTGCCGTGCGCTGAACAACGGCTTCGCAGTAGGCTTTTGACGTGTTACCCATCAAGGCATTCTTGCTTTCGCCGTAAGCCCTTACAACAAAGGTGTCGCCCCTTACTGTAATCACGGGACCAATCGCGCTTAGCAGGTCTGCCTGGTTTAGCAAGCCTCTTGCGCCGCGAGTGCTCCACGCCTGCGCATTTGTTTCATTGTGCGGAACTTGCAAGGCGGCGTCCAAAAACTCGCGCTTTGCTTCGCGGAGCTGCTCGCCTATATCGCGCCAGTTGCCCTGCTGGGAACCAAGCTGGTTCGGGGTTCCCGTGCGATTATCGTAGCAAGTGACATATTTTGCAGGAACGCAACGAAGAGAACCGCCGCCCTTTTCAGTGGCATTATTGAAATACTCTTCCATTGAACTGTCATTAAAGAAAGTGTTTGGACGGTCAGAGATATGCTCGCTCCTGCGGATTGCGGCAGCGAGAGTGCCCATCATTGAAAGATAGTTCGCATCTTTGTCGTTTTCTGTGGTGAACTCTTCAAGCCTGCGGTTTACGAAGTCGGCAAGGCTGAAGAACGGCGCCCTGCGCTTGACTTCGGCGACAATTTCGCGGGCAAGCATGTCAATTTCGGATTCGCTTATCCTTCTGCCTACGCTCAGGTCTATGTAAGAGAAATACTTGCCTTCTTCGGGAACAGTGAGCGGATTTAAATCGCCGGGGTTCGGCATTTTAAATTCATCGGAATCTTCCGAACGGTCGCCATCGGAATTGATGGTTCCGTTTGTCAAGGTTTTGCGCTTTACGCCCAAAAGACCGCCCAAGACAGAACGCCATGCTTCGTAAGAAGTGGAGTTGACATTGAACGCGCCGTCAATGCCGATATGAGACGCCGCTTCCTCAAACGCCGTTTCCGATGCCTTCAAGTCTTTCGTGTCTTCGGGAAGCGAAGTCAGGAACAAGCGGGTATTCGGCATACGCATGCCCGCCATCGGGGTAAACGCCTCGCTGTTTTGAGGGATAGTGGAAAGGAAGAACCTGTCCCACATGGAAGCATTCAAAAGGTAGGAAATGTCTATGGTTTCGTTGTCGTAAATATAGTCCCACTGAGAATAATTCGGATTGGAAGATATGTTTTCATTTCCCTTGTTGAATTCCACAACATTTTGGCGGCGCAAGAAGGGGCTTGCATAAGATTCCGCAAAGGCATAAGAAGGCTGCCAAGGCATCGGCGACAAATTCGCGTGCCTGAAATGCGCCAGACTCATGAGGTCGGTTTCCTTTCGCGGCAAATCAAAGGGCGCGAAAATCAAGCCGTCATAATCATGCCTTGCCGCTCCCGATATGGGAGAAAGCAATCCGTAGTGGTTGGGGTAATTTCCTTGCAAAGTTCTATTGTTTGACGCCTTCATGCCGTCAACGGGATATGTCGAGTTGGACCATGTATGATAGCCCGTGTTCGCTTTCTGCCCGAAGAAGTAGCTCGCATTACGGGAAGCCGAACCGCAGTCCTGCATTCCGACCGTGCCGTTTGTGCAAGAGCGGCGGATTACATGCTGGTCATTGAGATAGTCGCTGTCTATAAGCTGGGTTGCGCGATAGTTGTAAGAAGAAAAAATACTGTTAAATATGGTATTCCAGTTCGGAAGGCGAATCGTAAACAAAATCCTCGATTTATCGAGCAAGTTGTTTATTTGAATTTTATTGGTGATCTTGTTGTAAAAAAGAGGTATTTCATGACCGCCGTTTACACCGAACTTCAATGTTGTATCGAAGAATTTTGACGTATTTTGTACAATGGCGATATAATCTTTCATGACATCGTCCGAAAAATACACACTGTCAATACCCCACGGGTTCATTTGGTTGTCGTCATGGCGGTAGAAATTGTGCGTTCTATCCCTGCCGGTTCCGCTGTTGTAAGTGCTCGGGTTTACGCCGTTTGCGGAATCCCACTCGGTAAGGTCATGCTTCCACAAACGCTTTTTATTGGCAGATAGAAGTTCGAGTGCATTTCTCGTATAACTTCTGCCTTTTGCGGAAGAAGAAGTTAATTCCTTCAAATTAAAATGGTAAGGGACTTTATTGTGCCCGTCGGAGCGCATGGTTTGCTCCAATTCAAAAAGCGGCCAACCGTCAAAGGCATCGCCAATGCCTGAAATTTCTATGGAAGAATTATTGGACTTAAATTCGTCATAAACAAACGGACGGATAATTTCTTCTTTCTGCTCCCCATTTACTTCGACAGTTTTCTTGTAGCATTTGCTTGCTTCGTCAAAAGTATACTCCGCAATATTGTCGGGAATGTTTGATCTTGAAGCATTGAAGGTCAAATTCAAATCGGTCGATATTTTAAAGCACTTTTGCGGAAGAGCCGCCCACTGGCTCGAATATCCGTCTGAAACCTGTATTTTACCTGGTTCCAACAGATTTTTGCTCGCGGACAAATTTTGAACTTTCGCGGGGCTGAATTCGTTTTGGTCCAACGCGATTTTCGGCTGGCACAATTCGACGCTCTCGCCCGGCAGAAGCTTGATGCTTCGCAAATTGAAGTTCATCGTGGGCATATTGTTATCCATATAGTCTTCCAAGAAGTCCGCAAAGTGCGGAGCACGATTCGCATTGGTACGCGAAGCCTTAAAGACTACATTTATATACTGTTTCTGCTCCTTCCCATCCGCATCATAATAGTGGCGAACCCAGCGCGTACGCATTTCGGGAGAAGCCTCGTCATTTGAAAGATATGCGGCAATAGGCGTTCCGATTCGCAAAATATAATTGCTTTGATTTATGGTGACATTGAACGGATTGCGCAAAACAACGCGCAAATACATAATGTAGTTTATGTTCAGCCTGAAACTGCTGAGCGCGGAAGGATTTAACGTAAAAGCCGCGTTTCTGTTTGAAATATTTATGTCGTACGCAGGGAAAAGCATCCATTCGGCAGACTCGACAATCGGATACACACCGTGCGTGTTTTCCGACTTCTGAGTATTTATGACCTGCGCCTGCGGATTTACACCCGCCTGAAAAGTTGTTTTGTCGAGAGCATAAGTGGCAAAGCTTCTCAAAATACCGAATGTGGGCAAGTGCTTGGTATAGGAGCGCAAGCCGAAATCAACACCCGTGTATTCCTTGTCGCTTGAAGTATTGCCGCCGCGGATAATCGGGTCGTTGTCTTTCAATCCCTTGCCCGTATAAAGGTAAACGGTCAAGTCTTCCTTTAATCTGCCCTGCGTCACGTCAACAGGCAAGCCGACGGAAACGGCGGTATAGTCGCCCTTGTTGTTTTTAGCCCACTCTGTCAAAGAAGCGTCAACAATAGGAAGCTCGTCAAGAGTGGAAATTTTCGCAATGTTCTTCGAATTTTCCTCGTTGTAATTTCTCGCAAACGGGCTTAGCCCCAATTCCGAAAGTTCGGAAATAAAGCTCGTGTTTATGACTTGAGGAACGCGCGGATCGACAGGAGCCTGGTTTGTAAGGCTCGAAACATTCGGCATTTCCTTGTCGAGATACATTTCGGGGCGGGTAAGATTTATCTTCGCCTTCTGGCTTTCGTCGCTTACCCACCATGCGTAAGCGCCTTCGCCCGACTGACCCTGATTTGCGTCGAAGCGAACCTTGCCCGCTTTTACTTCAACCTTTTCGGTTTTGTCGGAAGCGGAGATTTTACCGCCATATTCTGCGGGATATTCCGTAAGCAGGCTGTATTCCGCAAGCGTAATTGTCTCGTCGCTTAAATCCTCGGGGGATTCCGATATGGGGTTTTTCAAACGCTTCTGACCCGAAACAAGCCAGGAAACTTCCGGAGAATTGCCGCCGTTTTTAATTACGTCAACCAACTCTCGCTGCTCGTCCTGCAATTCTTTGGCGGTGAGATTTGAAGCGTCCTTTTTGACGTTGAACGTTCCGACCACATACGGAGTTTTTACATTGTCTATCCTGACGGTTTCGGGGTCCTGGTCAAAAATCGAAGACTGGACGGTAATTGCATTGTCTTTGCCGACAGTGCGCTGAAGATTGGATATGGCAATGCTCATGCCCAAAACGGCATGCGACCTCGCTTCCCTCGCCTGCTTTTGCGCGTTTAAAATGCGCAGCTTGGAACTTATGATTGCCGACAACGTCAGCGTCAAGAGCACCATAAACGCCATTGCGCCTATCGCAAGCACAAGGGCAAAAGCCTTTCTTTTTGCCGCATTTCGAGATTTTCTTAAATGTTTCATAGTAAAATAGAGTTAAAAAATTTAGAAAACAAACGAGTAGATATTCTTTTTTTCGATTTGAGTTTATATGAACTTTTTTTGGCATATGCAAGAGCAAAATAAAAACTCCGAGACAAAAAAAGTTTGATTTATCAAATAGAATTTGATTGACTGTAAAAACTAAATTTTTAACAAGCAGAAATTTTTATCCATGCTAAAACTTTTTTTCAGAATTTTTTTACCCGCGATGGCGGCGATTGCCCTGTTTGAAACATCCGCCCATGCGCAAGAGGCAATGCGCGGAAAGTCCGTACCCTCAAACTTTGAATGGGACAGCCAAAAAGAGAGCAAATTCAGCTACCGCCTGCTCTCCATGGACGGCAAAAAACGAGACTACCATGTGCGCGTTGGCGACTCATTCGCGCAGATCGAAGCCAACACTGCCCGCAGTTTCGACGCCATATTCTTCTCAAATTCGCCTCTAATAACCTTTTACAAAAAGTCAATGGACGGCAAGGATTCGCTTTACACGCCCGTCATGACCGTCAACATAGGGGCGGACAAGGAGGACGTAGTTATATGCCTTACAGAAAGGGACGGAAGCACCTTGCACAGGGTAATAGACATATCGCAAAAAAATCTCGGAGCAGGAGTCTTTGCCGTTGTAAATCTTTCAAAAAAGCCTTTCGGCGTCGCAATAGGCAACAAGCTTTTGCGGGTCGAGCCTTTCGAAACGGCAAAGCAGTCGTTCCCGCAAAGCGACGACATCGAAGAAGTTCCGCTTAAATTTTACACGCTCGGCAACCGCCCGAAACTCTCCTACGAACGCTACATAAGCTTCATAAAATCCCAAAACCTGACCTTTTATGTATTCGACGTCCCATCGGACAAGGAAGACGGAAACGATGTTCCGTTTTTGATGAGATACGGCAAGCCTCCGCGCAGAAAATAAAATACTACCGCAAAAAAACCAAAAAAACGGCGGCAAAAAACTGTCTTGACAGGCATTGCCGCGCCGTCCATATTTGAAGACTTAATTTTTAAACAATCCATAAGATAAGGAAATATAATGATTAAAGTTGGCATTAACGGATTCGGCAGAATCGGCCGCATGGTTTTCCGCGCAGCAGTGGAAAACTTCGCAAATGACATCCAGATCGTTGGCATCAACGACCTTCTCGACCCTGAATACTTGGCATATATGCTCAAGTACGACTCAGTACACGGTCAGTTCCAGGGCGACATCAAAGTTGAAGGCAGCTTCTTGATTGTTAACGGCAACAAGATCCGCCTCACAGCTGAAATGGATCCCGCAAACTTGAAGTGGAACGAAGTCGGCGCAGACGTTGTCGTTGAATCGACAGGCTTGTTCCTCGAAGACGCAAAAGCCCGCAAACACATCCAGGCAGGCGCAAAGAAAGTCATCATGTCTGCTCCTTCCAAGGACGCAACTCCGATGTTCGTTTACGGCGTAAACCACACGACATACGCAGGTCAGGACATCATTTCCAATGCTTCCTGCACAACAAACTGCTTGGCTCCTATTTCCAAGGTTTTGAACGAAAAGTTCGGCATCAAGCGCGGTTTGATGACAACAGTGCACGCTGCAACAGCAACACAGAAGACTGTTGACGGTCCTTCAAAGAAAGACTGGCGCGGCGGTCGCGGCATCTTGGAAAACATCATTCCGTCTTCCACAGGTGCTGCAAAGGCTGTTGGCAAAGTTCTTCCCGAACTCAACGGCAAATTGACAGGCATGTCAATGCGCGTTCCCACTTCCGACGTTTCGGTTGTTGACCTCACGGTTGAACTCGAAAAGGGTTGCACATACGAAGAAATATGCGCGGCAATGAAAGAAGCTTCAGAAGGCGAACTCAAAGGCATCTTGGGCTACACCGACGAAGCCGTTGTTTCCACAGACTTCCGCAACTGCCCGAAGACTTCCATCTTCGACGCAAAAGCAGGCATCCAGCTCGACCCGACATTCGTCAAGGTTGTTTCCTGGTACGACAACGAATGGGGCTATTCCAACAAGGTTTTGGAAATGGCTCGCGTTATCGCGAAGTAATCGGCTATTAGTTGATTTTAAAAAGGGCGCATCGTTTTGGTGCGCTCTTTTTGTATATTACGCCGAAATATTGATTGCCACAAAGATAATTTTTTTATATTCATAAAAACAATTTATGAAAAGGATTATATTATTTTTATTGGCGGGGTTATTTGCAAATTTGGGGTTTAGTCAAGAATTGTGGACTATAGAAAACTCAGGGATTGCATTTGTTCCACAAGAAAATATTTCGCACAAAGACAATGTCGAAATGGCAGGGCTTGGCACATCGTTTGTAGTTGCCTATGGAGTAAATCATAATGGCACACTTCATCTTACAATGCGTGCCTTCTTCCCGAAGTTCAGAATGAAACCTCTATGTATGGAAACTACATTTTTTCGGGATATAGATTTAATAAATCCACTCTATTTATTTTTAACCGGCGGCATAAATAATGTACGTCAAACACCGGAGAAACTCATCGGTAAAGTTAAAAAAATTTCCTTTGATGGCATTTTAAATATCGAAGAAGAATTTAATAAAAAATCACACTTTAAAATCATAAGAAAAATCTACCCAAGCACTGTCTATCCTGCAATTTTTCAAATTGTAGAAATTGAAAATCTTGGTGAAAAACCTGCAAATTTAGAGATTCCAGAAATCAATGTTTGTTATACGCCAAATCGTTCGTTGTGCGACTATGGGCAATATAAACTCCACATAAAAGGCGTAAACTCCGGCGGACTAATTTTAGCTCCGAAACAAAAGCATACTTTCGCCTTAGAAATTCAAGCAAGCATTAACGATAACTTTATTAATCTCAATCCAGCCCAAGAACTCGCCAAGCGTAAAGACTTCATTAAAAAAGCCCAAAATTCCTTAGTCTTAAACTCGCCAAACGACAAGCTAAATACGATGTTTAATTTTGCCAAAATTCGTGCAACAGAAAGCGTATTCGACACAAACGGAGGCTTGATTCACTCTCCCGCCGGAGAACGCTACTATGCAGGATTCTGGGCAAACGACCAAGCAGAATACGCAAATCCATTTTTTCCTTTTTTGGGCGAAAAAAATTCAAACCTATCTGCTCAAAATATGTTTAAGCATTGGTCAAGATTTTTAAGAGACGACTTTAAAATGATACCATCTGCCATCACAGCCGAAGGAAGAGTGACGTGGAACGGCAAGGGCGACAGGGGCGATGCAGCAATGGTCGCCTACGGAGCGGGCCGCTACGCATTGGCAAACGGAGATAAAAAAACAGCCCAAGAGTTAATTCCGTTAATAGATTGGTGTTTGGAATACTGCAAACGAAATTTGAACGAAGACGGCGTTGTAAAAAGCGACTGCGACGAGCTTGAACTGCGCTTTCCCGCAGGGGAAGCAAACTTGTGCACATCAAGCCTCTATTACGACGCCCTGATTTCCGCGGCTTTCCTAAAATCCGAACTCGGCGACAACTCCGCCTCCCAAAACTATCTAAGCCAAGCAAAAACTCTGCATAAAAATATCCGCAAATATTTTGAAAGCGAAGTCGAAGGTTTTGACACTTACAGATACTACGACGGCAACAACATCCTGCGCTCTTGGATTTGCATTCCGCTTTGCATGGGAATTTTCGATAAAAAAGACGGTACAATTTCAGCTTTAACAAGCCCGAAACTTCTCACAAAAGAAGGGTTAAAGGTCCAAACAGGTGTAAGAGATTTTTGGGACAGAACCTACCTCTATGCCTTGCGTGGAATCTTTGCATCAAACGAGCCGGATAAAGCGTGGGAAACATTGCAACTTTATATCAATGAACGACTTTTAGGCAAACGTGTTCCATACGCAATCGAAGCCTTCCCCGAAGGCGGCAAGGCGCATCTTTCGGCTGAAAGCGCGCTGCTTTGCAGAATAGTAACCGAAGGGATTTTCGGCATGCGCCCGACGGGTTTTAAAAGTTTTGAAATAAAACCCTCCATTCCGTCCGAATGGAATTGCGCAAAACTTTCAAAGATAAAAGCCTTCGGGACAGATTTCGACATTGAAATCAAACGCCTGCCGTCCGAAAAACTCGAATTGATAATCAAAAACAATTCGGACAAAAAAATTTTCAAAAAGACGCTGAAAAACGGGGAAACCGCGAAAATAAAACTTTAAGAAAAAAGTTGCAAAGAATTACAAAGAGTTCAATATAAACAGGATATTTTCATAATAACCAAAAGTCTTAAAATAAAATACAATGAATAAGAAAACACTTCGTGATATAGACTTGAAAGGCAAAAAAGTCATTATGCGCGTTGACTTCAACGTGCCCGTAAAAGAAGGCGTCATTAAAGACGACACCCGCATTAAAGGCGCTCTGCCTTCTATCAAGTATGTGTTGGAACAGGGCGGAAGCCTCATTTTGATGAGCCACATGGGTCGCCCCGACGAAAAAGGCATCACTTCCGACACCACAATGAAAATAGTCGCCGACTATCTTTCAAAACTTTTGGAAAAACCCGTGGCATTTGTCGCTGACTGCGCAAACGCCGACGCGGAAGTTGCCGCAATGAAAGCGGGCGACATCGTTATGCTTGAAAACACACGCTACCACAAGGAAGAGCAGGCAAAGTGCAAGCAAAAAGAAGGCGAAAGCGACGAAGAATTCAAAGCCCGCAAAGCCGCTCTTAAAGAACAGCAAAAAGAGCTTGCAAAGAAGCTTGCTTCCTACGGCGACATTTTCTGCAACGACGCTTTCGGAACAGCCCACCGCGCGCACGCTTCAACGGCGGTCATCACAAAGTATATCGACACTTCCGTTGCGGGCTTTTTGATGGAAAAGGAAATCGAATATTTGGGCAGCGCGGTTGAAAATCCCGTCCGCCCGTTCGTCGCAATCTTGGGCGGCGCGAAAGTTTCCGACAAGCTTGCGGTGGTCAACAATCTCCTCACAAAGGTTGACACCCTCATTATCGGCGGCGGAATGGCATACACATTCTTGAAGGCTCTCGGCAAGAAAATCGGCAACTCCCTTTGCGAAGAAGACCAAATCCAATACGCAAAGGACATGATGGAAAAGGCAAAGTCGCTCGGCGTAAAATTCCTCTTGCCCGTTGACAACATTGCGGCAGACAAATTCGACCCCGAAGCAAACACCCAAATCGTAACGGAAATCCCCGACGGCTGGATGGGCTTGGACATCGGCCCAAAAACGGTAGAGCTTTACTCCGACGCAATCAAGAGCGCGAAAACCGTTGTTTGGAACGGACCTATGGGATGCTTTGAAATGGAAAAATTCAGCAAGGGCACATTCGGCGTATGCGAAGCCGTTGCAGAAGTCAAGGCAAACGGCGGCATCTCGATTATCGGCGGCGGCGACAGCGTCGCGGCGGTAAACAAGAGCGGACTCGCTCCGAAAATGTCGCACGTTTCAACGGGCGGCGGTGCAAGCTTGGAATTCCTCGAAGGCAAGGAATTGCCCGGCGTTGTTTCCCTAAACGACAAATAATTTAACCCGAAAAAAGAAAGTTTAAAAATGTCACGCAGATATTTTATCGCAGGCAACTGGAAAATGAACAAGACTTCTTCCGAAGCGGCAGCACTCGCGCAGGGCGTCGTGGAAGCAGTCGGCAACATAAGCAATGTTGACATTGCTATTTGCCCGACATTCACCTCTTTGGAAACGGTCGAAAAAATCATCGAAGGCTCGAACGTAAAGCTCGGCGCGCAAAACATGCACTTTGAAAAAAGCGGCGCGTTCACAGGCGAAATCTCGGCCGCAATGTTGCGCGAACTGCACTGCGCATACGTCATCTTGGGGCACAGCGAACGCCGCCAGTATTTCAAGGAATGCGACTGCCTCATAAACAAGAAGGTAAAAGCCGCAGTTGCATCTTCCTTAAAGCCGATTTTGTGCGTCGGCGAAACATTGGAAGAACGCGAAGCCAACAAAACCATCGAAGTTGTTTCGACCCAGACAAAGGGCGGTCTTGACGGCTTGACAGCGGAAGAAGCCTTGAAGGTTGTTATCGCCTACGAACCCGTTTGGGCAATCGGCACAGGCAAAACCGCAACTCCCGCAATGGCGCAGGAAGTCCACGCAGAAATCCGCAAGGTTTTGGCGGGAATGTTCGGCGAAAACGTCGCGGAAAAAATCCAAATTCTCTACGGCGGTTCAATGAAACCCGAAAATGCAGACGAATTGCTGGCTCAAAAGGACATTGACGGCGGTTTGATTGGCGGCGCGGCTCTCAAGGCTGATTCATTTGCCGCTTTGGTAAACTCCGCAGTAAAACTTGCCTAATAAAGATTTAAATAAAACAAAAAACCTGCAAATGAAAAATTTGCAGGTTTTTTTTGCGTCTTAAAATCTAAACTGCGCCCTATTTTACCTTTTCGGCAGTCTGCCCTGCATCGGTCGAAGGCGCAACCTGTTCGGACTTTTGCTCTTCCGCAGGCTTTTCAAAAGGATTTTTAATCACTCCCGCCTGCAAGCATGCCCCGACGATTGAAGATGCCAAAATCAGTATGAAGATAATCGGCAACGCATAATTTCGCTTTTGGGCAAAGGGATCTTTCAAGCACTTGCGCGAACCTTTTGGCAAATGCGCGCTTGAAGTGAGAGTCGCGCCAAGAACCAAATTCATTTTCGCGCGGGTGTTTACAGCCCATGAATTTGCGTCGAGAAGCGGTCCCAAGTTGCGCTTTTTAAGCTTCAAGCTTGCAAGCACCATGGAAGGCAGCGAAATAAGCAATATCGCCCCGACTATGTAAAGAGGCAGTTTGACCATGCCAATGCCGCCCAACGCTATCAAAATCGCGCTTATTGTGGTGGTAATGCCGCCGATTGCTACGCCGATTGCGGCGAGAGTGCCGATATCAAGCTTTTTGGGCGCGGCGTTTTTTTCGGTTGCGGAAGTCATGGAAGACATCGCGTTTGCGTCTGCCGCGCTCGCCCGCTTTGCAATTAAATCGCCAACCCAGGCCGCAAAACGCTTGTACGGAGACCAGAAAGCCTGACGCACGCTTATCGGATTTTGCACGATTTTCGTAATGGTTGCGTCCCAATCCTTGCCGTCACGGTCAAAGAATATGCCGTTTCTGCCAACCAAAAGATTGTCGCAATCGCCCGAAGTTACAGCCGCAACCACCGTAAACGGGGTTTCTCCCTTGCGCTTGCAGTCGCAATATATCAAATAGGTGTAAGAAAGCGGCGAAAGAGCGGCATGCCTGCCCGCGTCGTCAACCCTTATGCAAAGTTCGCAAACGCGCTGGTCGATGAAAAGTTCACCAACTTGGAACATTGCCTTGCCCTTGCGGGTATAAAAAGACTTAAAACTTACGAAGTTTGTCAAAAGCTCCAGCAAATCGCGGTTTAAGCGCACAAGCTTTTCAAGGCGTTCAATGTTGTCAACCGCATACTTCAAGGCTTCGTCTTTTGCGATTAAATCAAAAAGAGCGCCTTTTTGGGACGGCTCCGAAAGCCGTTTAATTTCAGCCTCTCCCAAATCGGAAATTCCGCCGTCGGACTTCGATGAAATCCAAGCCGCATATGGAGCAAACGCCGCCTTGATTTTATTCCAGTTTTCAAAGGAAAGCGAATCGGATGGAATTTGCATTTTTTCCAAAACCGAAGTTTTAAACAATTTTATTTTCGCTTTCCATGCAGGGTTTTCTTCGCCGCCAAAACAAATTTCATCGGGGCTTGCAATTTTCACAATAGGCAATGCCGCCAAAAGCTCGTTATTTGAAGAAACGTCTCCCTTTAAAATTTCGGCGAAATTTTCCCTTGTGGCGTTTACCAAATCAGCAGAGGCATTGCCGTAGGCGAGAATGGAAGCGCGCGTAAAATAGTCGTCAATCTTTGAAGAGACTGCAAAAAAGGCGTCGAATGCGGCGGCGGTGTCATCTCCCAAAAAGAAAATTTTATCTTTATTTTGTTCCGATTCCGACTTCCATGCGCAATAGGCATTCAGCTTATCAAAAAATCGGTTTATCAAATCCGCGTTTATGCCGTCTTCTCCCGAGCGGTCCTTTACGCTCCCTGCGACTTTCATTACGGACGATATTGTGTTTTTCAAGTCTTCGCTTTCCGCGCTAAGAAGCGTGATAACCCCGTCGGCATTGAAAGGCGTTTTTGCAAATACCGCGCTCTTGTCGTCAAAATCTTTTACGGAAATCGAATCTGCGTCGGGCTTTTTCAAGTTTTTCAAGACTTCTTTGGCAGTTGAAATCAAAACTTTGCCGTCTTCCGTGTCGTCTTTGATGTCGGATATTTTCAAATTGTCCGAACCCGCCATGAGGGTGTCGGGATTTTTCAACATTGCGCAAGCCCACTCGCAAGCCTCGATTATTTCGGGACTGCGTATGCGCCCGTCCTTATCGGTGTCGAGCATGTCCAAAGTGGCAAAGTCAAAATGAACTCCGCGCGTTGGACAAGCCAGAGCCGCCCACAACTTTTGGTCGAGAAAGCGAATGTTGGCAATGTCCGCTCCCGAATTAAACTCAACTTGATAAATTCCCCCCGCCTTAAAGAATGACCATTTGTGTTCAGTTTTCATTTCAGGCACATTGAATTTCATAAGAAAATCCTTTGCAAGAGAAATTTATTGTTATAGCATATTTTTATTATGGATAATGGAGACATTCAAAAAATGCCGTCCGACAAAACTCCGGACATTGTGGAATTGGACGCAGTTGAAATAAACACGCCTAGCCCGAACGAAAACGACGTTTTTGAACATTCGCCAAGACGCAAAAATCCAAGAAATGCGGGGCGAACTCCGCCCTTTGTTTACACATATCCGCAGAACGGCTGCAACAACTGCTGTCTCGGAATTTTGATTTTGTTTGTGCTGTTTATTTTGGCACTTTTCTAACGCCTGCGGGACTTGGGCTTTTTAAGGCGCAAAGACTTAAATCTCGACTCTTTCCCGCTTTGCGAATTTTTTTTGCAAGAAAAAGCCTTTGAAAAGCTCTCCGCCTTTTTCAGGGCATCTTCGTCCAAAATCGGGCTTTCCGCCTCATTGAAATCCTTGCATTCAAGCCTGAACTGCTCCCTTGTGCGGGCGGCATATTCATCGGAAAACTTCTTCATGTAATAGGCGAAATCTCTGCCCTCCGCGTCAAGCGCGGGATTTATGTTGAATAGCTTTGGATTATCCAAAACATAGTCGCGCAAAATTTTAAGCGCGGACATGCGCTTTGAAATGTCAAACCAGGAATCGCTTTTCACGAAAACCGTGTCATAGCCTTTCATGCCGCCGCCCATAGCCTCCAAAATGGACAAAAGGGCAAGGTCGAACTGCCTGCGGGCAAGCTGGGGTTCGTCGGTCAAAGACATGTCGTTTGCAAGCGAATATATTATTGCGGGAATGACGCTCGGGGCAATCTCTGCGGATTTAAATATCGCGTCATAGCCCGCCTTGTCCTCGTCGGAAATTGCGATTGCGTAGGTTGAGCGTTTGAAATCCGCAGAACTCGACGCCCAATATTCCACGGCGGCGGAAGAATCATTTTCCCTGAAATTAAACAAAATAAAATACTTGTAGCTATTGCCGTCGGGATAAAATGCTTCAAGCGCGATTTTGCCGTCATCGCCCTGCATTATTCCGTCAAAGGACAAAACGGCGTTCGCGCAAACCTTGTTGATGTCGTCGCAATCCCCGCATTTCTGCTCTCCGGCAGGCTTAAAGCGGTTTTGCAATGCGATTTTGCTTTGCTCATCGCACCTTGCGCCGAACGAACGGCAGGTGGTAATAACGACAGGCTCCTGCGAGCGCGCGGCAAACATGTCGGAATAAACGAAAAATAAAAGCGATGCCAAAAACAGTCTTCCCATAAAAATCCCTATTTAATATTGTATGGGAAACTTAGCTTCAAAAAACGCAATTCACAAGCTTTTTATTTGTCAGAACAAAACATTGAAAATGCGGCAAGCACGGCGTTTAAAAGCTGTTTTTCGGAATAAAATCCCCGCTTATGGAACTTATAAAACATTTCGATGCACCGCGGCGTGTCGTTTTCAAGCACAAGCAAAAGTTCCTGTGCAAATTCAAGCGACACTGAGCCGCTTGCCGTTATTATGTTTTGTCGAACCTGCCTGCAAACAAACATATCCATTGGAATTGGCATAATTTACGCCGCCCCACAATTTCAGTTGCTCCAATCCGTTGCCCGTATGCCTTATGTTGTTGAGAAAACCATGCCTTGCCATGAACGAAACCGCATTGCAAATCGCCCCGACAATTTTCCCGCCATCAACCGCCCTCTTTACGATGGAAAGGACATTTTCAGCAATCGGCTCGCTCCGATCCGCCTATCAACACCAATGCCGCGTAATCGCTTGCATTGTTTCAAATGAATAATCAGGCAAAGTGCAAAGCCCTCCGATTGATTTTACGGGCTCCAAAGCAAGTGCCACAACCTTGTTAACATACTTCGGCTTCTCTTTCAGCGCAAATTCATCGGAAGCCACCGCCTCCGAAAGATACACGGTTTCGTGGGCGCATAATTGGACAAAAGGATATATTTTCATTTGTTTTCCGATGATTTTATGCGCAAAGAATTGTCGCAATTTCTCGCCGCGCCAATGCCGCAAGACTGTCGATTTTTCAAAAATTCATAAGTTATCTTTGCAATGTCCGCAATAATTTTTGCATTATCATCGTCGGACTCCAAGGAATCTTTTATAAAAACCGTTATATAACATTTTTCTCCATTCGGAAGATAAATGACTCCCGCGTCGGCATCGCACATACGCACACCCCCGGGAGTCCTGTAAGAGCGCCCCGTTTTGTGGGCTATCGGCACAAATTCAGGCAAGCCCGCTTTCAGCTTGTCTTTGCCTGACGAGGAATTAAGCATGGCGCGTTCCAAAAACAAGAAATGCTTTTCGGAGAGGACGTTTCCCTCATATACTTTGCGCAAAAATTTCGACATGGATAGCGGGGTGCTCCAGTTATTATATGTTTTATATATGTCCATACCCATGCTCCGTTCTGTTTCTGACAAACTGAACGCATCTATGCCGAGCGATTTTACAAAAGAATCGACTTCCCCGATGCCCCCGACAAAATCTATGAGCCAATTACAAGTATTGTTATCGCTATGCGATATTGTATATTCCAATATTTCCGCGTAAGACACATTAATGCGCCCGAAGGGATATTTTTTTAGCATGGGGCTCCATGTGTCTTTTTGCATTTGTTTCGGCTCAATAAACACTTTGCTTTCCAACGCAATGCCGTCGTTTTCCATTTTCTTCAACGCGGCGACGGCAATATGGAATTTGAATACGCTCATAATGGGATATTTCCCCTCGTTTTTAACCGTAAAGACTTGGTCTTTATATATGACCGCAACCCCCACCGAAGCCCGCTTCCCTTCAATGGTTTTTTCAATTTCCAAAACAGGATTTTGAGCAAACGCAAAAGAACATGAGAAAAGCGCGATGCATAAAATTATTTTCTTCATAGCAATCAAAAAACGAAAGATTTACAAAATAAAGCGTCAGCGCACATTTTCACGCGCGCAGAAAAACAGCAGATATGCCAAGACATCCGTTATCTTTTGTTAAACGACTTGTATTCCGACATCGTCCCCAAAGAAACGTCAGAGCCGAACCAAATCACGCTCGCCCTCTCCTTTTGCTCGGGAGACAGGCGCGGCATTTTTCCGCAGTCAAAAACAACTATCATTTTGTCGGTTTTTTCAAAGTAAATGAAAGCCCCCATGCCCTTTTGCGCGACTTCAAGCGGAGCGTCGGGCGCGGACTTTTCAAAGACTTGCGGAATTCCGCCCTGCTTTGTGGGCAAGGCAAACGTAAAAGTTGAAGACAAAAGCTTTTGGGAATTTTTAGGCGTCCCCGAAGAAATCAGAAGACTGCCGTTCTTGTTTGGCGTGAAAATACGCAAAAGCGGAGCTTCTTCATATCCTGAAATTTTGTTTCGCCTCATAAAATCGGCATCGAGAAGAAGCGGGGTCTTGCCCGCGGGCTTCCCGTTCAAATATACGTTTGCACCGCTTGGGAAAGAATCCAAAACAAAATTGCGCGAACCTCCCGAATCAAGCCCGAAAGCAATCAGCGCAATCATTACCGCCAAAACGGCGATTCCCGAAAGCGTGTAAATTAAGCCCTTGTGTTCCATAAAAATTAAAAAAGTTTACCGATTTTGCGCGGTTTATTTTTTCATAACCCCCGTGCCGCGTCAAGATTTATGATGAAGCCCGCGTTAAATTAAACTTCGGAAAAATGCGACATTTTTGAAGCAAAACATTACATTTTTGTAATTTTTGACAACAATTTTCGCGTTTTCAAAAAAAATTTTTTGACTATGCTAAGACTATTAAAAAAGCTTTCGTACATCTTGCATTTTATCAAAAACTTAAATCCAAATAAAAAAATTATGAACAGCTACGTAGCAAAAGTCTTGGAAGACTTACAGAAAAAACAACCATGGGAAAAAGAATTCCTTCAAGCAGTTGAAGAAGTGCTTTCCTCATTGAGCCTTATCCTCGAAAAGGATAAAAAATACGAAGAAAACAAAATTCTTGAAAGAATGGTTGTTCCCGAAAGAACAATCCTCTTCCAAGTTCCCTGGTACGACGACAAGGGCGAACTCCATGTAAACCAGGGCTACCGCGTTCAGTTCAACAGCGCAATAGGCCCCTACAAAGGCGGCTTGCGCTTCCACCCGTCCGTAAATTTGGGCATCTTGAAGTTCCTCGGCTTTGAACAGGTCTTCAAAAACTCCCTCACCACTTTGCCAATGGGCGGCGGCAAGGGCGGCTCCGACTTCGACCCGAAAGGCAAAAGCGACAACGAAGTGCGCTCTTTCTGCCGCAGCTTCATGACCGAGCTTTACCGCCACATCGGCGAAAACGTTGACGTCCCCGCAGGCGACATCGGCGTGGGCGGACGCGAAATCGGCTTCCTCTTCGGGCAATACAAGAGAATTGTCGATTCTTACGACAGCGTTTTGACAGGCAAAGGCTTGGCTTGGGGCGGCTCACTAATTCGCCCGGAAGCGACAGGATACGGCAATGTTTACTTCTGCCAGGAAATGCTCGCCACCAAGAAAGACGGTCTCGACGGCAAGCGCGTGCTGGTTTCTGGTTCGGGCAACGTTGCGCAATACACGGTTGAAAAGCTCATTCAAAACGGCGCAAAAGTTCTTTCAATGTCCGACTCTAACGGCGCAATCATCGACGAAGACGGCATCGACGCCGAAAAGCTTGCTTTCGTGATGGAACTTAAAAACGTAAAGCGTGGCAGAATAAGCGAATACGCAAAACAGTTCAAGAATGCCAAGTACGTTGAAGGCAAACGCCCGTGGGGCTTGGTAAAAGCCGACATCGCAATGCCCTCCGCAACTCAGAACGAAATCGAGCTTGAAGACGCAAAGGCTCTTCTTGCAAACGGTTGCATGTGCGTATCCGAAGGCGCGAATATGCCCTCCACAAACGAAGCAATCAAGCTCTATGTGGAAGCGGGCATACACTACGGCCCCGCAAAGGCGGCAAACGCAGGCGGCGTTGCAACTTCGGGCTTGGAAATGTCGCAAAACGCAATCCGCTTGAGCTGGACCCGCGAAGAAGTTGACGAAAAGCTCCACAACATCATGCGCTCAATCCACCAAAACGCGGCAAATGCAGCTGAAGAAGTCGGCACACCCGGCAACTTGGTAAACGGCGCAAACATCGCGGGCTTCAAGAAGGTCGCAGACGCAATGATTGCCCAGGGCGTCTAATTTAAGCTTAACTCAATAAAAATTTGGCGCGGATTTCCAAAAGAAGTCCGCGCTTTTTTTGAATAAAATATTGATAAATTGAAAATTATCGCGCTAAATAGCCTTTTACCAAAAAAACATCATGCAAGAAAAAGAAACTTTCGCCTGGATTTTAATACTGCTTGCCCTGCTGGCATTATCGCTAATTCCAAACCTCTACTACATTTTAAAGGGGAAAGAGGAATTTTATTCGGACTACCGCAACGAAATAGACATAAGCCGCGAAGATTTCAACCGCCGCTACATGACAAAACGCATAATCTGGGCAATTATTCCTCTTCTCATTCTTGGCTTAATGGGGCTTGTAAATTTGTACAGATAAAATGCCTAAAAACAAAGAAAACATCTGGCTCAATCTGGGCGTAAACGTAATTTTGCCGACGCTCATTTTGATGAAGGCGCAAAAGTGGCTCGTTGCGGCGGGAATTGTCTCACAAGAAAGCGCAAAACCGATTTACTTTTTCGCAATCGCAATAGCCCTGCCCGTCATTTACGGGATTTACGATTTGGCAAAGCGCGGAAAGTGGAACATTTTTTCGATTTTCGGCATACTAAACGTGCTTTTGACAGGCACAATCGGGCTTTTCGAGCTTTCCCGCGAATGGATTATCGCAAAAGAGGCAGGCATTCCCGCGATACTTGGTCTGGCAGTCTTAATATCGGCATACACAAAAAAGCCCCTCGTGAAAGTCTTAATCTATAACGACACCCTGTTGGACACGAAAAAAGTGGCGGCGGCTCTCAAAGAAAGAAACAACACCGCAAAGTTCTTCGACGCCTTAAAAGGCGCGACAATTCTAATATCGGCGTCATTCTTCGCAAGCGGCATTATCCAGTTTTTCCTCGCGGCAATGATTTACACCGAAAACGCAAGCGCGGAAGAATTCAACAGCCAAGTCGGGCAAATGACATGGATTTCATACCTTGTTGTTCTACTGCCCTGCATGGCAATCACAACCGCCGCACTTTTCAAAATTCTAAACGCAATCAAAAATTTGACGGGATTTACTTTTGAGGAAGCCCTCTCGCAGGACTTGCGCGAAAACAAAAAATAGCCGAAATCCGCCCCGCTTATGAATGCTTGACTATTTGGGGATTTGCGATTGAATTGAACCAATATTTTAAAAAAAACACTCACTAAAAAACAAATATGAAAAATTACGTATTCTCTTCGGAATCGGTTGGCGAAGGCCATCCCGACAAAGTGGCGGACTATATTTCCGACAGCGTCCTTGACGCATGCCTGGAACAGGACAAATCAAGCCGCGTGGCATGTGAAACTTTGGTAAAGAGCAACTGCGTCGTAATCGCGGGCGAAATCACAACAAACGCAAAGTTGGACTACGAAAAAATCGTGCGAAACGCCATAAGGGAAATCGGCTACGTCAACGACGACGACGTTTTTCATGCCGACAAAGTATTTATAACAAACCTTTTGACAAAACAGTCCCCCGACATCGCGCAAGGCGTTGACGCCCGCAAGGCAAAAGGCAAAAAAGGCGCGGAACAGGGTGCGGGAGACCAAGGCATCATGTTCGGCTACGCCACAAACGAAACGCCCGAATACATGCCCGCCGCCATAATGTTCGCGCACCGCATTTTAACGGAGCTTGCAAAACAGCGCAAAGGCAAGGGTCCGAAATGGCTCCGCCCCGACTGCAAGAGCCAGGTCGCAGTCGAATACAAGGACGGAAAGCCCGCAAGAATTGAAAACGTCGTAATTTCAACCCAGCACTCCGCGGACGTCGAGCATGACGAAATCGAGCATTACATGGTTGAAAAAATCATCAAAAAAGTCCTTCCGAAAAATCTCTGCGACGAAAAAACGCAATTTTTGATAAACCCGACGGGGAAATTCGTCGTGGGTGGTCCTCAGGGCGATTCAGGGCTTACGGGCAGAAAGATTATAGTTGACTCTTACGGCGGCTACGGACGCCACGGCGGCGGCGCGTTCTCGGGAAAAGACCCCTCAAAGGTTGACCGTTCGGCGGCGTACATGTGCAGATGGGTTGCAAAGAACATCGTTGCCGCGGGCTTGGCTGACCGTTGCGAACTTCAAGTCGCGTACGCAATCGGCTATCCGCATCCGCTAAGCATCGCAATCGACACTTTCGGAACGGGCAAAGTTTCAGAAGAAGTTTTGACGGACGCGGTTAAAAAAGTATTCTCTTTCAAGCCTGCCGACATCATAAAACAGCTCGGACTTCTCGCCCCGATTTACAAAAAGACCACAAACTACGGACACTTCACAAAAGCCGACTTGCCCTGGGAAAAAACCGACAAGGCGCAAGACCTGAAAAAAGCCGTAAAATCAGCAAAATAATGAGCGAATTTTCAGACTACAAAATAGCCGACATCTCTTTGGCGGATTTCGGAAGAAAAGAACTTGACATCGCAGAGCACGAAATGCCGGGGCTCATGGCGGTGCGCAAAAAATACGCGGACAAAAAACCGCTTAAAGGCGTCAGAATAAGCGGCAGCCTGCACATGACAATCCAAACCGCCGTCTTGATTGAAACATTGAAAGCTCTCGGCGCGGACGTGCGCTGGGCAAGCTGCAACATCTTTTCAACGCAAGACCACGCGGCGGCGGCAATCGCAAAAGGCGGCACTCCCGTATTTGCATGGAAAGGCGAAAGCCTTGAAGACTACTGGGAATGCACCTACAAGGCTCTGACTTGGAACGACGGCAAGGGTCCGCAGTTAATCGTTGACGACGGCGGAGACGCGACTTTGCTAATCCACAAAGGCTACGAGCTTGAAAACGGCTCGGATTGGGTAAACACTGAAAGCTCAAGCCATGAAGAAGAAGTCATAAAGACGCTTCTTAAAAAAGTTAACAAGGAAGACCCAAGCCATTGGCACAAAGTCGTTGCGGAAGTCAAGGGTGTTTCAGAAGAAACAACGACAGGCGTACACCGCCTCTATCAGCGTTTTGAAAGGGGCGAACTGCTCTTCCCCGCAATCAATGTAAACGACTCCGTAACAAAGAGCAAATTCGACAATTTGTACGGTTGCAGGGAATCGTTGGTTGACGGCATAAAGCGCGCAACAGACGTAATGATTGCGGGCAAAGTGGCGGTAGTTTGCGGCTACGGCGATGTCGGCAAAGGCTGTGTTCAAGCATTAAAAGGACTTGGCGCAACAATTTTGGTCACGGAAATAGACCCGATTTGCGCATTGCAGGCGGCGATGGAAGGCTACCGCGTGGTGACGATTGAAGAAACATTGGGATTGGCGGACATCTACGTAACAACAACCGGCAACTGCAAGATTATCACAATCGAGCACATGCAAAAGATGCGCGACCAGGCTATCGTCTGCAACATAGGGCATTTCGACAATGAAATCGAAGTAAGCAAACTTGAAAAATTCCCGAACATAAAGCGCACAAACATCAAACCCCAAGTTGACAAATACACATTCCCGGGCGGCAATTCAATCTACCTCTTGGCGGAAGGCAGGCTCGTTAACTTGGGCTGTGCGACAGGGCACCCGTCGTTTGTGATGAGCAATTCTTTCACAAACCAAACGCTTGCGCAAATCGACCTTTGGGAAAACCGCGGCAAGTACGAAAACAAAGTCTATACCCTGCCCAAAAAATTGGACGAAGAAGTCGCAAGACTGCACTTGGAACGCATCGGGGCGCACCTTACAACCCTGACACAGGAGCAGGCGGACTACATCGGCGTAAAAGTCGAAGGCCCGTATAAATCGGACATTTACAGGTATTAAAACGGATTGTTTGCGAAAAGCGGCGGATATGTTTTTCCGCCGTTTTTTTTGCGCCAAATAAGCGTGTTCAATCCCCGTTTTTAACCGCAAAATAGATGTCAACGGGCTTTTTCAATTCCGCCTCAGTCATTCCTGAAAAATCCCGAGAAACCAAATGTAAGCAAAAGAAAGTCGCCTTGCGCAAAAACAAGGCGACCGCAAATTTGCCAAAATACGCAGTGCTGTCACGCTAAGGCAAAACTACATCGAACATTGTAAATTCAAAAATACGCTTGAAAGAAAATTCATCTTTTCAAAAGGCTTAATAGAGCTTGAAAAGGGTCGGTATGACACCCGCTTCCCTCAAACCTTCGGCAAGCTCAAAAAACCCGATAATCCAAACAAACCAAACGGCGTCCAAAAAACTTTTTGTAAACTTTTTGGGCATTACTTCCATAAAATCAGGCTGGCTTGGCTTTCGGAAAAAATTGGGAATAAAGCGCGGCGTTGTTTGACAATAATCGTCAAATTCCTTGCCAAAAAGCTCTTTTAAGCGCGCTTCTTCGCCCTTGACCGTCGAGGGATAATACAAGACGAAAGCAACGGCGGCAAGCATCGGAATTGAAAATGTCTCCGTGCCGAAACAAGTACCGACCGCTCCCACAAAACTGAAAAAGTAGAGCGGATTTCTGCACAAGCTGTAAGGCCCCTCGGCGATTAGCTTTCTGTCTTTGTGTCCTGCAATATAAAGCGAGCACCAAATTCTGCCGAATGCGCCGATTGTAGCCATCACGCATGCAAAGAGCATAAGCGATTCTTCAAGTATCGGATTTACTTCCCACTTTGTCTCGCAAAAGAGTACTGCAAATATAATAAAAATGCCTACGACTTTGGAAATTGTCGTCCTTATTTTTTCATTTAAAGTTTTTTTCATCAGATTTCATTTTGTTATGAAATCATAATGAAACGATTTTGTTTTTATTTTATTAGCGAATTGTTAGTTTTTTGTTAATTCTTACAATGAACTTAACAAAAGACTACATATAATCAAGGCCGAAAAACCGCAATAAATTCCCACACATAAAGTTCTTGTCTTTTTCTCTTTAACCAATCTCTTTCCAAAAAACGGAATCACATAACAAAATGTAAGCATTATAACGAGAATTTCGATGTCACCTTGAGACATTCCAAAAGGTATTTCTTCGCCACGTAAAATCGAAAATAAAATAGAGGACACAATAAAAATAGGGAAAAAACAGTATAAAATTTTTTCGAGGCTGAAAAAATTTAAACATTTAGTTAATTTTCTCTCGGACTCATCTTTCGATATTTTTCCGACACACAAAAGAGCTTCGAAAATCATCCAAAATATAAAATCAAGAAGATACTTAAAAGCAATACAAGGTAAGAAAACAAGTACACTAATAAAATATAATACCACAACTATACCAATCAAAGGCAATTCAGAAATAGTTGAAAAGCCATCTGCCATTAAAATTGGATAAAACATAAAAACCTCTTTCCTGCGTTAAAATTTTATTTATAAAATCAGCATAGTGCCTATACCCCAGCCGACATCCCACCAAAAATCTCCCGATAACTGTCCGTTTGTTTCAACAACTTCGCACCTTGCCGTTTCATACTGTTTTGTATTATAATTATAAACTTCCTTTATGGAAATCCTTGTATATCCGTTTGACGTTAGCAAAGTCTTCCAAAATAGTTCGACTTCATAGCTAATGCTTTTAGGATTATTTCCATCCCATTCAATGTTTAAATTTTTAACTTGCGCAGAATTGCAACTACCAAACGGATGATGAACATTTTCATATATGCGCTGTTTGTTCGCTAAAACAGTATTATTTAGCTCTTCGTAATACTCATCGTAAGTAAATTCTTTTGAATCGAAGCAGAATATGACGATAAGCACAAAAAAACCAATGGTTGATATCCACGACGCTTTTTTTACGAAAGACAGTGTGATTTTTGATGTTTCTTCCGCCGTAATTCTCTCGGAAAAAAATACAGCACAAAATGATAATAACCCAAATGGATCCCACAAAAAAGATAAAAGGTTTGTCCCGACAATTATGCCAAGCGGACGCCAATCATACGTTTCCTTTTCTTTATACGAATATGCCTGCTCTGCAACTATCGAAAAAATGAAATGAAAGTTTGCAACCAAAGCAATCAAACAAATTATGCACGCAATTATGTTTCCTTCATCTACCGCACTTGAAAAAGAATCGCTACAAAGCAATACTGACGTTGCAAAGGCAACCCATGCTACTTTTTTGTTAAAACGCAAATAATTTGGAATTGCGACTTGCTCTTCTTGAATGGAAAAATTTACTTCTGTATTCATAAAATATGTGGTCCACAACATATTTCGCGTTTTTAGGAAAAATCTCCCGTGTGAAATAAAAAATTTTTATTTTTTTTACAAAAGTTGCCGCTTGGCGCAAATTCAATCCAAGATGACGGAGGTATTCGATATTATCCAGTTTTGCATTTTTTTCAAAACAGGCTCGGCGTCTTTGCTTTTTAACTGCAAGGCGGGAGTTGAAAGTATTTCTTTAAGTGTTTCAAATTCGCCAAGAGTCAGGCTTGCCGCAAAATCTTCCTTTATTGGATAGCCTTCGCTGCGCATAAAAACATACAGATATTTTATGAAGACGCACTGCGCGTCCGCCCCTGAATTTATCGCATCGAAAGACGCGGCAAGAATTTTGTGGAACTTTGAAAACTCTTCAAGATAGGCGGCGTTTTTAAGCGCGCATTTGGAAATTTCGCAGGCGGTTTTAAAACTATCATAATTGTTCGCAATTTCAGAATGCGATTTCAACAGCTCAAAGTCTTTCAAAAAAAGCATATCGCCCGTTTTCGACTTTTCGCATTCGGCGCAAATTTCGTCAAACAAATCTGGAAGATGCGAAGTCTTCTTCTGCCCCGCCCTCTTGTAGAGAACGCGCAAGCCTTCTTCTTCGGAAAATATTTTAAACAATATCCCGCTCTCGCCCCTTAGGGACTTGTCCAAGACAATGCCTGTAATGCTTTCAGCCACCCTATTTGTTAAAAGTGAAAACAGGGGCGCGAAATGCCTCTTTTATGATTTTTGCGGCAACCGCCTCCGCCGCGCGCATTTTTAAGGCGTCTTCGGGCGCGATGTCGTCAACGCCCGCCAAATGCAGCATTCCGTGCGCAATATAAAGGCAAAGCTCGGCGTCAGGCGTATTGTTAAATTCCGACGCCTTTTCCAAGGCGCGCTCCGCGCTTACGCAAATTTCGCCCGCAAAGCCCTCTTCCCCTCCGCCTTCAAAAGTAATGACATCGGTTTTCGACGGGTCGTTCAAAAAATCCGCATGGATTTTCGCAAGAGCTTCGTCGTCCATTATTGCAATCGAAAGCGAACCTTCGGGCGCGCGCAAATTTTCGGGCATCCGCTCGTCCAAAATTCGGACAAGCCTAACTACTCGGCTCGGCTTAAAGCTTGCGGTTTCGCTCATATTGCAAACTTGCACTTCCCTTAACTTTTTCAAAACATATCCTCCACTTTTTTGCGCGAAGAAACCACGTCTTCCTCCTTTACGCGATAGTTGAGCTCGAGCGTGAAAATCTGGCTTTCAGGCTTAAAGAATTTTTTTACGAAATTAAAATCTATGTCTCCGTCGCCAATGGCGCGGTGGTCGTGGCATGACAAGTTGCAGTCGTGCAAATGCCATGCGCAAACATTTGGGCTTGCCTCTTCCACAAAGCGTTCAAAGTCAATAACACCCCTAAGCGACTTGACCTTTACATGCCCTATGTCTATCCAGGGGCGTACATTCGTCAGTTCCTTTGCAAGAGACTGCGTGAAATCCGCAAACATAGTGTCAAAAGGAAGTTCTACATAGCCGTCGCGGTTTTCGACACCAAGCAAAATTCCGGCATTGGAAAAATCTCCGTCTATGCCTTTTAAATTTTCAAAAATGCGCTTGTGAAACTTAACCGCTTTCTTTTCTGATTTTGAAATAAATTTAGAGAGATTCTTTTGGTAGGCGGACTGCAAAAGTTTTAAATTTTCTTCAACGGATTTTATGCGCGAATTTTTTTCGTCTTCCGACAGCTCTCCGCCCGAAAATTCCCCCTTCAAATCTTCCAATGAAAGTCTTGCGTTTTGCACCCTATCCCAGCTTTCCATAAGCGAAAATTTGGGATTTAAAAAGAAGTACGCAAGCGCGCCTGAGTGCATCACAACGCGTGAAGCCCCCGTCTCTTTCGCAAGCGAAAGCGTATTCAAAGTATGCCTGCGCCACTGCGAAGTTTCTATTTTTGAAGAAGTGGCGGGCGAATACAAATTGGGGGCAGGCGGCCTCGCAAACGGCGGCACAGGGCAGAAATTGTGAAGGGAAGAAACTTTTACAACGCCCTCTTTTACCGCCTTTAAAATGCCTTGAACCAAATTAACCGTGGTGTTGTGCCCAAGCTCCACATATTCAAAGCCAAGCTCCGCGCACTTGCAAAGCATCTCGTATCCGTCGGAATAATCTTGGCGGAAATAGCTTGTTGAAAGCGCAATGACTGGTTTGTTTGACATTCTCACAGTCTTTAATATCGGCCCTTTTTCGTCAAACGCAAAATTTGCACAAAAAGCAAAGTTTGCATAATACCCCCTGCAAGCAGGTATTTTAAATATTCCAATGTCTTTCTTTGCGCAAATTCAAAGCCCTGTTTTCGCTTGGAATTGCAAAATATCATAAAATAATAAAAAATCCCGACAAGCATCGGGATTTAAAAATTTTACGGTTTTGCGCAAATTACCTTCCGCAAGCTGAAATTACGATTACATTGACATCAGCGGGCGAAACTCCGGATATGCGCGACGCCTGCCCAACCGTCAGCGGGCGGAATTTGGCAAGCTTTTGCGCCGCTTCGGTGCGGAGCCCTTTCAGCTTGGAATAGTCGGTATTTTCGGGAATTTTGAGGGTTTCAAGCTTGTCCATGCGGGCAATCTGCTTTAATTCCCTGTCCAAATACCCCTTGTAAATGACCCTGTACAAAATCTCTGCGCGGGTTTCCGAAGAAAGCGTTTGAAAGTCAGAATGGAGATTTTTTGAATATGCTTCGCCCTCGCGCTTTAACGCCATGCCGTCCTTTGAATTTTCCAAAAGCGAACACCAGCGGGCAACATTTTCAATTTTCTTTTCGATGTTCTTTGCGCGGGCATCGCCAATCAAGCCGTATTTTTTTGCATGAGGATAAAGCCTGATTTCCGCGCTCGTGTGGTTTAAAAGCAGGCGGTATTCGGCACGGCTTGTGAACATTCTGTAAGGCTCGAAAGTTCCTTTTGTAACCAAATCGTCTATCAATACGCCGATGTAGCTTTCGTGCCTGCGCAATATCAGAGGGTCTTTACCCAAAACCTTGCTTGCGGCGTTTATTCCTGCAACAAGCCCCTGCCCCGCCGCTTCTTCATAACCGCTTGTGCCGTTTATCTGCCCCGCGCAGAACAATCCGTTAACGATTTTAGACTCGAGAGTCGCTTTAAGCTGCGTAGGCGGCGCATAGTCGTACTCGACCGCGTAAGCGGGGCGCGTTATGCGGACATTTTCAAGCCCCGGAATAGTCTTTAGAATTTGCATTTGGACATCGAGCGGCATTGAAGTTGAAAGCCCGTTTATATACCATTCGTCGGTAAACCTGCCCTCGGGTTCGAGAAAAAGCCTGTGCCCTTCCTTGTCGGCAAAGCGCACGACCTTGTCTTCAATGCTCGGGCAATAACGCGGACCCACCCCCTCTATTTTGCCACCGTACATTGCCGATTTTTTCAAGTTGGCTTTTATGACGGCGGCAGTATCGGCGTTTGTGTAGGTTTCATAGCACGCCATCTGGTTTTTTGCAAACCCATCAAAATTCGCCCATCTTTCATGTTCCACGTGGAACATTCCGCCCTCGCGAGTGTCGTAAAAGGCGAAAAGCGTCGGATTTTCATCGCCCGCCTGCATTGCGCACTTTGAAAAATCTATTGAAGACGCCAAAACGCGCGCGGGAGTTCCCGTTTTAAGCCTGCCAAGCTCTATGCCACAAGAAATGAGGCTTCCTGAAAGCTTGTTTGCGGCAAAGTCCCCCATTCTGCCGCCTTCCGTCGTATTATGCCCGACATGCAAAAGCCCCCTCAAAAAGGTACCCGTGGTCAAAATCAGCGTTTCAGAATAGAAATTTACGCCCAAGTTTGTGCCAACACCCCTTATTTTTCCATTTTCGACAATGACAGATACAACTTCCGCCTGGAAAATATCCAAATTCTGCTGGCGTTCGAGAATGTTCTTCATTCTGAACTGGTAGGCTTTTTTGTCGCACTGGGCGCGGGGAGCCTGGACTGCGGGCCCTTTTGACGCGTTCAAAATCCTGAACTGTATGCCCGAAGCGTCGGCATTTATTGCCATTTCTCCGCCGAGAGCGTCGATTTCCCGCACGATATGCCCCTTTGCAAGCCCTCCGATTGCGGGATTGCAGCTCATTTGCGCGATTGTATCCAAATTGCCCGTAAGCAAAAGCGTCGGCACGCCCATTCGAGCCGAAGCCAATGCCGCTTCGACCCCCGCATGCCCCGCGCCACAAACAATCACGCCGTAAGGTTCGTTTTCTCCCAATTTTAGCATTTTTTTATGTTTACACAGATTGTCTTACTTTCAAGCCTAAATTGCGCATTTTTTGTAAAAGAACTTTAATGTTCCACGTGGAACATTTCTATAAAAAAAGCGAAGAATCTTCTTTCAATTATAAATATTTCAAAACCCACCATCATGCCACAGAACGTCAGGCTTAAAAAATGGAGCTATATAAAAAAGATTTGCTCATTTTTAAAGCGCAAACAGAACTGAAAGAAATTTTTAAGTTTTTTAGAAAAAAATGCAAAATCTCATTCGTTTGAGATTTTATTAAAAAATTTTCCGCGGGAAAATCGTCGCATTTCAAATTTCGATAAATTCAAGAGGCATTTTTGTCGGTTTTTCAAAAATAAAGCTTTAAAATTTGTAAAAATTCAAATTTTTCTCTGTTTTTAAACAGCACTCAGGAGAAAAAAGGAATAAGACGCCGTACAAAAGTCAGCTTCTTGTTTTTTATTAAATTTTAAATAGGGCAGGGGAAGTTGGAGAAATTTATTTTTCTAAAAAAAGAATAAACAAAAAGTCAATGTTCCACGTGGAACATTTTATGAAAACAAAAATTCAACATTTCGTAAAAGAAATAAAATTAAGCGCAAATCCAATCATTGACAAAATAAACTGATTAGCTTTATGAAATTTCAACACGCTCTTCATAGGATATTTAGTCTTAAAAGATTTTTCAAAATGTCTTTCAAGCAAGAAACAAAGATTTCACCTTTTGCAAATATGCAAAATTTGGATGAAATGTTTTTTGTGCAAAAGAAGCGCAAAACAAATTCTTTCATAAAGTATTCAAATATCTTAAACAACGGCTTGCCATATACTGAATATTTCTGCCGCTCTAATAAACAAAATAGGGCGGGAATAAGCGAAAACTTCTCATACAAAATAATAGCAGTTTGGGGTTGATGTTTTCTCGAAATTAAGATTTTTCCGCGAATATGTTTAATGCCTACACACTGTTTAATTCTAAAAACGTAAATGAATTTTGCGGATATTTTCAGATAATGCTCAAAAAAATTGTAATGAAAAAGAAAATTGTAATGAAAAAGAGATTTTAATGCCGCATAATTTAATGGCATAATTTCGGGAAAACTATGCTGATTGAGTTAAACTTTTTCCAAAAGCTGCATAATAAAAAACGCCAATTTGCCTTAACAGCCTGCAAAAAAAAAGAGCGCATAAAAATGCGCCCTCAAAAAAATTATTTTTACCCTTGCGATTATTCTGACTGGTTTTCCTCTTCGGAAGTATCGGAAGATTCTTCATGCACATCGCATTCTTCCGTTTCTTCCGCAACTTTGGGGGAAACTATTGGTTCGTCTTCAACGCCCAAAACTATTGATTCGGCATCGGAAGCTATCGTTTTTGCACCCTTGTCCTTGGGTCTTGGAAGGCGCGGATTTGCCTGCAAAGCGCCGTCGGCGTATTCAACAACATAGCCTTCGGAAATGAGCCAGAGAAGGTCGTTTGAAACTTCCTTGATTTTCGCAAAATCTTCCGCGCTTATTTCGGCGTTTTCAACTATCGAAACAGGGTCGGAAACTGCGCCGCCTTCCGCTTCTTTTTTATGTTCTTCAGCCAATGTAGCGGCTTTTGAAACATCCTGCGGCGCCTGCAAGCCCAAATATAAATAGGGCAGGGCGGAAGCTTTTACGCCTTGGTTTTCCATCAGAAAATCGTAAATTTTCTGGGGAGTGTCGGACAAGCTGTCGCCGACGAGAAGGAACTTGCGCTTTACTGCGCAAACGAAAGCAAAGCCCTTTGAGCCGCGCTTGTAAATCGTAAAACCGCCCCTGCGAAGTCTTCCGCGCAAATTGTTTGCCGTGACAATAGGGAAGTGCTTTTGCTTGGCCCAAGCGGCTTCAAGATTGCGACGTATGCGCGAGCCGAACGGAAGCTTTGCAATGTCGGAGCCGTGCATTCTGACTTGCTCATAGCTCTTCACAAGCTCTCCCGATTTTTGTTCGGCGATGTAATTCATTGCGGCTTCGCGGGTTTCAAAAGTAGTTTCCGAGTCTTTCAGCTTGTAAACCAAGCGTTTTTTCATCTGCTCAAGCCACTGCGCAACCAATGCCTCGTCGCGGACGGTTTCAACCGATGCCAAAAATTTTTCATAAGGCATCTTTGCAAATTTCTGAGCGTGGTATTCGCGAACGTATTCGCCGTATTTGTGCCAATTAGGTGCTCCGAGCAAATCTCCTGAAATAGAGCACCTGTTCACAACCTGAAAACTGCCCTTCGGGGCTTCGGCTTCCACTTCAACCTGCTCAAACATTTCGTTAAGCCGGCATTCGAGGGCAAATTTTTTGGCAGATTCTTCATCTTCAAAAGGAATGTTTGCGGGCTGGGCGCAATAAAGCGGCTTTACCGTGCCGTCTTCAAGCGGAAGATTTTTGGCAAGAATTATGAACCTTTCGGGCTTTTCAAGCACAAGTTCCGCAATATCAAATAGTTGATAAGTTCTCTTTAAGTGCTTCATAACGTCCGCAAGCTTTGCAAACGGAGCGTCTTCGGGATAAAAAAGAACTTCCATCGAAAACACGAACGGAGCTTTTTTGGCGGGTTTTTTATTGTCGCGGCGGTCAAATTTTTTGTCAAATTTTTTGTCGGAATTGAATTTGCGGCCTTTGCGTTCTTCGCTTTCAAATTTTGAAGATTTTTCGCGCTTAAAATCGCGCTTTTTTGCGTCAAATTCGCCGCGTTTTTTAAATCCGCCCCTTGCAGGCTTGCGGTCTTCAAAACCCGAATAATTTGTACTTGGCGACCAAGCTGTTGAAAACTGCAAATTTGCGAGTTCGCTCAAATCTATTGGCTGGTTTGTGTTTTCTTCTGGCATTTTTTTATTTTTTGTTTTCTAAAATTGATTTTTACAAATTTTTTGAATTTTTAAAGGATTTTTTAAATATTTATTCAAAAGCCGCTTCGCGTATTTTAAGGCAGACATCAATCAATCCTTCAAGCTCCGAAAGCGGCAGCTGTGTAGCTGCGTCCGAAAGCGCCTTTTCGGGTTCTGGATGCGTTTCGATGAAAAGGCCGTCGGCTCCCGCCGCAACTGCAGATTTTGCAAGAAGCCTTACATATTTTCTTTCGCCCGAACTTACACCAGCTCCCGCACCCGGAAGCTGTACAGAATGGGTTGCGTCCAAAATAACGGGAGTTTTGTTTTCTTTCATGATTGCAAGCGAGCGCATGTCCACAACCAAATTTTGGTATCCGAAAGTCGTGCCCCTGTCGGTTTGCCAGATTTCGGACGCGCTGTTTTCGCGCAACTTGCCAACGACGTACTTCATTTCATACGGCGAAAGAAACTGACCCTTTTTGACGTTTACGGCTTTTCCCGTCTTTGCCGCGGCAACCAATAAATCAGTCTGCCTGCACAAAAACGCGGGTATTTGCAAGGCGTCGCAAACTTCGCCCACGCTTTTGCACTGCCAGCTTTCGTGGACGTCGGTTATTGTTTTTAACCCGAACTGCCTGTTCACTTCAGAAAGGATTTTCAAACCCTCTTCGATGCCCGTGCCTCGGGGACTTTTTGAGCTTGTTCGGTTTGCCTTGTCGAAGCTTCCTTTAAATACGACGCTCAATTCGCCGAATTTTTTTTGGGCAATTTGCGCGATTTTTTCCGCAACGCGGAAGCTTAAATCCATGCTCTCCAAACTGCATGGACCTGCTATGAGTAAAAATTTTCCCTCTTCAAAAATCATCTTAAAAAACAATAGTTAAAAATCCGCGCACTTCAACGCTTAAAAAATTTAAAATGCAGAAGCCTTTTGCCCTCGTAATTTTTGTCTTCGAAAAATTCGTCGAGTTTCATTTCTTTGTCGGGCAAAATGTTTTTTTTGACAAGCTCCTCTTCAAGTTCGCCGCCTTTAAAATATATGACGCCGTTTTCAAGGCTTCCCGCCTTGCCTTTTCTGATGGATTTTTTTACAAAATTAAAAAACATCGGAAGAGCGCAAACAGAACGTCCGGTTGCATAGTCGAAAACTTCTTTGGTTTCTTCTATTCTCGCTTTTTTGGCGACTGCGTTTTTTAAGCCGAGCTCTTTTATTATTTGAGATATCGCCTCTATTTTCCTGCCGACGCCGTCAAACATAAAAATTTCAGCCTGAGGCCAGACTATCGCCATAACAATGCCCGGAAGACCTCCGCCGGTTCCGACATCGGCAATTCTCGCCCCTTTGTTCGGAGTCAAAAACTTGCATATTGAAAGGCAAAAAGCGACATGGCGGTAGGCTATGTCGTCTTCGTCTTTTCGGGATATTAAATTTACGCGCGCGTTTGTCTTTTTAAGAAGCTCCGCAAAAAGCATTAGTTTTTCGCGAATTTCTTGGCTTAATTCGGGAAAACGGGCGAAAATCTCTTCCTGAGTATGCACTTCTTAAAAAATTTCTTCTGGAAGAAAGAAGTTTGCTATTTCTCTTTCGGCAGATTCGACGGAATCCGAAGCGTGGCAAACATTCATTCGCATGTCTGTTCCGAAATCTCCGCGTATGGTGCCTTTCTCAGCCTTCTTTGAATCTGTCGGGCCTAAAAGCTCGCGGGCTTTTGATATGGCGTTTTCAGCTTCAAAAACCAAAACCATTACATTGTCGCTTGTCATGAAATCCACAATGCCCGGAAAGAACGGCATGTCTTTCAAATGGTCGTAATGGCGGCTCAAAATATCCATGTCTAATTTCATCATTTTGCAGGCTTTCAAATTAAAGCCTTTTGAAAGAAAAATATCCAATACTTTGCCTTCAAGTTTCCTTTTGATGCAATCGGGTTTAAATATGATTAGTGTTCTTTCCATAATTATTATTTTTATGGTTAAACATATTCAAAATGGCGGCTTATTTTTCAAGCAAAATTAAACTATTGTAAATAAATTGACGGCAATTTGTAAAATTTATGTAAACAACTTTTAAATAATTCTTAAATTTTCGGACATCGGAAGATTTATTAAAAACGAATTAAAGAATTGTTGAAAATGAAAAATCGCGCATATAGGTCTTTATAAACAAAATAAAAACTTATCGACATATTGACAGAGCATAAATAATAGATAACAAATTTTTAATTTTATTTTATTTATATAGTATCCTAAAATAAAGAGAGAGAAACCGCCATAAGCATCATTCCGCTTATGACGCCGAAAACTGATTCATGGCTGTCTTCATATTCTTTTGCCGTCGGCAGAAGCTCGTCTATTGAAAGATAGACCATTATGCCTGCGGTGAAGGCAAGCAAAACTCCCAGTGTGAAATCCGTCATGAAAAATTTTAAAACCATCATCCCGCACAGCGCGCCAAAGGGTTCTGCAAGAGCGGATATTGCCGTGTAAAGCATTGCTTTTTTCTTGCTTGCGCCTGACATGTAAATTGGAAGGGCTACTGAAATTCCCTCGGGAATGTTGTGCAGAGCGATTGCAAGTGCTATGGACGCTCCAAGAGAAATGTTTTCAACACCTGAAATGAAAACCGAAAGCCCTTCGGGGAAATTGTGGATTGTGAGCGCAATAGCGGTGAAAATGCCGACTTTTTTAATGTTTTTGCCTTTGAAATGCTTTCTGTTGCAAACACACGTTTGGAAATTCTCTTTGCCCGGGGTGCTTTCGACTTCATTCCCCGAAATGTGTTCGGGAAAAAATTTGTCGATAACTGCGCTCAGGATTATGCCTACAAAAAATGCGGATGTAGCCGCGATGTTTGCGGTTGAAAAATCAGTATTGCTTTGGATTGATGCTTTCGCTTCCGGCAAAATTTCCATGAAAGACACATAAAGCATTACGCCAGCCGAAAAACTCAGCCCGAAAGAAAGCAGTTTGAACGAATTTCTCTTTATGAAAAACGTGAGAAATCCGCCGAGTATTGTCGCGCTTCCGGCAAGCGTCGCAAGCGCGAGTGCCATGATTATGTTTGTCTGCATTTTATTATATTATCGATTTATTTTTGCGAAAATACCACAAAAAAGTATTTGCGGGCAAAAAAAAAAGCCCCCGAAAGAGGGCTTGTCAAATTTGAAAATGCTTCTTTTAGCGATTTTCGTAACGCTGACGGAGCATATTGTTGAAAGCGGCGATCTTGCGCTTGCGGCGTTTGATTTCGCAAGGCTTTTCAAAGTAACGCTTCTGACGGACATCGCGAATGATACCTTCGCGGTCAATCTTCTTCTTTAAGCGGCGCAATGCTTTTTCCATTGCTTCACCTTTGCGCATTCTTACTTCTACCGGCATTTTTGTTCACCACCTTTCTTTTTTTAATAAAAAATCCTTTCCGTATTTTGAAAAGGGATTGAAAGTATCTGTTAATATTTTAAGTTCGTCAAGCATTTTCAAAATAAAAAAAGTTTTTTCAGGATTAAAAAAAAATGTGTTGATTTCGGGGCTAAAATAGGAGATTAGATTTTTACTAAGGCATATGAAATACATATTTATTACAGGCGGTGTTGTGTCGTCGCTGGGCAAGGGTTTGACCAGCGGAGCATTGGGTGCTCTCTTGGAAACGAGAGATTTGAAAGTGAGAATAAGAAAATTCGACCCTTATTTGAATGTGGATGTGGGCAACATGAGCCCTTTTCAGCACGGGGAAGTTTATGTTTTGGACGACGGAACCGAAACAGACCTCGACTTGGGACATTATGAAAGATTTACAAACAGCCCTCTCAGTCGCTTAAACAGCACGACTTCGGGCAGAATTTACGAATCCATAATACAAAAGGAACGCCGCGGAGACTTCGAGGGCAAAACAGTCCAGGTAATTCCGCATGTTACAAACGAAATTAAGAGCGTCCTTTACGAATCGGGAAAAGACTGCGATGTCCTCATAACCGAGCTTGGCGGGACTACGGGAGATATCGAAGGTTTGCCGTTTTTGGAAGCTTTCCGCCAGTTTTCTCTGGAAGTAGGCAAGGAAAACGTCCTGTTTATCCATGTAACTTTAATTCCCTACTTGAAAGCCGCGGGAGAATTGAAGACTAAGCCTTCCCAGCAAAGCGTTGCAAAATTGCGGGAAATAGGCGTCCAGCCCGATATTTTGATTTGCCGCACAGAGCATCCCATAAGCGAGGAAATGCGCCAGAAGCTTTCGATGTTCTGCAACATAGAGCAAAAAGCGGTAATAGAAGAGCAAGACGTGAAAAATTCCATATACGAACTGCCATTAGTTCTTTCAAACGAAGGACTTGGAGATTTGGTTGTGGAAAAGCTCCATATCGATGCAAAAAAGAGCGACATGTCGAAGTGGAACGACATCGTAAAGAAAATTCTCTATCCGAAAGACAATGTTAAAATTGCGGTCGTCGGAAAATATGTTGAGCTTCAAGACGCGTATAAGTCTGTTTACGAATCTCTCGCACATGCGGGCATAGGCAATGACTGCAAAGTTAATATCGTCAGAGTCGATTCCGAAAACATAGAAAGAGACGGAGCCGAAAAATATCTAAGCGATGTTGATGGTATTTTGATTGCGGGAAGCGTAGGCAACAGGGGCATTGAAGGCAGCATTGAAGTTGCCAAATATGCGCGCGAAAACAAAATTCCATACTTTGGCATTTGCATCGGAATGCAGGTTATGGCGATAGATTTTGCGCGAAACGTTTTGAATTTAAAAGACGCAAATTCAACCGAGTTCAACCCCGAAACTTCGGCTCCCGTTGTTTGCTCGATGGAAGAGCAAAAAGGCGGAAAATCAATGAGAATAGGCGCTTATGACTGCGAAATTAAGCCTAACACAAAGGCTTTCGAGGCTTATAAAAAGCATGAGACAAGCGAACGCCACCGCCATAATTTCGAGCTTAACAACGCTTTTAAAGACAAACTCGAAAACGCGGGAATGGTTGTCGGAGGCGTGAACAAGAAGTTCGATTTGGTTGAAATTTTGGAAGAAAAAGACCATCCGTGGATGGTCGGCGTCCAGTTCTACCCCGAATTCCATTCGAAGCCTTTTGCGCCGCATCCGCTGTTTTTGGCATTTGTAAAAAGCGCGATTGACCGCAAAAACAAGTAGTTTTTACAAAACAAAAAACGGCGGAATTTGAACTTTCCGCCGTTTTTTTTAAAACAATTAAATTTTAAACCGCTTTATTTGGGTTTTTCCCGTCAGATTTTCATACCATTTCAGACAGCTGTCGGGAATTTTTATCTCTTCCAAAATTTCGCTGAAATTTACTGCGGGGGTTTTTACCCTTGAAGATATGCATGACATGTCGAGACTTAAATCAATGTCTTTTGGCAAGTTCTTTTTTATTATGAATTTTTCGCAATCAAGCGAAAATTTTTCACAAATGAGTTTTGCCGCCTGATACCTCGAAAGGCTGTCCAAACCACAATAATGGTAAATTCCGCTGATGTTCGGGCGTTCAAAAAGCTCCGTTATAAGTTCTCCGACCCTGCTTGCAGGCTCAAAACGCTTGATTTCATTGTCGGGAAGTTCAACTTTTTCTCCGCGCGCAAAAGCCAAAAAGAGCTTTTCGTCAAAGGAGCGGTTCTGCTTCAAGCTCCTGCCGCAGACGTGTGAAATGCGCAAAACAACGCTAAGAGGCGCGGCATATTTTAAAACCGAATTTTCAGCCATTAGCTTTGTCTGTCCGTACAAGTTGAACGGGCAGGGAACATCTGTATTTTTGTACGGCGCGCAGGTTCCGTCAAAAACCATGTCGGTTGAAATGTGGATAAAGCGCGAATTCATGTGGTTTGCGAGCATTGCAAGCTTTTCGGGAAGCCGCGCGTTAAGCATATGCGCAAGTTCGGGATTTTTGTCAACGACTGCGGGGCTTGAAATTGCGGCGCAATTTAAAATCGCTTCGGGGAATCTGTCCAAAAAAAAGCGTTCGACAGCCGAAAAGTCTGTCAAATCAAGCTTTACGGTTTCCACGCCGCCGATTTTCGGAAAGTCCGCGCTGTTTGAAATTGCGGTAATCTTATGACCCCTTGAAACTGCTTCCTTTATGAAATTGAAGCCGACAAGGCCTGTTGCGCCTGTACAAATTATTTGCATGAATAAAATGAATAGAAAATTTATCTGAACTTGCAAATAATAAAATCAAAGTCAATAATCCCAAAGCAATGAAAATCGAAAATATTGTAAGAAAATCAGTTTTGAGCCAGCCTGTTTACCAGGCGGGAAAACCCATAGAGTATGTCGCAAGGGAATTCGGGCTTGACCCCGACGGCATTTTGAAAATGGCGTCCAATGAAAATCCGCTCGGTCCCTGCCCGAAAGCCATCGAAGCCGTCAGCCGTTCCCTAGATAATTTGAACTACTATCCCGACGGCGGATGTTACGAATTGGGCAGAAAAATTTCAAAAGTAATGGGTTTAAATTCGAGCCAACTTGTGTTCGGCAACGGCTCTAACGAAGTAATCGAGCTTGTTGCGCACGCGCTTTTGGGCGAGGGAGACAATGCGGTGATGGGCGCGCAATCGTTTATCGTTTACAAGCTTTCAACCCTTTTGATGGGCGCGGAAGCCCGCGAAGTTCCAATGCCGTCTTTGCGCTACGACTTGTCGCAAATGCTCGACGCTGTGGACGAAAAAACAAAAATCGTCTTTCTTGCCAACCCGAACAACCCGACAGGCACGGTTTTGTCGCAAAACGAAGTTTTTGAATTTGTAAGAGCTTTGCCCGAACATGTCGTTTTCTGCTACGACGAAGCTTACGGAGACTTTCAGGATAACCCCGTTGATATTCGCGGCTTGATTGCGGAAGGCAGAAATGTCATAGGGCTTAAAACATTCTCGAAAATTTACGGGCTTGCGGGTTTGAGGGCGGGCTACGGCTATTGTTCAGAAGAGCTTGCCTCGTACATAAACAGGGTGCGCGAGCCGTTTAACATGAACTCTCTTGCCCAAGTTGCGGCAATGGCGGCTTTGGACGACGTTGAATTTTACGAAAAAAGCAAAAAATTGAACAAGCAGGGCAGAGAGCAGATTGAAAAGAAATTCAAGGAACTCGGCGTTGAATACATCTCCGAAGGCGGAAACTTCATTATGGTCAAAGTTAATGACGCCTTGAAGAAATTTGACGCCCTTCAAAGGGCGGGCGTAATCGTGCGCCCGAATGTCGGCTACGGTTTGCCGGACTGGCTGAGAATCACAATAGGTTTGCCTGAGCAAAACGAGCGTTTTTTGAGCGAGTTTTCCAAACTTTTGTAAGCGCATGAGAGAGGGGCTTGCAGAATTGCTTTTGGGAGGCGCCGCCGCAATGCTTTCGTTTGTGGCGAATATGACTTTTGTGTCGATTTCGTACGCGGTTGCGGCGGTGCGCTTTGAGAATGCTGACGCAAAGGAAAAGGCGCAGCTTTCAAAATTCGAACTGCGCCTGATAGAAAAATCCAAGAAAGTCGGCATATTTGCGGCTCTCGGGGCGAGATTTTTTCTCATGGTGGCAACGTTTGCCTTTGTGTGCGCGTCTTACGGGGTTTTAAAACTTTGCAATGCCGAGATAGGCTCCAACACGGCTTTAAAAATAGTCGCCTTCTCAATTCTCATAACGCTTTTTTTGCAGTATGTTTTTTGCGACTTGCCGTCCGCATGCTTTGCTTCTCAAGAACCCGTAAAAACCATAAAGCGGCACTCCAAATTCTTTTCGATTTTTTATTATGCGGTTTTTCCGTTTGAAATAGTAGCCCGCAAGGTCTCCGAAAAATTTTTCGGAAAGAGAATTTCAGAAGACGACGCGTCATTTGACCATATCGACGTTTTGGTGAAATTGCGCACCGAAGAAGAGGAAAGCGACGAGCTTTCGCCATACGCGAAAAAAATCGTCCGCAATTCGATACGCTTAAACGAGCTTGAAATTTCGGACGTCATGATACCGCGCAACCAGGTGCAGTTTTTCGACATTTCCGACACGGTTTCGGAAAATTTGAAAATTGCCGCAAAATACGGGCATACGCGCTATCCTATTTGCGACGGAAATCTGGACAACTGCCTTGGAATTGTGCGCATCAAGGATATTTTCAGGGTTCTTGAAAACGGCGAGGAAGTTGACCTCATGAAAATCAAGCGCGGCATCGTCAAAGTTAAATACGAAGAGCCTCTCATTGACGCGCTCAAAAAATTGCGCCGCAACGAGCTTCACATGGCGGTTGTCGAAGACGAATTCGGGGGCATAATCGGCGTATTGACGCTCGACGGAATTTTGGAGGAAATTGTCGGGAAAATAAAAGACGACATCATAGACCTTTCAAACGCGATTTCAAAAATCGGCAAAAACACTTACAAAGTCGCGGGGCTTGCGGCAATCCACAATGTGGAGGACTTTTTGAACGTGGATTTCGATAACGACGAAGTTTCGACTTTCGGCGGGCTTATAACAAACATTCTCGGAAGGTTTCCCGAAGAGGGCGAAAAGATACAGATAATGTCTCCGCGCATGAATATTACCGTTGAAAAGGTGGGGCTTAGAAAAATAGACGAATGCAAAATAGAGCTGCTTTCGCAAAGCGGGGAAGAGGAAAAATAAAATTTTTGCAAAATGGATTTCGTACATTTACATCTGCACACCGACCATAGTTTTTTAGACGGCTGCACGCGCATAGATAAACTTATGAAGCGCGTCGGCGAACTTGGCATGCCCGCTGTCGCGATGACCGACCACGGCAACATGTGCGGTTCCATTGATTTTTACAATGCGGCGAAAAAGGCGGGTGTAAAGCCTCTTTGCGGGGAGGAAATATACTTTATTTACGACCACTCGATGGCGGACCGCCCGAAGCGCAATGTCGAAAAATCCGACGACATTTCCGATGTCGAAAACAACGAGGACATGTTGCGCCCCGAAAATTTCCCGAAGCATCAAATCTTCCACAAGACGCTGATTGCAAAAAACTACGAGGGCTATTTGAACCTTGCAAAAATTTCGAGCGAGGCGTTTTTCAGGGGTATGTATTACAAGCCGAGAGTCGATATTGAAACTCTTGCCAAATACTCAAAGGGAATAATCGCGCTTAGCGGCTGCCTAAACGGGGTAGCTTCCCAATACCTGCTTTATTCGGACTACGAAAAGGCCCGCGAGGCCACCGCGAAGTTTGTGGATATTTTCGGCAAGGAAAATTATTTTATAGAAGTCCAGAACCACTTTTTGCCGATGCAGCAGAAAATCATTCCGGGCCTTGTGCGCCTTGCGAAGGATTTTGGGCTGAAAATCGTTGCGACAAACGACTCCCACTACGTTTATAAAGCCGACGCCGAGGCGCACGACGCCATGCTTTGCATTCAAACCGGCAAGCTGATAAAAGACGAAAAACGCCTGAAATATCCTTGCGCCGAATTTTATTTGAAAACGCGCGAGGAAATGGAAGCCGCGCTTGGGGAAATAGAAGGCTGTCTTGACAACACTTTGCATGTCGCGGAAATGGTTGACCTTAAAATACCGCTTGGCGAAAACCATTACCCGCGCTATGAAAAACCCGTGGACGTTTCCTTTACTTCGGACGAAAAAAATTTCATACGCATTCTGCATCTTTACGAAGTCAAGAAAAACGAAGTTTTGAAGCAGAACGGCAAAGAGCCGAATTTTAAAATCAAAGAAGAGGACTATCCAAAATATTTCAAAAACGGGCTTTTCTTGTTCGACCTTTGCAAAAAGGGGCTTATGGAACGCTACGGCGTCGATTACGATAATCCGGATGCTTACGTCCCCAAGGAAAACGAGCCTGAAAACCGCGCAAGAATGCTTTGCGACAAGCTCGACTACGAGCTTTCAATCATAGTCGGCGCGGAGTTTGTGGATTACTTTTTGATTGTGTACGACTACATCAACTGGGCGCGTTCCCAAAATATTCCCGTAGGGCCGGGGCGCGGTTCGGGCGCGGGATGCATGATAGCGTATATGCTCAAAATTACGGACATCGAGCCCCTGCGCTTCGGGCTGCTCTTTGAGAGAATGCTCTCTCTTGAGCGCGTTTCCCCTCCCGACTTCGACGTTGACTTCTGCCAGGCGCGCAGGGACGAAGTTATAGACTATGTGCGCAGAAAGTACGGCGAGGACAGAGTTGCAAACATCATTACTTTCGGCACTCTCGGCGCGAAAGTTGTAATCCGCGACTTGGCGCGGGTAAACGATATGCCTTTTGAAGAGGCAAATGCCTACGCAAAGAAAATTCCCGACGACTTGAAGATAAAGCTAAAAGACGCCTATGAAAAGTCCGACGAATTAAAGGAGTACCTGCAAAAATCCGCTCCCGCGCGCCATATTTTCGACCAGGCGCAAATTTTGGAAGGCATGATAAGGCAGACGGGCAAGCATGCCTGCGGCATCATCATCGGAGACCAGCCTCTTGACAATTTGGTGCCGATGATGATTCAGGAAGGCACACTTACGACGCAAGTCCCCAAAGGTCCTTCCGAAGAGCTTGGGCTTTTGAAAGCGGACTTTTTGGGGCTTAAAACTTTAGACGTAATTTTTGAAGCGCAGGAAAACGTGCGCAGAACCCGCTCAAATCCCAAATTCGACATAGAAAAAATTTCGCTCGAAGACCCATTGACGTATCGCCTGCTAAATAGCGGCATCACAACGGGCGTCTTTCAGCTTGAAAGCGAAGGCATGCAAAACCTTTGCAGGCGCATAGGTCTTAGCGCGTTTGAGGAAATCATAGCTCTCATAGCCCTTTACCGTCCGGGCCCCATGCAGTTTATCGACCAGTTTATCGAGGGCAAGCGCGACAGCTCTAAAATTCAGGTTCCGCACCCGCTTTTAAAGGATTTGGTAAGCGAAACATACGGGGTTATTGTTTACCAGGAACAGGTCATGATGGCGGCGCGCATAATATCGGGCTACACGCTTGGCGAAGCGGACTTGTTAAGGCGCGCAATGGGCAAGAAGAAGCCCGAAATCATGGCAAAGCAAAAGGCAGTCTTCGTCGAGCGCGCCGAAAAAACCAACGGAATAAAGCATGATGAAGCAGAGCGCATTTTCGCCATACTCGAAAAATTTGCTCAGTACGGCTTCAACAAATCCCATTCCGCCGCCTACGCAATGCTTTCGTACCGCACAGCGTTTTTGAAGGCGAATTATCCCGTCGAATTTATGGCGGCGGTGCTTTCGAGCGAACTCGGCAATCTTGACAAGGTTTCAAACTTCATCAACGAATGCGAGTCGATAAACATCAAGGTTCTCGGTCCCGATGTGAATATTTCGCGCGAAGGGTTTACGCCTATAGTAAATTCCTCGTGGAAGCCTGCCGAAGGTTTTATGTTTGCGGATTCCGCAGGCTCCATAAGGTTCGGGCTTGCGGCGGTTAAGGGCATAGGCGAATCCGCCGCGCGGCAAATTGTCGAAGAGCGCGACAAAAACGGCGAGTTTAAGGACATCATAAACTTTGCGGAGCGCGTCAATGTAAACAAGCGCGTAATGGAAAGCTTGATTTTGTCGGGCGCGTTTGATTCTTTCGGAATAGACAGGGGCGCGCTGATTGCGAGCGCGGACGCGATTTTAAACCACGCAAACGACTTGCGCAAAGACTTTGCCGTCGGGCAGACAAACTTGTTTGACATGTTTGACATTTCGGAAACAGGCGCAAAAAAAGATGTTTCCTCAATTATCGACACTTCGGTTGCGCCGATGTCGATTGCCCAAAAATTGCAGTCGGAGAAGGAGCTTTTGCGCTTCTATGTTTCGGGGCACCCGATGAACGAGTTTGCGGGAATTGACGACGCCCTTGACTATTTGCCTTCCGAAGCCTTGGTCAAGCGCATTTCGCGCGACAGGTTTAGGTTTTGCGGCGTAATTTCAAATTTGACAAAACGCCTTACCAAAAAGGACAACAAGCCTTGGGCGTATTTCACTCTGTCTTCAAGGCATGGAAAGTCATTGCAGATAAATTTCTTTCCCGCCGCCTACGAAAAGTGCAAGGACATGCTTATAGACGGCTCATGCGTCTGCGTTGTCGGCGAATGCAGGAGCGAAAACGGCGGAGACGTAAGGTTTAACGGAGAGAGCGTAAGTTCCATGTCTTTTGCCGCGACAAGCGCGATAAAAACTTGCGATTGGGTAATCGAACCCGAAATGCACGCGCAGCGTTTCATAAAAATGCTTTCAAACTATATTTATAAAGACGCGGGGGCAGGCTCGGTGGAGCATCGCATTTTTTTGAAGGCGGGCGCGGAAGATGTCTTGGAAGTCGCCGCTTCCGAAAATATGCGTTCGGGGTTTAATGCGAGGGCGTTTAAGCTTTTGTGTTCCGAACCCGCGCTCATAAAAATGAAGGCGCGGGCAATCCCCATTCCCGAAAGAGAAAAGCCCAAATGGGGCGGCTACAAAAATAAAACGGCGCAATGAGAAAATCCACGCGCAAAATTGGAGCGGGTCGGTTGCTTTTTGGAAAGCTTTTGCAATAAGATTTTGGCAAGTTGCGGAATCAATGTTCTGCAACTTTTTTATGGATTTTGATTTGTATTTCTGTTTTTAGCGGCGCACTTTTTATGGCATAAAAAAACGACACCGAAAAATATCGGTGCCGTCTTTTGCCTAAATCTTTCAAAGGTTCTTTTTGTCGAAAAAGCGGAGCTTTCATCAAGCCTGCGTTGCCGCGGGATTTTCAAATGCTTGCGGGTTTTCCGCCATCGTTTGCTCCTGAGCTTGGCTTTCTTTTTCAGCCTCTTTTTTGGCAAGAATTTCTTTGATTTCGTCCAAGGTTTTTACTTTTTCAAAAACAATGTCTTTTACCAAGTCGCCGTCTATCGTTTCAAATTCGATTAAGGCTTGGCTCATTAAGTCAAGCTGGGCGCGTTTCTTTGTGAGAAGTTCGCGCGCGCGGTTTTCCTGAAAATCTATGATGCCTTTAATTTCATCGTCGATTTGCTGCGCAGTCTTTTCGCTGAAATGCCTGTCGCGGGCGATTTCTTTGCCGAGGAATATGTGCTCTTGATTTTCGCCTAACGCTATCGGGCCGAGAGAGCCCATGCCCCAGTCGCAAATCATTTTGCGGGCGATTTTTGTCGCCTGCTTGATGTCGCTTGCGGCCCCGTTTGTCACTTCACCGAAAACGACCTCCTCGGCAACCCTGCCGCCGAGCGTGGAGCAAATTTGGTTTAAAAGCGAAGTTTTGGATTCCGTCAAAGTGTCGCGCTTTGGCAGGAACATCGTTGAGCCGAGGCTTTGACCGCGCGGGATAATCGTGACTTTATGGACGGGCATATTGTTGTCGTCAAGAGCGCACTGCGTAAGGGCGTGGCCCGCTTCATGGTATGCGATGAGCTTCTTTTGGTCGTCGTCCATGAGCCTGCGGCGTTCCCTGCCGAAAAATACCTTGTCGCGCGCGATGTTTATGTCTTCCATTGAGACGGTCGGGCTGTTGCGCCGCGCCGCGGTGATTGCGCCTTCGTTTAGCAAGTTCGCCAAGTCCGCGCCCGAGCATCCGGGGCAGAGACGCGCAACTTTTTCCAAGTCAACGCTTTCGTCGAGCTTGATTTTTCGCGCGTGGATTTTCAAAATTTCTTCGCGGCCCTTTGCGTCGGGAGTGTCTATTACAACCTGCCTGTCAAACCTGCCGGGGCGCAAAAGCGCGCTGTCCAATACGTCGGGGCGGTTTGTCGCGGCGATTATTATTATGCCTTCATGCCCGTCGAAGCCGTCCATTTCCGTAAGGAGCGAATTCAGGGTTTGCTCGCGTTCGTCGTGTCCGCCGCCCATGCCTGCGCCGCGCTGTCTGCCGACAGCGTCGATTTCGTCGATGAATATCAGGCAGGGGGCGTTTTTGCGCGCCTGCTCAAACATGTCGCGCACGCGCGCCGCGCCAACGCCCACGAACATCTCCATGAAATCGGAGCCGCTGATTGAGTAAAACGGAACGTTTGCTTCGCCCGCGATTGCCCTTGCAAGCAGGGTTTTGCCTGTTCCGGGAGGGCCCATCATCAAAATGCCTTTGGGAATTTTCGCCCCGATTTTTCTGAATTTTTCGGGAGTTCTCAAAAAGTCCACAATTTCGGCGACTTCCTCTTTTGCTTCGTCGCAACCCGCCACGTCGTCAAATGTCGTGCGGTCTTTGTCGGGCGAAAGAAGCCTCGCGCGGCTTTTGCCGAAGTCCATGCCCATTTTGCTCGACGCCCTCATCTGTCTGGAAATCAGAAAGAAAATCACGCCGACAATCAAAAGTCCCGGAAGAAATGTGAAAAACACGTTGCTCCATACAGAGCCCGCGCTTTTTTCAGAGATTGTCCATGGTGCCGTCGGAGAAGTCAAAATCTGGTAATTATCCTCTAAAATGGTGCCGCTGAATTTGAACGGAAGCTTGCGCGGAGTGTCGGCGGGTGCGTCTTCTTTGCCGAAGCGCGGATTTTGAATGTAGCCGTTTACTTCGTACCAGTTTGCGCCTCCGTTGGGGTCATTGCGGATGTTGAGGCTCAATATGGAGTCGTTTGCGGCTGCCTTCATGAGCTCTTTGATTGTGAAAGTCTGCTCGGACGGGCTGTTTCCGTCCGCAAAAAATTTGAGCATCATCAGTATCAAAATAAGCACTATCCAGACAGACAGCGTTTTTGCCTGATTTTTTCTTTTTTTCAAAATTTTAAAATGTTCGTTTCCCATAATAATATATTTGTGCGAGCGATTATAAAATCACATTATTTTCCAAGGAAAAAGCAATATTTTCAATAAGCGGGCTTGTAGGTCAATCTAAATGCGCGGCCGACATCATTTAATTTGCAAAAATCGGCGATAGCCAAACTTGGCGACCATATTGCCTCTCCCGAACTTAAACAGACAAGCGGAAAAGACTTTCGTTTCAAAACAGGCGTTTTTTTTGCGCTCATCATATCTTTTACAAGCCGTTTTGATTTTGAGCCGATTGGCGCGTAGGCGTCGGAAGGCTCTGTGTTTCGGGCAAAAAGCCCTGAGGGCATTGGGCGGACGAAGGCAAATTGCGATTCGTCGAAATGCCCGCCCTTTATTTTTTCAAGCATTGCGCTTGAAATTTCCGCTTCTTCCAAAAATATCGAACCGCCGATTGGCAGCTTGTTTTCCCCGAAAGTTAGCGAAATCTCCCACTTTGCGGCGGGTTTTGCCTCTATTATTTCAAGAGATTTTTCCTTTGGATTAAACAGCATAAAGCCCGTTTTAAGGCTGGTTTGGGCGGATTTGCCTTTTAAGCATTCGTCCAAAAACAAGTCAACTGCGCCCGCTCTTAATTTTTGCCCGTTTTGCGCCAAAAGCTTTTGAGCCGCCCTGCGCAGAAGGGCTTGGGAACTTGCGGCAAAATCGCTTAGAAAAATTTTTTTGCCCTCTGGTTTTGTTTCGCGCAAAAACGCATCTTCGATAAACCTTGCGTCCTCTTCGAGGAGCTTGCGCGTTCTGAAAGCCGAAGACGCAAAGTTTGCGCCGCAGGCGTTTTCAAAAAGAGGCAGAACTTCGTTTCGGATTTTATTTCGCAGAAAAATGCTTGAAAAATTAGATTCATCCTCACGCCATTTAATGCCGAATTTTTTCAGGACGTCTTGGATTTCAGGCTTTGCAAGCGTTAAAATCGGGCGGATTTTTATAAGCCCGTTGGATTTTGCGACGGGTCGGGGCGCGCAAAGCCCTTCGAGTGCGGAGCCGCGCATAAGGCGCATCAACATCGTTTCCGCGACATCCGTTTTGATATGCCCCTGCAATATGGCGTCGATTTTCAGCTTTTTGCATTCTTTTTCAAAGAAGTCGCCGCGCAGTTTGCGCAGGCTCTCTTCCGAAATTTTTTTGAGGCTTTTTTGGCGCGATTTTGCGACCAGCTTTACGCCGAGCTTTTTGCAGAGCGTCTTGCAAAATTCTTCGTCAACATCCGCGTTTTTTCTGACTTTGTGGTTGAAGTGTAAAGCGGTTATATTTTTGTTTCCGCAGAGAAGTTTGGCAATGTATAGCAAAAACACGCTGTCGCTTCCGCCGGAAAGCGCGACTGCGAGTTTTTTCCCCGAAGCCAGCTGTTTGCGGATTTCCGCCAGCGCACTTTGTTCGAGCGCGTTTTGGTCGAAGAAAAAGTTTTCAGGCGAGAGAGTTTGTTCCATTAGAATATAGCTGCGCTTAGAAGGGTTGCGGCTGTTATTGCGGGAGGCAAAATCCATTTTGCGGGGCTTTTGATTTCAGGGTATAAAAACAAGCTTGCCAAAATTGCCCATTCGCAGGCAAACGCCGCAACGGGGGAGATTTTAACGTTCAATACTACTGCTAAATCGGAAAAAATTTTTGCAGAGTTTAACATTATTTCAAGAATAAAAGCGGCAATCGAATTTGTAATCGGGCACAGGAAATTCGGCAAAACGACGGAAGCCGCCCCGCAGGCGACCGCCGCCGTCGCGCCCAAAACAAAAGGAATTGAAAGGAATGCCGAAAGCAAAGGCACATAGCCGAAATAGCAGGAGCAAAGCGGCGCGCTTGCAAACATTGCGGCAATTCCAATGCAAAGCCCCGCGATAATTCCGCGCTCGCATTTAAGGTAAATCCGCCTCGGAAGAGGGGGATTTTTCAATTCAAAGCCGCGCAGATTTTGTATTTTTTGCGACAGGGCTTCATCGAGTTCCACCGCGTACAAAACTATCGCCAAAACGACCGAGTAAGACAGGGCAAAGCCTGCGTCAAAGAGGTTTGACGGGTTAAACGCAAGCGATATGAAAAATGCCGCCACAAGAGAGGCGAATGTTTTGGGTTTGCGCAAGAATGCGGAAGAAAGCCAAACTGTCGAAATCATTATGAACGCCCTCATCGCGCTTGGCGCGGATTGGCAGACGCTGACATACAAAAATAAAATCGGCAAGCTTATGGCAGGAGCCGCTTTTTTGGGAACGCGCAAAAGATTTAGGATAAAGTAAATAATGGAAGCGAGCATTCCGACGTGCAGTCCGCTAACCGCAAAAATATGCATTGTTCCCGTAAGCTTGAAATCGTTTTTTGCGTCTTTGGAAAGATAGGATTTGTCGCCCAAAATCATTGCGCGGAATGCCCGCGCTCCTTCATTTTCGGCATTTGCGCCGCCGTAAAAAGTTCCGAGCTTTTCTGCGATATATTCCCGCGCGGATTTGTAGAGCGAATACGGAAATTTCGCGCTTTCAATTTCCGTTTTTTCCGCCGAATATGCGTTGAAAAATATGTTTTGATTCAGAAGATAATTGTTAAATCCCTCTTCTTTTTCCACTTTGCGGACTATGAAACTACCCCTGATTTTGTTGCCTTGCCAAATATCTTTGGCGTCTTTTGCGTAGAACCAGATTTTGCTCCCCTTTGCCTTTTCAAAATTTTTCGACGCGGAAAGGACTTTGCCTATGCCGTACGAAGCCCCTTTTTCGTTTCTGCCGGCGCGCTCTGCAAAAATTTCAAGCTCTGCTTCTTGCGAAGTGAAGTCGGGGTAAGGATTTTGAGGAGGTATTGAAATTATTGCGCCCGAGATGAATGCCAAAAGCATCATTGGCAGGCGGAGATTTTTGTTTGCGATTATAAAATGAAAAACGAGCGCGCCCGCCAGCACGAGAAGGGCGGACAAAATGTTCGCGCCAATTTCAAAATAGCGCGACAATGCTATGCCGAACGCGAATGCGAAAGCGTATTTTGCAAGAGGGGCTTGGCGTCTGATTTTTGAATTAACGTCCGTCATTTACTAATTCAAGAGGCAGAACGGCGTCTCCATAGCTATCAAACTCGATTTTTCCCGACACGCCCTCAAATGTTTTGCCTTTTAAGAGAAGTTTTGCCGCTTTTGCGTCTTTTGCGGCGTTTAAAATTGCGTTTGCGGTGATTTTTACCGAGTCGTACGCTACTGCCGCCGCAAGGTTTGGTCGAGATTTGAAGCGTTTTTGGTATGCCGATTTGAATTCTGCCGCGTTTGTCTTGCCAAGCTCAAACGCGCTTTTCACTTTTTCGATTTTCAGGTTTTTGAAGGAGCTTGCTCCTTTGTTTTGCAGGGTGCAGCTTGCGTAAATCCTGCCCTTAAAACCCGCTTCCGAGAGAGACTTCAATATTGCGTTTTGCTTTTCTTCCGGGGCGTAAAGCAGTACATAGTCGATATTCGTTATGCTTTGCGCAAGAAGGCTGAAATTTTCTTCGTTTTCCGAAAAACTTTCGGTGAAAATTTTTATGTTTAAGCTGCCCGTTTGGAACTTTAAAAATTCGGTGCAACTCTTGCCCAAAACGGAGTCTTCCGCCAAAATTATTTCAGACTTCTTTTCTTCGGTTTTTGCGGCGGGGATTTTCTTTGTCATTTCTTCGCAGACTTGCGCTCCATTTAAAAATATGCGCACCGCGTTTTCGGTTTGCGTCGCAATCGGGGGATATTGGCTGAAAAAATTTACGAGCGCGCCCGTTTCTTCAAATTTTTTCAGCTCGAACGCGCATTGTTTCGTAAATCCCGCGTGGATAACATCGGCGTTGCGTAGTTTCAATACTTCGATTGCGGTATAAAGCTCTTCTTTTGAATTGCCTGTTTCCAAAAAGAGCAGGTTTATTTTTGAGGAATTTTTTGTTTGAAGAGTGTTGAATTTCTCCGCCGCAAGCGTCATTGCGTTTTTTATTTCAGCCGCAAGCTCCGAGTTTTCGCTTTTGGGCAATATGACGCCCATTTCTATTGGAGACATCACTTTCAGCGCGATTTGGCGGTTTGATTTTTCAACGTTTGAGACGCATCCGAAAAGGATTGCCGCTAAAACTGTTAAGATTGGAAGTTTTATTTTCATATAAAAAACAAGCGGAAAAGAACAAACTTTCCCGCTTGAAGTCCTTTATTTATTTTCCTCGTCAGGATCTGGCATTTCTGTGAAATCCTCGTCTTTTGGCTCGCTTTCATCAACGGAAGGCGGGATGTCTTCGGTTGCGTAATAGCTGTGGTAGCTCTTGTTGTAGTAAGACGTACTGTACATTCCCGCGCTTGAAGCATTCACCATGTTCATTATCGCGCCCAAAATCGGAACGTTGCTTTCAAGCAGTCTCTTTATATAATTTTTGATGAGCTTGCGTTTTATTGCGTTAAACTTGATTACATAAATCATTCCGTCAACGTATGGGAGAATGGAAACCGCGTCGCTTACGGCGCCGATAGGCGGAGTGTCTATGAAAATCTTGTCGTATTGCGTGCGCAGTTCTTGCAGCATTTGCACGAATTTTTCAGAGTTCAAAACCTGGGTCGGATTTGCAGCTCTGCGTTCGCAGGGCAGAACGTCCATGTTCGGGAAGTATTCGTGCACGATGCTTTCCTGCAAGGTGTTTTTGTCTTCGATATATGATAAAATTCCCGTTTCCGCATTTAAATCCAAAATCTTTGATATTGCCGGCAAACGCAAGTCGGCGTCGATTATCAAAGTTTTTTCTCCGTTCATCGCCGAAGTAAACGCGAGGTTTGAAAGCACGAAGCTTTTGCCTTCCGAAGGCGTTGTGGATGTGGAGAGAATTACTTTTGCGGTTTTTCCGATATGGCTTAATTTTATGGAGGAGAGAATCGCCTTGAAAGATTCCGCCGCGCCCCTGTCGGCGTTGGAGGCTGAAACTTGCGCCTTTTCGGAGGAATTGAGCCTCTTGATTCTAGGAATTGAACCCAAGAGCGGAAGCCCTATGATAGATTCCACGTCGTATGCGGATTTTGCCTTGTCGTCGAGGAACGCGACGGCGAAAGCCATTACGATGCCGCCCAAAATGCCGCCCAAAACGCCGATTATTATGTTCAAAATGTAATTCGGGCTTGACGGTTCGGAAGAGCTTAGGGCAGTGTCAACGATTTTAGCGGAAGCGGGTATCAAATTGACTTCCGCCAAACGCTTGTTCATTTGAAGCTGCATTTCTTGCAAAAGCATTTCTGCCGCGTTCTTTTCGCGTTCGATTACCTTGTAGGCGACTGCCTTGTCGGAGAGGTCGTTGCGTTCGGCATTCTTTTCGGCGAGAGCCTTTTGGAGGTTTTCATAGTTCTTTTGAACCATCTCGTAGTTTGCGGCAATTTCTTGAACAGTGGATTTTACCGCGACGTTGAGCTCGTTGTTGGTCTGTTCGAGCCTGCGCGTAAGCTCAATCATTTTCGGGTGCTTTGCCTTGTAGCGTTTTTCATATTGTGCAAGGTCGATTAGAAGCATCGAACGCTGTTGCAAAAGCTGGGAGACGTGCGGATTTGAGCGGATTCTCGGCAATTCCCAAAGGTTGCCTTTTTCGCGTTCGCATTCCTGTATCAAACGCCATTCCGTTTGGGCGGCTTCGTAGTTTTGCTTTGCTATCGTTACGGAAGTAGTGAGGTCCACAAGCTCTTTTGCAAGCATGTCAACGCGCTGGTCGAGCGATTCCGCCTTGTTTTCCTTGCGGTAGTTTACGAGCTTTGATTCAAGTTCGCGGACTTTTGTATCCTGGAAGTTTACTTTGTCGCGCAAAGCTTCAATCATCATCAGCATGTCTGAAGAGTTTGTCTGCTGGGAGTAGGTGATGAATTCCTTTGCGTACAAGTTTGCGACTCTTGCCGCGAGGTCTTTGTCGGGGTGGGTGTAGTCGATGTTTACGACAAAGCTCATTCTGTTTGGCGCAATGTTGCGGTTGCGAATCAATATGCCTTCTTCCGTGATTTTTGCGCCGAAAGTAATCATGTCGTGGTAAGGAGCCATCAAGCGTTGGGCTTCGTCGGGCTTAAGCTGCTTCTTTACGAAAGAAACGACTTCCATTGATTCCAAAAGCTTGATTTGCGTGTTGAAGTCCTGCACGTCCCTGATGTCGTCGCGGCGGGAGCGGTCGGCTTCAACGGGCTTATCGACGCTTCTTAGGATTCTGATTGTGGCGCGCGAAGTGTAAACGGGCGTGACTCTGAAAGTATAAAGAATGCTGCCGGACAGGATAATCAAAAAAGTGATTACTATAAACCAGATTTTTTCGCGCAAAATTTGCAGATAGTCGGCGAAAGTTCTGTTTGGAATTTCATTTCCCTGCGGAGCCGCCCCGTAATTTTTGCCGTAAGGGTTTCCGTAAGTGCCGTAATTTCCGTATGAGCCATAGTTGCCGTATCCGTTATAGCTTCCGTATCCGTAGCCATATCCGTATGATGACCCGTATCCGTACGACGGGTTGGAACCTCCGCCGTTTGAAAAAGATGAAACCACCTTTTTCTTTACGACTTTTTTAGGCGCATTGTTTTGCTGGGTTTGCGCGTCTTTTTTTTCTTCGCTCATTTTTTTAAATTGTTGTTGTGTTTTAAGATATGGGAATTCTTGTTATATGATGTCTTCCTTGACTTCGATGATGTCGCCGTTTTTGATGGGGAAGTCCGGAGCCTGGTCTGTAAGAATTTCCCTGACATTGATTGTGAAAAGTTCTTCCTTGCCGTTTTCAAGCTTGCGCTTTACCAAAACCGCGCGGCGGTTGGCTCTCGGGGAGAAGCCGTTGCAACCCGCGATTACCCTTGTAATGGTCATCTTGTCCGCCTCTTCGCGCGGAAATTCATATTCGCAGGGACGCGCCACAAAGCCCAAAACATAGCAACTCTGCTTTGCATATTCGCGTATGAAGAGCGAAACTTGCGGTTTTTGCAAATAGTCTTTTTCGTAAAGAGCGGTGATTTTTTGCTGAGCTTCTATCAATGTTAAGCCCGCGATTTGCACTTTGCCGATAAGGGGCAGTATAATTGTTCCGTCAGATACGATTCTTGCGTCTATGTTTGACAATTCAGGCTCTTGAAAGACGCTCATTTGGATTACGTCCATCGGACGCAACTTGTATGAAGGCGAAGTTTGTTGGGCATGCGCTGTTTGGGCAAAAATTGCGCCCGCAAACAATAAGATAATAGTAAAGTATTTTTTCATAAATCATTTTTCATAAAATAGGAAACGCATGGTGTTTTCAAGTAAAATTTCTTTTCTCCGTAAATTGCGGGATTAAATTTTTCGATGCTTAAAAAACAAAAAAGCGGCAATTTGTGTTTTGCCGCTTCTTCAAGATTAAAAAATTGTATTTTACTTCAAATTCAACTGCTTTACCAAAGCATCAAAACCCGCTTCGTTGGAGATTGCCAATTCGGAAATCTGCTTTCTGTCAAGCTCGATGTTGGCTTTCTTCAATGCCGCCATAAATACGCTGTATTTCAAGCCGCGGACACGGCATGCCGCATTTATTCTGGCAATCCAGAGCTTGCGGAATTCGCGCCTGCGGACTCTGCGGTCGCGATAGGCGTAAACGCCTGCGTGCATCTGCGCGTCTTTTGCGAATTTGTAGAGGCGGCTCTTGTTGCCGAAATAGCCTCTGGTTGTTTTCAAAACACGCACTCTTCTTGCGCGCGTTTGAACTGCATTTGTTACTCTTGGCATGTTTTATTCTTTCTTTTTTTTATGGTCCGGGGGTCGCCTTTGCACCCTTTCGACGCTATTTTTTACTGTGCCTCAATAGAATTATGCAAAGGGCATTGCGGCTTTCATGTTTGCCGCTACGCCTTCCGCAACTTTCTTGTCATGACCTGCAACGCGCTTTTGCTTTACAGATTTGCTGCGGAGCAAGTGGCGTTTGCCGGGGCTGCGGCGGAGAAGTTTACCGCCTGCCGTCAACTTGAAGCGTTTTGATATTGATTTTTTTGTCTTTTGCATTTTTCCCTTTAATTAGAAAACTCGTAAATAAAAAGTTTTAAGTGTCGGCTGTAAAGCTTTTTTTGCATTTTTTTTTGCATTGCGGCTTTTGGCGTGGATTTTTTTGTCAGAAGATTGATTCTCTCGACCATTGTTTCGGGGCGGCGGATTTTTCGCTTTCGCTTCCTGCAATCCTTTCGAGGCGTTTGATTGAGCCGAGGTTGATTACGTTCTTGTAGCCGAGCCTTTGAAGCTTTGCTCTTGCCTTTTCCGCGCGGACGCCCTTTTTGCAGTAAACGCCGATATTCGCGTCTTTTGGGATGTCGTATTCGGCAATTTCTTCTTCGATAATGTCAACAGGCATTGATATTGCGCCGCTTACATGGATTTCGGAAAATTCTTCGGGCGTGCGGACGTCTATTATGACTTCGCAATCGTGGCGTTCAATGATTTTTTCGCTCGGGATTGTGGTGGCGCATCCCGCGAAAATAATTGCGGAAAGGGCGGACAAAAATATGGTGCATATGTTTTTCATGATGGCATTATGACAAATCATAAGGGTCGATGTCGAGAAGTTCTTGTATTTCTTCGTCAAATTTAAAGTTTTTGCGCAGGGCGTTCAGTCTTTTCGATACTGCCGTTATTGACGAACAGAAGTACCAGATTTGCCATCTGTAAAAATCTTCGACCTTTTCTATCGGGGCGGGAACAGGGCCTCGTATTTGGCAGATTTCTCCGATTTCCCTTTCTGCCGCCTGCGCCCACTGCTCCGTGTAGTATTCGAGCTTTTGCAGGGAGCGGCTTTTAAATATATGGCGGATTAGCTTTGTTGCGGGCGGGTAGTGGTATTCTATCCGCGCAGAAAGCTCCTCTTCCAAAAACGACTCCATGTCGCTTGTCTTGGCGTATTGGATTGGCGGGGCTTCGGGCGTTCTGGTTTGTATTATGACTTCTCCGCGCGCGTTGCCTCTTCCCGCCCTTCCCGCAACCTGCACTATCAGCTGGTAGGTGTGTTCCGACGCCCTGAAATCGGGGATATGCAAGCTTATGTCGGCATTCACGACGCCAACCAAGGTCACCCGCGGGAAATCGAGGCCCTTGGCTATCATTTGCGTTCCGATTAAAATATCCATGTTGCCGCGCCTGAAATCCGCAAGCACTCTGCGGTAGTCGTCTTTTTTCCTCATTGTGTCGGCGTCCATTCTTCCTATTCTTGCCTGCGGAATTATCGCCTTTAAGGTTTCTTCGATTTTCTGCGTTCCGAAAGAATGCCACTTCGCGTTTTTCGAGCCGCATTGCGAACAAGAAACGGGGGCGGGCTTTTGGTAGCCGCACATGTGGCACTTCACGATGTTTTCGCTTCTGTGCCACGTCATTGAAATTGAGCAGTGGGGGCATTCTTCGACATGCCCGCAGTCGGGGCATTCATAAACTTTGGAATATCCGCGCCTGTTTAGAAAAAGCATTGACTGCTCGCCGTTTTCAAACCTTTCGTAAAGCTTGTTTATAAGCATGTTTGAAAGCAGGGTGTTCGGCTTTTCGTACTTCATGTCCACAATCTTGATTTTCGGCATTTGCGCGCCGTCAATTCTCGACATTATTTTGCTTTGCGAGTACTTTTTTTGGCGGACATTGTAAAGAGTTTCAAGAGACGGGGTTGCAGAGCCTAACACGCAGACCGAGTTGGACAGATGCGCGCGCATTACCGCGGCGTCCCTTCCGTTGTAGCGCGGATTTTTATCCTGCTTGTACGCGCCGTCATGCTCTTCGTCAACTATGATTAAGTCGGGGTTTTCGATTGGTGCGAAAACGCAGGAACGCGCCCCGACGACGACCCTCGCCCTGCCTTCGGCAAGTGCGCGCCAGGCGTCGAGCCTCTGCCCGTCCGAAAGACCGCTGTGCCAGACCACAAGCTCCGTCCCAAACCCTCCGAGGCGTGAGCGCAAGCGTCCGACAGTTTGCGGCGTAAGCGAAATTTCAGGCACCAAAAATATGCAAGAGCCTCCTTTTTCGAGGACTTTTTGCATTGCCTGCATATATACTTCCGTCTTTCCTGACCCCGTAACTCCGTAAAGCAGGTGGGCGGCAAATTTTTTTGATTCGATTTTTGAAACAATGTCGTTTAGCGCGGCGGACTGCTCTTCGTTTAGTTTGTGCGGAGTTGACGGCACTCTTTCGGCGTCTGAAATGTCGTCTAAATAGGCGGCTCTTTCCATTGTTTTTTCGGCTTCGGAAAAAATGCCCTTTGAAATCAGCGACTGTATGGCGGAATCGCTTGAATGCGCCATTTTTAAGATTGCGGCTCTTAGCATCGGAGCCTTGTTTTCAAGCAGGATTTCGTAAAGCTTTGCCTGGGCGGGCGCGCGTTTTGAAAGCTTTTCAAGCTCGGCGTTATCGAGAATTTTTTTAATCGACACTTCTTTTGCGAGCATAGGGTTTTTGCCGCTTCTAACCACCGCGGGAATCATTGATTCAAGCACGCTTTGCATTGAGGCGCAATAGTAGCTTTTCATCCATTCGGCAAGTTTTATCAAGTCGGGGGTAAGAACTCTTTGCGGCTGGACAAGCCCTTGGATATCCTTTAATTTAAACCCTGCATTTTCCGAATTAAGCAGTTCGGTAACCACGCCTTCTGACAGCCTGTTGCGCAGGGGAACCCGCACCATTGAGCCTTTTTGAACCTTGCCAAAAAGACAGGGCGGGATTTTGTAGGTCAAGGGCGCGTCCATTCCGCTAAAAAGCGCGACTGTTGCCGAATCGAAATTTTCCATTTTAAAATTAGAATATTGACCAATAAGCCGCGGCGTGTCAATTTTGTAGCATTATAAAATGAAACCTATAATCTTTCAGCCGTATCAAAACGAAGCCAAAAAGCCTTTCAGTGCTTTGCAGGAAGAAGTGTTGCGTTTGAAGAAAGAGCGCAATGCGGTAATATTGGCGCATAATTATGTCGCAAACGAAATACAGGAAGTCGCGGACTTCATAGGGGATTCCTTGGGGCTTTCATATTGCGCAAGAGACGCAAAAGCCGATGTGATTGTGTTTTGCGGCGTGGATTTCATGGCGGAAACCGCCAAAATTTTAAATCCTTCAAAGACAGTGCTTATGCCCGACGCGGCTTCGGGATGCTCTCTTGAAGAATCCTGCCCCGCAGTAGAGCTTGCCGCTTTCAAGGCGCAGTATCCGAACGCGAAAGTCGTCTCCTACATAAATTGCAGCGGGGCGGTAAAGGCCCTGAGCGACGTCATTTGCACGAGCGGCAACGCTGTCAAGATTGTGGAGCATTTTCCGAAGGACGAGCAGATTATTTTCGCTCCCGACAGGTATTTGGGCTCTTGGGTTGAAGAAATGACAGGCAGAAAAATGATTTTGTGGGACGGATGTTGCTGCGCCCACGCCTCTTACAAGGCGGAAGACTTGAAGGCGCTGCGCGAGGAATTCAAAGCCCCCATCATTTGCCATCCCGAATGCAAAAAGGAAGTCCGCGACGTTTGCGACTATGTTTGCAGCACGGAAAAAATGATTGCCTGGGCGCGCGAAAACCCCTCCGACACCATAATAGTTGCTACGGTCGAGCAAATGATTTACCGTTTGAGGCGCGAAGTCCCGAACAAGACTTTTATAGCGGCGCCCGCCCCGAACTCAAAGAGTTTGCGTTGCAGGCACATGGATAAAAACACGCTCGAAAAACTGCGCGACTGCCTGCGGGACATGTCCCCGCAAGTCTCGGTTGACGAAGCGGTTGCCGAAAAGGCGAAAGCCGCCATTGAAAAAATGCTCTCATGGAGTAAATAAAAAAATTGAAAAATTTAATTGCAGTTTTTGCGGATTTGGCAAACGCTTGTCTGCGTAAAACATTACCGCGATATTTTTAATCACGAAACGAAATTAAATTATGGCTAAAAAAACATCACAGCTTCCCGAAGGAGGCAACGACAAGGCTCTCGAGTTTGCATTGAGTGCCGTTAACAAGCAGTTTGGCGAAGGGTCTTTAATCAGGCTTGGCGACGCCACGAAAATGAACGTTGAAGTAATCAGCACAGGCTCCATTGCCATCGACTTGGCTTTGGGCGTGGGCGGGTTGGCTCGCGGAAGAATTTGCGAAATTTACGGGCCCGAATCTTCGGGGAAAACAACGCTTTGCCTCTCGCTCATTGCGGAAGCGCAGAAAAAGGGCGGCAACGCAGTGTTTATCGACGTTGAGCATGCTCTCGACCCGCGCTATGCGAAAGTTGTCGGCGTTGACTTGGACAATCTCATGGTTTCCCAGCCCGAATGCGGCGAAGACGCCCTGAATATCGCCGAAACTTTGATAAGAAGTGGCGCGATAGACGTCATCGTTATAGACTCGGTTGCGGCTCTTGTTTCCAAAACGGAGCTTGACGGGCAGTTCGGCGACAGCACGGTCGGCTTGCAGGCGAGAATGATGAGCCAGGCAATGCGCCGCCTGACCGCGGCAATCAACAAGACTTCGTGCGTATGTATCTTTACGAACCAAATCCGCGAAAAAATCGGCGTTATGTTCGGATCTCCCGAAACAACTCCGGGGGGCAGGGCGTTGAAATTCTTTGCGACAACCCGAATTGACATTCGCAGAATTGGGCAAATCAAGGATACTTCGGGCAAGGTAATCGGCAACCGCACGAAGATTAAGGTTGTGAAAAACAAGGTCGCTCCGCCGTTTACTGAATGCGAATTCGACATCATGTATAACGAAGGCATTTCCAAGACAGGCAGTTTAATAGACTTGGGCATCGAAAACAAGATTTTGGAAAAGAAAGGCGCGTGGATTTCCTATAACGGGGAGTTAATCGGGCAGGGAAGGGAAGCCGCAAAGGCATATCTCATGCAAAATCCCGAAGTTGCCGAAAAAATCGGAAACGAAATTATGGCGACCGTGAAGGTCGTCGGCGGCTCAACTCTCGGCGAGGATGCCCCCGACTCTTCAAGCGCGGAATAGTTTTTCAATCTATTAAAAATGAATGTACAAGACGAAAAAGCGATAAGAGCAATCATTAAGACTGCAATGGAAAGTTATGCTTCTGGTTTTTCAGATCGTCATTTGGGAGAGCTTGATGATCCTGAAGGTACTATAAACATGAAGATTCACAACGTATTTATTGCTGCGCTTGGTGAAGATATTCAATATTATTCTTCTTTAGCGCGTTCTTTAGATAGTAGTTTGGGGAATATGCTTGAAAAAATGGCAATAAATATTGCGTCTTTAAATTATACTGTTTCTCGCCATGTCGATGGTTATATTACAAATGCGCAAACGGAATTTATTGCCGTTATCTTGGAAGAATACAAAAGAAATGCGAAAAAGCCTTCCATAAATGATTATAGAAATTTAATTTTAAGAGAAGGTAAGGCAATCGCTAAAAGGCATGAAAGTGATTATTGCTTAAAAGATGAAGATAAAAATGAATATCATTTAATAGAATTAAAAATTGGAGGGGATCTTGATAATAAAAAAGCACGATCTGAAAAGGAAGCTTTGTTGGAGCAGTATTGCATATTGTCAAATGCTTTAGGTTCAGATGAAAAAATAAAAATTCATTTTGCAACTGCTTATAATCGTTATGGAGAAGGTAATAAGTGGAAGCAAAGTCGAGTACTTCAATTTTTTGCAGAAGAAGAATTGCTTATAAGTAGTGCATTTTGGAATATGATTTGCAAATCGGAACATGGCTATGAAACTGTTTTAGATGAATATAGAAAGAATGCATATTTAATAATAAATGCTTTAACTAAAATAAAAAGTGCATATTTGCCAAATCGATAATAATGCAAGAAATAAAAAAATGGCGAAAACATCTTTTATTAGGAGATAGCAGGGATTTAATAAAAAAAATACCAGATAATTTTGTAGATTTTATTTTTACAGATCCCCCCTATAATATAGGAACTCATTCAACAGGAAATATTCCATTGCCAGGAAGATCTCCTTTAAATAACGATATTGCAAGTTGGGATCATGTAAATTTTAATCCAGAAGAATGGGTAGACGAATTTATAAGAGTTTTAAAGCCTACAGGAAATCTTTTTATATTTACATCTTATAATCAATTAGGGAAATGGTATAATTGTTTGGATCATAGATTTGATACTTCTCAATTTATGATTTGGCATAAAACTAATCCTGCGCCTAAAATATTTAAAGCGGGCTTCTTAAATAGTTGTGAAATTATTTTTTGTTGTTGGAATAAAAAACATACATGGAATTTTATTTCTCAGTCAGAAATGCATAATTTTATTGAAACTCCGATATGTATGTTTCCAGAGCGTTTGAAATTTCCAAAACATCCTGCTCAAAAACCTTTATCGGTGTTAAAAAAGATAATTACGATTGCTACAAATGAAAATGATATTGTTTTTGATCCCTTTATGGGGGTCGGATCTTCAGGGGTTGCTGCATTGAATTTGAATAGAAGATATATTGGTTTTGAATTAGATGAAATTTATTTTACAGCTGCAAAAAATAGAATAGATAAAGCAAATGCAACGTTATAATAATAATTTGAAGCCTATTATAAAATGGGCAGGAGGAAAAGAAAATGAACTTGAGCATATTTTGTCTAATATGCCTAGTTCTTTTGAAAATTATTATGAACCTTTTGTTGGTGGCGGATCTGTTTTTACCGCAATAAATGCAGATACATATTATATTAATGACAAATCCGAGGAATTAGTCAATCTGTATCGTTGTGTGTCCAAAGAAGATAAAAAATTCTTTTATTGGATCGAAAAAATTTCTTCTATATGGGATAATTGTTTTCAACAAACAAAAGAGTTGAAAGTAATAGCTTCTATTTATAAGCACTACAGAGAATCTCCTACGGAAAGTTTGTTAAATGAATTACTATTTTTTGTAAAAAAAGATAAACTTTCATTACAAAAGAAATTATGTAACGAAATAAATTATGATATTGATTTTTATAGTAGCGAGATAAGCCATGTTTTGCTTCGTAAATTTTCTAGAATGAGAAAAATAGAAAAGACTCGAACTTTAATGCCCGATGAAGATATTTTTGAAAATATTGCTACTGCTTTTATGGGTACATTATACACATATTTTAGAAAGTTGTATAATGATAAATCTTATTTAAATAGATATGATGGTTTAGAAACGGCACTGTTTGTTTTTATACGTAACTACGCTTATAGTGGTATGTTTAGATATAATAGAAAAGGGGATTTTAATGTTCCTTTTGGGGGTATTGCCTATAATGGAAAATCTTTATCTAAAAAAATTTCATACTATAAATCTGAAGCGTTAATATCACTATTAAGAAAAACTCAAGTATCGAATTTAGACTTTGAAGAATTTTTGAAAAAATACATTCCAAACAAAAATGATTTTATATTTTTGGATCCTCCGTATGATACAGAATTTAGTACTTATGCAAAAAATGAATTTAGGAAAGAAGACCATGTAAGGCTGGCAAATTTCCTTTGTAATAATTGTCGCTCGAAATGGATGTTGATTATAAAAAATACACCTTTAATTGTTTCTTTGTATGGAGAGAAAAAATTAAACATAAAATCTTTTGATAAGAAATATAAAGTGAGTTTTATGAACCGTAACAATAAAAACGCTGAACATTTAATTATAACAAATTATTAATAAATGATTTGATTTTTTAATGCAAAATAAAGTTATTGCTATTTCTTTTTCTTGGGTTTTTGGACGAGAAATTTTACGGCGGCTTGCGCCGTTTTTTCGATGTCGGAACCGTCTTTTAGAAGTGTTATGTTTTTCGCGGTTTTCGGGAAATATCCTTTTAGGATTTTAAACTGCTCTTCATCTTTGGGAAGAATTATTGCGGGCGTTTTGTTTTCCGCAAAATTTTTGATGTTTTCAATCGGAGGATCGCTGAAATTTTCCAAGTCTGATTCCGAGAGCTTCCATTCGCGCAGGAATGTTTGCATATGCCCGTCGTTTGCCCACTTCAAAATATCAAGTTCAGGCTTGCAAAGATAGACTTTTTCGATTTTTTCGGGGTGTTTTGAGGCGAAGTTTACCGCGTGGAAAGCCCCTGTTCCAAATCCCGCTACGGACGGTTTTTCGGAAACTTTCAGAAGCTCGGGGAAGTATCTTTCAACATTCTCGAACCATCTGACTGAGTTGGGGTTGCCCCACCAGCCCTCAATGTTTGTGTAAACAACGTGCCAGCCTTTTTTGAGAAGCCCCAAAATCAGCTGCCTTTCCTCTTCCGTATTTTTGTATTTTGTGGAAACCCAGAGCCATTCTCCGTTTGCGGACGGATTTTGCGGAAGCCAAATGGAAGTGTCGCTCCATCTGAATTTAAAATCGTAGCGCACAAAGCCTTCAAAATCGGATTTTTTGCCGCGGAAATATGGGATTTTCGGTGTATTTTTTTTAGCAGTCAAAAATTTGTATGCAAATTCCGCCATTTTGTATGCTCCCTGTTCATTTGGGTGGATGTCGTCGCAATACCAATCGGGATGGTCTTCCAAAAGGGAGTGGAAGTCTATGATTTTAAGACCACGCTTTTTTGCGATTTTTCGCACTGTCGGGTTTACTCCTTCCGTAATTACTTTGCGGGTGATGCCGATTGCGTCTTTTTTCACCCATGCGCTTGTAGCCAAAATGAAAGTTTGCTTTTTGTTCGGATTAGACACTTCGTCAAGATAAGCTTCGTAATCGGATTGGAAAATTTCGGGGGACTTCCAGTTTACGCCTTTGGAGTCGTTTGTGCCGAGTTTTACTATGATTATGTCGGGGTCGAACTCCTTGATTTTTGGAATTCTGCCGCTTTTCCAGTAGGGGTCGTTGCTGTCTTTTTGAACGCATTTGCCCGTTATGCCGAAGTTGCGCACTTCGTATTTGTCGCCAAGCATATAGCCCAAAATCACAGGGTAGGAGTCGGTGCACGAGTTTTTCAGCCCGAAGCCTTCCGTTATGCTATCGCCAATGCAGGCGATTTTAATTTTTTCCTGCGCAAAAGCGGATACCGCCGCGCAAATTCCCAATAAAAATGCGGTAATGATTTTTTTCATCATATATAAAATTTTTTTCAGCTTACTTCTTAAATTATTTTGCGTCAACAATGTTTATAAAAAAGTTGACCTTTTGCATTTTTATTTGTAAAAGAATGTTTCATATAATAAATGACATTTCAAATACGGAGGAAATCATGAATATATCACGCAGAACATTCTTAAAAACCGCAGGTGCGGGAGCGGCAGTTTTTTCGATTTTGCCGCGATGGGCGATAGGCAAAGAACCTGCCCCGAATTCTAAAATAAACGTTGCGATAATCGGATGCGGAGGCAGGGGAACCGCGTCCGTAAACGAGGCGGGAAATTTCGACAGGGCTAATGTCGTAGCCTTGTGCGATGTGGATTGGGGAAGAGCGGGCGGCTCTTTCAACAAATTCCCGAATGCCCAAAAATTTAAGGACTACCGCGTTATGTTCGACAAAATGGGAAAGGACATTGACGCTGTTTTTGTCTGCACTCCCGACCACGCGCACTTCCCCGCCGCCGCATGGGCGATGGCAAACGGAAAGCATGTCTATATAGAAAAGCCGCTTGCGCGCACTTTTTGGGAAACGCAGGAATTGAAGCGCATTGCAAAAAAAACGAGGCTTATCACTCAAATGGGCAACCAAGGGCATGCGGGAGACGGCTGGCGTCAAGTCAAAGAATGGTACGATGCGGGCTTGCTTGGAGATGTCGAGGAAATCCACCATTGGACAGACAGACCAAACGTGTTTTGGAAGCAGGGATTGATTGAACGCCCCTCGCAAAACCATAATTCGGGGAATATCGACTGGAATTTATGGCTTAACGTTGCGCCTGACCAGCCGTTTTCGCCCGCGATTGCGCCTTTTGCGTGGCGCGGCTATCAGGATTTCGGCACGAGCTCCTTAGGCGATATGGGCTGCCACTTCATGGACTTGGGCTATTCCGCTTTCGGCTTGGGGTTGCCTTCCAAAATTTACGGCACGCGCACCGAGATGAACGATTACGCGTGGCCCGCAAAAGCGCAGGTCGTGTACGAGTTCGCCCCCAACAAATACCATAAAAAGCCGATTAAGCTGTTCTGGTATGACGCAAACGACAAGCCCAAAGACTTAAAAAATTTCAAGCAGGACGCAATAGACAGGTGCTCCAACGGAACCGCCATCGTATGCTCCAAGCGCAACGTGTTTTGCGGCAATCCATACGGCGGCGGAGTTTCGATTTATCCGTTTGAAGAATTCAGGGATTTGAGGAAATCGAACGCTCTTCCCGCCCCGACGATAGAGCGCGTCGGCGGCAATCCGCACCACGAGTTTTTGCGCGGTTGCATTTCGGGCAAACAGCCAGGGTCGAACATAGTGGATTTTTCGGCAGATTTCGCCGCGACAGTGCTTTTGGGGCTTGTTCCGAACTTCGTGCCTGAAAAAGAGCTTAAATTCGACGGCAGGCAAATGAAGTTCACAAATTCAAAAGAAGCCAACAGCTTCCTGAAATCGCGCTACTCCTACAAAACGGAATTTTTGCCCGAAAAAATCTGATTTTTTAAACGCCTTGAAAGCTCCGATTTAAATCGGGGCTTTTTTATTTGAAAACCGCGGCAAGTGCCGTGATGTCGTCGGTTTGAGGCAGGTCTTCCTCGAAATCCGTGGCGTTTGATATTGCGGAGTTTACGAGGTTTTTGGCGGAAGTGTCGGATTGGGCGTTTAGAATGCTTAAAAGTCGGTTTTGCCCGAGCTGTTCTCCGTTTTTGTTGGCGGCTTCCGTAATTCCGTCGGTGTACAAAAACAAAATGTCGCCGCTTCGTACTTTCAGTTTTTGCGTTTCAAACTTTGCGTCGGCAAAGACTCCCAAGATTGTGTTCGGCTTTACTTCGAGTGCTTTAAAGGGGGCATTTTCCGATTTTATGATTGGCGGATTATGCCCGCAGTTCACAAAGTTTAATTCGCTTTTTTCGGCGTCGAAAACCGCCAGAAAGAAAGTCACGAAAGTGCAGGATTCGTTGTTTTCCGCTATGCTTTGGTTTAGAAAATTCACCGTGTCTGAAATCCCTGCGCCGTTTCGCAGGGCGGCGCGCACGAGGGTTGTAATCCGCGCCATAAAAAGGGCGGCTGGGACGCCTTTGCCTGATACGTCGCCGATAGCGAATGCGGTTTTTCCGCCGTCCAATTTTTCGATGCAGAATAAGTCCCCGCCGGCTTCCCTTGCGCTTTGCATGTTTGCGGATATTTCTATGTTTTCAGCCTTAAAATCATTTTTTGGCAGGAATGTCTGCTGGATTTGCCCCGCAATTTTAAGCTCCGTTTCAGCGCGGTTTCGGGCTTGCGTTTCAAGCTCCAAGTTTTCGATGTATTCGTAAAGCTTTGCGCGCATGGCGTCGATGTTTCCCGCAAGCGTCTTTACTTCAACGGAGCGGACTTCGCTTTCGGGGAGCGTGTCAGAGAGCTTCAATCCCTTATCGAAATTTGATTCGGTGAGCTTTTGGGTGAAAGAGGATAGCCTTCGCATCGGCCTTGAAAATTTTCTCGCCACGCTTGCCGCGGCAATTAGTGCCAAAAAAGAGCCGAGGCTTAGCAGTATGAAAAAATTTAATAGAGAGTTAAAAATAATCGGGCGAATGCTTGCGGTTTCAAGCTCCGCGACGCCGATAAAAAAAGCTCCGTCGTCGCTTTCCATTGGAATGATTGCGGTTCGCGCCATAAAGTCGAAAGTGTCGTCTTTGATTTGCGCGACAGTCGGGTTTCGGGTTTCAAACGCCGATAAAATGCGGGGATTGGGATTTTCCATTTCCGCGTTCGGAGGGAATATTTCATCGATTAGATAGCGGATTTTGCCGTCGGAATCTTTGTAGATTGCGTAAAGGGAAGTCAGCGAAGAGCTGTTTTTAAGGCGGGATATTTTTTGGCGGATTTCGCCTAATTCCGCCATATTCGGGGTTTCGCTTTCAACCCTCTTTTGAAATCCGTTAGGCATTATTTCGGCAAGGCTTTCCGCCGCCGATTTAAGCCGCTCGTCAACCGAATTTCTGACGGACTTTATGTTTGAGTAAAAGCCGTAGGGCAGGAATACCGCCGACATTATCAGCACAATCAGCACCATTGCCAAAAAAAGGCTTGTGCGTATGGAAGTAAGTTTCCTCATATAAATTAAAAATCCGCAGAAATTTTACCTGCGGATTTTTCAATGGCAAGGCTTATTTGGCGTCCAAGCCCCATCGTTTTCTAAGCATGTTCTCCCACGGCGAGAATAAAATTTTGTCAACCAGAAGTCCGATGGCGACAATCACAATCATGATGCCGATGACTTGCGCGATGTCGTTGTTATCGTTGCCGTAGTTTAGCTGGAGCCCCAAGCCGTTCGCCTTGCTCACAGGGAGGGCTACGACGATTTCAGCCGCCATCAAACTGCGCCACGCAAAGGCCCAGCCTTGCTTCATTCCCCCCACAATGCTTGGAAATGCGGCGGGCATTATGACATAAATCCATGTATGAAGCCCTTTCGAACCCATTGTGCGGGCGGCGCGGATATAGATTGGCGATATGTTCATTACACCGTGCTGGGTGCTCAAAAGAAGCGACCACACAGAGCCCATCAGCACAACGAACACCATTGCGGCGTTGTTTGCGCCAAACCATAAAATAGCGGGAATTGCCCAGCATACGCTTGGCAAGGCTTGAAGACCGAGCGCGAGCAGCCCGAGGGTGTCGCGGAAAATTCTTACGCGGGCGCAAAGCACTCCGAGCGGAATGCCGAAAACAAGCCCCATCGCATATCCCGAAAACATTCGCATTAAAGTCCCCTTTATTGCCGAAACCAAAACTCCGCTTAAAAGAGAATCTTCGATGTATTCAAACACGCTGAATGGAGAGGGAAGTTTCGTGCGGTTATCGACCAAGTGGAACGCGACTTGCCACAAGGCGATTATTGCGCAAAAGCCGAGCGCGGACAATAAAATTCTAAAAAGCGTCTTTTTCATCATTCTGCCACTCCTTTCGCGTCGAGGTGCTGTTTTAGCGCGGCGGTTATGACGGAAGAAATTTCCGAAAGGTTTGAGTTGTTTATGTCGCGCAGGCGCGGGAGATCTATTTTGAACTCTTCTTGTATTTTGCCTGGGTTTGGAGAAAACAGGAGAACCCTGTCGCCAAGGCAAACGGCTTCGCGGATGTTGTGGGTGACGAAGACGATTGTCTTTTTGCGCTGCTGCCAGATTTTCTGCAAGTCGCGGTAGAGGTTTTCCCGTGTGAGGGCGTCGAGCGCGCCGAAAGGCTCGTCCATAAGCAGCACATTCGGGTTGGGGGCAAGGCTTCTTGCAAGAGCCACGCGCTGGCGCATTCCACCCGAAAGCTCGTGGATTGCGGAGTGGGTGAAGCGTTCAAGCCCCACTAAATAAATGTAGTATTTCGCGACTTCCCTGCGCTCCGCATCGTTTAGGTTGGGCTTTAATTTAAGCCCGAACATTACATTGCCAAGCACGTCCAGCCACGGAAATAGGGCGTGCTCCTGGAACATCATCATTCTGTCTCTCCCGGGGGCATAGACGGGATTGCCGTTTGTGTAAATTACACCGCTTGTGGGGGAATCCAAGCCCGCTATAAGGTTTAGAAGGGTACTTTTTCCGCATCCGCTCGGCCCTACGAGGCATACGAATTCCCCTTCTTCGATATGCAGGTTTATGTCGTCGAGAACCGTGAATTTCTTGCCGTCTCTCGTGAAATCTTTGCTCACTTTTTCAATGACAAGCTTTGATGGCGGCACGATTTTTAATTCGGCGGCGACTTTTGCGTGTGGAGTGCTTAAATTTGCTTGCATCGTTTTAGAATTTGAAAAACAGCGGGCTTATGTCGATTTTTTTGTCTATAAATCCGCACGAAAAGGAGTCATCGACAAATTTTTCCATTCCATGCCGGTTAATTTCCGAAGTATATTTCATGCGCTTCCATGCGTTTGCAATCAGCTCTTGCGGAAAGTCCGCTCCGGATATGTTTTTTATGCCTTTTCGCACAAGCTCCTGCGCTTCTTTGGGATTTTCGTTTATCCATTTTGTGAGGTCTTTGTGCGCTTGAAGCAGGGCTTTTGCAATTTCGGGCTTTTCGTTCAAAAATTCCGTGCGCGCGGCGAGCACTGTTGTTACGGCGTCTTTTTCAAAGAAGAACATTTTTGCGCCCGCTTCCGTTTCAAGGCGCGAAACCCAGGGTTCGACCGTCCATGCGGCGTCCATTTCCCCGCGCTTGAAAATCGGAAGTTGCTGGGGATTTTTCGTGGGCAGAATTTCAACGTCTCCGCCCGCACCTTCATTTATTTTAAGCCCGTTTGCGATGAGCCATGCGCGGCAAGCCACGTCCTGCGTGTTTGCCACTTGCGGAGTTCCGATGATTTTCCCCTTGAAGTCCTTGGGCGACTTTATGCCGAGTTTGGGATTTACCAAAAGCCCCGCGCCGCCGTCTGCCGCCCCCGCCAAAACGCGCACGCTTTTGCCGTCAGACTTTATAAATCCGTTGATTGCGGGGTTGGGGCCGATGTAGGTCATGTCCAAATCCCCGCCGAAAATGCTGTTAATCGCGCTCGGACCGGCGTTGAATGAAATCCATTCTATCTTGCAGTCTTCGGGCAGGTATTTCTCAAACCATCCCCTGCCTTCTCTTGAAAGCTGGTATGCGATTACGCCCTGCGCGTGCGTGACATTTGGGAACAAGCCCACGTTTACGGTTTTTGCGCTCTTTTTTCCGCATGCGCAAAGGAAAAGAACAAGAATTGGGAAAAGTCCGAATAATAATGTCTTTTTCATAAAAATTATTTTTTAATTCGACACTTATTAAGAAAGTCTTTTAATTTTTTTACAACATAAATTTTATGCGCGGCAGCTTGCTGTCGATAAAAGCAATAATCGAAAAATTTTAAATTGCAATAAACATGAAACGAAAATCCATTGCCGCCGCCGCGTTTTTTTGCGCGGCATGCTCTCTGTACGCGCAAGACGCTTCTCCCATAACAATTCCCGTTGATCCGAGCCAAATAAGCATAGTGCCATCTTCGCCGCAAAATTCTCCTGCCGAAGATCCCGCTCTGCGCAAGCTCGCAATCGCGGAAGCTTTGAAAGAGGCGCAGGCTGATTTTAAAAGCGGGCAGTATTTGAAATCCGCAAACATAGTCGCGCAGACTTTTTCGGTTCTGCAAGACAGGGACGATTTTGAAAGCTTTTTAAAGAGCGTGGACTTGCCGATGCTCTCAAAGCTCGACATGGAGCTTGTCTTGACCAAAGACGTCCCGCCCGAAACTTCAACTTCCATAAAAAAGATAATGGAAGTGGAGCTTGGCGCGGCGGTCAGCGAGGCGATGAGGCTTTCCGCTTCCGACATCAAGGGCGCGTATGAGAAGTTGCGCGGCGCGTTTGAGGCGTCTGTTGCGATAGGCGAGGAAAAGCTTTCGGCGTTTTTGGGAGCAATAGACTATGTCGTCTTGAAGGAAGGGCTTGGCGGAGTCGAAAAATCGGAGGAAAAGGCGGGGGAAATTTTAAGGCGCACAAAGGAAATTTCAAAAAATGCCGAAAAAATGGCGCGGCTTGCAATCGCAAACATTTACCACTATGCCACGTTTTCGCAAAATGCGGTAAACGAAGAGTTGAAGGCTCTTGCTTCGCGCAATGAAAAGGCAAAGGAAATATTAAATCCGCTTGCGGATATTGAATCGGAAAGCTCTGACGACAACGTTTCCCATGCCTATACGCTTCTTGCTGACATTGCTCTAAGCCCCGATGCGGAGCCTTTTGTTTCGGATTTTTCAAAAATTTCTCCCGAAAACCAAAAGCTCGCGCTTTCCTATTACGACAAGGCGATGAAGGCGTCTCCCGAAGCTTTTGTGCTTGAGGGAACTGCGCCGATAAAATTTGTTTCGCTTCTTTTAAACGGCTGCGACGGCGTTAAAAATCCTGAAAGAGCCGTGGGGATTTTAAATTCAACGAAAGAGGAGCTAAGAAGCCAAATTCTGCCCCGATACAACCGCGTGATTTTGTTCGCGCTTTATTCCGACAATCCCGAAACTGCCGCCAAGGCGAAAGAAATCAAGGACGAATACAACAAGCTCTTCCCAAAAGAAGCGCGCACTTCGGGTTTCATTGAAAATGACGCAAGCTTTGCCTACAATCTCGGAATCGGATTGAAGCAGGATGCTGAAAAGTCTTGGCAATGGGCCGTCAAAGGCGCGCGCGAAGGCAATTTTTACGCCTTGTGGGACAAAATTTACGCCAACGCTCCCGACTTTGAAAAGGCAAAGGAGGATTTCAAAAAATTGCCCGAAGACTTGCAAAACGACAAGGCTCTTTCGGCTGTTCGGGGACTCGTTGCCCTATCCGAAAATAAAATCGAAGACGCGGCAAATCTTGTGTATGCTTCTATAAAAGAGCCTGAGAGCATTCTTCCTGTAGTCAACAGAGACTTGAAAATGATTAAGGATTTGATTGAAAAATACAAGTCTTTGCCAAACTTAAAGCGCGACGTTTTGGAGGCGATAGACAGCGTGTCAAAAGCCGCGGAAAAAGCGAAAACGGACGCTTCGTCGGAAGACTCTCCCGCTGAAAGCGCGGCGGAAATGTAAAGCGTTTTCGGGAATTTTATTTGGTTGCAAAGATTGCTTCTTCGCCGACAATAAGAAATTAAAAATATGGATTTGCAAAAATTTAAAGGCAGGAAAATTTTACTTGGCGTTTGCAGTTCAATCGCCGCGTACAAGGCGGTTGATTTGGTTTCAACGCTTGTGAAGGCGGGGGCGGAGGTCCGCGTCATCATGACAAAAAACGCCTCTAAGATAATATCGGAAAGGGTGTTTGCAACGGTGTCGCGCAACGCCGTTTGCGTTGACATGTGGGAGCGCATAGACGATTGGAAGCCCGAGCATGTTTCCCTTGCGCAATTTGCCGAGCTTTTCATTGTAGCTCCCGCCACGGCGAATACCATCGGCAATTTCGCAAACGGGCTTGCCCCTGATATGCTTTCATCAACCTATCTTGCAACAAAGGCGAAAGTTTTAATCGCTCCCGCAATGAACGATGCGATGTATTCCCATCCCGCCGTCCAAAAAAACATCGAAACGCTGAAAAGCTTCGGGGTTTATTTTGTGGAGCCTGAGGACGGAATGCTTGCGTGCGGAACTTGCGGAAAGGGAAGGCTCGCGGGGCTTGATTTGATTTTAAGCAGAGCGGCGGAACTTTTGTGATAAAATGTCGGGATTCAGGGCTTATTTTGAAAATTTGAAAGATGCCGAACTTGGCGGCGTCTTGTTTTTGTCTTCCGATGAAAGCAGGCATTTGTGCGGGGCTTTGCGCGCGCAGAAATCCGACAAGGTTGATGTATTTGACTTGTCGGGAACAGTTCTTGAATGCGAAATTTCAGTTCCCTCTCCAAAGAAGGCGGAGCTTAAAATTCTTTCAAGGCGCGATTTAAAAGACGACAGACCGCGGATAATTCTCGCCCAGTGTATGCCGAAGGGAAAAACTTTTGACGACATCATAAAATCTGCAATACAGCTTGGCGCAACGGCAATAATTCCCGTTGTCTCGGAGCGGACGATTGTTCGGTTTTCGGACGGGAAAGACCGTTTGTCAAAACTTGAAAAATGGCGCGCCCAAATTGTGGAAGCAGTCAAGCAGTCGGCAAACATGCTCGCATTAAAAATATTCGAACCTGTAGATTTTGGCGATTTCATAAAGCGCGTCGATTTCTTTGTTCCAAGAGAATGCGCAAGGATTGTCGCGTCTTTGGATGCGGAAAATCCGAAGCCTGTTCTTTCTATTTTGGACGAGAAAAATCCGAGCGGAGTTTGTGTTTTAATAGGTCCCGAAGGGGATTTGTCTAAAGAAGAGTATAAAGCTGCGTATCTTGCGGGGTTTGCGCCCGCAACGCTTGGCGATAGCGTAATGAAAAGCGATGTCGCCGCGGGCTTTTCAATTTCTGTTTGCAGCGCGTTTTTTCAAAAAAAATCACAATAATTTGGAACTTTATTTCAAAATATATGTCATTTTTTTAAATGAATAGACTGTCTTTTTGGCTTGTATGCTTGTTTGGCTCGCTGAGTGTTCTGTTCGGCGCGTATGCGGCATGGCGTTATTATAAGCCGAAGGCGCGCATGGAGCCGCATGATGTCTATTGGGGCGCGGATTTGCTTGAAAAAGCCAGAATGTCGAACAAGCTCATTTTTTTCACGATTGAAGACCGCGATTTCCCCGAATTTTCAGATGAGGCCAAGGCGATATTGAAAAAGTTTTATATTTGCGCCACGCTTTCTCCGAAAAAATATTTTGCCGACAATTTAGTGCTTTCAAACATCTTCAAAAATTCAGGTTCCGAGGGCAAATTTTCATTGGGCATTCTCTCCCCTCAGGGAAGACCTCTTTTTTTGGCGTCCGACTTCTCAAGGGATAAAAATTCCCCGTTTTACGATGCCGCATGTCTTATGGGGGCAGTGAATGCCTACGAAAAATATAAAGGCGACCTTCTTTTGAAACGTCAAATTTCCTCGCGCTTCATAATAAAGCTTTCCGAATTTCCCAATCTGTTTCTTTCAAGGAGTGCGGATTCTTCGTTTGCGAACATGAATATGTTTCTGCGGCGGAAAGACTGGAAGGACTCAACTGCCCTTTTGAGCGAGAATGCGCGTCTTGTCGCGCGGCTTGCGAATTTTTCACCGACTGCGTTGGAAGTTGCCACATCAGCTTACGGCTCCATTATTTCCGAGATAAAAAACGAAGACAGATTTTCATCCAAGCTTTTGCTTGCGCGCGCGCTTTCGGAGTACGCGCTTTTAATGATTGTGCCTTCCGCAAAGCATAATTTTTTAAACGTTGCCGACGATATTTTGAAAAACCAAAAAAACGACGGCCTGTTTTATGAAAAGTCCGCCGCAACGCTGCTCGACAATGCTCTTGCAATGAGCATTATGGCGCGGGCATACAAAATTTCGGGTGATGAAAAATACAAGAATGCCGCAGTAAAAAATTCATACGCAATACGTCTTATTTTAGGCAGAAAAAACACTCCGCCCGGAATTTTAAATTCATTGGATAGCTCGATTGAAAATACTTCGGAAGCCAACGGACTGGCGTGCGCTCTGCTTGTCAGAGGCTGGATAGACACCTATTTCGCGACGGGAGAGGAAAAATATTTGGGCTTTGCAACGAGCATGTTTAAAAAATTCGATAAAATATTTTCCGACAAAAGCGAGGGTAATTGGTACGTCAATATGCCAAATTCCATTTTCGCGTCTTCATACAGACTCAAAAATTTTTCGGACGATTTGTATCCGAGCGGAAACGGTGAAAGTGCGCAAATTTTGTCTGATTTCTGCTATTTAAAAGGAATTCATCGCCATTCTTTGATGGATGTTGCATCTCCGTTTAACACTCCGTTTGCTGTGAGATTTTTTGACAGGGCGGGCTTGAAGCTTTCGCTACTGGATAACCCCATGCGGAAGTAGTTGGTTGCTAAAAAATTTTGCGCAGAATAGAATTTGCTTGCCGAAAAACCTTTTATTTAAAGGCTTTCAAGGGCGATTGAAAAAGTTTTAAGCGTCTTTTTTTATCATATACGCAGTAAAAAATATTTCTAAGATTTTATTTCTTTTTGCAAATTTATTCAAATTTTTTATTTTGTAATGTAATTGTATAACAGGGGCTTACATAAAAATTTAAAAAAATTTGCAAAAAAGGCTTGCAAAGAGGGATAGGAAGTACAGAGTGATTGAC